>Ga0268266_10000797_pt1 | contig 41969 bp, 53 predicted proteins | sample KBSS13metaG_FD_190356 | JGI IMG/M metagenome (GOLD analysis project Ga0268266, IMG submission 190356) | Switchgrass rhizosphere microbial communities from Kellogg Biological Station, Michigan, USA - KBS S1-3 metaG (SPAdes) (version 2) | ecosystem: Host-associated > Plants > Roots > Rhizosphere...
GCGCTGATCGCGCTCGGCTTCGGCTACCGCATGGAAATTGTGATCGTGGCGTTCGCCTGCGTCTGGCCGATCCTGATCCTGTCGCGCGCCGCAGTGCGCAGCATCGAGCCGCGGCTGATGGAAGTGGCGCGCGCGTTGCGGTTGCCGCCGGCGCAGCGGGTCTGGAAGATCATCATTCCGGCCGCGCTGCCGCGCATCTTCGTCGCCTTCCGTCTGTCGGCCGGCATCGCCCTGATCGTCGCCGTCACCGTTGAGATCGCGATCAATCCGCTCGGCCTCGGCGCCGGCATCATGCTGGCGCAGCAGGCGCTGCGCCCCGATCTGATGCTGGCCTATCTGGTCTGGATCGGCGCCATCGGATACGCGCTGAATGTCCTGTTGACCGTTGCCCAGCGTCGCCTGTTCGGCCGCGCCGCATTGAGCGGAGACGGCCAATGAGCCGCTCCGTCATCCTCTGGCGTGTGGCGAGCTTCGCAGTCGCGGCCGGCTTCATTGCGCTCTGGCAACTGATCGCCAACCTGAAGCTGGTGTCGCCGGTGTTCCTTCCGGGACCGGACCGGGCCTGGGCCGCACTGATGCGCGGATTTTCCTCCGGCGACCTCTGGAGCAAACTCGCGGGCACGCTCGAACACATGGCCTATGGCTGGCTCGCCGCCTCCATCGCCGGCATCGCGATCGGCGCGATCATCGGATCGTCGCGCACGATGCGGACCTATGTCGCGCCTTCGCTGGAGTTTCTGCGGCCACTCCCGGTTTCGGCGATTATTCCGGTTGCGATCGCCATGCTTGGACTGACGCAGGCGATGGCGCTGTTCGTGATCGCCTTCGGTGCGATCTGGCCGATTATGCTGGCCACCATCCATGGTTTTGCGGCGGTCGAGCCCCGGCTCTACGAGGTTGCGCGCTCGCTGCAGATGTCGCGGCTCGCCGTGATCTTCAAGATCGCGCTGCCGTCGGCCAGTCCCGACATTCTCGCAGGCATGCGCCTCAGCCTGACGGTGGCGCTGATCCTGTCGGTGGTCTGCGAGATCCTGGCCGGCCTCGACGGGCTCGGCCACTGGGTTTTGCTGTCAGCCCGCGCGTTCCGCTCGGCCGACCTGTTTGCCGGCGTCATCCTGCTTGGCGTGACCGGCTACGTGACGTCGGTGGCGATGTCTGTGGCTGAGAGCAAGCTATTGGCGTGGCAGGCGGCGCAGCGGTGAGATGGCCACGGCTTGCGACGCGTTCTCCGAGACGGGTTCCGGAAGTCGTTGAAGCCACTCGGAGCGCCGCTTCTTTCCGAGAGCGTCTTTGCCGGCCTTCCCGATCCACCGTCCGAACGCCCGAAGACTGAAGGTGACGAGCACCTCATGGTGCCGCATCCCCTTGCCGCCCTTAACCAGCCCGAGATCACGGATGACGCAGTACGTCCCGCTGCTCATGCGGGCGAACTTCGCACCTCGAAAATGATTGCGCACACGCGACAACATAGGTGCAGCTTGCACCCCGCGTCGATTCCGTCAATCTTGACGCTCGCCGAATCAACCTCGTCTGCGCGCGAAGCCGTCAAAGCGTTGCGTTGTTGCCGCGCTCGCCGATGCGATGGATCTGTGCGGTCCGGACCGGAACGCGGCTCAGCACTTCGCGCCGCTCGTTCATGCGAGCGCTCGGCGAGTCCGGCTGCGCAAAGCATTCAAGAATCTGGATTCGGATTTCTTCCGCGAGCGGACCCTCGACCTGGCGCATGCGATTCCAGAGCCGGATTATTTCCTGTTGCTTCTCGACGTTCATTGGTCACCTCCGAAGAATGACCAAAGAGAACATAACAGGAACGAGATTACAAGCCCCGAGGTTGTAATTCCCTGTGGAACATCTTCACAAACAGAGGCTGAGTATCTTCAATCGGCAGGTCTCTGCCGTGCGCGATTTCGGCTTTGCCGCCGTCGCCTGCTTTGACTCCTTCGGCGAACTTTTTGGCGAGCTCTTCGGCGCCTTACGCTCATAGTCGCCTGCGATCACCATGGCCCAATACATGCGGCCGGTCTTCGAGCTCTTCACGCTGGCAACACCGACGCGCGTGGCGCCGGGCAGCAGCAGGTTTTTTCGGTGCCCTGACGAATTGATCCACTGGTCGAGCGTTTTGGGAAAGCTGTCATAGCCGTACGCGATGTTCTCTGCGGCCCGGCCGGCGCCCGCCGGATCGACACGCGTATTGAATCGGCCGAGGACATCGTGATCGAGCTGGTCCTTGGCGGCCATCGCCTGGGCCTGATCGTGTGCAATCCGCGTGAGAGTCGCGTCCAGGGTTACGCGCTTCTCCCCGTGCTTCACCCGGAAGTCCGAAATCAGCTGCGCGGGATTGGCCGCGGCCGTCCGGACCAGCACTGTGGTGGCGAAACAAAGCGCCAGCCCCAGCAGCAGGGCGTGCCGCGCCAGAATGACTATCTTCATACCGGTCACAAGTCTTCCGTTGCCCTTCCCGATCAGGATCGCTGGAGGAGATTCACCCCGAAAAAGACGCAGCAAGTCATTGAAATTGTTGGTCGGGGCAGCTGGATTCGAACCAACGACCTGCAGTACCCAAAACTGCCGCGCTACCAGGCTGCGCTATACCCCGATCCTGTGCTGGGAAATGCGTCGATACACGCTTAAACCCCGGCCATCAAGGCGATCTGCAACGACTCAGTGCTTGTTGAACAGCGGGTGCGCCACCCGGTCACCGGGCTGAATTCCGTATTTTTGTGCCGTACCCGCAACCACTTCCAGGACGCCCTTGGCCAGTCCGCCCGAGGAGATGATCTTGGTGGAGAGCGGCTCGGTGTTCTCGGCGATCCGCAGGATGCGGCCGTCCGCGCGGATGAAGATCATGTCGAGCGAGATGTAGGTGTTCTTCATCCACATCGAGATCTGCTGCTCCGGCGAGAAGTCGAACAGCATGCCTTTACCGTCGGCCAATTCCTTCCGGTACATCAGTCCGGTCTGCTTTTCTTCTTCCGTCGTCGCCATCTCGACCGAAAAGACGCGCACACCTGACTTGGTGGCGATCTCGAGCGGTTGAACGCTCGCAGCCCTCGCAACAGGATTGGCGCAGAGGGCAACGAGGACGACGGCCACCGCCGCCAACGACGTCATTACGTGGCGTCCGATGCGAAGCCGCGCGACCATCAAAGCTGAATTCATCAAAGTACTCATGCCGGTATCAGGGAATTGCCGGAAAACCCTAACCCAAGGATTGCGGCAAATGCCAGAGGCCACGGCTCTGCTGCCCGGTGTCCGGCTCACGTTTACGTCAGCGGCGCCGCAGGGTTTGGGGCATCATTTGGAAAGCCAATGCCGGCTCTCCCTCGCGACAAACGCGGAACGCGTTTGCGCAGAGATCCGGCTCAGATCAGGCAGATAGATCGTGATGACGATTCGAAGTCATCACGTTCTAATGCGAGGACAGCGCCGATGGACCGGTCTCGGGATGGATCTCGGCCGCCATCATGCCCTTGGACCCGGGCCCGAAGCGCACCAGCACGTACTGGCCGGGACGAAGCTCGGTCATGCCGAAGCGACGCAACGTCTCCATGTGGACGAAGATGTCTGGCGTCCCCTCACCGCAGGTCAGGAAGCCGAAACCGCGCAGCCGGTTGAACCATTTGACCTGCGCCCGCTCCAGCCCGCTGGTCGGCGTAACGCTGACATGGGTGCGGGGCGGAAGCATTTGCGCCGGATGGATGGCAGTCGACTCGTCCATCGAGACGATCCGAAACGCCTGATAGCCTTTTGCGCGCTGCACACACTCGACTACCAGTCGCGCGCCTTCATACGCGGTCTGATAACCGTCGCGACGCAGCACAGTGACATGCAGCAGCACGTCCGGCCAGCCATTGTCCGGAACGATGAAGCCATACCCCTTCGAAGCGTCGAACCATTTGATGACGCCGGATATTTCGACAAGGTTGGCAGCGGTATCACCGAGCCCCGATAGTGCATCCACCGCCGGATCGCGCGGCGATCCGGTTGTGTATTCAGCTGGTCCAAGTCTGTTTTGCCCTGTCCCGCCTGACGGCGGCCCCCCGAGCTTCTTGGACACAAATTCGTCCGACCCCATGACCCCGGACCTCACACTTCTATAAAAGCGGCCCGCTACGCCCAAGCGGGACCGGAACACGCGCTCATCCATGACGACTCATGTCATGCTGCGCGAATCTCTCGAATCAAAAGATAACACTACCGACCGCATCTCATAGCTAAAAAAAACAAAATTGCGGAGGCTATGAACAGGCTTGCACAACTGCGAATCAGTTGGCGGTCAATTGCCGACGAACGGTCCGAGCGTTTCTCCGATGTCGAAACGGATCACCAGATCGGCGATATCGTCTTGTTCTGTCGGCTCATTGTTGATGATGACGAGCTTCGCGCCGCAGTTTTTGGCCATCAGCGGAAAACCTGCGGCAGGCCAAACGACCAGCGACGATCCAATCGCCAGAAGCAGGTCGCATTGCTGGGCCATCTCGGTGGCACGGCGCATCTCCTCCTCCGGCATTGCCTGTCCGAACGAGATTGTCGCTGTTTTCACCGGCTCCTCGCAGATAGTGCAGCCCGGAGCGTTGCCGGATTCTTCGAAACGCGCTTTTACCCAAGCAAGATCATAGGCATGTCCGCAGCCAATGCAGCGGGCATAGGTGGTATTGCCGTGCAGTTCGATCACATCATCGGCCTTGAAGCCCGACGCCTGATGCAGGTTATCGATGTTCTGGGTGATGATCGCAGGCGTCTTGCCGGCCTTGTAGAGCGAAGCCAGCGCGCGATGCCCGCGGCCGGGCTTCGCTGCTGCAAAAGTCTCTTCCATCGCAAAGCGCCGCCGCCAGGCCTCGGCCCGCGCCTCGGCGCTGGAAACGAATTCGTCGAACGCAATCGGGCGGTTACGGGTCCACAGGCCGCCCGGCGAGCGGAAATCCGGAATCCCGCATTCGGTGGAAATGCCGGCTCCGGTAAAGGGGACGATACACGCCGCTTCGGCAATCATGTTGCCGAGCTGCTCGACGCCGCTGCGCAAATCCTTGGCAATCACCGCTGATACTTCCGAATTGTTGGGCCGTGCGACTATAGCATGGCCATTTGGATTGCCAGATCGGAGCCCTTCTCTGGCAGCGCAGCATGGGCATCATCGCCGCGACCTTTATCAGGCCGCCTTATAGCCACGCCGCCTCATCATGGCGCTTGATCAACCGCCTTGGAAACCGGCTCGTTGGCTTCTTCAGTCTTCTTCATCTTGGGTGCGGCTTTACTTTCCATCATCTTCATCACAACGCGCCTCACGGTATCCACCACCTTCGCTCAGTAACGGCCGGTGATCACGTTGCTGCAACGTCGTGTCCAATTCGCGCCCCATTCACGCGCGCCAATCACCGCGGAGCGAATCAAACACGACACGGATGGTGATGACGGAGAAGGAAGAAAGGCTCGCGCTCGACCGCGCCGAAATCGCAGCGCGCGTCGCGAGATTCAGGGAAACCCAGCAGAAGTTCGAACGCGAGCGCAAAGAGTATTACGAGACGACCTTGGCCAACGCGATAAATGGAACCAGCCGGCATTCGTTCTGGCGTTGAGCAGCAGAAACTTGCTTCGTCGTTTCCTCCAAAAAACCGCCAAGGGAACGCAAGAGAATTCCGCCGAGAGAATTTCACGAAGGCAGGAACGAAGCCGATGCCTGGACGTTTTCTTTTCAGTGCAAGCAACCTTGCGAGAGGTGAAAGCACGAAAGACCCCGTCGGCATCTTCGGATGTAGGCGGGGTTTTCGTTTGGAGAGCAACAAGCGTCCGCGCGATATCGAGCCATGCGATCGGGCAAGTCTGATCATCGCATGGCGCAGGAACTGATACGGCCCTCGCCGAGTTTAGTTCCGGGAAAGGTGCGTCATGCCCGTGTGGTTGGAAATCTTGATCAATGTGACCGGTTATGCGGGCTTTCTCGCCGTCGCGACCTTTCACCGATCGCCAGGCAACAAATTGCCGGATCGTTGAGCGCAACGGTCGCGCGCTCGTGGCCCGCTTACTCCCACCCCAGCGCAATGGATCAACGCCCCGCACACGACGCCGGTGACTCGTCTGATCGCGCGGGTGCGAAAAAGACTCCCTTTGTTCTCCTGGAACGAACAGGGGGCGCATTTTCCGGCACTGCTGCCGGGTTAAGATACCATTACCTCACAGGTCTTATCTGCGCCGCCGATCCGAGGGATCGCGCGCCCCTCGTCTGCCCCCCTGCGCGACCCGAATGACCGTCGAACCTTTTTGGCGTCACCAGTACTCATCTAAAAAGGTGCTGCCATGACCCAAGCCGACCATTATCGAGAGCAGTCCAATAGAGCCCGCCGGCTCGCCAAGGCAGTGAACGATCCCGAAGCCTCGAAGAAACTGATCGAGATGGCTGAGGAATTTCGCCTCTACGCCGAACGGCTGGAAGAGACGCATTAAGGTCCTTGGTTCCGATCGAAGCGGACGCGGCGTCGGATTTCCGCTTTGGCGCGCGCTGCTGAGTGAGCCGGACTCCAGTTCTCCCAAAGCGCCGGGGAATATTTGACGCCGGGCATGGAAACTTAAGTTGCTGTTTACCGAACGGCCCTGAACTGCTGCGCCGTTAACCCAACCTCTTTACAAAGCGTAAATGCGATCCTGACAGATTTGGGCCAGGAGGGTCATTCCCATGGTCATTTATCCCATACCGGTTGAAGTGACACAGGCCAGAATACAACTCGTCGTCGATCAGAACGCCAAGGCGCCGCCGAACACGATCAATCAGGATCTGCAGGCCGTCTACCACGCCAAGGCGGCCGCCATAGAAGAGGCAATTACGGATTTGCAGTCCGAAGAAGCGCCCGTGGTGGACGTCAAGGTCTGACCTGAACGCATCACGGCCAAATAGCCGGACACGCTCGCGAGGTGAGCTAGGCGCGCCAGGCGAAGGCAAGCTGTTGCGCGTGCACGACGCCGAGCGTCAGCAGGCCGCCTATACCGGCGAGCACAGCCAAGCCTGCGAACCAAATCCATTGGGGCCTTTCCTTGTAAGCCCGGAAGGCCGAGCAGATCGTGCACACGACGGTCGGCATATTCGCGACCAGTAAAACCCATGCGAGCATCTCAATCTCCCGAACCGAAATCGATGTGCGAAGGCTAGCGCGCCCCCGGAACGGGACTGTGCGTTCGGTCACATCGGTCGCGCCGCTGCCGGCGCTATCGTCGAGGCATGATGCTGCTTCGAGACATTGCGATCTGGATCGTTCAAGCCGTGTTGTTCGGCATCGGAATCGGCGTTGCCGGCCTGACGGCGCATCTGGCCGGCCCGCTGCTGGCCGCATTCTTCGCAATCGATGAACTGATCCCGAGTGCAATCGTCTTTCTTGCCGTAGCGGCGGCTCTTGGCTGGCTTGGAAACAGGTTCTGGCCCGCAGACTGGATGCACAACCCCCTGCTCTAACGCCCGTGCTTTCCCTATCGCGGTATCGCTTCCGTCCGATAGATCTGCGTCCCCGTCGTCTCGACGATGCGACCCCTGAGCGATCTCACAAACATCTTGGAGTCTTCGACGGCGAAATGCGTGCGCAAGGCCGCTTCATCAGCCCATCGCTCGAAGAAGAAGAGCCGCATCGGATTCTGGCAGTCGACATGCACGTCATGCGAGATGCAGCCCGGCTCTTTGCGGGAGCGCTCGACATGCTCCAAGGACGAGCGGAGCACCTCGTCGAAAGTATCCTCGCGCGCCAAAATGCTGCCGGTTACGATAATCATGCCGAGCCCCCGTTTGCGCCAGCCGCCCGCCCTCGGCAGGCGTCGGTCGTTGCGCGTCGAGGCGGGCAACCTTGGTTAGTGCATCAGGCGCGGCAGGACAACCGATACCGCCAGCAATATGCCGAGGCTGCCGACCACGGACAGTTTCATCCGGGCCGTCCTGGCGTCGGTAATCGGGAGCACGAAAAAGAAGATCATTGCGACAATGAGCAGAGCGTAAAGCAGATACATGGTCGATCCCTCCGTTGGCGCCATCATGGGCGGAGAAGCCGATCTGATATGTGTGCGGGATCACGCTGGCGACGCTAGCGCCCTAGCCAAGTACATGGTCTCAAAACGGGCCTCGGCCGGGATCGGATAGACCACGTCGTCAACGGTGGCCGTAGCTTCAATAGATTGCAATTTTACGCTTTTGGTTGTCTTTGCGGCAACTTGAACGTGCCACAAGCATCCCTGCAAAGTTCGAGGGAAATGCATGCTCGGAAAATTTCTGCGCGACGAGTCCGGCGCCACCGCCATCGAATACAGCCTCATCGCCGGGTTTATCGCCCTGGCCATTATCGCCGCTGTCGGAATGACCGGCCAAAGGCTGGTTACCCTGTTCGAAAGTCTCATTCCTGCGCTGAGCTAAGATAAGAGCGCTGCAAGGATCGGGATGGCCAGGCGCGCCCCTCTCGGCGGCCGGCACCGATACGCGTGCCACCACTGAATTGCCGGCCTGCTGAACGTGAGCCGATTTCAATTGGGTGCCAAACGCAAAAGACCTCCGAGCCGAAGCTGGAGGCCTTCACTGTCACGAGGGGTACATCCGCCCTTCACGACACCACTGGAGCGCACAAAACCGCGCTATGATTTCGTTTCGGCAGCCTCACGGGCGCGCCGTTCTGCCTTGAGCCGCTCGAAGTTCGCACGGAAAGCGTCATCGGCCTTCTTGCGTGCGATAAGCGCCTTCTCGGCGTCCTTGCGGGCTTGCTGTTTCTTTGCCTCACGCTCTTCCTTCGTGGGCGGCGTCTTCTCTCGGGTTTCATAATCCATGACAGTCAACGTTTTATGACGTTAAAAGTTCCGCGCGCGGAAACCATCGCCCTGACCGGCATTGATGCTCAATTGAGGAAACGCATTCACCAGCGGTCCCACCCGCCAAATGAGACAAAGAAAAAGCCCGGATTGCTCCGGGCTCTTCCTTACCAACCGTTGGCGTAGCGATCCTTACCAACCGTCGTAATAGCGATAGTGCCGGCGATAGTACCGCGGGCCATCGTCATAGTACGCATACGGTCCACCGCCGTAATAGCCATATCGGGGCCCGTAGGCATAACCGTTACCGTACGCATTCGCTGCGGCTGCGGCGCCGAGTGCGCCTGCAGCCAATCCGAAACCGATCGCAGCGTTCCGGCCGCCACGCGCCTCCGCAGGAGAGTTGACTACAGCCGTGGTCGCGAGTGCCGCGACCGCTGTAAGCGCCATTGCTAATTTTCGCATGTGTTTACTCCTTTCGGTCCGGGGATAACCGCTGGGGAGAAAAGTTGTTGCCGGAACCTGGCCGACTAATTTTTTGAGTTCCTGCGAAACCCCATTCGGTTCCGACTTTGAACCAAGGGTGATCTATCTCACGTACCTTCATCAATCGTTAGGCAACAATGCAGCATCGTCGGAACGAAGCAATTTGCTTCAAATTATCTCGCCGGAGGGTGAGGCCATGAACAAGATCCAGTATCTGAAAGAGCAAGCTGCCCGCGCCGAACGGTTGGCGCGAAGCATGCTCGACGCGGTGACGGTGCAGAGGCTGCAGGCCTTCGCGGCCGAGTGCCGTTCAAAGGCAAAGACATTGGAAGAGCCGCAGGCCGAAGCTGCCTGATGCTCTTGCGCGAGTTGCGAGGACACCGCGATGTCCGTTCGTATCTGGATCCCCGCTTCGGCGGGGATTTTTCGTGACCCGCGTCACCTCTGACTGTCCTCGTTGCGGCTACACCGCAGGCAACATCGGAGGACTGCAATGTTTGAAAATACTGTCGCCTTGATCGATTTTGTTGTTTTCATCGCGCTCGTCATCACGACTGCAAAATGGGCTGCCCGGCGTACCAGCCGTATCAAGGCTGTGCTCTTCACTTGCGCCGTCGGGGCCGTCTATTCGGTGACGACCGATTTCGCGCTCAGCTTCCTCGTATCGTTCTACGACCGTTCCTTGAGCAGCTTGACGATAGGCTTTCTGCTTTCAGTGCCGATTGATGCCACGCTCGCATTGTTTGCGACGCGACGGCGTGCGGCCTTGGCTCACGCTTGAAGGTTTCAGCACTCCGTCATCAGCAGGTGACGATGCGCTATGAATACCGCCAGCCTGACATCGCACCTGTTAATTCGCTTATGCATACTATTCACGCGGCGCGTGATAAAGAACGGCTATGCGCAGCCGCCACGTATTTCGCGACCTGATGACGACGATTACCGGCAGGAGCGGCGTCAATTGATCTTTCTGGTTGCGGCGCTGCTAGCTCTTAGCCTCATCTTGCTAGCGAGCGTGCTCACCTGACGCCAATGCCGGACCTCGAAGCTGTTCGATTACTGGTGCCTTGCTTTCGGTGCTGTAACCAAGCGCCCCGCGTGGGCGGCGGCAGAGCCCCGTTTGGGGGATAGAAACGGTCCAAATCAAGGGACCGATACCGGGCTGAACCTCCGCCAATCCACCTAGAAGGTCAGAGGGAGGCTCAGGAACGGCGGGAACGATGCCACGAAGTTGGCACACAACCTCCTGCCCCTTCCTGCATTTTGCTGATATCAGTGCCCCCGTCACGCCAAAACCAAATCCCAGACGTTCTCAGGAGGACAACAAACATGCGCTATCTCCACACCATGCTGCGCGTTCGCAATCTCGACACCGCGATGAAGTTTTACCGGGACGCGCTGGGGCTGAAGGAAGTACGCCGGGTCGACAACGACAAGGGCCGGTTCACCCTGGTGTTCCTGTGCGCGCCCGAGGACGAGGGCCTGTTCAAGGCTGCGCCCCAGAATCGCGGCGCGCCGCTGGTCGAGCTGACCTACAACTGGGACGAGGAGAAGTACGGCGAGGATCGCCATTTCGGTCACCTCGCCTATGAGGTCGACGACATCTACGCCACCTGCGACCGCCTGATGAAGGCCGGCATCACCATCAACCGGCCGCCGCGCGACGGCAACATGGCCTTCGTTCGTTCGCCGGATCTGCATTCCATCGAGCTGTTGCAGAAGGGCGACCCGAAGCCGCCGGCAGAGCCCTGGTCATCGATGCCGAACACCGGCCACTGGTAAGTCTTGCAAGCGAAAACGAATGGCGGCCGACGTGCGGCCGCCATTCTGACTACATTAGTACTGAGGTACGCGAGACCGTCGAACGCGATGGCTGCTGGCTGTTTCGAATCGGATTGCCGCACGCACAAATTCCGAAATCATAAAACGTTCCTTCGCTCGCGTTCTTTCTGCACAGGAACCGGCCATGATATCGCGCGTTCACTCCTCGATTGCATTTTGAGGAGGATATGATGGGTCGAGGAATTCTGTTGTGGTTGCTGGGCGTGCCGATTCCGGTGATCATTCTGCTGTGGCTGTTCTTTGGACGCTGAGCGACTGACGGCAGTCAACTATATTGGACGAGAATCAAGGCTCTGTCGCAGTGCGGCGGAGCCTGATTTTTTGTTGGGTGAGAAGCCGTACACCGCGCGCTTTTTCTGCGATCTTCCGCTATTAACGGCCATCAGGAGATCAGCGGGAGCAACGCGCGTGGCCGATAACAAAAAACAACAACTCACCATCTGGGGCCGGGCCAATTCGGTCAACGTTCAAAAAGTACTTTGGTGCCTCGCCGAGCTCGATCTCGCCTATGAGCGCATCGACGCCGGCATGCAGTTCGGCAAGAACACCGAGGCGCCCTATCTGGCGATGAATCCGAACGGCCGCGTGCCGACGCTGGTGGACGGCGATTACGTGCTGTGGGAATCCAATTCGGTGATGCGCTATCTTTGCATGGCCTATGGCAACAATTCGCCGATCTACCCCTCACAGCCCCGCGCGCGTGCCGCCGTCGACCGCTGGCTCGACTGGACGCTGTCGACGCTGCAACCGGTCGACCGGCCGGTGTTCTGGGCGCTGGTGCGGACGCCGGTCGAGAAGCGCGACATGGTCGCGATTCAGAAGGACGTCGACGCCGAGGCCGTGGTGTGGCGGATCGTCGAGGCGCAACTGGCGACGCGGCGCTTCATCGAAGGCGACCAGTTCACGATCGCCGACATCGCGCTCGGCGCCTACGCGCGGCGCTGGCTAGGGGTCGAAGGCGTCACCAAGCCGAAGCTGCCGAACCTCGAACGCTGGTTTGCGCAATTCGAAGCCCGGTCGGGCTTCACGCGGTTCATCGCGCCGCCGATGACGTAAGCGCCGTGAAGCGCGTCATGCGCCGGCTTGTCCCGGACCCGCCCGAGAGTTGCGCCTCCTTGTCAGCGCGAGCCGCTGGAAACGCCGCCGCCGATGCTTATCGCGCCGCCGATTTTCATGCAGGTGTTGGTGCCCTCGATCTTGACGAAGCCAGCGCCGTACTCCGCGCAGACATTGGTCGAACTCGAGCGCTTCAACGGCAGCACTTTATCCGGCGTAGCGGCCTTGCGGGACTTCTGAGGACGCGGCTGCTCGGCGACAGCGGCAACCGCAGGCAACACGACAGCTATCATGACAAGGAGAGAATTTCGCATCCCGCCTTTTACCGTCGCTTGTGGATCGATGCCAGATTAGCGGACGAATTTGACGCCGACCGATTTGCCGCGGCGCCAGACCACTTCGCAGCGGTGTCCGGTCCTGGCGTCGCGCGAAAACGCCAGCCGCAGCTTCGCCGGCAGCGAGTTGGGATCGTCGATCGTGACCTTCGCCCCCGTCGTGGACAGGTCTTGCACGACGCATTGGCGCGCCGCAAAGCCGCCCTCGAGCGTGATCCACCCGGGCTGACTCAGTGATTTGCGCGACGCACGCTTCTTGCTCGATAGCAAAGCCATATCGGAAAGCTCCCCCGACACAGCCCTACACCCGGCGACTTTAAAAACCGTTGCATGGTGGGAGTGTCGCCATTCGGCCGGAGCGCCGATCGAGATCCCAAACGGCCGGAAAACACCCCTGTTTGAGCGGCTTGCCGACCCGGCCAAACGCCACTATACGTTCGCCGTCGGCGCCTCCATGGACCATGGACGGCAGGCGGCCAACATGGCTTATCGAGCGCCTAACGCCTTGATTTTCCGGTTGTTTTGCTCCCTTCGTCTATCGGTTAGGACGCCACCCTTTCACGGTGGAGAGAGCGGTTCGATTCCGCTAGGGAGCGCCACAGCGCAAAACGATCGAAAAACTCCCATAAACCTCAGCTGCTTACGCGACAGCTCAGTTTGCTGTTGGATAGTTTGTTGGACACCCGCTTAGACGCGTTGTTCGCAACTGTTCTGCGCTTAATTCACCTATGATCGAGTTCGTTACCGGTTAGCCGGCAATCCGTGGAGCGTCCGCGGCGGACGTGGATGGGGGCATGTGAACTCGACCAGTTTCCAGCGCCGATCTTTGGTGGCCAATTCCAGGCGCCCAGGATCGTCATACACCTTGATGGCATGGCCCAGACTAGCAATGCCATCGAAGACCTCAATCCCCGTCATCCCATTTGGCTGCCAAAATCGCGAAACGCAAAGGCCGCTTCTGGCAACGCCCAATATCGGGAGCGGCTGCAACGGGCCGATTGGCTCTTTCTGCGCTGCCTTCAGCCACATGGCCATTGGAAAGTAGACGGCGAACAACAGCGCCACCGCCGTTGTAACCCTCATGTATCTGGGGGAAAGTAATGTCTAAGGAAAAGACGAACTGCGAGGTACAGCGCAGCCAGCCCCATCAAAAACGGGACCAAATAGTCCATGGGAATCTCCCTATGGGCCGGAGACTCCCTGCTTTTATTCGACAACCTATTAGCGAGCAACGACGCTATATGCACACCCGGGTGCATTTGCCAGAGCGCAGTTTCGCAGCGGGGCTACTCAGGCGTTTGTCACAAAGCTGCGGGTCTCAATAAAACGCCCGACGATCCAGACCGCCGTTTGAATCTGCGACCCATCGTGCGGTGTCACCGGCTACCATTCTTTGACCTGTAATGAACCGCGGCGTCAGATGCCGCCATGAGCGCTCGCTTATGCGCGCTAACCTACGCCGTAGGGCTTGTTGAGGAAATAATCACGGTTGCCCAGTGCATCCTCGGCTTATTGATTGATCGCGATAGTATTCGCCTGGACGTACTGGAAACAATGGCCTTCGTGTGTCGTCCGCTGGCGCAGCTCGGCGAGCGCGTTGATCCGCGGCGAGTTGTCAGCAGCGCGCACGTCGTACCCTTTCAGAGCCTGACCGATTACCAACTCCGGCCGTCTAAGCACGCCCCCTTCGTTGCACCGCCCTGCTCCGCCTTGAGCCTTTCGCGCTCGGTGCATAGCCCGTCAATCTTCGCCAACATCCGCTCCAGCTGCCCGCGGCCCGGCGTCAGTTACAAAAAATCGGAGAACGTCAACGCCGCCTAGCTTACTATCGCCGGACCTCCGCCAACACCATTATGGTCCAGCCCAGCCACAAATTGCTCTCGATCCGTTTGACTCCTCGCAGCACTCGGCCAAGGAAGGCACGGTCGGCTGCACGTTGGAGACGGTACGAATTGACGATACGAAGCAGACCGCGGTTGAAGCAGGGCGTGATGGAAAACATCTTCTTCACTTGGAAGTGCGGCGCCAACAGTTCTTGCAGTTCGTGCCGATCGACCCAACGACGCAATTGCCCAGGCGCGGGAGCTGGGATGTTGTTGCGCATCAGCGCGGGCTTGTTCTGCGTTGCCAACATGAGATAGCCGCCGGGTTTCAGCAAACCTGATATTCTTGCGACGAATGCCGCCTGATCTGAGACATGTGCGAGCACTTCCAGGCTCATCGCGACATCGTAACAGGAGCCGACCTCAGTGTTCATGAAGTCGCCGGCGATAAAGCGTGCCTCCGGTACCCGCTGCGCAGCGCGCGCCAAGACCTCGTCCGAAAGGTCGTTGGCAGTCACCTGCCCAAATTGGACAAGCTGCGAGCAGAGCCAGCCGGCCCCGCAGCCAATTTCAATGATCTTGAGGTCTCTTCTTCCTAGGCCTTTGAGCCAGGACATGACGACTTCGGCCTGGTCAGTCGATACCTCGCTGAGGCCCTTCTCGCGCGTTGAGGCATTCCAGTCGTTCCAAAACGCACGCTGCTTCTCGATCGCTTCCGTCATCGGAAATTCTCGCGAAAAAGCAAAGTAACCCTTGGTGCTGAAACGGCGAGATTGAAGCTCCTTCGAATCAGGTCGTCTAGTCAAAAGCGAACGGATCGACAGCCGTACAAATACGGAGGCCAAACGAAGGTCTCGCCACTAGAACTAGTAAGTCCTACCAAGCTCTACCCTTGGGTATTGGCATCGAATTCGGTTCAACGGTTAGCGGACGTGCGAGCAAAAAAACACGGCCTGATCTGCGAAACGATCCAGTCGAGTCTGTTTGAGTCCCGCGCATTGCGTGGAGTTCAGAATGCTTAGGTCTAGATGAACGATTATTCCGACGGCAATGATCAAACAGTCTACCTCGTGGCGGAAGATCTGCGCCGCCCAGGCCGCGCCTGCACCCAGGCTGACTACGAACCCACCGAGTTCGAAACGGCGATCCAAGATCTCCTTACCGGCCATGCGGCAAGCCGGTTCGCGTCATCGCGTTCAATACTGCAGAGCGCTGGTCGGAAGATGATTCTGTAGACGCCGCGGAAGAATTACGTCGCCGACGCGATCTGCAGATGCGCGAGCTTCTCATCTCGATCTCTGATTCTGTAGAACGGCATGAGCCCGCCGATCGGCGTCAGTTGAGCCTTTCGCCTCAGTTAACCGGCCGCCTCCCACTAACTGCGGCTGCTGACCAACGCCTGACCTGGAAAGTTAAGTGAACACCTCAATCGGCTTTTGTGACGCAGCAAAATAGAGATTGTGCCTTGTCGGATAAATCGTCTCCCAAACCTTTACAAACTTGAAGTGTGGGGTGAAGAACCTGCGCAGATCCTCCTTGTCCTTGAATTCATATTCATGAAGAGCGTTGCTCTTCTTGCCGTCCGCGGCCTCCGTAAGTGTGTATCCGCTCAAGATGCCATCGGGGCCAAGTAAGCCAACGATTTCGCGCAACAGCTTGTCGATCTCCGCTTCGGTGAAATGTTCGATCGCGGCGTCCCATACGATGTTGTCGAACGGTCCAGCCGGCAGCCCCTCGCGAATGTCCTTCTGCAAGTACGTGACGTTAGGAACCGAGTTAAATCGCTTGGCGTGCGGAATCGCATCCCGGTCGAAATCAATGGCGATTATCGATGAGGCCTTTGACGAGTAGAAGTGCCTTGCGTTGAAACCGTCGCCGCAGCAGATCTCAAGCATCTTGCCGTCTGGCTTCAGGACCATGCGCGAGAAGACGCCACGCTCAACCCAGAGGCCGTTATTCTTCGCGGAGAATTGCCAGTGCTGGTCCAGGTAGTGGTCGAACCATTCCGGGCGCGGATGGAACCCCCACTGTAACGCAAACTGCACGAAATGAGTGAATCCCGAGACCTTTCGAACTACGAAATTCAAGCCTTTCACCAGCGATATCAGCAGCCTGCGCACGGGGTCCCCCTATCCTCAACCTCGCTCACATTGGAGATAGTTTCTCCCGTCCCTCCATCAGCCACTAGGTGGCACTTTGCCACCCGCCCGCATGCACGCCCTGCATTCTAATCAAGCCGGGCGCTGACCGGCTCATCGGCGCGCGACGATCACCCCGATCAGGAATGCAATCGCCAGGGACGGGATGGGCGCCTCGCGCGTAGCCGCACTTAGCCTGTCCAGCAAACCGGGACGCGGCGCGACTTCGTCGGCGAGGTCCTGGGACATGCCGCGAATGGCATCCACGGCCTTGTCGATCCTTTGCTCGACGTTCGCGGTCGGCACGCTGGCGTTATCATTCGTCATGAACGCTAGAACGCGCCAACGCTGAACGGGTTCGACTTCCAGAACAGGTAGGACCGCGGAAAATCATCGCCGATCTGCGGCCAAGAGGCACCCGGCACGGCAGTTCGCCGGGTTCCTGTTGTTCACGCGCTACCTCGTGGAACCTAGCACCAGCGGCATCGTCCCCAGCGTGCGCAACAGCCGCCGCAACCTCCGCAGCCACCACAGCCACGCCAGCCTACCCCACAGCCACGGCAGCCACGACATCCGCGGCACCCACCGCAACCTCGGCGAACCACGACGTAGGCAAGTTGTACGTTGTCGCCGGCGTTCGCCTTATCGAAGAGATCGAACGTGGCAAGACTGACGTCGGCCATTTCCTCTTCGCCAAGAACGAAACGCTGATTGGGCGAAACGTTGTTGGATAGCGGAAAATCAGCCGTGGGTATCGTGGACGCGGATGCGCTTCCCGTCAGCGAAAGACCCAGTCCGGCCGCACCGAATGCCGTCAAGGCGGCAGCCTGGTTTGTGCGAGTGCGCTTCGTAGCTTGCTTCACCCCTGGCATCATCACATCCTTTTCGTAAGTTGTTATGAGACGGTCAACTTGACGTAGTGAGTGTGGCTATGCGTCTAGCAATGCGACTTGACGCATCCGGTTCCTCTTGCGCGAGGCTTTTTGTTATACCCGCTGGGAGGAATTGCAGCAACGCTGTCCAAACTCGTCGCGGACAAGACGGCGCCCGCAACGTTGACCGTTTAATTCCTTTCGACGGTGGAAACTCGTCCCGCTTGGCGGCGTCCGTACGTTGCTGGTAATAAAACCCGCGCAGTCGACCGGATATGCATCTGTTTTATTGGAGTTTTTTTCGGCAGGCCTTCATTCAGAAGTCGACACCGCGCCGAACTTTTTTTCATTTTGAAAACACTTTCAAAGCCCAAGCCGACCACGTTCAAGGCTTAACGGAACCATTTTCATAACCCAAATTGCATTTGCTGCACGGTCCGGCAACGGACAGCAGCGCAAGAAAATAAGGAACAGGGAAATGAATACGGCCGCCATTGGGCTCACATCCTGCATTGCGCTTTATCTCGCCCTTCGCCTGACGCTGCGGGTTTATTTTCCGCCAGATACCTGACGCTCGATCATTGCAGGTCTCCGGGATTGCCATATGCGAGGACTGAAGGTCGCCGGTCGCCTTCTCCACCCGCCGCGGTCGGCAACTAGTGAGCGGCCGCTGGTACTGCTACCGCATCGTCGGCTCGATGCATTTGGGAGCCTTGGTCGCATATCAGCCGAAGGCCCGAATCATAATATCGAAAACAACCCCATGCAAAGTAGAATGGGGCCGGCTCGCGGCACTCAGACCGCTAGCGTTGGGGACATGTCCTGTCTCTTGGCGACCGGAAGGTCGAGTTCATTGATGCCGACCGATCCTCGTCAACCGCCGAGCCACACTCGAATTGCGTTTGGCGATGGGGCCGTCACAGCGATGCGGCACCGCCTGGCCGGGATCGCATCTCCCCATCCAAACCGTAATCATGGCGCTAAAGCGGGCTGGGTTCCTATCGCACCGCAACTTTCCTCTCGTGTAGCGCGAACTATTTCTTTCTCGATGCGATCGGGCGAGTGATATCCTCGCGCCAATCAACGACGCATTCTCACACGTTTCGCGAAAAACATGCGCGACTACACGTTGCAGGAGAAGATCAAGATAACCGCCGGCGCGGTGGCGGCGCTCGTCAGCGTGGCGTGGCTTGCAACCATCGCCTTGGCGCTGCTGTCGGGATAGATATTCGCGATGTCGCAGGAACTTTGTTCTATTCCGGACACATCAGGAACTTTGTTCTACCCCGGAGAACTACGGATCGGCAGAATGATAATCCATGGCTGACAATCTTTCCCGCGCCGACGGTGCGCGCGTCCTCGCCGATCTTCACGCGTTACGAGCGATCGGCGCCTACAAGACGGGTGTTCACAAGCCGACGTTTTCGGAACCGCATCTGCGTTCCCTGCAGTGGCTGGTGCAGCGTCTTCCCGAAGCCGGACTCGCGGGCGACATCGACGGCATCGGCAATGTGCTCGGCACCAGCACGAAGCCCGGACCGAAGTTGCTGGCGGGGTCACATCTGGAAAGTCAGAACCATGCAGGCTGGCTCGATGGGCCGCTCGGTGTGGTCTATGCGCTCGAAGCCGCCCGCGTCATCAATCCCGATTCGAACATAAACGGCGCGGTCGAGCTTGCGTCCTGGTGCGATGAGGAAGGCCATTTCGGGCACTTCCTTGGCAGCCGCTCCTATGTCGGCGGCGTCACCGAAGCCGATATCGACGCGGCAAGCGATCGCAACAACGGCAAGAGCATGCGTAACGCGCTGCGCGAGGCTGATCTCGCTGGCCGCGCCCGCGCGCGGTTCGAACCCGGGCGGCACATCGGATATCTCGAAGCCCATATCGAACAGGGCGAGACGCTCGAAAGCGGCGGCCTCGGCATCGGAATTGTCACGTCCATCGTCGGGATCTGGCAATACCGCATCGTCTTCACGGGCGAACAAAACCATGCCGGCACGACGCGGATGGCGATCCGCAGGGATGCGGGCCTGGCGCTTGCGCGGTTTTGCGTCGATATCGACGATCGCTTCCCCGCGGCCTGCGGCCCGCGAACGGTGTGGACCACCGGTCGCATCACCCTTGATCCCGGTGCGCCCAGCATCATTCCGGGCGCGGCGGAAATGTTCTTCCAGATTCGCGACGACGATCCGGCCGTGATTGCACGGCTGGAGGATCTGCTCCGCAGCATGGCCTCGGAAGTCGACAAAAAGGGCCGCTGCACCGTTGCGGTGGAGCGCATCCGCACCGGAGCGCCCGCGTTGATGGATGGCTCTTTCCAGCAGGCCATCGAACAGGCCAGCGCAGCCTTTGCCGGCGGCCGATCGCTGCGCATGCCGAGCGGCGCCGGTCACGACGCCCAGACGCTCGCGACGGTGATGCCGGCAGGCATGCTGTTCGTACCCTCGATCGGCGGCATCTCGCACCACTGGACCGAGAACACCGCCGACGCCGACATCGTCACGGGGGCCGAGGTCTTTGTCGACGCGTGCCGGCGGCTGTTGGCACGGTGAGCCGGCACGAGAACGACATGGCCGCCGGCACCAAGCGGACCTATTCGATCAGGGATATTCCGGCGAGCGTATGGATCCTCGGCTTCGTCTCGATGCTGATGGACGTCTCATCGGAGATGATCCACGCTCTGCTGCCGATCTATCTGGTCTCGGTGCTTGGCGCGTCGATGGTCACGGTCGGGGTCATCGAAGGCATTGCCGAAGCGACCGCCTCTATCGTCAAAATATTCTCCGGCGCACTGTCGGACTGGCTCGGCAAGCGCAAATGGCTTGCCGCCGCGGGCTACGGGCTTGCCGCCTTCACCAAGCCGGTGTTTCCGCTGGCGCCAACCATCGCCTGGCTAGTGGCGGCGCGTTTTGTCGATCGAATCGGCAAGGGCATTCGCGGCGCCCCGCGTGACGCGCTGGTGGCCGACCTCTCGCCGGCCGATCTGCGCGGCGCGAGCTTTGGCTTGCGCCAATCGCTCGACACGATCGGCGCCTTCGCAGGCCCGCTGCTCGCCATCGCGCTGATGTGGTGGACGGCGGACAACTTCAAGGCCGTGTTCTGGGTTGCCGTGGTCCCCGCCTTCCTGGCGCTGGCGCTGATCGTTTTCGCCGTGCGAGAGCCGGACCGGCCGGAAGGGCTGCGCGAAGTGCGCAATCCGGTCAGCCTCGCCGAAATCAAGAACCTCGGGACGGCCTATTGGTGGGTGGTGGCGGTAGCGAGCGTGTTCACGCTGGCGCGCTTCAGCGAGGCATTTCTGGTTCTGCGCGCCCAGAATGTCGGGGTGCCGATCATGCTCGTGCCCGCCGTGCTAGTGGCCATGAACGTCGTCTACGCCGTCGCGGCCTATCCCGCGGGCGTGATGTCGGATCGCATCAGCCGCACGGCCATGCTGGCCGGCGGCATTCTGTTGCTGATTGCCGCAGACATCGTGCTGGCCCTGCTGCCATCGATCGGCGGCCTCGCGCTGGGCGTGGTTCTCTGGGGCCTGCATATGGGACTGACGCAAGGGTTACTCGCCGCGCTGGTGGCGGATACCGCGCCGGCCGAGCTGCGCGGGACGGCTTACGGGTTCTTCAACCTGCTCGGCGGGGTGGCGATGCTGGCGGCCAGCGTTATCGCCGGCGCGCTCTGGGATATCGCAGGGCCGCAGGTTACGTTCCTGGCCGGCGCCGGCTTCGCGCTGGTCGCGCTGGCGGGGTTGGCGCTTGTCCATGGCAAGATCGGCGGCACCGCCGCCGCTTAGCCCGGGTTTCCGCCTCAGATTCTTGGCGACAACGAGTCGCGATCGGCTTTTCTTGCAAACAACTGGATTTGCGGCCATTTGAGCACCTGAAGAGGTACAGTTCCCGACATGCTGCTGCTCCAGGCCCTCCCCACATCGATCGGCGTTGCCGCCATCGCGCCGGCGTTGCTGGTGCTCTGGCTCGTCATTGCCGCCGACGAGCGCCCCGGCTCGCCCGGGCGGGTGTGGCTGGCTTTCATTCTCGGCGCCGCCAGCATTTCCCTGTTGGGCATCGCGCGCGCCCCGTTTGCCGCGATCCTCGCCGTGCCAGGAAATCCCTGGATGACGCAGGGCCTGCGTTCCGTCTTCGGCGTCGCTGCACCCGAAGAGATTGTGAAGGTCCTCGTCATCATCGCGGTGTCGGTGCGGCGGCGTACCTTTGCCGACCCGATGGATACGGTCGTCTATGGCGCGGCGGCCGGCCTTGGCTTCGCGGCTTACGAAAACCTCGCTTATCTCGTGCAGCACTCCGACATGTGGCGATCGCTTGCCGCCTTGCGCAGCGTGCTGACGGTGCCGTTTCATGGTGCGCTCGGAATTATCGCGGGCGCCTATATCGCGATCGCGCGTGCGGGGACGGCGCTCGGTGCACACCGGCATCATCGCGACTGGGCCCGTATCTCGAGCTGGTGTCTGGCGCTGTTCGCGCCGATCGCGTTGCATGCGGCATTCGATTTTCCGCTGCTGACCTTGCAGAAGCACCCCGATCTCGCTCCCAACACGCGGATGCTGCTCGGGGCCGCCAGCCTTTTGATCGGATTCAGTTCGATCGGGTTTGCCATTCGACTTGTGCGGCGCGTCGGCCGCCACCATGCGCCGCGCACCGAGATCGGACGTGAGCGGCTGAGCCAGTTGCGGCGAATGTGGGCTCTCCTGCTGGTAGGCAGCGGAGCCGGTTTCGTTGGGGTTGCTTTCGTGGTGACCTCGCTTCATCACTGGTTCATCAATCCCGACCGCAATGCATCGCTGCTTCTGATCCCGCTCGGCCTGACCTCCATTCTGATCGGCCTGGCATTGTTGCTGGCGACGTCGGCCGTGTATGTGTTCAGCCGCAACCGCATCAGGACTTCTTCCGACGGTTTTTCGTCGGCGCCCGAGCCGGGCTGAACGCCGTCCTGGCGTCGTTTGTCGCGCTCGAAACGGCCGACGAACAAATTTTGTGTGCAGGCAACGGGCGCACTATATTGGAGTTACCAGCGGCGCTGCAGGCATCGGAGTTTCCAATGACCCTTCCCGAGGACAATCCACCGGATATCGGCAAATTGCAGTCCCAGATGAACGCCGCGGTGAAGGCGCACTGGAAGGCCTTCCTGTTCGAGGGCATCGTGCTCGCCGTGCTCGGCCTGGCTGCGATGATCGTGCCGCCGCTGGCGAGCCTCGCCGTCACCATCTTCCTCGGCTGGATGTTTCTGATCACCGGCATTGCCGGGCTGTTCGTCACCTACTGGGCACGGCAGATGCCGGGCTTCTGGTGGTCGCTGTTCTCAGCGGCGCTCGCCGTTCTCGCCGGCGGCATCCTGCTGGCAAAGCCCGCTCAGGGCGTCCTCACCCTCACCATCGTGATCGGCGCGTATTTTCTGGCCGAAGGCGTCGTCACAATCATGTACGCGCTGGAGCATCGCCGCGAACTGTCGGGACGCTGGTCCTGGCTGCTGATCTCCGGGGTGATGGATCTTGTAATCGCGTTCATTATCGTTGCGGGATTACCGGGGTCAGCGGAATGGGCGATCGGCCTGCTGGTCGGGATCAATCTCGTGCTCGGGGGCGCCTCGCTGGTCGGCATGGCGCTCGCAGCCCGCCAATCCTGACGCCGCCGATTATGGGATGACAAGCCAGGAAGGGTGCGCTATAGACCCTGCCATGATCATGATCGCCGCCAGCAACTTTTGGTATTTTAGCTACGACAGCTCGCTGGCGGTGGGAGGATCGCGCTCAATCTGACGAATTGAAGCCAAGACATCCGAACAGCCGCCAAACCTGGCGGCTTTTTTATTGGCCGGCAGGTTCCCAAATGACAGGAGCCAAAGCCGTGTTGAGCACCACCGACGATCTCCGAATTAGCGAACTGAAAGAGCTGAGTACGCCGCAAGAGGTGATGCGTGAGATACCGCGCACCCTGACGGCGACGCGCGTGGCGATGGCGGCGCGCAACGCCATCCACGCCATCCTGAACGGAACCGACGACCGCCTGTTGGTCGTCGTCGGACCCTGCTCGGTCCACGATCCCGTCGCCGCCGTGGAGTACGCCGAGCGCCTCGCCGCCGTGCGGGAAAAGCTGGCGGATCGCCTCGAGATCGTGATGCGCGTCTATTTCGAGAAGCCGCGCACGACCGTCGGGTGGAAGGGGCTGATCAACGATCCCAACCTCGACGGCAGCTTCGACATCAACAGGGGGCTCAGGCTGGCCCGCAACGTGCTTTCTGCCGTGAACAATCTCGGCCTGCCCGCCGGCACTGAATTCCTCGACATGACGACGCCGCAATACATCGCCGACCTGATGGCATGGGCGGCGATCGGCGCGCGCACGACGGAAAGCCAGATCCACCGCGAATTGGCTTCCGGACTCTCGTGCCCGGTCGGCTTCAAGAACGGCACCGACGGCAATGTCCGCATCGCAGCTGACGCCGTGAAGTCGGCCTCGCATCCGCACCATTTCATGGCGGTGACCAAGGGCGGACGCTCGGCGATTGCGGCTACCACCGGCAACGAGGACTGCCACATCATCCTGCGCGGCGGCAACAAGCCGAACTACGACCGGGAAAGCGTCGAGGCCGCCTGCGCCGAGCTTGTCCGTGCCGGCGTCGCGCCGAGGATCATGATCGACACCAGCCACGCCAACAGCAGCAAGAAACCGGAGAACCAGCCGCTGGTCGTGGCTGACATCGCGCAGCAGATCGCGAACGGTGAGCAGCGCATCACGGGCGTGATGATCGAGAGCAATCTGGTCGCTGGACGGCAGGACGTGGTGCCGGGCAAACCGTTGACCTACGGGCAGAGCATCACTGACGGTTGTATCGACTGGGATACAACAGTGTCTGCGTTGAACAAGCTCGCGGATGCGGTGGGAAGCCGAAGGACGGCGCAATCGCGCAATGTCCGGGAAGAGCGTTCGGCCTGACTGCTGGTCAAATAACGGTGAAGCGGGGCGCGCAGCCAAGCGTCCCGCTCCCGTAATTTATTGCAGCTGGGGCTGCATTCGAAATTACCAAGACGGCTGCGTGGCCTCGAATGCGCTTAAGGCCAACAGGCAAAATCGACAGGTCTGTGGCCTGGTTCACATGGGAACATGGCATTTCGGAATATTGCGTCGTCCGGGGTGCTGTCTCGAATGAGGTTCTCATGAAACGATTTCCGAGCAAGCTGAGTGCAGGCGACCTGCGCACCTACCGCCGTTGGACCAGCAGTCTATACCTATCCTACCTGGCCGCCATTATCGTCGCGATTGCCCTCACTTTCACGAACAGGCCAGCCAACGAACTCAAAGCGTCGAACGAAATCCAGATAGCCCGCACATCAGCCTCTCTCGATATTCCGGCAGCCAGCAGGCCTGTCGCCAAGCCATAATTCCCGCCCGCCGACTACTCACATAACATTCATTTTTTATTGGAAATAACGAGATGATTAAACCGATCATTCGATTGCTCTTGATTGCAACCCTGCTTGCTCCCGGCGCAGCGTTTGCCGACGCCGCGCAGGCCCACGTTCAATTTTGCTGGGCAATGGGAAAATTTGACCACACCATCTACTATGCCGAAATTGAAAACCGCGAAGATCGGCAGGCCAGCTTCGATGAGTTGCTCGAGATTTCAGGCATCGATCATCAAGCCGTGAAATGCAGCACGACGGATTCGACATCCCATCGCTCGGCGCGCGTGAAATTGATGAAAGATTGGCTCGAATCCGAGTTCGAGATCGTGAACACGACATTCCTGTCGGATCTCGACTACTAGGCATGGCAACAAGGTCGAAGGCGACCGGCGAAATGCCGATCGCCTTATCGTCCGACCGTCACGCCTGCGGTTGAACGCAAGGCGTCTCTAGTGCTCGTGGCCTTCATGTCGTCGAGCAATTCCCGCGTCAGGACAGTCGTTTGTCCGGGAATGTTGAGGGGCGATTCAGACGTCGGCGGCGTCGAAACACCATTGGTTTTATGGGTAGCCGATCCCTGAACCGACGCCGGCCCGTGGCGCCGCTGTTCGGAGGCGACGGCAAACGCGCCGTAACAGAAGCAGACGGCGGCGACCGCGATCAATCGCAACATTGCAGCGGGCATGCGATCTCCCAGGACAGATTTGAGTAAGCGCCTTAGCAGCCGCGGCAGATGCTCTTGATCTTGCGGTCGAGGGCCGCGTTTTCCTTGCTCAGCGGATCGTTCGGGTCGCTCAGGTTCTTCTCGCTGGGCACGTCGCTGACGCGCGGCTGGCGATGACCGACCGGCGCCTGCATCACGCCTCCGCCCCCGCCTCCACTTCCACCCGAATTTTTCGAAACGGAGGACGACCCTTGCGCGAACGCATCTGCGCCGCTGATCAGAGCCACCAGCGCCATCGAGAGGATTGTTGTTCGCATCCCTGTTCTCCCGTTTTGCTTTCTTTCTATCGCGACGGAACGTCGATCGTTGCGCAATTGCGGCGTCCCTGGCCGGCGCAATCCTGCGCCTTTCGTACATCGGCCATGGTGCCGAGCAACCAGATTCCGGCGGCCACCAGCACCACGAAGAAACCGAGCAACACGGCGTTTTCGATTCCGCGATTGCCCTCTTCCGGCGGCTCCTGTTTGCCCTCACCGTTCTCCGTCATCGCCTGGATCACGGCTCTGGCGGGTAGAGATGAACGTCGCCGCAATAGTCGACGATACGATACTGCGATTCCGAGGATAGATCACATTCATTGGAACTTGGATGCGACAAATAATTCGGGCCGATGGGCGCCTTTCCGTGGCCGCCAGGAATATCCAGCACATATTCCGGCTGGCACAGCCCGGAGATGCTGCCCCGCAACCGGCGCATCAGATCCTGGCCTTCCGCGATCGTGGTGCGCAGATGCGCCGTTCCCGGCGCCAGGTCGCCATGGTGCAGGTAATAGGGCTTGATCCGGTTTTCGACGAAGGCCCGCATCAGCGCTTCCAGGACAGCCGCATCGTCATTGACGCCGCGGAGCAGCACCGTCTGGCTCACCAGGGGAATGCCGGCATCCGCCAGCCGCGCACAGGCCAGGCGCGCCTCGTCAGACAATTCGCGCGGATGATTGGCATGAATGGCGATCCAGGTCGTCACGCCGTCCGCGCGCAGCGCCCTGACCATGTCGCCGTCGATGCGACCAGCCGCCGCCACCGGCACACGGGTGTGGACACGCACGATCCGGACATGATCGATGGCGGCGAGGTCCGCCATGATCTCGGCCAGCCGCCGCGGCGATAGCATCAGCGGATCGCCGCCGGTCAGGATGACCTCCCAGATTTCCTTGTGACCGCGGATATAGTCCAGCGCGTCGCGATAGGCCGTCTCCGACAGCGCCGTTGCCTTGCCCGGCCCGACCATCTCGCGGCGGAAGCAGAACCGGCAATACACCGCGCAGACGTGCACCAGCTTGAACAGCACCCGGTCGGGATAGCGATGGACGATGCCGGGGACCGGCGAATGCGCGTCGTCGCCGATCGGATCGGCATTTTCGCCCGGCGCGCTCACCAATTCCAATGCGCTCGGAATGAATTGCCGTGCGATCGGATCGTCGGGGTTTTCCGCATCGATCAGGCCGGCGATATCTGGCGTGACCGCGATGGCGTAGCGCGCGGCGACCCGTTCGAGGTCGGCGAGATCGGCAGGCTTCGCCAACCCGCGCTCGACGAGATCGGCGGGCTGCCGCAGCGTTGCCGCCAGTTTCGGATCTATCCTGTTCATGTCTCTCCTGCCGGCGGCGTCCACACCACCTGATCGACCCGCAGCGCCCCGCTGGCCAGCATCACCAGCCGGTCGAAACCGAGTGCGACGCCGCTCGCCGGCGGCATCGTGGCAACGGCTGCGAGAAAATCCTCGTCCAGCGGGTAGCGCTCCCCATACCGCCGCTCTTTCTCGTCCATGTCGGCGGCGAAACGGCGGCGCTGTTCGCTCGCGTCGGTCAATTCGCCAAATCCGTTGGCGAGTTCGACGCCGCAAGCATAGACCTCAAAACGTTCAGCGACGCGCGGATCGGCGGACTTCGTCCGTGCCAGCGCCGCCTCAGGCGCCGGATATTCGAACAGGACGGTCAAACGCCCCTGCCCCAAATTCGGTTCGACGTGCTCGACCAGCACCTTGCTGAAAATATCCGACCAGGTGTCGTCGTCCGTGACCCGCACCCGCGTGTTTGCCGCGGCCGCGAGCGCCAAGCGATCGCCCACGCCATTGCGGATCGTGGCCAAAAGATCGATTTCCGCAAACCGCTCGAATGCTGCCGCCACCGTCAGCAGCTCCGGCTCAGCGAAGGGATCGGCTTCTCTGCCCCGGAACGAAAACCGGCCGATTCCGGTGGCCTGTGCGGCATGTGCGATCACGACGATGGTGTCGGCCATGACAGCATCATAACTTGCATCGGCCCGGTACCATTCCAGCATCGTGAATTCGGGCAAATGCAGATCGCCGCGCTCGCGGTCGCGAAACACGCGCGCGAACTCGAATATTTTGGTCTCGCCGGCGGCAAGCAGCTTCTTGGCGGCGAACTCCGGCGACGTCCGCAAGTATCGCGTCGCTCGGGCGCCGTCGCCGCCGGTCAGTTCAGTGCGCGGCGCATGCAGATGCGTTTCGTTGCCCGGCGATATCTGGAGGATGGCCGTCTCAACCTCGCTAAAACCCTGCTCGTCGAACCAGGCCCGCACCGCCTTCGTGATCGCGCTTCGCGCTATCAGGAACGGCCTTCGGTCGACATGCCGCGCGGGCGACCACCACGGCGACGGCTGGTCGGTACTGACCATCAGCCACGATCCTTGCTCAGGCACGGAATGCCCTCCGCAGAGCCCAGACGAGCACTCAAGGAATCGGCAAAAACCATTGAAATTATTCGACTTTCTCTGCGGCACCGCTGTGAGGCGGCAGCGGCCTGCTCTTATTCCAACCTGTCATGGCGAAACCAGCTCAGCTTGTCCATTCCAGTGAGGACCCCAAGCCCTGAACCTTCCGGTTCGCTCGGCAGTCCAATGGCCAGAACTCACAACGGGATACGAGCATGTCCGGCGGCTGGTTGGGAAGAACCGCAATCCTCCTCTTGATTGCACTGATAACGGCGATGCCGGCCAGCGCTGACAGCCCGGGCGGCGAATTGGACCGGCTGCCGGATGCCGACCACACGTTCATCTCACCCGATGGCCAGATACGCGTTGAACAATATTCGAAGAAAAAGGACGAATACGATCTGTTGTACCGGTTCTGGACCTTCGACCAGAAGCATCAGTACGGCGCGCCGCTGAATCTCAACGAAGACACCGATCTTGCCGGGTACCCTGCCGGATTTCGATTCAGCCGCGACAGCCAATGGCTGGTGCGGATGCAGAAGCTCGGGGCAGGCTATCACACGCTGTTTCTGTACCGGCGGACTGGCGATCAGTTTTCACCGGCGACGCGGAAGCCCCTTGGCGACATGGCCTGGGACTATTTCTTCAGCCAGCCGGTGTCCAAAAAGATCCATCGAAAATCGAGCGATCGCGATTCGCTCAATCACTTGCAGGTGCATCTGGTCCAGGGGATGGACGACAACTACGCCGGAATGGGAAGGAATTGGCCTGACAGCCGCTACATCGTCCTCGCTCTTTCGTTCGATTCACAAGGCGAGGACAAGCCGTTGCCCTGGATCGAGGACTGGCGCTGTGTCTTCGATACGAAAACCGGGCAATTCTCGATTCCGGCCGATTTCACCGACCACAACGCCAAGACGGTCGAGTTCCCCAGGCGGGGCCGCCGATAATCCAGCAAAATAGGGCCGTTACGGGCTCAGGCATTCCCAAGGGAATGGCGGCAAAACGCTGGCATCGACGGGCAAAATCAGTATGTTGCAGCCCGAAACCGCCTGATTGGCCCTGCGGACGCCCATGTCCGGATTGGCCAAAGGCCAGAAATTCAGGAAAACAGCTTTGAAAGTTATCGCCAGTTCTATCCGCAAGGGCAACATCATTGAGCAGGACGGCAGGCTTTACGTTGTCCTCACCGCCGAAAACATCCATCCCGGCAAGGGAACTCCGGTCAGCCAGATCGAAATGCGCCGCATCGGCGATGGCGTGAAGATTTCGGAACGCTACAAGACCACCGACCAGGTCGAGAAGGCGACTGTCGAGGATCACAATTTCAATTATCTGTATGAAGATGCCGACGGCTTCCACTTCATGAACAACGAGACCTACGATCAGGTCCAGGTCTCCAAGGAAATCGTTGGTTCGGCCGCGCCGTATCTGCAGGAAAACATGACCGTGAAGCTGTCGCTTCACGACCTCAATCCGGTTGCGATCCAGCTCCCGCAGCGCGCCACGCTGGAAGTAGTGGAAACCGAGCCGGTCACCAAGGGTCAGACCGCGTCTTCCTCCTACAAGCCTGCTATCCTCTCCAACGGCGTGCGCACCGCGGTGCCGCCGCATATCGGAACCGGTACGCGGATCGTGGTCATGACCGAGGACGGCTCTTACGTCGAGCGCGCAAAAGATTAAGATCGCGCCCGAGAGTATTTGAATCGAAGTGCGTAATGGTGCGCGCGAAGAACGCGCATCAAAACAATAATTTGAAAAGTCGGTTCTGTTTCAATCAGGGCCTGGAATTCTTTTTCGATTCGAGCACGCCGGGGGGCGATTGCATTGAAGACGATGGCTGTCCGCTTGCTCACGCGTTGGCTGACAGCCCTTCTTTGTTTGCTCCCGGCCGGGTTGAGCGGCGCCGTCGCCAACGAGTTCCGGACGCCATCGATCACGGCCGTCCGCGTCGAATGGCGGACGGCTCTCGACCAGCTCCGCACCGAGATCGCCAGCCGGCCGGCGGCAGCTTCCCGATTTACCTTCGCCGGCCAGCGCCGCGTGCCGGCATGGGATCCGCGCTCAACGCCCGTGCTGGTGCAACTGAACGCCATCAACGCCGGCACGTTCGCCGGGATCGGACGCAGCCCGGTGCCGGTGCTGTTGCCGTTCGACACCGCTGATTACCTCGAAGACCAGGCCGACGGCGCGTTGCAGCCGCTGTCGCGCTACCAGGCTGATTTCCGCCCCGCCGACCTGTTCCACGCCGGCCCGTCCGGCTACGACGCGGTATTTTCGCTGCTGCCCGGCGCAGGCACGGATCTGCCGTCGCGCACTTTCGCAAAACCGGTCGAAGTGCAGATCACCGGCTCGATGCTGGTTTACGATCTCGCCGATCCGCTCGGCGGCAGGGGCCAGGCGGTCAAGGCGCTGGCGGCACAGTTTCCCGACATGCGCCGCTTCATCCGCGAAGGCTATGTGCGCTACGCCTTCACCCGGTTCGGCGTGCCCTATGTGGTCTCGATCCAGTGTCTCGACTCGGCGCCACGGGCGCGGCGGCTGGCGTGCCGCGAAGCCTATCCGATCGCGGAGCGTTTCCTGAAAGCCTTGCGCATTGCGGGCGGACAACCGGCACGGCCGCGCCACGACATTCCGTCCGAGGTCATCGAACGGCCGATGGCGGCTTCGCCCGACTTCACCTATCACGCGGGCGGCGACATCATCGCCCGCAGCAGCGTGCGCCGGCGCGGCGGACACGCCGATTTCGCCGCCTATTCGCAAATCCGCTTTCCGCTCGAAAAAGGCCCGGCGGCCGTCCGCTCGCAATCATTCGGCAAGAAAAAGCTGGAGAGCGTCTATCCATGGCGGGACAATTTCTGCGAAGCCCGCAGCTTCCAGGTCGGGCAATGCGCCGCCGGTTTCGGACACCAGGGCCAGGACCTCCGCCCTGCGCCCTGCCCGCCGAACAGCACCAGTGAAAGCAGTTGCCATCCGCGGAAGCAGGCCGTCGTGGCCGTGCGCGATGGCGTCCTGATCCGCTCACAGAAGCAGCAGGCGGCAACGCTGCAAATCAACACACGCAATGAGCATATCCGCTTTCGCTACATGCACATGAACCCGTCCACGATGGATGCGGACGGCATACTCAACGGGCGCCCGGTCGCCGAGGGCGAGAAGATCGGCGTGGTTTCCAACTATCTCGATTTCCCGAACGGCACCTCGTACCATCTCCACTTCGACGTGCAGGTATTCACGCGCGACGGCTGGATCTGGGTCAACCCCTACACCACCCTGATCGCGTCCTACGAACGGCTGATCCGCGGCCGCGGCCGCGAGATCGGCACCGATCCTCCGATGGCCGCTGCCGTGGCGCATGCGTTGCCGGAAGACGTTCTTCGTCACATCAGCCGATAAGGCCGAGAGAATCCGCCTGCGACCGATTGTTCAGGGATTCGCGATGAGCAACGGCTGCACGTTGGCGCCGCCCGCCATCAGCGGGTTCGATGGCTCGAAACGCTCACGCAGTTCCCGCTTCCGGACGAGCGCACGCGCGACAAAAAAGGCCTCCTGCAGGTTTTTGGCCCGCCGAAGTGCAACGTTGAAAAAGGCATCGCCGAAATAGGTCCACTTCGCCTTGTCCTCGCAACCGAACGATGGATGGTCGGCATCGGCCGCGGTGATGACCAGGACATCAGGATTGGCGAGACGCGGGATAAAGACTCCGGAATAGCAGGCCGAAATGACCACCACTTTGTGTCGCACGCCCGTCCGGGCCAACATGTTGGCAAGAGTGGACGGCGTGAGGGTTTGCGTGAGCCGGCCCGCCTTGACCGCCAGACCGTCGGGCGATCCATGCGAGGTCAGGATCACAAACAGAACGTCGTGCTCGGCGTCCATCCTGCTGGCCGCAGCCTGCAATGAAGCAGCCAGGGCTTCGATCGTCGCGCGTCCGCCCTTCTTTGAATTGTATTGCACGTCAACCGGGCCGCTCCCGAAACGGCCCGCCACGACCCGTGCCGCGCCGGTCGCCTCGCTTCTGAACACGCCTTGATCACCGAAAAGGCCAAAGGACACCACGCTCACTTTGGGAGCGTCCTCGGCGGCCTGCACCGGCAAGGCCGTTGCCGCGATCGTCAAAACAAGCGCAATGAGCGGTGCGCCGAGCCGGCTGATCCAGGAGTGGGACGTCATTGCGAACCTTGTCTCGTCATCGCGACCATAGCATAGCAGCCCCAATACGCGACACGCGCCCGAGACGACCTTCTGGCCTTCATCAAACTTGCACCAACCGCATCCTGTCCGGCGCAGGTCAGCCCGCGTCCTGAATTTACGATGCTGCCGCGTCCACAGCGTTCGGCCGGGCCGGCGGCGTCCAGCGAAACGCCGCGCCGAACCTGTTCCAGACATTGATCGAGGCGACTGCCGAGGTCAGATAAGCGAGTTCCTTTTCGGAGAATTCGCGACTGGCCTCGGCATAGACCTCGTCGCTGACGCCGTCGGCGAGCAAGGTCAGCGCCTCGGTCCACGCCAGTGCCGCGCGCTCACGCGCGCTGAACTGCGGTGCCTCGCGCCAGACCACGACGAGGTTGAGCTTGTCCACGGGCACGCCGAGCTTCTCGCTCGCCAGGATGTGATGCTGCACGCAGAAGGCGCAGCCGTTGATCTGCGAGGCCCTCAGCTTGACCAGCTCGAGCAGTTGCTTGTCCATGCCCGCGTTGGCCGCCACCCGGCCCAGCGCCAGCACGGCCGCATAGGCGTCAGGTGTCAGCGACATGAAATCTTTGTATTCGCTGCGGGCGTGTGACATCTTTCGTTCCCCATGTTATCAGTGCTCTGATTTATTATAAGAGCACTGATATGCCGCGCAAGGCGTTACGAAAAACGGCTGCACGATCGAAGAACGCACTCGGGAAAACTCCGCAGGGGGTGCTACCACCGCCCGGCGAGGGCAAGCGCGGCGAGCAAGGCTACCTCGCCTATCTGCTCCGCCAGGCCCAGGGCGCGACGCGGCTGGCGACGGAGCGGTCGCTGGCCGACCTCGGCGTTACCTCACCGCAATTCGTGGTGCTGACGATGCTCAAGGCCTATCCCGGCCTGTCAGGTGCCGATCTCGCCCGTGTCGCGATGCTGACGCCGCAGACGGTCGGCGTCATCATCCGCAATCTCGAGCGCGACGGCGCCATCAGGAAGACTCCGCACCCCGTCCATGGCCGGATGCTGCAATGGAAGGTGACACCGCGCGGCGCTGCCCTGCTCGCCAGGTGCCGGCGGCGCGCCCAGGCGATCGAGCGGCGGCTCGCGGCGGGGCTCTCCGCCAGCGCCCAGCGCCTGATCCGGCGCTGGCTGGCCGGAATTGCTACGGATTTGTAAGGGAATCGCCGGTTCCCGCGGCGTCTTGGCTTTTGGCACTGGCCCGACGCGCCGCTACACTGCAGGGCATGAAACAGCCTGATTCCAAGCCAGCCCCGACCCGCCGCGCCGTACTGCGGGCCGGCATCGCCGCGGGTGCCGCGCTCGTCGCGCCATCCGCCTTTGCCGCCCCACCCGGCTTCGACCAGTGGCGCGACAATTTTCGCGCGCGCGCGATTGGAAAAGGTATTTCGGACGCGACCTGGACGCGCGTGATGGGCCGCATCGAGCCCGACATGAGCGTGTTCAAGCAGATGCAGAAGCAGCCGGAATTCAACGAACAGATCTGGCAATACATCAACCGCCGCGCCTCGGACTGGCGCATCATCAACGGCCGTGAGGCCCTGAAAAAGAACGAGGCGCTGTTCGCGCGGATCGAACAGGATTTTGGCGTCGAGCGCGGCACGCTGCTGGCGCTGTGGGGCGTCGAATCCGCCTATGGCGATCCCCTGGTGCAGCAGAACCATATGCGCCCGGTTTTTCCGGCGCTCGCTGCATTGGCCTGGAACGAACCGCGACGCCGCGCCTATTGGGAAACCGAGTTGATCAACGCACTGAAGATCGTCGATCGCGGCTGGAGCACACCGGAGGAAATGCGCGGCTCCTGGGCCGGCGCGATGGGCCATACACAATGGATGCCGGAAGTCTGGCTCAACGTCGGCATGGACTACGACAAGGACGGCCGCGTCTCACCATTTGGCAAGCCCGACGACGCGCTCGGCTCCAGCGCGCGCTATCTGCTCAACCGCGGAAAGTATCACCGCGGCGAACATTGGGGCTATGAGGTCAACGCATCAGGCGCCGGCGCGAGCGGCAGCCGAACCTATGCGGCATGGGCCAGCGCCGGCGTCACGCGCGCCGACGGCAAGCCGTTTTCGCAACCGAACGCATCCGCGCAGATGTGGGTGCCGGTCGCCGGAGGACCTTCGTTCCTGCTGGGTCCGAACTTCTATTCGGTCAAGAGCTACAACCCGTCGATGAACTACGCGCTGGCGATATGTCATCTCGGCGATCGCATCCTTGGCGCGCCGCCGTTCATCAACCCCTTCCCGGGTTCGGAGCGTGCGCTGACGCTTGCCGAAGTGCAGGAGGTGCAGACGCGGCTGACCAAGGCCGGCTTCGACACCGGCGGCACCGACGGCCGCGTCGGCAACGATACGATGAAGGCGGTCAAGGATTATCAGACCAGGATGGGACTGCTGCCTGCCGACGGTTACGGCGGGTTGAAAGTACTGGCGCGGCTGAGGCAGGGAAACTAGACCAATAAAGCGGGTGCGCAGCCTCACCGTTCTCGCTCAGGCTGGCGTGTTTTCGGTTGCACGATGATGGCACCAGCGCCGGGACGATGATTGTCGGAGAGCGCTCCCCGCCGGACACCATCGCCTGGCATTCGTGCATCAAACAGGAACGGCTTCGTTCCATTGTCGCTGGCAGCGGCCGGCGTTTGCGATTGTTGCGCATTAGCCGCGTTCGCGGCTAGTGCCAACACAAACGCGATTGCTAATCTCGACATGACAGGCTTCTCCTGTTGCGCGGGCGACCCGGCTCAAGCTCGGCGATCGTCGGACAGGAACCGGGCGCCAAGATGGCGCGCGCACTAGCCTCGCACAGCGCTCCTGAACGCAGCCGAAAGCGCGACAAGCGCATCGCGCGCGCGGCCATCTCTGACCCGCGTGTGAAGCAGGACCGGCAAGCGCGGCAAATCGGGCAGCCCCAGTTTGGGGCCGACATCAACAGCGCCAAATGGCAGCATGCGCGGCGCCAATGCCGCAACGCCGAGCCCGGCCATGACGGCCGCCGCGACCGCCGTCACGCCGCCACCGACGAAGATCTCGGTCCATGGCACGCCCGCCGCATCGAGAAGCCGCGCGGCCATCGCACGTACCCCGCAGGGCTCGGCCATCGTGGCAATCGGCAGCGGCTCGCCCGCGCGATGCTGCCACGTGGGGCTTGCGAACCAGCCGAATTTTTCTTCGGTGAGGATTTCACCATCGCTGCGCCCGGCGTGCAGGCGGACGATGACGGTGTCCAGTTCGCGCCGATCGAAGCTTTGCAGCAGGTTGCCGGACGATCCGATCCGGATTTCGATCAACAACTGCGGATCCTGCGCGTTCATGCGCGCGATCAGCGCTGGGAGTTCCGGCCCTGCGACATGGTCGCTGATGCCGATGGTCAGACGCTGCCGGGACACGGCAAACAAAGCGAGCGCGCGGTCGTGGACCGCCAGCAGTTCGCGGGCGTGTTCAAGAAAGGCTGCGCCCTGCGCCGAAAGCTGCACGTGCCGCGGCGTCCGCTCGATCAGTCGGCAGCCGAACCGCTCTTCGAGCCGCTTCAGCTTCAGGCTGACCGCGGCCTGCGTTGTCCGCATGACTTCAGCTGCGCGGGTGAAACTGCCTAGCTCGGCGATGCGGACGAAAGCGTGGACGGAATCCAGATCGAGGGGGCGCTCTATCATTTCTTGGCATTATAGCTGATATCCTTATCCATAGCATACCAAAATAGTCAGGCGGCACTTAGGGTTTGGCCAGCACACCAATGGAAGGACTTGCGATGCCGCTGCTTCACATCTCACTGCGCGCCGGAAAGCCGGAAGCCTATCGTCAGGCGATTTTTGACGGCCTTTATCGCGCGATGCGCGACGCGCTGAATGTGCCCGAAGACGACCAGTTCATGACCATCACGGAGCATGACGCGGCGAACTTCCGCACCGGCAACGGCTACGGCGTCGCCCGAAGTGCTGATGTCGTGTACATCCAGATCACCGTGTTCAACACCCGCACCGCGGAACAGAAAAAGGCACTGTTCCGGCGCATCGCTGAGTTGCTCGGCGAGAACCCGGGCATCCGGCCAGAGGACGTTTTCGTCGTCATTCTCGACGCTGCGAAAGAGAATTGGTCCGTCGGTCACGGCCTCGCGCAATTCGCCTGAGAGCAATCAATCGCTTTTTCTCGTCATGGCTGGGCTTGTCCCGGCCATCCACGTCTCCCCTGCTCTATCGAAGCGATGAACGTGGATGCCCGGCACAAGGCCGGGCAGGACGACTTCTGCTACTGGGCCCTGCCGCTCAAACCCTTCGCACGATACCGCCCGCGTTCATCCCGCCATCGATGACAAGTTCGGTGCCTGTCACGTAGCGCGAGGCGTCGGAAGCGAGGTACAGCACGCCCTGCGCGATTTCGGCGGCCTCGCCGGCGCGGCCGAGCGGCGTTGCCATTTTCGCGCGCTCCTCGGGATCGATCGGCGCGTTCTGCCCGGCGCCTGTGGCTTCCGTCGGAATCTTGCCCCAGATCGGCGTGTCGATGATGCCGGGATGAACCGAGTTGACGCGGATGCCGTCGCCAAAGGTTGCGCACTCCATCGCGATCGCCTTGGCGAACAGCCGCACACCACCCTTGGTCGCACAATAGCCGGAAAGACTGGCCGAGCCGCGCAGGCCCGCGAGCGACGACATCATGATGACGGAGCCGCCCCCGGTCTTGCGCATCGCGGGCAGGCAATGCTTCACCGACAGGAACACGCCGTCGAGATTGATCGCGGTCTGCCGTCGCCAGTCCGCCAGCGACATCTCGGTGATCGTCGGCACCGCGATGCCGATGCCGGCATTCGAGACCAGCACATCGAGCCGGCCGTAGCGCTTCATCACGTCGGCGACGACCTCGATCCAGCGTTCTTCGCTGGTGACGTCGTGATGCAGGAACGTCGCCTCCCCGCCGGCCTTCTTGATGCGTGCGACGACCTCGGGGCCCCTGAGATCGTCGACGTCGGTGACCGCAACGGAAGCGCCTTCGCGCGCCAGCAATTCGGAAATCGCTTCCCCAATGCCGGATGCGCCGCCCGTCACCAGCGCGACCTTGCCCTGAACCTGCCCTGCCATTTCTGCTCCCGTTTGTTGTTCTTGGTTGTCGAATTATCTGATCACGGCCGGTCCCGGATCCGGCACCGCGACGTCGGTCACCCGCAATTGCACACGCTCCGAACCCTGAAAGCGATCGACGGCGAGCGATCCTGCCACATGCAGCGGCTGGCCGCGGTTCTGCGTCAACGCATGGCCGAGTTTTTGCCCGACCGAACGGAATGCGATGCCGTTGACGATGGCGCCATCGCCAGACTTGAAGCGCACGCGCAGATGCGCCTGCCCGACCTCGTCGGCATAGACGAGCTGATGTGCCGGCAGTGCGATCACGGGCTCCGGATTGGCGGCCCCGAACGGCCCGGCCCGATTGAGCGTGTTTGCGAACTCCACCGTCACGCTGCGCGCGCTGACGGCGCCGTCGATGAACAGCTCGTTCTCGTGACGCGAATTGGCGACGTCCTCGGCGAGTGCGCTTTCCATGAAAGCGCGAAACTCCGCGAGCTTCTCTTTCCGCAGCGTCACGCCGGCAGCCATTGCGTGGCCGCCGCCTTTCATCAACAATTTTTCCTTCACTGCCTGCCTCACGGCTTTTCCGAGATCGACGCCAGAGATCGAACGACCCGAGCCGGTGCCGATGCCGCCTGGCTCCAGCGCGACGGCAAAGGCAGGGCGCGCGAACTTCTCCTTCAGCCGCGAGGCGACGAGGCCGACGATGCCGGGATGCCAGCCTTCGGACGCGGTGACGATGACCGCGCCCTTGTCTTCCAGCCCGAGCGAGGCGAGCGCCTCGGCCTCCGCCTGCGCTTCCGCCGCCTGCTCGATGATGCGGCGCTCGCCGTTGAGCCGGTCGAGTTCGGCAGCGATCCGCGCCGCTTCCGAGACGTCGCCTTCCAGCAGCAGCCTCACCCCGAGATCGGCGCGGCCGATCCGGCCGCCGGCATTGATGCGCGGCCCCAGCATGAAGCCGAGATGCCAGGCTTCGGGCGGCCCGTTCAGCCGCGCCACGTCCATCAGCGCGGTATGGCCGACATGGTCGCGGCGGCGCATCGCGATCAGTCCCTTCGCGACGAAGGCACGGTTGAGCCCGATCAGCGGCGCGACATCGGCTACGGTGCCGAGCGCCACATGGTGCAGCATGCCGAGCAAATCGGGTTCCGGCCGTTCGGCATTCCAGAAGCCGCGGCCGCGCAATTCCCGGTTCACCGCCACCAGCGTGACCAGCACGAGGCCGACGGCGGCGAGATGGCCCAACCCTGAGAGGTCGTCCGGCCGGTTCGGGTTCACCAGCGCATCGACCTCAGGCAATTCCTCGGCCGTCTGGTGGTGGTCGATGACCACGACCGACATGCCGAGCTTCCGCGCCTCCGCCAGCGGCTCGAGGCTGGTGGTGCCGCAATCGACAGTGATCAGAAGCGTGGCGCCCTTCCTTGCCAGCGCGCGCACCGCGTCGGTATTGGGGCCGTAACCTTCGAAGATGCGGTCGGGGATGTGAATCAGCGGATCGAGCCCGCAATGGCGCAAATGCCAGGCCAGCAGCGCCGCCGAGGTCGCGCCATCGACGTCGTAATCGCCGAAGATCGCGACCTTCTCGTCGCGTATGGCCGCGTCCGCGATGCGCCTGGCCGCCGTCTCCATCGCCGTCACGGTGTGGGGATCAGGCATCAATTTGCGGATCGTCGGATCGAGGAAATCCGCGACCTCGTCGATCCCGACGTCGCGGCCCGCCAGCACCCGCGCCAGCATTTCGGGCAACTGGTATCGCTGGGTGATCGCCAGCGCCCGCGCCGCACCTCGAGCATCGAGCCGGTCGCGCCACAGTTTTCCCGTTGCCGAACGCGAGACGCCGAGAAACGCCGGTGGCAGTTCAACGGGAAATGCGGATGCGGGAACCGTCATGATGCCTTCGAGAGATAGGGGCAAAGCGGCCCTTGGGCAAACGCAAACCGGGGCGATGGTGTCTCACCCCAGCGAACGAATCGCGCGCAGCCACGCTTGCAGCTTCCCTGGCGACGCCCGCCCAGGTTCCTGCCGACAAATGCGACTTGCACAAAGAACGTGCAGTTCGGTCAGGTAAAACTACCCGCAAGGCGCGGGGACTTAAACCAATCGTTAGCCATGATCCCCGACAAATGAATCAACACGCTCCCGTTGAGTCCCGCCCATCCGCAGAAGATCGGCAACCGCACAAAGACTGAGGAATTTTCCCCAATGTCCGTCGCGTTTCGCTCCCAGACCGCAACGATCGCCAAACAGTCGGCCAGTGCAGCGGGCGCCGAAGACGAATCCGACGTTTCCGCACTGATCGCCAGGTTGACCGCCGAGGTCAATCAGGTCGCATGCGAGAAGACCAAGTCGATCCAGAAGATCACCAACCAGATGAAGATGCTGGCGCTGAACGCGCTGATCGAGAGCTCGCGCGCCGGCGCGCAAGGCGCGGGCTTTGCCGTCGTGGCGCAGGAAGTCCGCAATGTCGGCCAGCAGGTCGAGACCATCGCCCGCGAACTCGAAAGCCAGCTCACCAACCGCACCGGCAATCTGATGACTTCGATCGCGCAGATGGCCGACCGCTCGCGCGGCGAGCGCATGGTCGATCTGTCTTTGAACGCCATCGAGCTGATGGACCGGAACCTGTACGAGCGCACCTGCGACGTGCGCTGGTGGGCGACTGACTCCGCCGTCGTCGATTGCGCGGCGGCGCCTGTGGCTGCCGCGGTCACGCACGCCTCGGAGCGGATGGCCGTGATCCTCGGCGCCTACACCGTCTACCTCGATCTCTGGCTGTGCGACCTCGACGGCAATGTACGCGCCAATGGCCGCGCCGATCGCTTTGGCGTCGTGGGCCAGAACGTGTCACACACAAAATGGTTTCGTGCGGCGCGGGGCCTGCGCTCCGGCGACGATTACGCCGTCGGCGACGTCGAATCCCAGTCGCTGCTCGGCAATGCCCAGGTCGTGACTTACTGCGCCAGCGTTCGCGAAGGCGGCAAGGCCAACGGCAAACCGACCGGCGTGCTGGCGGTCCATTTCGACTGGGAACCGCAGGCCCGCGCCATCGTCCAGGGCGTGCGCGTCGGCGCGGCCGACAAGGCGCGCGTGCTGCTGGTCGATTCGAATTTCCGCGTGATCGCGGCGTCTGATGGTCAGGGCATCCTCACCGAACGCATCTCGCTTCCGCTGGAAGGACGCCGTTTCGGCTTCCACCAGGACCGCTCCGGCGGGCTGCTCGCATTCCACGGCACGCCCGGCTACGAGACCTACAAGGGTCTCGGCTGGTTCGGCGTGATCCAGGCTGCGGCGACGTGAGGCGCTAGCACCCCAGCCGGTCGGCGATGCCGCCAAAATCCTTCGCGACGATATCCCATTCGCCCCTCGCCTCGAAATCGTATTTCTGATGCGGACCGTATTCGGTCGGGCGCGGCACGAAGGCGGTCTTGAGACCGAGCTTCTGTGCATGTTTCAGATCGTTGTTATGTGCAGCAACCATCATCACCTGCTCCGGCGGCAGGCAGAGCAGCTTGGCTGCGCCGAGATAGGTTTCGGGATCGGGCTTGTAGTGCTCGAACAGTTCCGCCGACATCACGAGATCCCACGGCAGCCCAGCAAACTTCGCCATGTTGGTCAGCAGCGCAACGTTGCCGTTAGAGAGCGGCGAGATGATGTATTTCTTCTTCAGCCTTGTCAGCCCCGGCACGCTGTCGGGCCAGGGATGCAGGCGATGCCAGCCCATGGTGAGGTAGTGCAGGTCGGCCTCGCTCAGTCCCTTGATCGAGAACTGCGCGACCAGCTTTTCCAGCGACTGCCGGTGCAGCGTATCGAGGATCTGATAGCCGCGCTCTGGATGCTTGCGCACCTCGTCCATCGAGGCGGAATAGACGGCGCGCCAGCCGTCAACCAACGCGGTCCAATCGGCCTTGATGCCTGAGGTCTCCGACCACTTCGTGAAATCGTTGATGAGGCTGGTGCGCCAGTCCACGACGGTGCCGAATACGTCGAACACCAGTGCCTTCACCGCTGATACGTCGGACATGCGCGCACTCCCTTTTGTTTTTCTTTTCTTGTCGTCATTCCGGGTCGATGCGCAGCATCGAACCCGGAGTCTAGAGGTTCTCAGGGGCGCAAGAGCGCCCCGTAGTTCGCGCTCTGCTCGCCCCGGAACGATCGCGAACGTCAGTCGAGGTGAAACTTGTCCAGCTGCCGGTGCTCGGCCTTGATGTAACGCACCGTGCCGGTGACCGAGCGCATCACCACCGTCTCGGTCTCGATCACGTCCTTGCGGAACTTGACGCCTGACAGCAGCGAGCCCGTGGTGACACCGGTTGCCGCGAACAGGCAGTCGCCGCGCGCCATGTCCTCGATACCGTAGATCATCTTCGGATCGGTCACGCCCATCTTGTGGGCGCGCTCGCGTTTCTCGTCGCTGTCGAGGATCAGCCGGCACTGCATCTGGCCGCCGATGCAGCGCAACGCTGCCGCCGCCAGAACGCCCTCGGGCGCGCCGCCGGTGCCGATATACATGTCGACGCCGGTATTGTCGGGGTCGGCGCAATGGATCACACCGGCCACGTCGCCGTCGGTGATCAACCGAACCGCCGCGCCC
>Ga0268266_10000798_pt1 | contig 41871 bp, 43 predicted proteins | sample KBSS13metaG_FD_190356 | JGI IMG/M metagenome (GOLD analysis project Ga0268266, IMG submission 190356) | Switchgrass rhizosphere microbial communities from Kellogg Biological Station, Michigan, USA - KBS S1-3 metaG (SPAdes) (version 2) | ecosystem: Host-associated > Plants > Roots > Rhizosphere...
TACCGTGCGCAACGGCGCCACCCTGAATGCACAGGATATCACCGAGACCACGGTGAACCTGCAGGTGGCGACCCAGAAGGGCGTGGACGTGAATTTCTCCTCGGCCGAGCTGACGCTCAGCCTGGATGATTTCGCCGAACGCATCCTGGATCCGGCCATGTCGGCGCTGGCGGCCAATATCGAGGCCGACGCCATGAGCATGTACAAGGACGTCTATCAACAGGTGACCAACAACGGCGCGGCCATCACCTTCAACAAGGTGCTGGTGGGTCGTAAGCGCCTGGTGGACAGCCTGGCGCCGCTGGACAACCGTACCTGCAACCTGAACACCCAGGATAATGTGGATCTGGTGGACGCGCTGAAGGGCCTGTTCCAGGATTCCACTTCGATCGCGCGGCAGTACCGGGAAGGCTTTATGGTAGCGCAATGACCGAATCAAGCGGATGAAATATGGGCTGGCAGCGGTATCTCCATGCCTGGATGGAATCCCGCTGGCGTTTTCTGGGGCTTGAAGAACATTCATCCTGCGACAAGCAGTTTGGCGTTGCTGTTTCCCGATAGCAACGAAAACACAACCAGCCGCGCGCCAGTTACGGTGACCAATCCCGAAAGCCTGTGGAATGTAAGCGGAGGGGACGGCGGTGTCGGCGTTACCATCGTAGACGAGATCTATAGGATCTTTTGTTTAAACACCGATCTGGTAGGACGAACAAACATCTAAGACGTCCGCGCCAGCACCGCCTCCATATCGCGACTTTTCAATTCGGCCACTGATCACTGCAATATAAGTTCGGCATAATGATCGAAGTCATTCTTTCTGCAAAGGTAACCCTTTTCGTTAGTGGTAAGGAGCATCACCGAGTCGCTTCCAGCGGTTTAGAGGTACTTGAATATCGCTGCGATATGTTGTGCATAGTTGAGGTTGGTGAAATCGTCTAAAGAAATGATGCCAAGAGGAGCGAAAGTTCATTGGCCATCCCCAGTTCTCGGAACGTCTCTTCGTAACCATGGCTGGCATCGATATGAATGAAGCGGAATGTACGATGCCTTTCCCGATATCTCGGAAGGGCCGTTCTGAGCTTTGACGAATCCGACAGAGTAAAGTCCGTTCGGCCTTTAAAGGGCTCTATAGCGGTTGGGTCGAGATAATCCGTTACATCCACTAGAGCGAGGCGCTCCCCATCTCTGAGATGGTGGCCCAGAAGAGCAGCGCTTTTGCCTTTGTAGGTGCCGATTTCCAGAATGTCGCCCTCTGCCGTCAAGCTTTCTTGGAGTGAAAGCATCATGTCCATAACGGCTATCGAGAAGGGTGAGAACATGCCCTCTATGCGCTGCACGGTATCGGCGCTCTTCGGGAATTTAAGGTTGGTCGGCAAGCTTAATTTTCAATCGACGTCAAAGCTATGTCCCGCTTCTTGGCCCGAGGGGCCCGGATAGCCTGTTGACCGTCTTTAACGATTTGAAAGTTCTTCAAAAAGCTTTTTAGCGGATGCATTTTTATATATCACGTTGAGGCGGCGCGAACCAGCCCATATTCCTCGGCCTCGTCGATCGCGATCTCATGGTATCCCCTTGCCGCGCGGCGTCGCTGGCGCCGGGCCCTGACCCGTTGACGCACGAAGTCAGGCACGAGGGGGCTAACAATTGTCCTAAGGTGATTCAAGACTGTCACTGCTACCTTTTCCATAGATGGAAAATATGCATGGGATAAGCGCTGGCGGCCAGAAGCTCATCGCGCTCCCGCGTCAGAAGTCAGGGCTCGAGTTCAACCACGGATCCCGCGGCCTGCATGCGCTCCTCCAGGTCCACGCTGTGGTGGCGCAGATGCGAATGATGGGTCAGGTCCGGAATGACCCATTCGGTTGTCTGGGGAGAGTGAGGGGCCTGCGGGACAGAGAAGCTCGTAAAGCCGCCCGGACGCAGGATGCGATAAAGTTTTAAAAAGCCCTTTCGGTCGTCCAGCACATGCGCCATCACCCGATGGCAAAGGACGACATCGAAGCTTTGATCGGCATGGGCGATGGCGGTTATGTCCTGGTTCTCGTCGGCATTGTCGCCAGGCATCAGAAGATGAGTAGTCGGCCACTTGGCCGTTTGCTCGGATCCAATCGCGCAGGTTCGGCTCCCGCGCAAGATGAAACACGCCCTTACCACGCAGCAGCATGGGATGATGGCGGAAAAGTGAATCAGAGTGGCGCCGCGATCCGCGCCCGGCCAAGTCTGGCTTATGAGCGGAGCGCCATAGGCGGCTTCTATTGCCGCGAGATCCGCCGCCCAGACCGCTTCGTATTCCGGGTCATTCCGCAAAATCGTGGCACGTCAGGGTTGTTACTTTGCAACTCGGTCACGGCGATAGCCCATTCGATCGCCGACGCGAGGGCGGCATCGCCACCTTGGTCGCGAAGGCGAGACAGGGCATTGCGAATGTGGGCGCCCTCGGCCGGTTCATAGTATGGCGGTAGGACCTCAGCATAGAAGGCAATCAGCGACCCGGCGTTGAATGCCGTCGGCGTCAGGCCGAAGTTTTTCAATTGGGGAAAGCGTTCAAGCAAGGCATTAACATGACCCAGCGCAATCAGATCGCCCGACGGTTGGAGAACCGGGACGGCTAACTTGGCAGAATTGGTTGGCTGAGCACCGTCACGCAGCAAGAGCTTGGCCGCGGACCAGATGATGGCGGGGTAACCGTACGCACCATCGCTTTAAGAGACATTGTTACCTCGTTGCCCGTCACTACCAAATCCGAGGAAATTTGCCAATTGGCTCGCCTTCCCACCGCCTTACCGCCTGGCGTCTATAAGGGTGGGACGCAGTATCAGAGCAAGAACCTGTTGTACGATGCAATCTCGTGTGCTGGTACGTTCGGCACTGCACCCGGTGAACGGCTGGCGGCCGCGGGGGGGGGCAGCGGCAAGGCGCGGGCGGCGCGCGCCTGGAAGTCCAATGGCGGCAGGATCTGGCTGGCGGTCGGTACGCACTCCAAGCTCTAAGCCATGGACCGGGCGAACGGCATTCACGACATTACGCCAGTCAGTTTTGTCCCGGGTGAGAAGGACGCGAGCGCGGCCGGCGGCAACTGAACTATCCCTATCAACAGCAGCAATTGCGCAATCAGGCGGTGGGGATGATGCCGATCCAGCAGACGCAGACGACGAAGACTTCCTCGACGCCAGGTCTTCTGGACGTGATCAATACGGGCGCAAACGTCGCCAAAGCCGTCGCCGCGTTCTAGTAGGAGAAAGCATTATGTCCCGATCGAACCGATGCAGCGCTGAGCGTTTCCTGGTTCAATTTCATTCTGATTAACTAAGGAGTTGCCTGTGGCAGGTTCGAACGAAATACCGAATAGGCCCGATTGGTGGGGTGATGACCTTAGTGGTGGGCAGGCCGTTCCCGGGGCGGGGCCGAATTCTTTTCCTGTGGACCCAAATGATCCGGCTTTTCAGCCTCCTCCTCTGGAGATGGATCCCTCTACCATGGGGGCAAGCGACAAGCTGAAGGATTATCTACGGGCACGCGAAGTCTATAAAGATCACATATATAACGACAATCCGCAGCATCCCGAAAACGGCACTCGGACGATCGGTTATGGCCACACCGGCAATGTCGATGCGATTGCCAGCCGCTATCCCCAAGGCTTGCCGAGAGAGGTCGCCCAATCGATCCTGGATGCGGACATGGCGCCGGCGGAGCAGATCGTTCGCAAGCATCTCAAGGTGCCGGTTACCCAGGGCCAGTTCGATGCCCTGGTAGACTACGCCTTCAATGCGGGGCCGGGGGCTTTTCTGTCGTCGCCCATGCTGAGCCACTTGAATGGCGGCGACGCGGCGTCCGCCGCGAAAGATTTCGGAACGGCGCGGATCACTCAGAAGGGGGTGCTTGTCCGCGGCCTGCAGAACAGGCGTGCCGATGAAACGGGCATGTTCCAGACCGGCGATGCGGTGAACAAATACGGGCCTCGCTAGTCGCGGGAATTGGGACGGTAGGGGTAGCTTGCGCAAAGCCCACCCTTGTCGTCTCGATAGGCAAGATAATCACCGATGTCGTACAACAGGACCCTGATGTCACCGTTGTAGGGATTTCCGGGGCCGTCATCGCTGCTCACACCGAGCCACCTTGCAGGCTTTCGGGCACACGGATATTCGCTGTTTCCCTTGTTGAGCTTGAAAAATTCTTCCGTATTCACGATCCGGTATATTTTGATGTTTGGATCAGACTTGTCTCTTTCGGGCGGCATCATTCCGGCGTAGGCCAGAACCAGATGACCCCTCATATCCGAAAAGCTGGCGAAATCCTCGGCGAGCCACATGTGTTCGCTCCCCGGATCGGGATCCCACATGGATTTGTACTCGCGAACGGGCATCTTCCCAGCTGCGACTGCCGCCGTAAGACTGGCGCCAAGGATCGCAAATATCGTCGCGGCAAAAATCGGCCTCTTCATAAACGCCCCCTGATAGCCGTCAGAAATTAAACAAACAGTCTTTCCGGGGCAACCGCCGCTTGGGCGACAGAACCGATATTGGCCCCCGCCCCCAACCAATGAGTCCAAAAATCTGAAGTGCCGATGGCGCGGGCGATCATGCCACGGGCCTCGCTTTGTGCGCACCAGTGAAGGGGCTGCGGTTGGACGTCTTTCGGCCCGCAGTCGAACTTTGGAGCAAATCATGAAATTTCTCGATTTCCAGAACGGCAAAAAGACCTATGCCGTGGTCGTCGTCGGTATCGGTCTGGGCATTGCCCAGCATTTCGGCTGGGCGGTGCCGTCATGGGTGGAATGGGGACTGACATTCCTTGGCCTGGGGACTTTGCGCCATGCGGTGCAATCACAAAGCGCCAAAAGCGCCGATGACATTGCCGAGCTGGTGAAGCTGGTGCTCGCCAGTGTGACCATTCCAGATCCCAACGCCGATACGACAGGCGCGACCGTGAAGACCGTTCCGGTCGAAACGCATGTCCTACCGCCACTCGCCGCCAGGCAGTGACCCTCAACCTTGCCAAAGTGTTCCTTTGGCTTTTACGCAAACTCACGAAAGGAAATTGAATGTCTCTCGTTTCGTTTTTCCAGAATATCGAAATTCAGGCCATCGCCTGGGTGAAGAATGAATATAATAACGTCATCAAGCCCCTGATCGAGAAGGAAGCCGCCGCGTTCAAGCCGCTGGTGAAGGCGACTGAGCAGGAGGTGATCCAATATGGCCTTCCCATCGTACTGTCGTTCTTCGGCGCCGCCGGCGCCGCGCTGAGCGGGACGGAGAAGATGGGTTCCGCGGTGTCGCAGCTCATCTCTCAGCTGGGCGCGATGGGCAAGACCATTGCCGTTTCCGACGCCCAGGCCGGACTTCAGATTATCGTGGGGCAGGTGAAGGACGCCGCGGCGGCCGCCGAGGCGGCTCTGACGCATCCGTAAGCGCGGAGACCATAATGTGGGTTCTAATCCTGCCGCTGTTTCTATGCCTCAACGATGCGCCATGCGATCCCCAGATCGTGGAAGTGGCGCATTATGAGAGCAAGCGAGCCTGCGAAGCCGAGCGCGCTGCGCACCAGGATACCTACTGCATCTCTTCCGATGCCCTGCACGGTGTCCAGCGATGACGGAGATCGACCAGGCCGCGCGCGATGCCGCTAACCGGGCACTTCTAACCATCAGTGCGCATGAACAGGTCTGCGCCGAGCGGCAGGGCCATATCATCCAGGGCCTGGCGGAGCTGAAGCAGGATGTCCGCGGCCTGTTCCTGCGGTTCTGGGTGGCGGCTATCAGCCTGATCACCATCCTGATCAGCGTGTGCGGGTCGCTGCTTTACCTGATCCTCAGCAAGGCAGCCTGAAACCGGCACCCATTATCCCTGTCGCGCTCGCCGGACGGTTCCCCTCCGGCCCGGCTTCGAGCGCGCGATCGGCCCCGGCTTGCCCCGCGTGATGCGGTGCGGGCCGGGGCCTTTTGCTTTTGGAGCTTCCAATGACCTTGCGGCTGACGCCCGACATGCTGGCGGCCGCTTATGATTTCTTGTGTACTAGCGAACCTTTCCGGCGCTGGAATCTGCCGGATGGCGACGAGTTGGGCTTTCATGTGGTGCGCGATGCCGCCTTGTCAGCCGATTTCAGTGTGCGCGAGGGTGTGCCCTGCATCCGGATCAGCGAAGCCCATAACGGTCATGCGGTCACGCTTTTATCGAGTCTGGCGCATGAGATGATCCATCTTCGCCAGCATCTGACCGGCGACCGCGAACATCATGGCCCGCGCTTTCGCCGTATGGCAGCACGCGTGTGCGCGGTGCACGGCTTTGATCCCAAGATTTTCTGAATATCTCAGGGAGCGATGAAACTGTAAGCGTAGCGCCAGATTTTTTCCGTGCCGGGTGACAGGTCTATGGCGATATAGGGTTCGACGGCCTGGACCTTGTCGATCGAGAAGATGTTGAGCCGCGTGATGGGGTGGTCGCCCTGAACGCGGACGCCGGCGCCTGAGGCGGGGTCTTCAACCGTGAAATCATAATCCTTGGCGTCGTTGCTAAAGCCGGTAATCAGGAAGGAGATGCGCTCCCTGTTCTTCATGGGGCGCAGATAGGTGAGGGTGCCTCCGTCGATCCGCATCAGCTCCGCTGGCGGCGGGCTGGCGGTGGCGACGGAAAATGGGAATGTAACCCTGATGCCAGCATTGCCGTCTTTTATTTTTAGGAAGTTGTGGTCGTAGACGGTCGTATTGATCGGCTTTGAGCCAGTATTCTTCAGCCGGTGCTCGATCACCAGTTCGGGTTTTCCCGGCATTAGGCGCAGGGTCTTCTCATAGATAAAAGCCGTGCCATTGCTGGACAGCGCCTGGGTGAAGGTAATGCTGTCGCGCGTAGTCTTGGTTGCGCGCCTACCACCGTCCACGATCTCGTAATGCCGGTAATGATCATAGGCTTGCGTATCGGGTTGGCGCAGCACACCGACACCGATCTTCACGAAGGTGCCCGCTTTGGCCTCAAAGCCCAGCGGAGCGAATTCTTCCACAGGCCCGCTGGTGGCGCTGTCCGGACCGCCCACGACGCGGCCTTGTGCGTCATAGGCGTAATCCAGGACCTCGGGCGCGACGCGATCGAACCAGGGGCCGTAGAAATTCCGGCCTTTGAACGTGAGGCTGGTGATGACACCCGCCTGGTCGAAGCGCGTGCCGCGGTAAAAGCCGCGTGTCAGATCCGGCGGGGCGATGCGGGCCGTGATCAGGCCGTTGCTGATGTCCAGATGTGGCGCAGCGGCCAGAGCATCTTCCACCGCCGTGCTGGCCGTGGGCACAGGCTGCTCTGGCTGGGCCGCTGCCGGGAGCGCCAGCACCAGACCGGCAAGAATGACATATCTCATTTGCTGTCGCCGGGACCGTAATAGTCCAGGGTGTGGGTCCAGACCTTCTGCTCGCCCGGTTTCAGTTTCACGTCCATATAGGGCTCGATACCCATGGTGGATGGCACCGACCACCACAGGAGCCGCGTTACCGGCATGCTGGCGCGCAGGCGCACGCCATAACCGGTTTTGGTGTTGGTGACCTTGAAGTCATTGTCGGCTACAGCATTGGTGAATCCGGTCAACTCGCTGGCCACTTGTTCCTGGCCAGTGATGCCGCGCAGATAGGTCATGCGGTTGCCGTCGAACTTGATCACGTCGGTCGGCATGGGCCGGGCATGGGCCATGGCGAAAGGCGTTTCAAGCTGCACGGCCTCTTCGCCCGGGCTCAGGGTCATGAAGTGGTGGTTGTAGACGGTGGTATCGATCGGCTTGCTGCCGGTATTCTTCAGCCGGTCCTCGATGACGAGCTGGGCCTTGCCCGGCGTCAGCTTCACGGTCTTGGTGTAACTGTAGCCGTACCCCGAAGGATCGCCCGCGACCACCTGGGTGAAGCGGATGCTGGATTTGGTCGCGGTGGTGGTGCGCTTGCCCGGGTTCACGATGGGATAGGTGTGGAAGCGGTCATAGGTGACGTTGTCGCGGGTCAGGATGCCGACGCCGATCTTCAGGAAGCGTCCGCCGCGGCCGGCATCTTCAAAGCCGTTCTGGGCGAACTCTTCCACCGGCCCCGCCGCCACGTCGGACGGATGCGCCACCAGGCCGTCCTGGTCATAGGTGAAGTTCTTCACATCCGGCGAGGTCTTCACGAACCAGTAGCGGCCGTAATCCTGTCCCTTGTAGGTGATGTGGGTGATCATGCCGGCATGGTCGAAGCGGGTGGAGCGGTAGAAGCCGAAAGGATCGGGCAGATAGACCTTGGCCGAGACCAGGCCGTTGCTGATGGTTTTGGACGGCATGTCGTCCAGCGCGCTGGCGGGCGAGGTGTCGTTCGGGTTCACGGGCACGAAGGGCGCATTGCCTTGCGCGAAGGCGGTTGCGGTGGAAGCCAGCACCATCACGGCAAACACGGTCAGTCTCATCTTTTGCCTCCGGTTACTGTTTGGGTCCAAAGAAGTCGTAGGTATAGGTCCAGCGCTTGGTCTCGCCGGGCTTGATCGCGATGGCGATATAGGGCTCCAGGCTGTAGGTGGGCGTGATCGACCACATGTTGATCTTCACCATCGGCTGATCGGCGCGGATGCGCTGGCCAAAGCCGGTCGCGGTGTTGGTGATGGTGAAGTCGTAATCGCTGGCCTCGCCGTTAAAGCCACTCATCAGGCTCTGGGTGGTTACGCCTTTGGGGAGCGAGGCGATGTAGCGGATGGCCTTGCCATCCAGCTTCACGAATTCCGGCTGCAGTTCGTCCAGCGCCTGCCACGTGAACGGCGCGGTAATCACCAGATGTTCGCTGCCCGGGCTGAGAGACAGAAAGTTGTGGCAATAGACGGTGGTGACGATGTCCTTCTTGCCGGTATTGGTCAGCACATGGCTGATGGTCATCTGTGGCTTGCCGGGCACGAGCTGAACGTTCTTTTCGTACTTGTAGCCATAGCCGGACTGCGGATCGTCCAGGTCCTGGGTCCAATGTGCGCCGGTCTTTGTGGCCTTGAACGTACGCTTGCCTTCATTCAACGCCGGCAGGGTGGGAAAGCGCAGCGGATTGTCATTGTCGCGGGTGAAAATGCCGATGCCGGGCTTGAGGAAGCGGCCGCCCATGCCAGCCTCCTGAAAGCCGACGGCGGCGAATTCCTCCATCGGGCCGCTGGTGGCGCAGCAGGAGGCTTCGGTGCCCGGGTCGTGTTTGCCGGTGTCGCGCGGGTCGGTGACAAAACGGTCGAACCAGTAGGTCGAAAAATCCTGGCCCTTGTAGGTGACGTGAAACACGACCCCCGCATGGTCGAAGCGGGTGCCACGATAGAGTTCGTTCTCACCCGGCGGATAGACCTGAGCCGTGATCAGACCGTTGCTGATCTGGACATGGCGAAAATTTTCCAGCGCCGTGGCAGGCTGAGTACCGGCATCGGAAGAGGGCTGCGCGCCCGCCGGTCTGCAGACGCCCGCCATCAGGATCGCGGCGCCTATTGCAACAAAAGGCGCGCGCCGCATCTCAGCCCTCACCCGGGCCGAAGTAATCGTAGGTGTAAGTCCAGCGCTTGGTCTCGCCCGGCTTGAGCGAGATGGCGACATAGGGCTCCCAGCTGAAGGTGGTGCGGATGGACCAGAAATTGATCCGCGCCAGCGGCTGGTCGGCGCGAATGCGCTGGCCGAAGCCGGTCTTGGTGTTCACCACCTTGAAATCATAGTCGCTGACGCTGCTGCCATAGCCGGAGATCGGGCTGGTGACGCTTTCGCCTTCCTTTACGGCGCGCAGATACTTCAGCGTCTTGCCGTTCACCGCGGCGGCATCGGCCGCCAGCGGCTTGTCGGTCTTGATGTCGAAGGGCGCAGTCAGGGTCAGATTCTCGTTGCCGGGCGCCAGGCTCAGGAAGTTGTGGCAATAGACAGAAGATTCAAGCGGCTTGGTGCCGGTGTTCTTCAGCACATGCTCGATCACCATCTGGGCCTTGCCGGGGACCAGGCGCACCGTCTTCACATAAGAATAACCCCAGCCGGTGTCCTTGTCGGTCAGGTCCTGGGTCAGACGCACTTCGGTCTTGGTGGCGGTAAAGCCGCGCTTGCCTTCGTTCACCATCGGATAGGTGTGGACGAAGTCGTAAGTCTTGGTGTCGCGCTTCAGGATACCGACACCGATCTTCAGGAATTTCCCGTCCATGCCGGCTTCGTCAAAGCCAATGGTGGTGAATTCCTCGGACGGTCCCGCCGCGCCGCTGGCGGTGGAGACGGTGACTTGGCCATTCGACCACTGGAAATCATGCACGTCCGGCGACTGGCTGGAGAACCAGTACTTGCCATAATCCTGGCCTTTGTAAGTGGCATGGGCCACGACCCCGGCACGGTCAAAGCGGGTGCCACGATAGAAGCCGTTTTCGCCCGGCAGATAGACCTTGGCCGAGATGATGCCGTTGGAGATGTCCCTGTGGGGCAGGTTGTCCAGGGTGCTGGCCGGCACGGCGCCAGCCGGCTGGGCGCTGGTGCGATTTGCGGGCATGGCCATCAGGCCGCCCGTAAAGATCGCGGCCGAAGCCATTGCGATAACAGAGATTTTCCGCTTTGCGGATGACATATTCTTCCCCTTGTTTTTGCTTCCATCCCCGTCCCCCTGTATGAGGGGCGGCCCAATCCTCACTTCTCTATATAGCAGAACATGAAGCGCATCCTCATCACCTCCGCCATCCCCTATGTGGCGGGGGTCAAGCATCTGGGAAACCTGGTCGGCTCCATGCTGCCGGCCGACATTTTCGCCCGCTATTGCCGCAGCCGGGGCTACGACACTCTGGCGATCTGCGCCACCGACGAACATGGCGCGCCGGTGGAACTGGCGGCGCTGGAGGAAGGCACCCCGGTCGCCGACTATGCCGCCAAGTGGCATGCGGTGCAGAAGGAGCTGGGCGACCGCTTCGGGTTGGCCTGGGACAATTTCGGGCGTTCGTCCTCGCCGCAGAACCATGAACTGACCCTGCACTTCGCGCGGGCGCTGTGGAAGAACGGCTGGCTGGAACTGCGCACCACCAAGCAGGCCTATTCGGTCACCGATGGCCGCTTCCTGCCCGACCGCTATGTGATCGGCACCTGTCCGCATTGCGGCTATGACCGGGCGCGGGGCGATCAGTGCGAGAACTGCACCCGTGTGCTGGACCCGGTGGACCTGATCAATCCGCGTTCGGCGGTGTCGGGCGCCACCGATATCGAGATCCGCGACTCCACCCATCTGTTCCTGAAACAGTCGCAGTTCGCCGACCGCTTGCGCGCCTGGATCGACAGCCACAAGGCCGACTGGCCGCAGCTTGTCACGTCCATTGCCTATAAGTGGCTGGACGAGGGGCTGCAGGACCGCGGCATCACCCGCGACCTGGAATGGGGCATTCCGGTGCCCGACGACATTGCTGACGGCAAGCTGAAGGGCAAGGTCTTCTATGTCTGGTTCGACGCGCCGATCGAGTACATCGCCGCGACCAAGGAATGGGCCGACAAGAACAAAAAAGGCGATGCCTGGAAGGACTGGTGGTACGGCGACAAGTCCAAGGACGTCACCTACTGGGAGTTCATGGGCAAGGACAATGTGCCTTTCCACACAGTCGGATTCCCGGTGACGATCATGGCCTCGGGCGAGCCCTGGAAGCTGGTGGACCGGCTGAAAGGCTTCAACTGGCTGAATTATGACGGCGGCAAGTTCTCGACCTCGGGCAAGCGCGGCATCTTCATGGATACGGCCTTGGAAGTCGCCCCGGCCGATTACTGGCGCTACTACCTGATCGCCAACGCGCCGGAAGGCAGCGACAGCAATTTCACCTGGGAGCATTTCGCTGGGGTCATCAACAAGGACCTGGCCGATGTGCTGGGCAATTTCGTCAACCGGGTGACCAAGTTCTGCGTCGCGCGCTTCGACGGTCAGGTGCCGGGCGAGGGCGACTATGGCGAGGACGAAAAGACGCTGATCGCCGAGCTGGACCGCCGCATCGCGCAATATGCGGCGTTCATGGACGCGGCCGAATTCCGCAAGGCGCTGGGCGAGCTGCGCGCCATCTGGGTGGCGGGCAACGAATATATGACTCGTGCCGCGCCCTGGACTCATATCAAGACCGACCGCGCCAAGGCGGCGGTGGGCGTGCGCATGGGGCTGAACCTGATCCATCAGTTCGCGCATCTGATCTGGCCGGTGATGCCGTCATTTGCGAAGACAATCCACGAATGCATCCAACCGGTCGGCTACCGCGGCGGGGTGATCCCGTTCCCGGATGCGCCGATGGCGGAATTGCTGGATGACCTGACCCCCGGCCAGTCGATCAAGGCGCCGGAGGTGCTGGTGGCCAAGATCACCGAGGAGCAGGTGGCGGAGTTGAAGGCCCGCTTTGGCGGGGTTTCGAGCTAGCTGACAGATTGGCGTAGCGGCGATAAGCTGACCTCAAAATAATAAGAGGGAAACGCCATGCGCCTGATGCTCGCCGCGGCTTTTGCGCTGCTTGCCGCCACGCCTGTCCGCGCCGCCGAGATCACCGTGCTGGCGCCGGGTTTTGTGAAGTTCGCCGGCATCGACGATTTGGCCGAGGCCTATACCAAGGAGACCGGCGTCAAGGTCACGGTGAAGTCCACCGGCATGGGTGCGATGATGGAGACCATCAAGACTGGCACGCCCGCCGCCGATGTGGTGATGCTGCCGCAGAATCTGATGGACCAGCTCCAGACCGGCAAAGGCATCGTCGCCGGCAGTCGCAAGTCGCTGGGCCGGGTGCAGATCGTGATGATCGTGCCAGCGGGCGCGCCGCATCCGGATATCTCCACCCATGCCAAGCTGGCGTCGGCGCTGCATGGCGCTCGCCATGTCGCCTATTCCAGCCCGTGGAAGGACGAGAAAAGCGCCCAGGCGCTGATCATCCACGACATCCTGCAGCGCCCGCAATTTGCCGGTACCCATGAAGTGCTGATCATGAACGGCAATGGCGTGAAGGGCATCAAGGACGGCGCCGACATGGCGCTGCAACTGGAGTGCGAGACCCGCGACCCAGCTGTCTCGGTGGTGGGCCCGCTGCCCGCCGATCTGCATGCCTGGCTGGATGGCGATGTGGCGGTGTCCGCCCGCACGCCGGACGCCAAGGCGGCCGCCGATTTCATCGCCTATATCACGCGCCCGGCCGCCACCCCGGTGTGGAAGGCCAAGGGGCTGGAGCGTTCCTGATTCTTTGGTGCGGAATAAGCGCGCACTTCCGGGCTGTTAGGGCCGGCGGGAAAGAAATAGAGTGTCGTTCCCGGTAACCGGCAGCGCTCCTGACCGAAAAGAGGTCAAGGGAGAGGAACACGTGGCGATTTCCGACAGTACTGAACAGACTTCCGGCGGCCGTTTGGCTCGCGCCTGGCGCCATGTCGTGGGGCCGGTGACGGCCAAGGACGGGTTCTACCGCCATCGCGCCCTGGTGCGGCTGACGCACTGGATCAACGCGCTCTGCATCCTGTTTCTGCTGGGCAGCGGCCTTAATATCTTCAATGCCCATCCCCGGCTTTACTGGGGCATGACCGGCGCCGACGCCGATCCGGCCTTCTTTTCGCTGGGCGCGATGGACACGCCGGCCGGCCCGCGCGGCTTCACCCAAATCGGCCCCTGGCACTTCGACACCACGGGCGTGCTGGGCTGGTCGCAGGTGGATGGCGAATTCCAGGCGCGTGGCTGGCCGCACTGGCTGACCATTCCCTATTTCCAGGACCTGGCCGATGCGCGGCATTGGCATTTCCTGTTCGCCTGGGTGCTGGCGATCAATGGGCTGGCCTATCTGGTCTACAGCCTCTGGATCCGGCATCTGCAGAAAGACATCTGGCCCACGCGCGCCGACATCCGCGCCATTCCGCGTTCGGTGCTCGATCATATCAAGCTGAGGCATCCGACAGGAGAGGCGGCGCGGCGCTATAACGTTTTGCAGAAGCTGGCCTATCTGGGCGTGATCCTGGCCATCACCCTGATGGTGCTGACGGGCCTGACGCTGTCGCCCGGATTCAACGCCATCTTCCCCTGGACCCTGGACCTGTTCGGCGGGCGGCAATCGGCGCGTGCCATCCATTTCATCTGCGCCACATTGATCGTGCTGTTCGTGTTCGTGCATGTGGTGGAGGTCATTCTCGCCGGCCCGATCAATGAAGTGCGCTCCATGCTGACGGGCTGGTACCGCGTTCCGAAGGATCACGATTGATGGCCAGCGCGAAAGACATTACCCGGCGGACGGCGATCGTCGCGGGCTTCGGCGGCGCGGGATGGCTGATCGCCAACGCCAATGGCCTGACCGTCAGCCCCAGCTTCGCCAAGGTCTTCCAGACGGTGGAGGACTGGACGAAGACGGCGCAGCGCGGCCTGCTCCATCCCCAGCGCCTGGCGCGGGAATACAGCCCCGCCGACATCTCCGCCTATTTCAAGCCCAATGGCACATTTGATCCTGGTACGGACGATTACAACCGCCATGCCGCCGGGCATTTCGCGAACTGGCGGCTGCAGATCGACGGGCTGGTGGACCATCCCCTGTCGCTGTCGGTGGCGGACCTGCGCCGCCTGCCACGCCGCACCCAGATCACCCGTCACGACTGCGTGGAGGGATGGTCGGCGATCGGCATGTGGACCGGCGTGCCGCTGTCGCTGCTCTTGAAGGCGGCGGCGCTGAAGCCCAATGCGCGCTATGCGGTATTTCATTGTGCCGACAATCTGACCGGCGAGCCCTCCAAGGGAGGTGAGCAAAGCCCCGGCCAATATTATGAGAGCGTGGATCTCACCGATGCCTTCCACCCCCAGACCATCCTGGCCTACGCGCTGAACGGCAAGCCGCTGGATGTGCCCCATGGCGCGCCCTTGCGGCTGCGGGTGGAACGGCAACTGGGCTATAAACAGGCGAAGTATATCGAGCGCATTGAGATCACCGACAGTTTCTCTCGTATCGCCGGCGGCCGCGGCGGCTATTGGGAAGACCGTGGCTATGAATGGTATGCCGGAATTTAGCGCGCCGGGGCTGTAACCTGCGGGCCCAGCCGCACGAAAAGGAAATGAACGGCGCGGGGCATGGTGTCCGGCCGCCTTATGAAGGAGAGAGCAATGAAGAATACCGGAAAGATCGCCGCCCTGGTTCTGTTCACCGCCGGTTTTGCGGGCGCGGCGCTGGCCGCCGACGGCGCCGCGAATGGTTCCATGTCCAACAGCAGCTCCATGTCGGGCTCCATGTCCGGCTCGATGGATCACGGCAAGATGAAGGACAAGGACAAGAACAAAAATAAGACCAAGAGCGCGGGCGCGATGTCGGGATCGATGTCCGGCTCCATGTCGTCGGGCTCGATGTCCGGTTCAAACGGTCACTGACGAAATCTCAATTCTGCGCTGGAAAGGCGGCCCGCTTCGGCGGGCCGCTTTTTTGTGTCTGACAGACTGTCACCAATCCGCAAAATGCGCGTGCATCCATGTATGCAGCGAGCGGCCAATTGGCCGGAGAGAGCCTTTGTGAAGCATCGGCGCGTGTTGACACTGCATCTCTCTTGAATCATCCCCTCTTGAATCATCCCTTGGGGCTGACCTTATGTTGTGGCGGTCGATAGAATGAGGGTCGGGATGGTCACTCTTGATTTGGCGCGCGTCGGGATCAGGTGTACGGCAGTAAATTGTGATCAAACGGTGCTGGACTTTGCTACCGTGTTATGCAAGATATCTGGTATAAGTTGGTAGTTGAACGATTCCATACGTTTAGCGAATGGGGTGCAGGGCATGGCTTCGGCAGTCTTACTACGTCAGGTGGTCAAGAATTACCGCCGCGGTAAGGAATCGGTTGAAGTCCTGCACGGACTGAACCTGGAAATCCCGGAAGGGGAGTTCGTCTCCCTGATGGGCCCGTCGGGCTCGGGCAAGACCACCATTCTCAATCTGGTCGGCGGCCTGGACCATGTCGACTCCGGCGAGGTGATTGTCGGCGGCGAGCATCTGGAGAAGCTGTCCGGCGGCCAGCTCGCCAAGTGGCGCTCGCACCATATCGGCTTCGTCTTCCAGTTCTACAATCTGATGCCGATGCTGTCGGCGGCCGGCAATGTCGAGCTGCCGCTGTTGCTCACCAATCTGACCAAGGCCGAACGCCAGCGCCGGGTCGAGGTGGCGCTGGAGATTGTGGGCCTGAAGGATCGCGCCAAGCACAAGCCCGGCGAAATGTCGGGCGGCCAGCAGCAGCGCGTGGGCATCGCCCGCGCCATCGTGGCTGATCCCTCCATCCTGCTCTGCGACGAGCCGACGGGCGATCTGGACCGGGCTACCGCGGATGAAATTCTGGGTCTGCTGCAGCAGCTCAACCGCCAGCACAAGAAGACCATCGTGATGGTCACCCACGATCCCAAGGCCGCCGATCATGCCAGCCGCCAGCTGGAAATGGACAAGGGCAGCCTGGTCGAACGGGCTCTCGCGTCGGCATAAGAGGCCAGGCCATGAAATATGTTCCGCTCGTCTGGGCCGCGATCATGCGCAAGCCCACGCGCGCTGTCCTGACCTTGTTGTCGGTGATGATCGCCTTCACCCTGTTCGGCCTGACCATCGGCATGAACGCGACCTTCACCAAGCTGAAAGCGGAGGCGCGGGACGACCGCCTTTTCGCCTTTTCCCGTTTTGGCGGCACGCTGTCGGTTGGAATGGAGCGGCAGATCGAAAGCATTCCCGGCGTCGCCCTGGCCACCTCCAGCAACAACCTGTTCGGCTATATCCAGGATCCGAAGAACCGCGTCTTCGTCCAGATGAATGACGAAAACACTGCAAAGATCTATCCCGAATGGCCGATCACGGCGCAGCAATGGCAGATGGTCCGCGACAATCGCCGGGGTGTTCTGGTGAGTAGGAGCCAGGCTGATCGCTGGCATCTGAAGGTTGGCGATACCTTCACCGTCATTGCGCCGGTACAAAAAAAGGCCGACGGCACCACCAACTGGACCTTGCAGGTCGTGGCGATAACGCCGGACTTCTTCCCCCTGATGGCCGGCTACATGTTCGGCAACTACGACTATATGGACAAGGCGCGTCTGTTGTCCGACCAGGGCAAGACCGGGGTCTTCCGCATCAAGCTCAGCGATCCCAGCCGGTCTGCCGCAATCGCCGAAGACATCGAAAACAAGTTCGCCAACTCCTCCACGCCGCTGCAATCCCTCACCGAGAAAGCAGCGTACGACGTCACCTCCAACACGGGGATGGACATCGCCGCGGTGGACCGCGAGATCGCGCTGGCCGGCATGTTCATGGTCCTGTTCCTGACCGCCAACGGCATCGCCCAGGCGGTGCGCGAACGGTTCGCGGAATTCGCCACCCTCAAGACCATCGGCTTCTCCGACTGGGGCGTGATCGGCCTGGTCTTCGCCGAGGCCGCAATTCCGTGTCTGCTGGGTGCCGGGCTGGGGGTTGGGCTGGCGGAAGTGCTTGCGAGCATCATTCCGCGCTTTGTGCCACCGGGCCAGGGCGTGCCGGTGCCGACCATGACCATGACGGTGCTCGCCTGGGCTGTGGCCTGCGCTGCGCTCGTTGCCCTGGCAAGTTCGGCTTTGCCGGCGCTGCGGCTGAAGCGGATGGACATCGCAACCGCGCTTTCAGGACGCTAGACCATGCTGCGCCAGATCTTCATCGTCACCGCCTTGAACTTCAGAAGCCTGGTGGGCCGCTTCTGGCAATCCATGGTGATCGTGGTGGGCCTGGCCGCCACCATCGCGGTAATGCTCTCCATGCTGTCCTTGAGCACGGGGATGCGCGAGGCCTATGCCAAAGCCGGCGATCCGGACCGCGCCATCGTGGTTTCCAAGGGCGCCGATCAGGAAGGGCAGAGCGCCATCACCCGCGCCGACGCGCCGGTGATTGCCGACGCGCCGGGCATCGCCAAGGACAAGGACGGCAAGCCACTGGCGGACCGGGGACTGAACTCAGGCGTGCCGGTGCTGCGCAAGGACGGCAGCAAGGGCTTTACCACCATGCGTGGCCTTGCTGACAAGGGGCAGGGCGTGCGCCCCGAACTGCATATCGTGGCGGGCCGGATGTTTCAGCCCGGCAAGCGCGAACTGATCGTGGGCCTGGGCGCACAGGCCATGTTCCAGCACATGCAGATCGGCGACAAGGTGATCCTGCCTGCCGGGCAATGGCCCATCGTGGGCGTTTTCGCCACGGGCGATCTGCTGGAAGGCCAACTGCTCGGCGATACCGAAACCATGCTCGCCGCCCTGCACAAGACGTCTTACAACAGCGTGCTGGTGCGGCTGACGTCCCCCAATGCGCTGGATACCTTCAAGAAGGCGCTGACCACCAATCCGGCCCTGTCGGTGACGGTGGAACGCCACTCCGACTGGTACAAGCGGGTGGGAGACCAGTCCACCTTCGTGCTTGCGCTGCTGGGTTATGTGGTGGGCGCGGTGATGGCGGTGGGCGCCCTGTTCGGCTGCCTCAACACCATGTATGCCGCGGTCAGCGTCCGCGGACGGGAGATCGCCACCTTGAGGGCACTGGGCTATGGCGCCTTTCCGGTCGCGGTGTCGGTGATCCTGGAAGCGATATTGCTGGCCGTGACCGGCGCGCTGCTCGGCGCCTTCATCGCCTGGGCGCTGAATGACGGCAAGCAGAGCATGTTCGGCGCGATGGTATTCCACCTTTCCGTTTCCCGCGCCCAATTCGAACTGGCCGTCACCTGGGCCACCGTGGTGGCGCTGCTGGGCGGAATTCTGCCGTCCATCCGCGCCGCGCGGCGCCCCGTGGTGGAAGCGCTCCGGGCCACCTGATGCGATACCTGCCGCTGGTCTGGGCCGCCATTCTCCGCAAGCCGACGCGGGCAGTGCTGACGCTTTTGTCGGTGATGGTGGCCTTCACCCTGTTCGGTTTGACGATCGGGCTGAACGCGACCTTCGACCTGATGGCGGAGAAGGCCAGGGCCGACCGGATCTATACCTGGCCGCGTTTTGGCGGCAGTGGCGTGCCGGTCGCGGTGGCGCGCCAGATCGAGGCGATCCCTGGGGTCAAGGCGGTGACGGCGATCGGGTTCATTCCCGGCTATGTGCAGGACCCCAAGAACCAGGCATTCCTCATCATGGTGGATCAGAATGCCGCCAAGGTATTCGGCGACTGGAATATCTCGCCCCAGATGTGGAATGCGGTGTGGAAAGACCGTACCGGCATTGTGATGACCCGGGCGCAGGCTGAGCGCTGGCACAAGAAGGTCGGCGATACCTTCACCATGATCTCCAAGGCGGTGAAGCGCGCCGATGGCAGGACCGACTGGACCTTCAAGGTGCTGGCGATCGCCGAGGATGTGCCGCAGAACAGCAACGGTTTCGTTTTTGGCAATTACGATTATATCGACAAGGCGCGCCCCACGGCCGATCAGGGCAAGGTCAGCGAGGTCGATCTTCTGGCCACAGACCCTTCCGCTTCTGCCGACGTGGCCCAGCGCATCGACCACAAATTCGCCAATTCCGCCACGCCGATGCAGACCATCACCGAAAAGCTGGCCCGCTCGGGCAATGATTTCGGCGGACTGGACATCAAGGCCATTACCCACGGCATCGCGCTGGCCGGCATGTTCATGGTGCTGTTCCTGACCGCCAATGGCATCGCCCAGTCGGTGCGCGAGCGCTTCACCGAATTCGCCACCTTGAAGACCTTGGGCTTTTCGGACCGCGCCGTCACCGCCATGGTGGTGCTGGAATCGGCCTTGCCCTGCATTCTGGGCGCAGCCCTCGGTGTGGGCGTCGCCGCGGTTCTGGCGCGCCAGATTCCCAAGCTGATGCCGCCGAACTTCGGCATTCCGCTGCCGACCATCTCGCCCATGGTGATATTATGGGCCGCGGTCAGCGCCTTTCTGGTGGCGCTGCTCAGCGCCGCGCTGCCCATTCTGCGTCTTCGGCAGATGGACATCGCCACGGCCTTGTCGGGGCGCGCCTGATGCTGCGCCAGATCTTTATTGTCTCGGCCATCAATCTCCGCAGCCTGAAACAGCGGCCTTGGGCTTCGCTGGTGGTGGTGGTGGGCATGGCCTGTGTGATCGGCGTGCTTCTCTCCATGCTGAGCCTCACCGAGGGTATGCTGGCGGCCTATGACAAGACCGGCGATCCCAGCCGCGCCCTGGTCGTGTCGACCGGCGCGCTGGGCGAGGGCAACAGCAGCATCGCGCGCGACAAGGCCCGCTTGATCATGGACGCACCCGGCATCGCCAAGGCGCCTGACGGCTCACCCCTGGCCGATGCCGGCATGAATACCGGCGTGCCGGTCTACCGGCTGAATGGGCGGCAGGCCTATAACAATCTGCGCGGCTTCGGCCCCAAGGGGGTGATGCTGCGCCCGGAATTTCACATCGTGTCCGGACGCATGTTTCGCCCCGGCACCCGCGAGCTGATCGTGGGCGTCGCCGCCAAGACCCAGTTCAAGGGCATGACTGTCGGCGACAAGGTCATCCTGCCCGATGGGGAATGGCCGATTGTCGGCAGCTATTCGACCGGCGACCTGCTGGACGGCCAGCTGGTCGGCGATACCGAGACCGTGATGAAGGCGGTGCGCAAGACCGCTTATAACAGCGTGCTGGTGCGGCTGACCTCGCCGGCGGCTTTTCCTGCCTTCAAGGCGGCCCTGACCACCAACCCGGCTTTGGCCGTTGAGCCTTACCTCCAGCGGGAGTGGTATAAGAAGATCGGCGCGGACATGTTCAACTTCTTCAAGGTGCTCGCCTATGGCATCGGCATCATCCTGGCCATCGGCGCGCTGTTCGGCTGCCTGAACACCATGTATGCGGCGGTGGCGGCGCGGGCTCGCGAAATCGCCACCTTGCGCGCCATCGGCTATGGCGCCTTTCCGGTCGCGGTGTCGGTGATCCTGGAGGCGGTGATCCTGTCCGTGGCGGGTGCGGCGATCGGCGCGGGCATGGCCTGGGCGCTGTATGACGGCGCGGACAGTGCATTCGGCTCCAATGTGTTCAAGCTCAGCGTATCACCGGCGCTGTTCGGGTTGGCGTTGATCTGGGCCGTTACGGTGGCGCTGCTGGGCGGACTGTTGCCGTCCATTCGCGCCGCCCGCCGTCCCGTGGTAGAAGCCCTGAGAGCGACATAAGAAAAACATGAGCGACAAATCCGCCCTGCTGGACTCCCTCAAGATCGAGCGCGCGCCGGTGCGCCGGGGCACGTCGCCCTGGGTATGGGCCGTGCTGGCCGTTCTGCTGCTGGCCGGTGCCGGGGCCGGTTGGTATTTCTGGCCTGACAACCGCATCGCCGTGCATGTGGTGACGGCCAGCGCCGAAGGTTCGGGCGGCGCGTCGGGTTCGGGCCTGGATGCCTCCGGCTATGTGGTGGCGCGGCGCAAGGCGACCCTGGCGACCAAGATCCTGGGCAAGCTGACGGAAGTGAATTTCGAGGAAGGCCAGAAGGTGAAGGCCGGCGACATCGTCGCCCGGCTGGACGATTCCAACTATTCGGCCGCCCTGCGCCAGGCCCAGGCCGTTGCCGCCCAGGCCAAGGCGACCCTGGATAATACCGAGCCTCTTTATCGGCGCTATCGCGCGGCGAACGAGAATGGCGGCATCTCGAGCTATGCGCTGGAGACCCAGCGCCTGGCGTATGAGAATGCGCGCACCGCCTATGCCGTGGCGCTGGCGGCAGTGAACTTCGCACAGGCCGCCGAGAACGATACCTATGTGCGGGCGCCCTTCGACGGCATCGTCACCGTGAAGGTGGCGCAGGTGGGCGAGATCGTGGCGCCGTCGGGCGCCGGCGCCGGCGACACGCGCACCGGCATCGTCACCGTCGTGGACATGAACTCGCTGGAAGTGGAAGTCGATGTCAGCGAGAATTACATCGAGCGGGTCCAGGTGGCCGCGCCGGTCACCATCCATCTCGACGCCTATCCGGACCTGGACATTCCCGGCTCGGTGATCGCCATCATTCCGACCGCCGACCAGAGCAAGGGCACGGTGCAGGTGCGGGTGGCGATCAAGGCCAAGGACAGCCGCATCCTGCCCCAGATGGCGGCGCGTGTGGCCTTCCTCAACATGCCGGAAAAGGGCGCCAGCACCGCGGTCGCGTCGCGCGTGAGCGTGCCGGTGGGCGCCGTGCTCCCCAATGGCCAAGGAAACAATAAGACGGGCAGCGTCTTTATCATCGGCGAGGAGGGCAAGATCGAGAAACGCGACGTGGCGCTGGGCCTGAAGACGGCGACCAATGTGACCATCCTGTCCGGCATCTCCGCCGGCGAGCGGCTGGCCGGCGACAATCTCGACAAGCTGCATGACGGCGATCACGTGAAGGTGGCCGAAGGCTCCTGATCGCCCTTTTCCATGGCGTCGCCCCTTGACCCGGCCGCCGGACCGCGCTGACACTGCCCACAAAGGCGGGACGGCAGATCCCGCGGGGAGGGCGCATGCTGGGGTTGATGCAGCAGCATCCATTGCTGATTTCCTCGATCATCGTGCATGCCGCGCGCCATCATGGCGACGGTGAAGTGGTTTCCCGCCGCCCTGGCGGCGCGTTTTCCCGCACCACCTATCGCGACATCGAGCTGCGCGCCCGCAAAGTCGCTGCCGGACTGACGATGCTGGGGACACGGCGGGGCGAGCGGGTCGGCACCATCGCCATGAACAGCGACCGGCATCTTGAGCTGTATTACGGCATCTCCGGCGCCGGCATGGTGTGCAACACCATCAATCCGCGCCTTTCTCCCGACGACATCGCCTATATCGCCAACCATGCGGAAGACGGCATCATCTTCACCGATCCGGCTTTCCTGCCCACGGTCGCGGCCGTTGCCGGCAAGCTGCCCGCCCTGCGCGCCGTGGTGGTGCTGTGCGAGCCCGCGTCCATGCCGAAAGCCGATCTGGCTGTTCCGCTCCTTTGCTATGAAGAGCTGCTCGCCCAGGCCACACCCATTCCCGCCTGGCCGCAGTTCGACGAGAACACCGCCTCGGGCCTTTGCTACACCTCCGGCACCACGGGCCGGCCCAAGGGCGTGCTCTATTCCCATCGCGCCAGCCTGTTGCATGCGATGATGGGCAATTGCGCCGATGCGATGGGCATCAGGGCGACCGACCGCGTGCTGCTGGCGGTGCCGATGTTTCATGTCAATGCCTGGGGCGTTCCCTTTGGCGGGCCGATGGCCGGCGCCTCGCTGCTGATGCCGGGGGCGCAGCTCGATGCGCCGTCGCTGCTGGAGATGATGAATGCCGAGCGCGCCACCTCGGCGCTGGGCGTGCCCACGGTCTGGCTGAACCTGCTGGGCCATATGCGCGACTTGAATTCTCAAGGTGGGGGCGGAGCGATCGAGACCCTGAAGCGCGTGATGATCGGCGGCGCCGCCATGCCACGCGCCATGCTGGAGGCCTATCAGCAGCTGGGTATTCGCATGCACCAGGGCTGGGGCATGACCGAATCCTCGCCCATGGTCACGGTGAACAAGCCCAAGGCCGCATGCCTGAAGCTGGAGGGCGAGCCGCAGATGGCGCGCCGCTGCGCGCAGGGGCGCGTGCTGTTCGGCGCCGATGTCCGCGCGGTCGACGATGAGGGGCGCGAGGTGCCGTGGGATGGCCAGACCCCGGGCAACATGATGTTCCGCGGGCCCTGGGTCGCCTCCGGCTATTACCGCATGCCGGAAACGGCGGTGGAGGACTGGCTTCCCACCGGCGATGTCGGGGTGATCGATGCCGACGGTTTCATCACCCTGACCGACCGCAGCAAGGACCTGATCAAGTCAGGCGGTGAATGGATCAGCTCCATCGCCATCGAGAATATCGCCATGGCGCACCCTGAGGTCGCGGAAGCTGCCGCCATCGCCGTGCCGAACGAAAAGTGGGGCGAGCGGCCGCTGCTGATCGTGGTGGCGCGCACCGGCTGCGTGCCCGCGCCCGATGAGGTGCGCGCCTTCTGCAAAGGCAAGATGCCGGACTGGTCGATTCCCGATCGCGTCGTCGTGGCCGAAAGCCTGCCGCATGGCGCCACCGGCAAGGTGCTGAAGACCGAGCTGCGGAAGATTTACGCGAGTCCCTGATGTGGGCGGCGCGGCTTTGTTACTGCGCACCCAGCGCCTGGGCCATCCGGTCGACAATATCATTCTTCTGGGTGACGAGCTGAAGCCTGTCGGCGTCCATCCCATACAGTCCGTGCAGATAGGCCAGATCATTTGCCGTCATGCTGGTCGTTTTGCCCTCGCAAGCCTTGCCCAGCATGTTCACGATGCTGGGCAGGGGCCGGCAGTCATCCAGGGACCCGATCTGGGCCAGCGCCAGCACGGCAATATAATCGCTCAACGGCACGATATCCTGTACCGGCAGCTTGGTGGGATCGACCACGATCAGGACGTGATGGATGGCGCTGCGCTGGCCGTCGGCAAGGTGCGTGCCTGTGACGCCGCCCGTGTTGACGCCGCTTCTGTCGCCCCGGTCGCGGCCGCTGTCGATGGTGTAGCGGCCACGCAGATCACGGACCCCGGTGGCGTACCAGGCCTGGATGGGATGGGTGACTGTCGCCAGCGTCTTCAGCACGGAATTGCTGGAGGCATAGCCGATATAGTCGGCCTGGTTCTGGCGAACATTGTCCAGCAGGGGCTGCGGTGCGGTGGTGAACACGATCTCGATATTGGCCGTGCAGCCCTTGTTGCTGTTGACCGGCGCGCCCACGGCCGCCGCGACCGCCGCCACATGCTCGGTCACAAAGGCCGAGACATTGGGCGTCTGTCCAATCATGACCGGACAGATCGGTTCTTCCCAGCGCGCGACCTTGCCGGTCATATGGGTGGGGGTGGCGGAACCGTCGACGAAACTCCGGATCGCCTCGCGCGATGGGGGAGGCGGCGCGGGCTGGGCCAGCGCCAGGGTTGGCGCGATGACAGCTGCCAATAACGCAAAGCGAAGAATGGCCATGCCCACCCCCGAGATGGTATGGCGAAAGCCTACTGCCGGTGGCCGGGGGAGCGCAATTGGGCCCGAAGGGCGGGCGCGCAGCCAAGCGCGCCCCGGAGGACCAGTTCGCAGCTAGCTTAACCACACCAGCGCCGCGCTGGCGGGCGGGACATGCAAGGTGGCGGTGCCGTTTACGACCCGCACGGGCTCGTATTTCGCGCCGCTCCAGGCGCCATTCGCCGCGACCGGCATGCCGCCCAGCAGCACGCCATCCCTGGCCTCCGGCGCCGGACCGGTCAGGCGCAACACGCGCCCGCGTGTATACTCGCCGACCCGGATGGCGGCGTCCGAACCAGCCGCGTCCTTGTTGATCACCGCCACGCATAGCTCGCGCCCCTTCTTCACCGCATGAGCGGTGAGATTGAGGCCGCCGGTCTGCGTTTCCACGCCCAACAGCTCGCCCTTGGGCAGTTGGGAGAACGCCTTCAGCCCGTAATATTCCGGCGCGGCTGAGTAATTGCCCTTCAAATCGTCGCCGATGGGCGTGTAATAGCTGATCTTCCCCAGATGATTGACGCCGGTCTCCATGTTCACGCCGGCGCAGCCGTAACGCGCCAGCACCAGCAGGTAATCCAGCACCCACAGGGCAGCGGCATAGCTGTTGCTCACCCCGTCCTTGCCGCCGCCGTAAAAGCTGTTCGTCTCCACCATGCGCCAGGGCTTGCCCGCGGCCTTGGCGGCTTCGCGGAAGGTGGCGAGCGAGCCGATGAACTTCTTGTCCTGCGCCAGCAGGGTGGCGTGCGTGGCGTCCGGCTTGTCCTGGCCGGTGACATAGTGATGGGCGGTCAGAAGCGCGATGTCGCCGCCTTCGTCTTTGGCAAAGCGGGTCATCCAGTCGGCCGAGGCCGCCAGGTCCGGCCCCGCGAAACGGGCGCCTGGCAGGGCGGCGCGGACGGCCGCCTTATAGCGGAGAAAATCGCGTCGCCACGCGTCGTAGTTGTAGTCCGCTGGGCGGTGGCCGGCGCGCCCGAACAGATCGGGCTCGTTGCCCACCTCCAGCGCGATCAACCGATCGCCAAAGATGCGCGTCACGGCCCTCGCTTCCTCCACCGCGTTATCCAGTTTGTCTCCGCCCAGGTTCAGGCCCCAGATCAACTTCCAATCGAGTGCATCCAGGAAGCCGCGCAGCTCGGTGAGATTGGCCTCGGTGACCACGGTGCCCTTGGGCGAGGAGACGGGCGAGCCATTGGCCGCATAGGTGGAGAAGTCCGAGGTGTTGCCGCCGATGCGGATCACCCCGCGGGGGCCGAGCGCCTTGACCAGCCCGACATAGGGTGTGTTTTTGGCCGACAGCAGCCCCGGTATGGCGACTGACGAAATCTCATATCCCAGCCCCATATAGTCGGGCGCGATGGAGCCGATGGTCCGCGACGCATCCACCGAGATTGTGGCCTGGCCGGCGGCGCGGGCGGGATTCAAACCTAACGCCGTGCCGCCGGCCAGCATTATACGTCGGGTAAGATTCATGGTTGGCCTCCAGTTATCGTAGGCTAGCCGACAGCAGCACCTTTCAAACTTCCCAGCTTTACGCCTAAGGTACGCTTGATCGATTGGTCGATGTGCCATCGGGGAAGGACGGCGGCGGTCAATGCCTCTTCGCTCCACAATTTCTCAAGTTCGCTCAGGCTCCACTTTCCTGTTCGCCGCAATCCCTGGGCGCTCATCACTGTTTCAACTAATTGTTGCTCGAACCACTCTTCGACCACGCTTTTGACGGTCGCTCGAGCGCCCGCTACATGAGAATAAGTGTGTGTCCAGCGGTCGACCATGTCTGTGAACACGCGAAAATCGCCGTTGATCAGCAATTCATTGGACTGAAGCATAAATCTCGCGGCTCGGTCATCGAGATTTGGCGGGACGCGCGTTCCGGATTCAACGCTCATCCAATGCACCTTAGGGTCAGAGAGAGAATCTATTGGGTTGGCGGCGGTTGTTCCCGCTTCAGCAAACAACGCGTAAATGTCGCCTGCCATACCCCCCTTCTTGCCAGAATCGTTTCTTCCACCACCTGTTATGCTGTTGCCGGTCCCTTCAGGGCTTTGGCCGGACAAGTTTGGATCAACTATCGTACTTCCATCTTTAGCAGGGCGAAACCGAGAGAACCTCAATAAGTCCCGTATCTGCTTCAAACGTTCGCGAATGGCCTGTTTGTGGTCATGATTACCGCTTTTTGATCCAATCTCATCCTGAAGCTCTTCGATCTCATCTGGCAGCTTCGATCTAAATTCTGCGGCCCAGCCGGCCCAATCAAGAGCTTCGCCGTTTAGTAGCAATTGGGTACGCGCAGTATTGGCGGATAATACCTGTGTACTATCGGCCTCGGGTTCGACGTAAATAACTACGCGATTTGGCCCGAAAATAACGCCAAAGCCTTGGAGCCGAGCGATGCCGGTGCGCCCCGACACAAGTTCATACAATTCGTTTTGGAAAAGCGCCGCAACATGTCCGCCTCCGGCATTATGGCCGGAGTCCATGTCGATTTCTTCTTTTACTATCCACCAGTGCGCCTTTGCGCCAGTGAGTTCGACGACGCCTCGCGCCGAACAAACTTTGTCTAGCCATCCGCCTTGGCCTTCAACATTGCGAAGGAAGTTGTGTTTGGTATTGGTTTTAGGATGCTCCCAGCCTTCCCTGGCTTTGACAGTGACGCCTTCGGGGAATTTGAAATACCGAGTGTTCAAATAACGAAGCATCCACCGGCTTTTCATCGGTGTTCCCGGTGGTGGCGACATTGTATTGTCGCTATCGGACAGGCCGAGAAGTACGACCTGCGTCCCATGACTTCCGATTTGGGCAGGCTTCAAATCGTCGGATACCTTGCACCAGAACTCGCTGTTGTTCTGGGGCCAGCGCTTCAGACCATATACTTTTTCTACTGGATCAAACCACAGATGAACCATGTGGCCCACGCCGTTCTTCCAGCTCATGTAAACTAGGCCAGCAGGATTGCGTGGCGCCGCCGCAATTTTTGCACCTACGCCGAAATTGCCTGTGCTTGATTGCTCATGGATGGAGGAAGAAAGTTCGTTTATGTACTTGACCATCTCTGGGCCGGTCATTCCGGCACCGTTGTCTACGCATGACAACTTGTAGACGCCTTCCGACAGATCAAAGTAGTGCCAATCGACATCCCACACTACTTCGCCCTGACCGGCATGCGTCTGAGCAATGCCGTCCAACGCGTTTTGCGTAAGTTCGCGAATGAATTGGAGTGGGGCGCAGTCTTCGCCAAGCTTATTGACCAAAAAGGTCATGTTGGCGACGGACATAGGAAGGGTATCGCGAGCAACGTTGCTCATCGGGATCTCCACATCAGTGCCGAGAGCGGGATTGCGGCCGTCGGCGGGTTGCGTGTTAGGGCAGAACGACCTGCAGTAGGGCGGTTTTGCCGCGCGACGTTCGGAAGGACTGGCCTATAACAATGAAGAGCGAGTTCAGGCTTCCCAGTCAAGGGAAATAACGGCCTGCTACCCTTCCAGCGGCTCCCAGCCGTTCTGGGTCAGCGCCTCCAGCGGCGAGAAGCGGGTCTTGTAGTCCATCTTCTCGGACCCGCGCACCCAATAGCCCAGATAGACATAAGGCAGCTTCGACGCCGCCGCCGTGCGCACATGATCCAGGATCATGTAGCTGCCCAGGCTCCGCGCCTCCTCGCCGGAATGAAAGAAGCTGTAGACCATCGACAGCCCGTCCTTCAGCCGGTCGGTGAGGGCGCAGGCCACCAGCGCGCCGTCGGGCTTCCTGTATTCCACGATGTGCGTGTCCACCGGCGTCTCTTCCACCATGGCGACATAGTCGAACAGGCCCATGTCGCTCATCCCGCCGCCGGGATGGCGCGCATCCAGATAGGTGCGCAACAACGCGAACTGCTCGCGCGTCGCTTCCGCCGCCACTTCGGCGCGGCTCAGATCCTGGCTGCGGCGCACGATGCGCTTCTGGCTCTTGCTGGGCGCGAAATCGCCCACCCTTATGCGCACCGACACGCAGGCCGAACAGCCGTCACAGGCCGGGCGATAGGCGATGGATTGGCTGCGGCGAAAGCCGGAATGGGTCAGCGCTTCGCTTAAGGGTTGCGCCAGGTTCCCGCCCAGCCGCGCGAACACTTTGCGCTCGGTCTTGCCCGGCAGATACGGGCACGGCCCGCCCGGCGTCAGGAAGAATTGCGGTATGCGTGTGCTGCGCTGGTCCGTCACGTCTCAAAAACCACTGGCCCCTTGGGCGGGAGTATGAACCCGCTTTGGCCGGAGGGAAGTGGATTATTCCCCGGAAAAGATGATTTTTCGCTTGTGGTTAGCGCGGTGAGTCGCGCGCGCCCGTTCGCGGCGTTGTCAGAGCCCGGTTTTTGTCGGCACCGGCGGGGCTTCTCGCATCAGCAAAATGGAAAGCCGCCGGTTGGCGCTGGCGTTGGGGTCTTCGGGCAACAGCGGTTCCGATCCGGCCTTGCCCGCCACCTCATAGATACGGTCGCTGGAAAGACCGCCCGCCTGCAACAGGGCGCGGGCCCCATTGGCGCGGTTGGCCGAAAGGTCCCAGGTGCCGGCGCCGCCCGCCGCGTCATTGCCGGTGGTGTGGCCGGCGATGGAAACCCGGTTGGACAGGGTGGCGACGATGCCGCCGATCGCGGTCAGCAGCTTCTTTGTATACGGCAGGGGTTCGGCCGAGCCCTGCGCGAACATCGGCCGCCCGTCCTGGTCCACGATCTGGATGCGCAGGCCCTGGGGCGTGTTTTCAGTGATCACTTGATGGGAAAGATTCGCCAGGTCGGGATTGTCCTGCACCGCCTGGTGGATCGCCTCGGCGGCATGATTGAACTCGCCATCCTGGGCATTGGTGGCATCGGCGTTGCTGGTGGAATTGGCATTGGCGCCGCCGGTCGACTGGCCGCTGGCCAGCGCCTGGGTCTTGGAGGACGGCGAGGGCGGGGACTGTTTCTGCATCACCGACTGGGCGCCGCCGGCATGGGCGCTGTCTTCGCCCATCACCTTGCCGCCCAACACGCCGCCCGAACCCGAAACCGTCTGGGCAATGGACTGGGGCGCGAAATAGTCGGCGATGCCGCGCTTCTGTTCCGGCGTGGTGGTGTTGATCAGCCACATCAAAAGGAAGAAGGCCATCATCGCCGTCACGAAGTCGGCATAGGCCACTTTCCAGGCGCCACCGTGATGGCCGCCGTGCCCGCCCTTCTTGATACGTTTGATGATGACGGCGTTGTCGCCGGCCATGACGCCCACCTTGCTGCTTCTGCAGTCCAATACCGATGGCTGGTCTTGCGGTCTTTTTGCCGCTGCGCCTAACCTTCGGAAGGATCATGCATAACCCCCCTTAACCGAGTATGAAGTCGGGGGCATTTAGGATGGGCCATGAACGCCCCAAAAACCTTCGATACCAAGGCCTTCCGGGACGCCCTTGGGTGCTTCCCGACCGGCATCGCCGTAATGACGGTGGCCCCGGTGGCGACAGCCACCAATTCAAGGGAAGTTGCCGAAGCGTCCCATATGGGGATCACGGTCAACAGCTTTGCCTCGGTCTCGCTGGAGCCGCCTTTGGTGCTCTGGTGCATCGACCGGCGCTCGCGGCGCTACCCGGCCTTTGCCGGGGCGCCGGGTTTCACCGTTTCCATTTTAGCGAGCGGACACAAGGCCGTATCGGCAAGACTTGCGGGCCAGGGTGAACATAGTCTGGACGGCATTGCCCTGGTCCCGACCGAGCTCGGGCCCCCTGCGCTGGCCGAATCCCTGGCGGTATTCGAATGCGCCCGCGAGAGCGTGCAGGACGCCGGCGACCACGCCATCCTGATCGGGCGGGTGCTGCGCTTCTGGCACAATGATGCGGCCGGGGCGCCGCTGGTCTATTTCCGCGGCCGCTATGGCGCGCTGGCGCAAGGTCAGCCGCCGGAGGGCGTTCCGGGCCGGCGCGCCACTGATGTCGAATAAGGCTTAAAGCCGCACGCCGAACCGCGCCGCCGCCAGCACCGTCACACCGTAGAGCAGCACCGTGAGCAGGCAGCCTGCCAGCAGCGCCGGCCAGAAGCCGATGCCGTGGCGCAGCAGGTAAGGGAAGGCCAGGAACATCGGCAGGGACGGCAGCACATACCAGAAGGTGGCTTCGGCATGGGCGGCGATGCGCGTGGTATCGCCGGTATCGCGCCACAACCAAAGGATGCCCAGCAGCGACACAAGCGGCAGCGACACCACCAGGGCGCCGAAGGTGGGGCTGCGCCGCGCGATCTCCGACACCGCCATGACGATGACGCCCGAGACCAGCGCCTTGATCACCAGATAGAGCATGTCATCTCTCCGCGTGGGGAACTCGTCTCACAACAAATGGTATTGGGATTTATCAATCTCGCCAGCGCGATAAGCCGGGTGACGATGTTGACATGTCAGGGTGCCAACTCAAAACTCCGCGCACTGCTTCGCGAAAGGCCAGAACATGACGATGCAGGACAATCCCCGCCCACCGCGCCGTGGCTGGCGCACCATCATGGTCATTCTTCTTGTCGCGATGGTGGTGCTGGCGGGCGGTTTCTATTTCACCGTGCTGCCCGGCCTGTCGGTGGCGCGGCAGGAGCCTTCCAGGCTGGAAGTCCGCATTGCCACTTTCCTGCTGAAGCACAGCGTGCCAGCGGATCAGGCGGCCAAGACGAATCCGCTCGCCGCCCATCCCGATGCGGCGGACATCACCGCGGGCCGCGCGCTCTACACCGCCAAGTGCGAGGCCTGCCACGCCTATGACGGCGGCGGGAAGACCGAAATCGGCAGCGGTGCGTTTCCGCGTCCGCCGGTGCTGAAGGTCGCGCTCACCTCCATGTCGGACGGCGAGATTTTCTATCACGTCAGGAACGGCATCCGGAACACGGCCATGCCTGCCTGGAATTTCCCCGACCGCAAACTGTGGCAGCTTGTAACCTATCTGCGCCACCTGCCCATCGTGGTGGCGAAGGAGCCGCAGGATGTGTCCGCCCAGCAGGCGGCGGCGGTGAATGGCGCCCATTATGTCGGCTCCAAGGCCTGCCAGAGCTGTCATCAGGAGACCTATGCGCGCTGGTCCAAGACGGCCATGGCCAATGTGTTGCGCGACCCGAAGGTTCATCCCGACGCCATTGCCGCCGACCCGGCCACCGCGCCCGATGACCTGAAGTTCAGCCGGGACGATGTCGCCTTCGTCTATGGCAGCAAGTGGAAGCAGCGCTATTGGAAGAAGTCGGGCGACACCTATGTGCCGCTGCTGGCGCAATGGAATTTCGAGACCAAGAAATGGTCGAAATATCATGTGCCCGACACCGGCGACTGGTGGGCGGTGCACTATCCGGATCCGGCGGGCGATAATTCGGCCCGTCCGACCGCGCCGCTGTGCGACGGCTGCCATTCGGTGAACTTCAACATCGACACCAAGCAGCCCCTGGAATGGAATGTCGGCTGCGAACAGTGCCACGGCGCCGGCTCTGCCCATGTCGCCAGCCCCACCAAACTCAACATCCTCAATCCGGCGCGGCAGAATTTCGTGCAGGCCAACGACACCTGCATCCAGTGCCACAGTCAGGGCCAGCCGCTGACCAATCCCATCAAGGGCCAGTATTACGATTGGGCGGTGGGCTATCACGCCGGGCTGCTCTTGTCGGATTTCTGGAAGCTGGAGCCGCACAAGCTGGGCGAGACCAGCTTCACCCATTTCCCCGACGGCACCGCGCACAAGAACCGCATGCAGGGCAACGATTTTGTCCAGAGCCTGATGTACAACCGCGGCGTGACCTGTTTCTCCTGTCACGATCCGCATGGCACCGACAATGAGGCCATGCTGCGAAAACCGGCCAAGGAAATCTGCGCCTCCTGCCACAGTGTCGGCAGCCAGAACGGACCGCACACTGCCACCCTGGAAGAACACACCCATCATGCGGCGGGCAGCGCCGGCAGCCAGTGCGTTGCCTGTCACATGCCCAAGATCCTGCCCGAATTGCCGGGCGGGCCGTTCGTGGCGACCCACACTTTCCACTTCGTCTCGCCGCAGCAGACCGATGCAATGCAGATTCCCAATGCCTGCAACGCCTGCCACAAAGACAAAGACACCGCCTGGGCCGGCAAGCAGCTGGCAAGCTGGAAGACCACATCGGTCTGGCGGATGCAGCAATAAGGCATGAAGCGGGTCATCGCGCTGGCAGCGGGGCTGGCGTTGTGGTCATGCGAGGCGTTGGCCTACCGGCCGTTCGATTCCACCGATGCGGCCGTTGCCGACAAAGGCACGTGGGAAATAGAGTTGGAGCCTGTCGGCTGGCGGCACGACGACAACGGCACGCAATGGGTATCTCCGGCGGCGATCTTCAACTACGGCTTCGCCGAGGGTTGGGAAGCGGTTCTGGAAGGGCGCAACAACATCTTTGCGCATGGCGGCGCCGAGTTCAGTGACGCGGCGGCCTCGCTCAAGACTGTGCTCCGTGAAGGCGGTTTGCAGAAGAAGGACGGCGTCAGCATCGGGTCGGAATTTTCAGTCTTGCTGCCCGGCATCGGGACCGATGACGGCGCTGGGTTGGAATGGACGTTGCTTGCCAGTGAGCAGACGAACTGGGGCGCCTGGCATTTCAATCTCGGGCCGATGCTCACCCGCGATGGCCGGAGCGGGATAGTGATGGGCGGCATTCTGGAAGGACCGAAGGACTGGATCGTGCGCCCGGTGGCTGAGCTTCGTTACGAAAAGGTGTTCGGCGGGGAGGAGTTGTGCGCCCAACTAATCGGCCTGATCTGGCGGGTTCGTGACGGGCTGGCGCTTGATATTGGCTACCGCCACGCCCGAGAAAGTGGCCGCCCCGATGAGCAGATGCGGGCCGGCGTTACCTTTGATCTGAATTAATGCGGGCCGCCTCCATCCAGCGGATGCAGCAGTAGCGGGGTACCGGCTGGACTACCAGTTCGGATTTTCAACCGTCTGGGCGAGGCGTTCCCAGTGCTCTGCCAGCTTCAGCAGCTGGGCTTTCGCCTCTGGGCTTTGAACGGCTTGGGCCTGTGTGCGCATGACCTCGGCCCGGTCACGGTAGAATTCCGGCGTGCCCTGCAAAGCCCGCTTCTTTCCCGTCTGCGTTTCGTCCGGCAAGGCCACCCCCCTGTTACCGTACAAAACAATGCGGAAGCCCTTGAATCGTTTCGTCAAAAAAATTCAAACGCTGTCACATTATGGGGCAGGCGCAAGCGGGCGATAACGCGGCGCAACTGCACCGGCGGAACGCGTTACGCGCTCAACGGAAAGTCGGGAACAGCTTCCAGGCCGGTATAGCGATGCTGGCCATCCAGCGCCGCGCCCAGCCCGAAGCGCAAATCATAATGGGCAGCCAGGCGGGTGAGGGGGGCGGAATGCAAACCTCTCAGGAAACCGAAGGCGTGCTGTCCCAACAGCCGGTTTGGCATGCTTTTCAGGACGCTCTCGGCCTGCCATGCCGCGCAGTCGTCGGGCAGCACCGCGCCAATGCCCGCGGCGCCCATCCGGAAATCGAAGTCCGGAATCCGGTCGGTGAATTCCAGCAGGAAGCGCACATTGGGGACCGTGGCCATGTTCATGATCTCGCCCAGCCGGCCCAGATGCACGCCCTGTGGAATATCCTCGATCTTCAGCAGCAGCGGACAGACGGGAGAGGTGTGAATTTCCTTCAGGGTCGTGATGTAGCGCACCCGGCCGGAAAAGGACGACAGCGTGTCGTAACTGACGCCCGTGCCCACGGCGCAGACCTTGTGCGAGGCGTGCACCCGCTGCGCATACTCCCCCGCAGCCCGGAGCAGCCTCAGTTCGAGCTTGGCGAGAATCCCGTCCGGGCCGTGCGGCGCAGCCACGCTGCCATGGATGCTGTGGGGCTCGCATCCATTCTTGCCGGTGAGTGCCACCGGGCAGAGGATGAGAGCGCTGCTGGTATGTTTCTTCAAATCCCATAGCGGGAAAAAGCACAGCTTGCGGCCCAGCTGCCCGATAAATTCGTGGGCTTCGATTACCGCGTGCCCCGGCGTCTTCGCGTCCACTGCGATATGGGCTTGATCCGGCGTCATCTCAATCGTGCTTTTCGTCACCACATTTTCATGGCCGGTCTGTTCGAGGAATTCGGCAACCGCCTCGCAATTCTCGCCAAGCTGATCCGGGGTCACCTCGCCGACAACGCTTCTGACCGAGGCTGTTTCCACGCCTTCTCCGAACAGATGCTCGCAGACTTCGCGCGCGATGGCGGCGCAGGCGATCGCGGCTTCTTCCGGCGTGCTGCCGTGGAAGGTCACGACATAGGAAAGCTCCCCGACCTTCATGAAGTGGTCCTGCGGACCTTGGGCGTGGCGGAGCGCTTTCTCGAAAAGCGAATGAACCAGCAGCGACATGCGCGGCCACCGGTCGCCGATCTTTTCCTTGATCGGCTCCAGCTGGAGAACGTGAAGTTTCGCGGCGGGCAGGGTGGTGCTGGCCGTCGTTTGCTTGTTCAGCGATCCGACGCCGGTGCCCATGCCCCGCTCGGCCTTTCTACGCACTACCGGGGCACGCTACGGGCCTGTATTTAAAAAGTCGGTAACGGCTTTAATGGAACTTTTTCCACCATGGCCAAGGTCTTGGCGGCACCAGGCCGGTGGCCGGTCTCTCGCAGAATGAGACCCTTTCTCAAGTAGACTCTTTTCATCGGACCCGATCGCTGTATATCTCTCGTAATAGGGGATTGATAATGCGTCGCAAAATTACTCAAAGCTATGACAGTCCCATGACAAAGCTCCGCCGGGCGGCGCTGCTGGGCACCAGCCTGGTGACCCTGGCCGCGCCCGCGCTGGCGCAAGGTCTGCCGACCGAACATGTCGTCGTCAGCACGCCGCGCTTCAGTTCCGAAGACCTCTCGCTTTCCAAGTTTCCGCAACCGCTGCTGGACACGCCGCAGTCGGTCACCGTCGTCACCGCCGATCTTCTGGAGCAGCGCGGCACCAGCAATCTCGACGATGCCCTGCGCAACATGCCCGACATCTCGCTGGGCGCCGGCGAATTCTCCTGGCAGGGCAACAACCCCACCATCCGCGGCTTCCTGGCTCGCAATGACATGTACATCGATGGCATCCGCGACTTCGGCAGCTATCACCGCGACACATTCTATTATCAGCAGGTCGAAGAACTGTCGGGCCCGTCCTCGGTCTATTTCGGCCGCGGCTCGACCGGTGGCGTCATCAACCAGGTCAGCAAGTCGCCGTTCCTCACCCGCGATGTCGAAGCGCAGGTGACCGGCGGCACGCAAGGCCTGGGCCGCGCCACCATCGACTACAATACCCCCCTGGAAGATCTGGGGCCCGGCGCGGCGGTGCGCATCAACGCCATGGCGCATTATTCCAATGTCGCCGGCCGCGATGAAATCGCCGAGCGCCGCTGGGGTCTGGCGCCGTCGCTGGCGTTGGGGCTGGGCACGCCGACGCGCCTGACGCTGACTTATCTGCACGAGGACGCCGACGACATTCCAGACTATGGCATCCCCTGGTATTTCGGCCGCCCCGCGCCGGTCGATCATTCGAACTTCTATGGCTATGACAGCGATTATCTGCGCACCCAGGTCAATGTGCTGACCGCCAAGGTGGAGCACGACCTCGAACCCGACGTCACGCTGCGCAATACCTTCCGCCTGGGCCAGTACCGGCGGCAATTCCGCGTCTCCGAAGGCGTGCTGGCGCCCGGTACCACGGCCTCGACGCCGATCGCTCAGGTACAGGTCGCCCGCAACATCTGGCAGGGCACCAGCGTGGAATCCATCGCCGACAATCAGACCGAAGTATCAGGCAAGTGGAACACATTCGGTCTTCAGCATGCCGTCGTTGGCGGTGTCGAGCTGGGCTGGGAGAATTCCACGCCTCTGTTCGACAACACCACCGGCGTTCCCACCGTCAATCTGCTCGATCCGGCGCAGCACCAGCCTTTCCCCGGCAACGTCTTTGCGCGGCTTTATTCCGAGACGCCGGCCCAGACCATGGCGGTCTATGGCGTCGATACCATCACCCTGGATCCGCAATGGGAACTGACGGTCGGTCTGCGCTGGGATCAGTTCTCCACCAACTTTCATTCCACCACCTATGCCAGCGTGCCGAGTGTGCCGCAGGCCGCGCCCACATTCCTGGCGCCGCCGCCCTCGGCCACCATCAAGAATGTGGATGCGATGGCGACCTATCGCGTCGGTCTGGTCTACAAGCCGGCCAGCAACGGCAGCATCTATTTTGCCCACGGCACGTCCTTCAATCCTTCGGCGGAATCCTTGTCGCAGCTCACCTCGGGCCGGGCTCTGCTGACACAGAATGCGCTGCTGCCGCCGGAGAAGAACCGCTCTTTCGAGGCCGGCACCAAATGGCAATTCTGGAACGCGCGGCTGGAAACCAGCGCGGCGCTGTTCCGGCTGGAAAAGGAAAATGCGCGCATTGCCTCGACCGTGCCGGGGGTCAATATCCTGGGCGGGTCGCAACAAGTGAACGGCTTCGAGCTGTCGCTCAACGGCGCCATCACCGAGGATTGGCGGGCGCGGATTGGCTATACCTATCTCGACAGCCACACCACCGCGACCGCGCCGGGCGGATCCTTGCTGGGCGCTCCCCTGGTCAACACGCCCAAGGACGCATTCACTTTCTGGACCGAATATTTCCCGATGCCGGAATGGAGCGTCGGGCTTGGCGGACAATATGTCTCCAAGCGCCTGGGGCAGAACACCGCCGCGTCGTTCCTGACCGCGCCGCCCTATATGACCCTGGATGCCGAAAGCGAATACCGCTTCAGCCCCGTCTATGCCGTCAGGCTGAATGTCTACAATCTCGCCGACCGGCATTACATTGACCAGATTCATCCCTTCCGGGCGGTGCCTGGGGCAGGGCTCAGCGCCTCGCTGACCCTGGAGATGAAGCTCTAGAGCGCGACCGCCGCGCCGGTAAAATCCGTGTACTGATGTTCACCGGCGGCGCGGGTCGGCGATCGCAACTCCCGGTCGAAACTTGCCCGCATCGGGCGCGGCTTTCCGGCAACAAACTTAAGATTCTGTAAGGCCGGTAATCGCGGAATTCCGCGGAATCTCTCGCAGCCGCGAAGGCTGTCACGCATCTGTCACGGAACCTTCATGCAGCCGTCGCTCCCCCCGGCGACTAAGCGGCCGCGCGATGTGCGCACGATTCACAAGAAGGGACTGAAGGGAATGAAATTGGGGACACTGGCGTTGATGACAGGGGCGGCTGTCATCGCCATCACGGCCGGCGCCAAAGCTAATGATAAGTTGGCCGCCGACAAGACCGATACGGTCCAGCCGCCTCTGGTCCTGGCCCAGAATGTCAGCAACGCAGCCGGCGCTGGCGGCATGTCCAATGCCGAACTGGCCGCTCGCGTGCAGGCGCTGGAAGACGCGCTCTCCTCGCAAAACGATCGCGCCATGGCCGACCGCACCCGCCTCTCCACTCTGGAGCAGGGCTATAATTCCGCGGTCTGGAATTTCGACAATGGCCGCGCGTCTTTCGCCTCCGGCGACGGACGCTTCACCCTGGCCATCCGCGCCCGCATGCAGGCCGACTTCGGCGGCTTCATGCAGGACAGCACCCATCCCGCCGGGTTTGCCGGCCCCTCCGATCTGTCGAGCGGCGCGGTGATGCGCCGCGCCTATTTCGGCATCGAGGGCAAGGCCTATAACGACTTCCAGTATGAGCTGCGTTTGAACGCGGGCGGCAGCGATGGCGGCCTCAATCCCACCTGCACCGCGGCCACCACCATCACCGGCGCGCCGGGCGCCGCCGCCACTTCGACCTGCTCCACCGCGGCGATCGGCCCGGGCGGCGAGGGCGATCCGCTGCTCAACAAGATGGCGATCACCTATGTCGGTATTCCCAACTGGCACTTCAACGTCGGCATTCTCGAGCCGTCCTTCATGATGGAAGGCACCACCTCGTCGGCGAACCTGACCTGGCTGGAGCGTCCCGAGATCGAAAACATCGCCGCCGACAGCTTCGGCGCCGGTGACAGCCGCCGCGGCATCGAAATCGGCTACAACAAGATCGACGCCTTTTGGCCGGGCGACAACGTCGCCTTCGACGTCGCCTTTACCGGCGGCAAGACCGGCTCGGCTGCCGGCCATGGCAATGGCGGCGACGAGCAGAGCCAGATCCTGGGCCGCGTCGTGGACCGCTTCTGGTCCGACGGCATCTCCAACTTCCAGGTCGGCATGAGCATCGCCTCGATCCTCTACAGCGGCAATGCGGCCGGCGGCGGCTCGCAGACGGTCCGCTTCCGCGAGCGTCCCGAGATCCGCATCGACGGCACCCGTCTGGTCGACACCGGCGCCATCAATGCCAAGACCGGCGACATGATCGCCTTCGACCTCGAAGGCAACTGGCAGAACCTCTACCTGGAAGGTGAGTGGGCGCAGTTCAAGATGGACCGCATGTGCGGCGCCATCACCGCCACGGGCAACGCCGCCTGCACCAGCACCACCGCCGTGATCGATCACCCGACCTTCTCGGGCTTCACCATCGGCGCGGCCTGGCTGATCACCGGCGAGACCAAGACCTATACGCCGGCCGGTGTCGCCGAAACGCAAGCCGGATTCGGCGCGCCCGTGCCCTCGCGGCCCTTCTCGCTGCAAGGCGACAGCTGGGGCGCCTGGGAACTGGTGGCCCGCTACAGCGACACCGACCTCAACTGGAACACCACGCAAACCGCGACCACCGGTCAGCTCGCCGGCATCGTCGGCGGCGACCAGCGAGTCATTGCGCTGGGCATCAACTGGTACCTCAACCGCAACGTCCGCGTGATGCTCGACGACAATATCGTCAAGGTCAAAAAGGGCGTGATCGGCAATCTCAACCGCGACAGCCAGGACCTGAACATCATCGGGCTGCGCGTGCAGTACGCCAACTAATTCCAACACTGGAGACAAACATGAAAAAACTTTTCAAGACCCTGATGGGCGTGGGTGTCGGCCTTTCCATCGCGACGTCCGCAATGGCTGCCGATATCACCGGCGCGGGCTCCAGCTTCGTCTTCCCGATCGTTGCCAAATGGGCCTCGGTCTACAAAGGCAGCTCGGGCGTGGGCCTGAACTATCAGTCGATCGGCTCGGGCGGCGGCATTGCCCAGATCAAGGCCAAGACCGTGACCTTCGGCGCCACCGACAAGCCGCTCACCGCCAAGGAAATGCAGCCCTTCGGCCTGACCCAGTTCCCGGTCGTGATCGGCGGCATCGTGCCGGTGGTCAATATTCCGGGCGTGGGCCCCGGCCAGCTCACCCTGGACGGACCGACCCTGGCGGCGATCTTCCAGGGCCGCATCTCGCGTTGGGATGACCCGGCGATCAAGAAGCTCAATCCGAGCGTTGCCTTGCCGGGCCGCGCCATCACCGTGGTGCATCGTTCCGACGGTTCGGGCACCACCTTCCAGTTCGCCAGCTATCTGGCGCGCGTCAGCAATGACTGGAAGAACAATATCGGCGCCGATACCGCCATCGACTGGCCCACGGGCGTTGGCGCCAAGGGCAATGAAGGCGTTGCCGGCAATGTGGCGCAGCTCGCGGGCGCCATCGGCTATGTCGAATATGCCTATGCCAAGCAGAACCATCTGGCGCACGCCAAGATGGTCAACAAGGCCGGCCAGACCGTGCAGCCCACGGTCGAGACCTTCAAGGCCGCGGCCGCCAGCGTGGATTGGTCCGCCGCCGAGAAGAATGCTTACTACGTTCTCTTCGTGGACTCGCCGGGCGCCCAGTCCTGGCCGATCACCGCCACCACCTTCGCGCTGATGTACAAGAGCCCACCGGACCCGAAGGCGACGCAGGACGCGCTGAAGTTCTTCCAGTGGGGCTTTGAGAAGGGCGACCAGCTCGCGCTGGGCCTGGACTATGTCCCGCTGCCCGAGAATGCCGTGAAGGCCATCGAAGCCAGCTGGAAGGGCATCCAGGGCTCGGGAATGTAGTTTCCCCGAAGTCTCTCGACTTCGCCTTGAAGGGCGGCTCCTCCCCCGGAGCCGCCCTTTTTTCTGGGAGGGGGCCGCTGGTGACAAGGTTCGACGCGCGAGGATTCGTCTGGCTCTTGCTGGGGCTGGCGGTGTTCGCCTTGGCCTATTACGCGCTGGCTTATTATCTGATCACGCGCTGAAACCGGGCCCGGTCGGGGCTTCTCCTTCCAGCCCTGCGCATGGCCGGTCCCCTGTAAACAGCATGGCTTACATCATTGTGCGTTAACATAAGCCAGCTTATGTTCTCGCGCATGAAACCGGAACTTCTCGTAGAACTTTATGACGTGGCCCGCCTGATGCGGACCCGTTTCGACCGCTGGGCCCGCGATTACGGCCTGACGCGCGCGCAGGGCATCATCCTGGCGCGGCTCGCCCGCCAGCCCGGCATGACTCAGAATGAGATGGCCGGCCTTTGCGAGGTCGAGCCCATCACCATCGGCCGCCTGGTGGACCGGCTGGAAGCGCGCGGTCTTCTGGAGCGGCGCCTGGACCCCGCCGACCGGCGCATCCGCCGCCTGCATCTGCTGCCCGCTGCCGAGCCGATCCTGAAGGCGATCCAAAGCTACAAGGCGGAGCTCTTCCAGGAACTCGCCCAGGATCTGGACGAAGCCACGGTCGAACTCGTTACCAACGCTTTGCTCAAGATGAAAATCCGGCTCACCACCGAACCGCCCGCGCGCATCGCGGCGGCAGGAGAATAGAATGTCATCGGCTTCCAACGTCGTCGCCTATTCCGCAACCGGGAAAAGCGCCGGACTGGACAGGGCAAAGCTGCGCAAGATCCTGATGATCGGCGGCGTCGCTGTCGTCCTGGCGGTCGCCGCTGTGGTCTATCTGGCGGGCGGCCGCTATGTCGGTTCCGACGACTCTTATGTCCGCGCCAACAAGCTGATGGTCGCCACCGATGTTTCCGGCCTGGTCCAGACGGTCAATGTCCATCAGGGCCAGCAAGTGAAGAAGGGCGATGTGCTCTTCACCCTCGATCCCAAGCCTTTCCAGATCGCGCTGGAGAATGCCCAGGCGGCGCTGGGCCAGACGGTGC
>Ga0268266_10000801_pt1 | contig 41742 bp, 27 predicted proteins | sample KBSS13metaG_FD_190356 | JGI IMG/M metagenome (GOLD analysis project Ga0268266, IMG submission 190356) | Switchgrass rhizosphere microbial communities from Kellogg Biological Station, Michigan, USA - KBS S1-3 metaG (SPAdes) (version 2) | ecosystem: Host-associated > Plants > Roots > Rhizosphere...
TTCCCAGGTCGGGCGCATAGGTGAAGATCCGCATGATGTCCCCTATGCGGAACGGCATGATGTTGTTGGCTGCAAGAGAAGTCATCAACACTCGTGCGCAGACGGAAAAACGAGCGCCGGTGGATCGCATCATGCGTGTCCAGCGGACACAGCGTAATGTATATCCGACAAAAGTGAAGCCTAGAACGCCAAAGATCCATACAGGATTGGCAAGACTGAGAGCGCGAAACTCTGAAGGGTGAACGCGCCGAAACGTGTACCAGAGAAAGAATGCGCTGACGAGAAGGCCGGGAACCGTCTTCAACAGGTTGCGAGAGCGCGTCTGAGTCATCGAAGTCTGCAAGGTATCTTTTTAGATCTGGTTCTGGCTGGGACAACAGAAGCAAAATACAGGCTTTCTTTATTGTAACGTCACTCTTTCTGAAGAATGGAGTAGACCAGATGCCCCGTGAGAACGTCTAATCTCATTGTGTGGCTTGCCCGAGAGTGTTTTTCTGCCTCAAGTTGAACGACTCCGCGGATCCATGATGGCGCCGCAATTTAGATTGAGACTTTCTAACCCACGCCGTCTTGAGGCGGCAGGAGCAGCCAACACTTGGCGACATCGGTTCTTTCTCCACTTTCACTCTCTCCGACCTCCAGTGCTGTAGAGCTGCAAAGTCGACAGGAACGAAGGTATGTTCTCTGGCTGATCACCGCTTTGACTTTTTTGGCACTGGCCGTTCATGGATACCATCCGTACGCAGAAGACGGTGGGCCGTATATGGTTGGGATTAAACACATCCTCGATCCCTCTCTCTATCCCCACATATCCGAGTTTGCGACAGCTCATCCCCGCTTTTCTCTCTTCGCTCCAACCATCGCAGTTGTCGTCAAGATGTCTCGTCTGAATCTCGATATGGTCCTTCTTTTGGTCCATGCCGCCAGTTTTTGGGTTACGTTATATGCGGCCTGGCATCTGGTTGCGCGATGTTTTTCCAGCAGAGAAGCTCGAACAGGAGCCGTCACACTGCTTGCCACCTGGATGACCATGCCGATTGCGGGAACATCCATTCTTCTGATGGATCCCTATGTAACTGCCCGCAGCCTGTCGACTCCATGCGCCTTACTCGCACTTATTGGGGTTGAATCGTTCTTTCGGCCTGATCTTTTGCAGGAGGAAAAGAGGTGGCGAGGGCTGGTTCTGTGCTGTCTCGCGCTTACGGTTGCTGCAGCGATGCACCCTTTGATGGCTGCTTATGCATTTGGGTCGGTGCTGATGCTCGCATGTCAACTCTCAGAGAAAAGCAGCGTGCAGCGTTGGGGTTCTCTGGGATTGAGTCTCCTGGCAATCGCCATTGCGTGGGTTGTCTTGGTCAGCGGCTCTGTTGAAAGCGCAGCCCATCTACAAGCGGAGATGACAAGAAAGTATTGGTTTCTCTCCTGCTGGAGATGGTACGAGTGGGCAGGCCTGATTGCCCCACTGATAATTCTTGCGGCGGCGGCGCATAAACGTACGAGCGCAAACGGAACCAAGGTCGCTTTTGCGCGGATGGCGATCTTCTGCTCCCTTACGGCCGTTGCTGTATCTCTTCTATTCGGTCGAATTGAACAGGCTAATCACGTCGTTGCATGGCTGCAACCATTACGTACCTTCCAAATTGCCTATGTCGTGATGATTCTGGGACTCGGAGCCGTGCTGGGCGAACGTGTTCTGAGAAAGAATGCACTTTCCTGGATTGCAGTCTTCGCCTCATTGGGAGGAATCATGCTGTTTGCAGAGAGACAGACATTTCCTGCATCAACGCATTTTGAGCTCCCTGGATTATCACCAGGCAATGCATGGGAAGAAGCTTTCCTTTGGATCCGATTCAACACACCGCGAGACGCGCTCTTCTCACTGGATTCGGATTACATAACGAAGCCCGCCGAGGACGCGCAAAATTTCCGTGCTGCAGCCGAACGTAGTTCTTTGCCGGATTACACGAAAGATGGCGGCGATGCCGCGAACAATCCCGAACTGTCTTCTACCTGGGCAGCTGTTCAGGAACCGCAAAATCGCTTGAGTGAAAAGTCGGACATGCAAAGAATTTCGGAACTGAAACCCTTAGGAGTCGATTGGGTCGTCCTTAGGAAGAGTGCTTCTACCCACTTTGTCTGCGATTACGAAAACAGTGTGGTCAAGGTCTGCCGACTGCCACCTCAGGAGTTTCTTACAGCGACCAGGTGACTAAACTTTGCTTGCGTAATATGCATGTAGTACGCCGGGCATCACACCAGCATCTGCGCAACTGGAAGCCCGAAAATCTCACGCTTAGAATTTACACCGCGTAATGTGCTAACTTTGAAGAGGTGGTTTGTGAGAGCGTAGCTCAGTTGGTAGAGCATCGCCCTTTTAAGGCGTTGGTCCTGGGTTCGAGCCCCAGCGCTCTCACCATACAACTCCAACAAAATCAAACAAACAGGAAAACCTGCTAGTAGTGATACGTGTCTCTGCAGGGATACTTTTTCTGAGTATCCCGTGCGACGCCTTGCGGCTCGGTTGTTGCAAATTTGCATCATTGCCAATCTAGCTCGATAAGTGCATTGGCGATTTACTTCTCGTCGACACAACTATCTCGAGGATGGTTCGTACAACAGAGTTCATTGGGAACTATGTTCAGTGCATCTCGGCAAATGATGCATGTCGCCCAAGATCATTAGACTTGCTTCGCATACATTTCAACTTCCCTCCAACCCTACACCTACCGGATCGGACAACACCGGGTTTACGATTGCGGACCTGATCATTGCCTTTAATGGGCAAGAGCTAGCTGCCTAAGTCGCCTTCTTCGATGCAGATGTTGGGGCGGAATGGACTTCGTCAGAGATATTCCCCATCTCACGGGTCAACAGCTGTATTCTCTAGACCAATCCACAATCACTTTCCTCACCGGAACCTCGGCCTGATCAACAGTCGAGCGCGAAAGACGCCCTCGCGAGCGTGGGACGCTGGTCTTCATCGACCGATAGCCCTCAGCGAGCACGTGACTTTTCGTTTCTTCTACACTCTCTGCCTGGCCGTAACACTTGATTCGGTCACGCGTGGGGCCGCCCAGCAGGTCGTAGATCGGAACTCCCAGAGCCTTGCCCTTGATGTCCCACATCGCTATATCCACCGCGCCAAGTGCGGAGGTGAAGACGATGTCGCCGCGATAGAACGCATGGCGGTATCGCCTGCCAGTGGTCTGCCGGCGGCGTGCATCCTTGCCTAAAAAGTAAGGCTCAATCTCTTTGGTAGCGGCGGCCACCGTGGGGATGCGTCCCTCTACAGTCCCCTCGCCGGTGCCTGTTATGACGGCTTCAGTGTGCATCCTGACGAAGATGCTGCGCAGCGAGTTGACCGGAATGATCTCAAGTCCGGTTATCTTGATCTCGTCACGCGGGTAGACCAAGGCGCGGACGTGATTCACCGTCTGTCCAGAGAGATTGCATTCGCCCGCAAGCAGTCCGGTCATACTCATAGCTGCGGGTCTTCATCCAGGGGCGGCGTGAGTGAACCATTAACAATTCCCGGGCTTGGATTCCAGGGAAACGCTACCATCTGAAGATTGAGAAGTGATCCTGTTGTGAACCGATCCGTGATCAACGAAGTAAGCTTGGTGGCTCGTAGCTAGTTCAATACGGAGTTACCTGGGAAGCTAGGTCTGAATGGCGGAACGTGGGTCTACTTTCCATACCTGTTTTTCGCCGGGATCTACCAGCGGTCCCGCAGCGCGGGTGCCGGCTGTGGATTTGCCGAAGAAATCAGTGGTGATCTGGTTGTGGATGGCTACCTTCGGCAGGGGCTGAGTGCTCTTCAGTGTGAGTTCCAAGGTGTCGGGGTTGAAGTGGATCTCCAGGTCCGCAGAGGTGCCGTTCTTGTCCCAACCGAACTTTTCCTGCCACACGGCAAGAGTAACGAACTGCTTTTCCCCACCGCTGAAAAAGCCTTGAAACTCATTGGTCAAGCTGTTGTAGAGATTGCCATCAGCCTCGTTCTTCTCGTTGAGGAAGACGATGGCAGACTTGCCGCACATTGTGAAGATGTTGTTGTAGACCTTGTTGCCAGTGGCTGTACCGCTTCCTCCACGATCTTCACGGATGATGGAGAATATGCCTGAGTTGTCGCAATGACCGATAAGGTTCTGCGTGATGGTGAGGTTGTCGCTGGCGTTGTCGAAGAGGCCCGAGCCCGCGCAACCGCGTTGGCCGGGGGTACCGGGCTCAGCGTTGCGAACGCCCCAAATGATATTGTTGTCGATCAGATTTGCCTGCAGGTTCATCTCCATATGAACAGCGGCGGCGACGGTGACGACATCAGCAAAGACATTGCTGGTGATGCGGTTGTTGACGGCGCCGGTATCAAACCAGACAGCGTTTCCGTGGCGGATGTGGCGGATGACGTTGCGGCGGAAAAGCATGTTATGGGCCCGATGAAACTTGACCGCTGCAGCCTCCCAGCCGCGTTCGACGTCGGCCCAGCCGCACCACTCTATGAGGTTGTCTTCGATCAGGGCGCTTTCTGTTCCTATACCTGCGAGCCCTTCCACGCCGCAGCAACGGATGGTGTTGCCGCGCACGATCTGACCGTCACCGGAGTGAGGTGCCGGAGTAGCGTTCCAATCGCCGTTGGCGATGTCGAGGCCGGTGCCGTTGGCCCACTCGATAGTGTTGCCTTCAATGATCCAATGATTGCCGCCGTTGGTAGAGACGAGGCCGCGCTGCGGAATGGGATATCCGTTGCCACCGTGCTGAAAGATGAGGCCCTTGACTCGGATGTAGCCGAGGCCCCGCTCCGAGGGGCAGAAGGCCTGCTCGCGGGTGGTGACTTCGATGGTGTGCTCCTCCGGCGTACCGGGAACACGAACAAGGATGAACTGTCCGTTGTTATCGGTGAAGAATCGATACTCCGGCACCCCGCCTACCTCCTGCATGATGGGGCCAGTACGGTTGCGGGTAGGCATGCCGGTCAGGACGACAGGCGCACCTGCGGGCCGCTGAATCGGAACACCTGGAAGTTGTGCAGAGGCGAGTTCGCGCGGGAGTTCAACCGGTTCGAGCGGTTTGCCGCCTGCAAAGATCAGCCCGCGGCGGCGGAAGTAGGGGCCCATGTCGTTGACCTTGGTGTCGAGCCATTCGCGGTCGCTCATGGAACTGGCGAGAGCGAAGGGATTGTAGGCGTCAGGGAACATGGCGCTGTTCAGGTCATGACGCCAGGCCATAAAAGGAGGGGTTGTTGCCGCGGCGGGTCCGCGGCCCATAGCGATGGGGTTTTGTCGCCAACCTTCTTTCAATATCTCTGAGCCTTTAATAAAGACTTGTGCTCCAGGAGCAGCTTCATAACTTACCATCTTGTCGGGCCCCGTTCCGCCGCGCATGGGGCGGACACATTCGCGGTAAGTGCCGGTGGCGATAACGACGCGCTCTCCCGGCTGGAGGACCTGAGCCGCTCTGTTGATGGTGCGGAAGGGCTTTTCTTTCGTTCCGGGGGCGGCGTCGTCCGCTTTGGGAGCTTGGTTGTCGACATAATAGGTCTTCGTGAAGGTGAGGGGCTTCTCCCACGAGACAAATTCTCTGCCGTCGAGCAGGTGTGCTTCCGACCTTCCGCTGGTCTGGGCGAACAAATCGCCACTGAGGCCAGCCATTGCACTCGCAGCGGCCGCTGACTGGAGGAAGCGGCGACGATTCATGGAGGTTGAGATCGCGTTTACCGAAACTGACGGATGCGCAACAAAGCCTTTGTGTCCGGAATTCATACTGATCACCTTATCCAACGCAAGATTACCTAGTCCAAATTAATATCTCGCTGTGTCCGCATCGCGGCATTCATGGGGAATTTTCTGCTCGTAAGCGTCAAACTCGGATTGTGGGACTGGGTCAAACTTGTGGGAGCCTGTCGAACCGTTGGCCTGCTGTCATCGTTTTTGCCACGGTCCCTCACAAAGACCGTGTCAAGTCAAAGCGTGCGGGCTAAAACTGCATAATTGCGGAGTCACTCATCAAAAACGGTCGCAGGCTCCAATGAATTAGGCCAATATTATCTTGCGAGCTTCTCCATCGGGGTCGTTGGACATCCGGCACTGGTTATCCCAAATCATTGTCCTGTTGGTTTCAGCGTCGGTGGGCTCCCACTTCAAACCCGGTATGTTGGGATTTCCGGTTGCCGCAAACGCTGCCCATGACGCGGCCATCTTTTTCCCTAGTACTTGCGCTTCGGGTGTATTTCCGGTGCCTTGCTCACAACGCTTGGTGTTATCAAAGCAGAATTGGAGATCGGCCGTGTGCCACGCGCCGGGGATTCCATCCAGAATGGACGTCTGCCATGTGAAGTAGTAAGCATAAGCCGGTGCAGCTTTTAGTTCGTGCTTTAGTCGCGCCATCTTCACCACGTTGTTTCGCATGACGAGGCCGTTCAATCCTGGGCTACCGCTGCATATATAGGACAATGTTTGAATCTTTTTCTGCGGATATGCCTTTTTTAGTGCAGCGACGATGGCGTCAGCTTTTGCGTCGCCATAAGCCTTAGTCAAGCTGGCGTGCCATTCCTCTTCCGTAGGCCTGGAGGACATCCTGTTGCCTTCCTCACTGACCGACCCAACGAGCATCGGCACTTCCTTAGAGATTTCAGGAGCAGCATCGAAAAATGAGCGCATATTGATTATCTTCCCGTCGACGCAGGGTGACCATCCCACGCGAGGCTTCCCTGGTGCTCCTGGGCCCATCATGGGTGGCCCGGGTGGATTAATCTTTGCAACAGCAGCATTGCCGGCTGCAACCAGTCTGCTCCATTCCATCTTCTGCAGCGACTCAATGTCGTTCGGTGCCAGCCCGAGATCCTTCATCACAAGTCGAGCAACTTCCGATTGCTGTTCCCTGGAGGGTATATTGCCGCCACCGCCCGATTGAGCTGCAGCGCGATGCAACAGACCCTTGGCAGAAGGCATGCCCATCAGCGTGGTGACCTTTGATCCACCTCCGGATTGGCCGTAGATCATCACTCGATCCGGGTCGCCTCCGAAGTTTTCGATGTTATTGCGAACCCATCGCAGAGCTGCCACCAGATCCGTCATTCCGACATTAGAGGAGTCCTCATAGGCGGGACCGCCAACTTCCGAAACGTCGAAAAAGCCAAGGATGTTGAGGCGGTGATTAATCGACACCTGCACCACGTTATGATGTCGGGCCATCTGCGCGCCCTCGTGCGAAGGCAGTTCATAGGAAGATCCGAAGCTATATCCTCCACCGTGTATATAAAACATCACCGGAAGTTGGCCGGCGAGGTTGGGTGTCCAAATGTTGAGTTTAAGCATGTCCTCGCTTTGCCATCCGTCATCCCAATCCTGCAGAAAGGTCTGTTCGATACTCGTCCAGGGATGCAAGGTCTGCGGGCAATTTGCACCATAGACTAGCGCTGGATACTCATCTGCCCATGGCGTCGGTGGTTTTGCTGGAAGCCAGCGATTCGGGCCAGCGGTTGTCTGACCGTAGGGCACTCCCTTGAATGTGAGAACGCCCCCATCAACAAACCCTCGCACCTTACCGTACTGCGTTTTAGCGATCGCTGAACGCGGAGTCGAGATTCGGCCAGGCTCCTGATGGGCTGCGGTCTTTATGCTGTCGGACGCGAACGCTGACTTTCCGGCAGCGGCAGCGACACCTGCACTGGTTGAAAGCAATAACGCTTCACGGCGCGTGAGAACAATCCGAGTTGACGATTCAGACATGAGTGCCTCGCTTTTTACGTTGCCCAGAAGTGGTGATAACTTTTGATCTGTTCTTGATCGTGATCTGTCTTAGCTGCGAACAATCTCGAATCACATAGGACTTTCGCCGTAGGCCAATTAGCGATTTAGTCCCACGAAACATCAATTAGACGGATTAGACGAAAACTACGCACGACGGATGATTAAGTGGATACTTGTTTCCCGTCGGGTTCAACTCGCCAGTTCGTAGATCCCTGCTGAACACGGTCACGAAATTCGTAGATTGTTCTGCTACTACTAGATGGCGGCCGTCGGGAGACAATGCAAAATGCCGGGCCTCCTTACCTCCGAGCGGAGTTCTCGCAATGAGCTTGAGACCGCCCTTCGATTCGATGGAATAGGCTAGAAGTTCCTCGGCGGGCCCTCGATTGCAGGCATAGAGGAAATGACCGGATTTATCGACAATCACCTCACCAGCGCGGTTTTTAGTAATGTCGGCACCCGCCTCTAATGTTGGGACACTCTCTACGAACGTGAGCTTACCGGTCTTCGCATCCCAATTGAGAATATTTAAAGTCGAGTCGAGTTCGCTGATACAGTAAGCCCATTTTCCGCTGGGGTGAAAGGCAAGATGCCGCGGCCCGGAACCGGGCTTGCCAGTGAAGAATGGTGGCGTATTAGGCGTCAAGACCGCCGAGGACGCAGCCAGCTTATACACCATGATCTTGTCGGTACCGAGGTCATTAATAAGAGCGAATCCATTATCCGGGGAGATCACGGCGCCATGCGCATGGGCGGTCGTCTGTCGACGCGGATTCGGACCACTTCCGCTCAATTGGAAATTCGAAACGGGACCAGAGAGCCTTCCATCCGTAGCTACGGTAAACGAAAACACTTTGCTACTCCGATAACTCGCCGAGACGAGACAATCACAGCGCTTGTCCAGGACTATCTGAATGAGACTTTCTTCCAAGTCTTCGAAGTCAATTGTATTGATGATCTTCAGAGAGCCGGATGAATCGACCTCGAAGGAGCTCAATGCCGCCATGGTGGGCTGCGGTTGGTGCCCAGAGAAGACAAATGTCTTCCCTTTCTTCCGCCCGCTCACGAGAAAACTAGGTTGGGTAGCTTGAAACGCCAGCTTCATATCGGACACAGTACCGGTCGACGGATCCCATTTGCCCATATGGATTCCTTCCCCCTCTCCTTTAGCGGTCGAACCTACATAGACATAGGTCTCATTCTTTTCAGCTGCACCATACAGTGCCTTACTGGCAAGAAACGCTCCGGTAGTCGTGAGAAAGTTTCGACGATTCATATTTAGCCACCTGCTTATGAGTTGAATTGAACTGCCAACGAGCTATCTCGAATAGAGAGGCATGGTTGATGCGAAGGCCAGCGGGATCCGGTACACGCTGGAGGAGGCAGTGATATAGACTGCTCTTCCACCTTCGCCCCAGGCCAAATTAGCAGCAATCTCCGGAAGACGAATCTGGCCGAGAACTTTACCTGCCGGCGAGATGATCCGCACACCTGCTGGACCCGTCGCCCAGATATTCCCATAACGATCTACTTTCAATCCATCAGGGACTTCACTACTCTTCTGACCGGGATAAGAGATCAGCAGTGAGGGCCTTGAGAGGGAGCCATCGTTGCCAACCTCGTAACGATTGACGAACATTTCTGGACCTGAGTTTGAGATGTAGAGTGTCTTTCCATCCGGTGAAAGACCAATACCGTTTGGACGAGACAGGTCCCGCACGACGGCTTTGAGTTTTCCATCGTGGAAGCGGTATACACCATTGAAACTCAACTCCTTCGCCGGATCTTCATCCTGTCCGACAAGGCCGTAGGGCGGATCCGTAAACCACAGCGATCCATCAGGGGCAAAGACGAGGTCGTTGGGACTGTTCAGGCGTTTTCCTTCGAAACGATCAATGAAGGAAACTACGTTTTCTTTTGAGTTCATGCGGCCGATTCTTCGAAGTCCATGCTGACAAACCAGCACGGTTCCGTCCTTATCCAGGGCCATGCCGTTTGAGCCTCGAAAAGATCCATCCGATACGCTCTCTAAGCCACCGGAATTCTGAGTTATTACTTCCACATTGCCTTGAGGTGATACGGCATATATGGCATTTCCTACGACGTCCGAAAACCATAGACGGTCGTCCTTCCACATAGGGCCTTCGGTGAACTTGAGCCTAGAAACGACCTTTGTGATGGAAGCGTCAGCTGGAATGAGCTTGTCGAGATCAGGGTCCATCCTGATGATCCGCGTATTGCCTGTGTCTACTTGCGTTGTCGCCGCAGGCGAGACTGTCTTCGTCTGACGGCAACCCATTATCGGTGCACAGACTATAAAACAGGCCACAACCAGGATGCAGCATGTTCTTAGTTCGCCGCTTTTCCATCGCTGCGAAGATCCCATGGGCTCCCTTGCATGTCGCGAGCACATCATTTGTAGTCTGTAAGCAATACAAGATAATCTTTGTTCGTTACCGTGTCTTCGATAAGTGGCCATAGTTTCCGATGCACGTCTGAATTAATCCAGATCTGTCGTTTCTCTTCACTTTCATAGGTCAATTGAAAGCGATAGTTGATATTTGGAGCGAGTGGCGGCCCGCCCTGGACCACCCGACGAATCTTGACCATCTTAAGATCGATATAGCCGTCGAATTTCATCGCCGCAGGCTTGAAGCGGCCGTAAAAGCTGTCGAGCATCTCCTTCTCTCTAGAAGGGTCAACTGCTAGATCACAGTAAAGGACGATGCCGGGCTTCTGGCCCGACTCCGCACGAGCTCTTTGCGAAGCAAGAGCTCCGCTGCCAAGCAGAGCAGACAACTTCATGAATCGTCTTCGATTCACATCCCCCCCTATCAATCATCGTTATCGAGCGTTCGCTGGCTTCGCCAGCAGCGCGTTCTTTGCATCCATGTCTTTCGCAACTCCGATAATTAAAAGCTCGAGAGGTTCGGTCCCAGCGTTGGAGAGCGCTCGGCTTTCGTTGAGCTTCACCGGAATAACGTCACCGGCATGAATTTTGGACTTTTCCGATCCAAGCGAAACATCTCCTTCGCCGGATATGACAAAGTAGGCTTCCGCCATATCACTTTTCGCCTTCGGTCCTACAGAGCTTCCTGGAGGCAGAACAAGATGATCGACATAGGACCAGGAGGTGAAAAAAACAGCCGGCTGCAACGCGCGACGGTACTGTACCGTTCCTGAGCCGTTATCCATTCCTGTAATTGGCTTCAAAAGTGCTTTATCAAGGCGAAAGCTAACAAATTGGGGGATGGGATCGAGCTGCACTTTCAGCCGGGGATCGCCAAGATTAAACGTGTCGTATACCTTACTCAACCCCACATTGATGTTCAGCCATTGCAGCGGTTTGTCCGTCGGATTGTAGATGGCATGCGCATGACCTATCCGATCTGGAACTCCGACCGGCCCCTTCAGGAGAGAGGTTCGGCCGTCAATCGTAAATTCGGCTTCGCCGTCGAGAATGATGAACATTTCCTCACATTTGTTGTGGAAGTGCTCACCGATTCCGCTCTTCGGCATAATGACACCCCGATGGAAGAAAATGAGATTTGGCTCAACAGCATCTGTTCCTAACATCACACGGAAGTCCATCGAACCCGCTCCATCGTGAACCGCACTTAAATGGGAATACTTGCTGGGATCGTCTCTCGCGATACGTTGTTCGATAGTACCCGGCTTCGAAGCCGCCTGTTGTTGCGCTGGAAGCGGCATTGCTGACAAAACGCATACGATGGAATAACGGGCTAATCGATGCATCATTATGGCGTCTCCTGTGAACAGATAAACTGTTGGCGTTGCGCGGAACCCGCAGTCGTTGGACTCTTGGCAGCGATCCCCAAGATTTTAGCCTTTCATCACTTCATGGACGCATTTAAGCAGATTGCATTTGCTTCCTTCCATCGTGACGTTCGCACCTAGTGGACAATCAACTGCTGTTCCATTTCGCTCAGAGAAGGTTTGCGATCGACAAGAAGCCATGCCGCGCTTCCCGCAAGAATCAGCACAGCGGCGACGGCAAACGAACTGGTCCATCCGAACCTTTCTGCAATCGCTGGCGTTAGAGAAGAACTGATAGCGCCGCCGAGCTGACAACCCATATTCATAAAACCTGAGACTGAACCGGCTGCATTTCCTCCAATGTCTGAGCTCACAGACCAGAAAGAACTTTGCGACAAATATAGTGCGCCCGCTCCCCCCGCCAATACAAAGACAGCTACTGGAGCGCTCCTCACCTGATTTCCCAACGCGAGAAATATGCCGCATAGAAACATTGCAGAAGCTGCGAGGAGATTACGGCCAGCTCGCTTGCCAGATGACCGAGAGATACGGTCGCTGAGCCAACCACCGACGGGTGAGCATACCGCCATAGCAAGAAACGGCAACATGGCGTAGTAAGAAGACTGTTTGAGATCCAGACCGCGAACGCTATTCAGATAGATAAAAAACCAACTGAAGAAGATATAGACGGCGTACCCATAAGTGAAGTAGCTGAACGTCAAAGCCTGAATATCACGATTCTTGACGATCTCGTTCCAACTTAAGTGAGTGTCTGCGATTTTTTGAGGTGGAATTCCCTCGAGAATATATTTTTTCTCCTCATTGGAGACCCAGTGATGATTGTTCGGTTTGTCTCTGGCGACTACATACCAGATAAGCCCTGCTACTAGGCCGAGCGCGGCGCTGAACCAGAAGGACGATCTCCAACCGTGGTGAGTGAGAATGTAAGTGATGAGGGGCGGAGCAAGGCCTGCACCGAATCCCACACCGGCGAAGATGATGCCATTTGCGCGTCCTCGCTCCGCAGAAGGGATCCATGAAGAGACGATACAGTTCGACGCGGGATACATGACAGCTTCACCGACCCCGAGGAGAAACCGAATCGCAATAAGGAGGATGATCAGACTGGAGAATGTTGGTGAAAGGAACGTGATGAGAGTCGTGAAGACGGCCCACCAAATGACACCAAGCGTGAGAACCAGTCTCGCGCCTACGCGGTCAGCAATCCTTCCTGCTGGCGCCTGCAGAAGAGCATAGCCCAAGACAAATGCGCTGAAGACCCAACCCAGTTGGATATTGTCCAGGTGAAATTCACTCTTAATGGCCTGGCCGGCAATCGAAATATTAACGCGATCCAGATAGGCAATTGCGCTGATGGCGAACAACCAAGCGACAAGCAGCCAACGCACGTTCGTTTGCCTTTCGGTTACCCCGGTCGCTGTTTGCGCCATTCCGTGTATCTCCTGTCTAGGACTTGATCGCCCTGTCCTCGCCGCCTACCACTCGCCTACCGAACCATCCTCCTGGAAGACACTAGCCATTGGACGGGAGCCGCCAAAGGGATACTTTGCGAGTGCGGCCTCTGTTAGTTCGAAGCCGAGCCCAGGCTTTGTGGGTAGCGGAAATCTTCCATTCACCATGCGCATGGGCTCGAAACCAAACCACTCAGCCCATACACGCTCTTTTTCTCCAGGTTGCGCAAAGCTGCATATCTCCTGAATGAGAAAGTTCGGCATGGCGCTATCGACGTGTAAGGTCGCAAGGCCTCCAATCGGACCTTCACAAGCATGAGGCGCCATCGAGATATTTGAATAATTGGCCATGGCAGCCACCTTCCACAGACCGGTGAGTCCGCCAACATGATTGATGTCTGTTTGAAGGATGTCCACGATTCCCTTCTCAATCAGCTCACGACATCCGAAAGCCGCAACTAGTCTTTCACCGGTCGCAATCGGGGTCGTAGATCGCCGCGACACCCGTGCCATGGCCTCCGCATTCTCTGGCGGGCACGGCTCCTCAACGAACAGCAGATTAAGAGGTTCCACCTCTTTCACCAGAATCGCCGCTACACTAGGGCTAGTTTTCGCATGAAAATCCACACCAATGTCGATCGAGTCGCCTAGTTTCTCCCGGAAGCGCTGCATATGCTTGACTGCCCGATCTATCTTCGCGGAGGTCTCAATCCATTCATAGGCTTGATCGGGTAATCCGACTTTGAAGCAAGAGATTCCGGCGGCCAAAGCTGTCTCCTTCAGCTTTGCTAGATCTTCGTCGGTGCGAGCGTTCTCGGCATGATAGTACCCTCGCACACCCCGTTCATCGTACGGTCCTCCCAGCATCTGGTATACCGGCACATTCAAGGCCTTACCCCGAATATCCCATAACGCCTGATCAATTCCAGAGATGGCAGATCCGATTACTGGTCCCGCTCGGTAAAAGCTATGTACGTACATCGATTCCCAATGGTGTTGTACCTGTAACGGATCTTTCCCGACGATGAAGTCGCGGAAGTCGTTCACGCAGGCCATCGCCGCTCCTGCCTTGCCTTCAAGCGTAGCTTCGCCCCATCCGACCAGACCTTGATTGGTTTCGATCTTCACAAAAACGTAAGGGCGATCGGAGTCAGGGGTAAGCGAAACTCCAAAGACTTTCATGTCAGTCACACGGAGGCCCGTGTTGACTTCTCGGAACATATCTTCCTTACGGGCTCGTCGGCCCGCCTGAGCAAGAAACGGATTACACCCACAGAGGTCTTCACCCGTCAACTCTGTTGCTCGCTCCGCGTTGAGCGAAGGCGAACTCCCCATAGCAAGCGCAGCAACACTTCCGCCTAAGAAGTTTCTCCTGTTCATGCGATGCGGCTCCTCTCAAACTTTGATCTATCGACAGAGATTCCTAAACCTGGGTCTTTCGGCAGTTCAAAGAACCCATCTTTTATCTTTAAAGTTCCTATTCCCCCTTCTGGAACTTCCAACGCGAAAAAATTCGGCATACTCGCGGCGGCTTGTATTGCGGCGGCTGTAGCGATGGGGCCGGCATCATGCAAGGGAGCTACGGCGACATAATATGTCTCAGCCATCGCCGCGAGACGACACACTCCGGATATGCCGTATACCAGAATGTCGGGCCGGACGAGATCGATCAGACCCTCGCGAAGGAGATCCTGAAATGTTCCGGGATTGCTAATACCCCGGCCAAAGGCGACCGGGACGACCGTTTCATCGCACACCTTACGGAGAGCGTCCAAATTGGTGATAGCACACGGCTGGTCAAACCACAGAGGTCGACCTTTCTCGACTGCGGACGCGAGCGAAGCCGCATCGCTCGGTGTGAGTTGTGAAGCGCCTGCTAATGCAAAATCTGCTTTCGGGATCGCGGCTCGAAAGGCATTGAAGCGATCGAGATTTGTTTTGATGAAGAGGCTACCTTGGTTTCGCGCAGGCGGCAGTTCGATCGGAACGAGAAACGCTCTCACTCCTAACGCCGCATGTTTCGTTGCGTCTGAGATCATCTCGGCATCGGTTGATCCTTGAAGTCTTGCGACGGCACGGGCCTTCGTCCGTGTGGGACCTCCCAGAACACGATACGCAGGCGCATTGGTGATCTTCCCCACAATGTCAAGAAGCGCCATGTTCACGCCACCGCGCGCGGTACGAGGCACCATCTCGCTTAGTGGTTCGTAAGCAAATGCAGACTTCCCCTCCAAGAGTGATCCCAATGCTCTAGCATCAGCAGCCGAGATCGGTCCGCACTCGCCATAGCCAGTAACACCAGATTGAGTGTCGATTTGCAGGACGCTGTAGCCCTCACCCTTGACGGAAGGTGACGGCACGGCATAGGCCGAGACCTTAGCGATTGAATGCTTTCCCACTGTGGCGATCTGCTTGGACTGCATCGCAGCAAAAGCGGTGAGTGGTTTCCTCCGTTGTGTCGCATGAATCATGCTGAACAATCCTTTCTCTTTTAGAAGGAGAATCGAAGAGCTCCTTGCAGCTGCCTGGCGGTATTGGAAGTGGCTGTGATGGTTCCAACGCCACTCGCATTGATGATTGAGGCGGGAATGACGAACTGCGGGTGGTTGAAGACATTGAAAAACTCAACACGGAACAGCAACTCGCGCTCGCCACCGAGCGATGTCTTTTTTTCCAGAGACATGTCCACGTTCGTAGTACGCGGCCCTCGCATCGAATTCCTGGCTACGCTGCCATAGTTATACGCAACAGGGGAACGGAACGCCGCAGGATTGAACCACTGGGTAATCGTCTTTTGAGCCGGATATTGCGATCCTCCCGGAACAGCATCGACGCGACTGCTGCCTGCCCCTGTATTGGTAGCCGTTCCGTTCATCGTAACTGTGAACGGCAAAGCAGACTGAGCTACAAGAATCCCGTTCCATTGCCAGCCACCAAGCAGATACCGATTAGCGAAGGTATCAGAATTCAGAAACGCTCTACCCTGACCGAACGGTAGCTGATAACTGCCATAGAGATTCAGGCGGCTTCGTATGTCATTATCGGAGTTCCCGTAATCGGCGGCTCGATTGAGTGGGTCCTGTGGAATAGGGCCATTCGCACCGCCATCGTAAGGCGCGTTATCCAGCGCATGCGCCACAACATAGTTTGTCGTAAGGAACAGACCATGCGACATTCGTTGCTGAAATGTAAATTGCACTGAGTTATAGGACGCAAATCCGACCGATTGATAAAAAGCGATTGAGGTGACGTTCGGAAACTGCGTATTGTATGGACGCCGTGCCTGAATATTTCCTGGACCAGGAGTAGGTTGGTCAATTGGCTGGTTCCACGTTAGATTGTGCGTTACTGAACCTACGTAACCCACGGAGAACGACGACAGTGAAGACAGTTGTCGCTGCACGGTCAAATTGAATTGTTGAATCTGCCCATTTTTAAAGTTTGGATCAATTCCCTTGAGGCTACCGAAGGGCGACGCAAATACTCCCGGCGGAATCTGAGCCGGTGTAAGAAACCCTTGCGATACCGTATTTGCAGGGAATAGGGTTCCTGGGGCAGTGGAATAGATAAGGTCAAAGGGCCATTGGCGTTGCTGTCGAAGCGTCGTGCCCTGGTTTGCCTGGGGATCGTAGAAGATTCCGTAGCCACCTCGGATCACCGTTTTTGCATCTGCTGTAAAAGCAAAACCGAGACGCGGTCCGATCGCACTATAGCTTGTATTCCAGCCTGCATACTTCGATGCACCATTCTGTCCGGCAATGATCACCTTTGCCGCGTTGCGATCGAAGTTTACCCAGTGATTCTGCCGTTCTGAAAACGGCGTGTTGACCTCGTAATGCAATCCCAGATTGAGGGTAAGCTTCGGGCTCACTCGCCAGTTATCGCCGGCAAAAACGTTATACTCACTGGCATAAACCCACGCCGTCCCGGGCAGGAAGAAGTCTCGAGCTGTTGTAGAGGGATATCCCAATAACATCGAGGCAATCGCATTTCCAGTCCCCGAAGTGGAGGCAGGATTGTTGGTAAAGTTGCCGTCGAAGTTGAATCGTCCAAATGGGCTTTGGCCAGGCGGGGTGACCGTCTCACTGATGAGGCGATTTAGGATATCCAGTCCAAACTTAATGTCATGCTTTCCGTGCTGCCATGTAATCATGCCAATGTTTTCCAGCATGTGTTCGCGACGTACCTGTGGCTCGCCACGCGAATTCCCCAAGCCACCGTAGCCAGACGGGCTAATAATTGGAGCGATGGGACCGTCCCCGGTACCAGCCGGCTGATAGCCCGGCAAAGCCAGTCTTCCCGGGATCTGAGCCCAGATCGGTGAAGTCAATGGAGACGGCAAAAGGAAGCTTGAGAAGCGAGTAAAGCCAATCCGATACTCTCCTACCACGCTAGATGAGATGATCCTGTTATAAGATGCTGCACCGTGCTGGCCACGAGTCGATTGCGGTCCTGAGAACGAATTTTCATTGCCGCCGATCACGTCATTGAACGTGTTGGGCATTTGTATCTGCGTGTCGTTGACAGAATAACGTGCAAAGAATGTTTGCTTCGGGGATATCTGATAGTCGAACCGAGTATCACCGCGGTTGTCATTGCTTCGCTTCAGTGGATAGGTGACTATATTGTTGACCGGCCCTGGTCGCGTCGGCAAAGGATAAGCCGCCACTAGCTGGGCAGCGATCGGGTCGAATCGCGACGCTGGGATGATGTCATTTGGGAATTGCTGCCTCCGATACGTAGAACCTGCCTGCACGGTGGTAGTAGGGTCATACACGTGGGCAATGCTCTGGAAGTTGCCCGATCGCATGGCGAGTGTGGGTACAGTATTGACCTGGGTGAGCGCTGCGCGTTCGAAGTAGCCTTCGTAGTTTACGAAAAAAAACATCTTGTCATGCCAGATAGGTCCACCCAAGCGCCCACCGAAGTCATTCAACTGGTATCTCGGATTCTTCGCTCCCGGCAACACAAAATAGTTCTTTGCGTCAACCGCTGAATTGCGGAGATATTCATAGATCGAGCCGTGAAAGCGGTTCGTTCCGGACCGCGTACTCGTCACTACGATTGCCCCACCACCGCGGTTATATTCCGGCCCCGCATTGGCGGTAATCACATTGAACTCTTGAAGGCCTTCAATGCTTGGCCTAACAATCTGTGTCTGTGCAATCATTTCGGTGTTGTCTATTCCATCGAGCAGAAGCTTATTAGCACTATTTCGTGCTCCATTTGCTTCAATAGTCGTCCCGCCCGGCCGCAATTCATCTGGCCGCGCACCGGCATTGATTGTGTTTACGGGTGCATAATTCAGTCCCGTCACTCCGGGAGTGATGACTGCAAGCTGCGCGAGATTTCTTCCATTCAAAGGCAACTGAGCAACGGCGGTGCCCGAAATCACTTGCCCGACTGCCGCGTTCTCACTCTGCAGGACCGGGGTCGCTGTAGTGACTTCAACCGTCTGATTGACCGAGCCGACTTCCATGACGATGTCGAGCCGAGCTGTTTGACCAACTTGCACAACAAAGCCACGATTGATGTGCTTACTGAAGCCTTCTTTCTCCACGGTAATGGCATAACTTCCGGGAGTCAGGTTGCCCGCCGTATAGCTGCCGGCGGCATCGCTCTGCAACGAGGTCTCCTGGTTCGTGCCTTCATCTCTAATTTTGATGATGGCACCTGAAATATTGGCACCGCTCCCATCGGTCAATACACCAGTGATCGTTGCGCGTTCTACCTGCGCGTTGAGACTCAAGGAGGAGCAGACGAGGGATAGAATACTGAGGAGGAGAAAACGATTTCTCAGATTTAGGGATGCGACCCGCTTGCGTATGACAAGACACATAGTGACTCCTTGCGGGCGCCTCTATTCGCTTGATCAGCTGATGTCGGCGGCCTTCCATCTGAAGAGGAACCAACCTTACATGAGGGCCTCAGTTTGTTGTCAACGAGAAAAGCCTCGCAATTTCAAGATAACCATTTCAAATATTGAAACGGGACAACTAGAGGGTCGACAAAACTATGACCTGATGGCGCGCAAGAACGGCCTCACAGGACCGATGCCTCTTTGACTCCATTGTCAAAATTTATCGACTGGAATATGCTGCCTCTCACCACGCGCTAGCTATTGCGTTAAGGAAAGAGCCTTAAGGGTCAATGCTATGCGACGAAGGGAGATGTCGAAAAATGAAACGACATCTTGAGTAGAGCAAACATTAGCCAAGGCCCGAATCGATTTCCGTAACGTATAACGCATTTCAAATCGGACTGATGTCGAAAGGCGCACTGCATGAAGCTATATCGGACAACCGAGTCAATTTTTCTGGAACGCGACGGTTCTTTTTTTAGAATGCAGAGTCAATGGGATGACCTGATTTGTGATCCCCAACTCATGGAACGTCTCCGCGATGTGCAGACCCAAGAGGAGGCGCAGGCGCCCGACCCTTCTATGTTGATCGCTCCCATTGCGAATCAAGAAGTATGGGCTGCCGGCGTCACCTACTTCAAGAGCCGCGACGCACGGATGGAGGAATCAAAAGATGCGGGTGGGGACAGCTTCTATAACCGTATTTACGACGCGGTTCGACCCGAGATTTTTTTTAAGGCCACTGGTCGCCGCGTCGTTGGCCCTGGCGGAGCGGTCCGGGTCAGATCTGACGCAAGTTGGTCTGTGCCCGAACCAGAATTGACGCTTGTCATCAATCCTCGAGGGGAGATGATTGGATACACAATTGGGAACGATATGAGCTCACGAGATATTGAAGGCGAAAATCCCCTTTATCTTCCGCAAGCCAAGATCTACGACGGCAGCTGCGCCTTGGGACCTTGCATTCTGGTAACCTCGCAACTTCTGTCTTCGGAGACCCGAATCGCCATTCAGATATCGCGGGTCAGCGATATCGCCTTTTCAGCGGAAACGACTCTGGCAGGGCTCAAACGTACACCTCAAGAACTTATTGAATTTCTTTACCGCGATAACTCCTTTCCTTACGGAGCGTTCCTCATGACAGGAACCGGCATCATCCCGGATGACAAGTTCACTCTCGTAAAGGGCGACACCATAGAGATATCAATCGACGGTATTGGGACTCTCAAGAACTACGTTTTATAACCACAAAGATGAGACGGCCGACGATGAGAGAAATAAAACCGAGGTCTAAAACCAGCTTTACACCGGTTGGAGTCATTGGGAAGGTCTTCAATCTTATCGAATTGCTGGACCGTACACCCAATGGCCTTCAGTTGAGGGCTCTCGCCGAACAGACGGGAATCAACAAGAGCACTGCCTGTCGGTTTCTAAGCCACCTCGCAGGCGAAGGCTATCTCTTTCGCGATTCTTCAGGAAACTACATGGTTGGACCTCGACTCACGCGTCTCGGTACTGGTTCAAGCTCTCAGGCGACACTCTCGAAGATCAGCCGACCCGTACTAGAGAATTTGCGCAAATCTACAGGTGAAACAATCAATCTTGCGATCCTCGATGGCCTAGACATCCTTTATATCGATGTCTTAGAGACGTTTCATACATTCCGTCTCGTTTCAGAAATCGGAAGGAGGCGGCCGTTCTATGCAACCTCTCTTGGCAAGGCGATGGTCGCTCATCTGTCTCAGGAGGAGCAGGAGGAGCTCTATGCGCACATAGAGTTCGTCACCGCGACACCACGAACTGTTACCACCGTAGCCAAGCTCAAGAAACAACTGAAGTTCATCGTAAAGCAGGGCTTCTCCTTGGACGACGAAGAAGCGGTTGCTGGTGTCCGATGTCTTGGCGCCGCCATCTTAGGCGCCGAGGATAAGGTGGTTGCAGGAATTAGTATCTCGGGTCCTGTCGTCAGGATAACCTCGGCTCGACTCCCCGTTTTCACGAAGGAGATTTGTCGTGCTGCGCGGGAAATTTCCTGGAGCCTCAAGCAGCAGCTAACCAGCACACGGGATGGGGCGTGAAGAACAACGATAGTGACGCCACTCTCCTCTGCATAACTCTTTCCCACGAACCTCTTAGTTCTCTATTGCGCAACATGCAAACACTATTGCGTATTTGATCTTCTTGCAGCTAATATGCTCTCGCGGAGAAAGCGTTATCTTAAAAACTCCTTGCCTCCGGGCGAAGCCTTTCGATGGGAATTCTCAATCTCTCAATCAACTCGAAGGAGCATTCAATCAGACCTGGTCTGGCTTTGCTGGCGACTATTGTGCTAGCGCCTCTTGCGCAGTCGCAGCAATCTGACCTGCCGGACGGTCAAGGCAAAGAGGTTGTGCAGCGAATGTGTACGCAATGTCATTCACTGTCTGTGGTTACAGGTCAGCGTATGTCTCGCGAGCACTGGGCAGCTCAAGTTGAAGACATGGTCAGCAGAGGAGCCAAAGGGAGTCGCGCAGACGTTGACCTCGTTATTCAGTACCTTTCAGCATTTTACGGATCGACTACAACCGGAACGAATTCTAGTGCCGGCGAGCAATCGAAGGGGTCCTCTGCTGCAACAACTGCAGGCGTTATTCCCAGGAACGAATCGGTACCTGGCGGCCAACATTCTGAGCCCGAGGAGAAGAAAGGACAATTCGTCTCGCATCGTGATCCTGTCCACCCGACAGACGTTACACCGGAACGCATCCTCGGCGCAGATAAGGAACCACAAAACTGGCTTACGTTTAATGGGACATATAGGAGTAACCACTACACTCGCCTCAATCAAATCACTGCCAAAAACGTTAAAAACCTAGAACTCAAATGGGTCTTCCAGACGCACTGGCTCGATCCCTACGAAGCCACGCCTATCGTCGCCGACGGCGTACTTTATACGACACAAGGAAATGACGTCGTGGCACTCGATGCAGAGTCGGGCCGGATGTACTGGATCTATCGCTATACGCCGGCTGCGGATTCTCGGCTTTGCTGCGGACGGATCACGCGTGGACTCGCTATTCACGGGAGCACCCTCTATCTCGCTGCTGTCGACGCCCACCTCGTCGCGATTGACGCCCATACGGGTAATCCCCTTTGGGATACCCATGTGGCGCGAACTCAGAGCGGATACACGATGACCGGAGCACCTCTCGTCGTCCGTGACCACGTGATCATCGGCGTGGCTGGAGGGGAATACGGTATCCGCGGATTCATTGCATCCTACAACGCCTACAGTGGCATGCTCGAGTGGAAGTTCTATACTACCGCTGGTCCCGGCGATCCCGGTTCCAGCAGTTGGCAGGGTGACACCTACAAGATCGGGGGAGGATCCGTCTGGCTCACCGGCTCCTATGACTTTGAGACAAATCTACTCATCTGGGGGGTCGGTAATGCTGGGCCGGACTACAACGGAGATCAGCGTCCTGGAGACAATCTCTATACGAGTTCCATGGTGGCTCTCGATGCTGATACAGGAAAGCTGAAGTGGTATTACCAGGCGAATCCTCATAACGAATTCGATTGGGATGCGGTTCAGACCCCGCTGCTCGTCGACATGCAATGGCACGGGCAACTTAGAAAGGTCCTACTTTGGGCTAACCGAAACGGCTTTTTCTATGTGATTGATCGCACCACCGGGAAATTTCTTCTCGGAACCGCCTTCGTGAAGCAAAACTGGAATGCCGGATTTGACACTGACGGTCGTCCCATCATGACGCCGAATTCGAAATCAAGTGAAGAAGGAACTCTTATTTTTCCGGATAATCAGGGAGGTACCAACTGGTTCGGTACGTCCTATAGCCCGCGAACAGGCTTCTTTTACATAAGCGCCCGCGAAGGTTATTCCACTTTATTCGTGAAGGCTCCGCAGAGATACACCGAGGGTGAGCGTTACGACGGACGAGGTCGTCGACGGCCTGGCGGCTTTAACAACGTTGTCGGTAGCGATATGGACAAGTTCCTCGCTATTCGAGCTCTAGATCCCAAGACGGGCGACCGAAAGTGGCAGTACATCCTGAACTCTGGGCTCAGTCTTAATCCATTTGGTGGGTGGCAGACCAACGCAGGAGCCTCAGGCATCCTCACCACTGCTTCTGATCTCCTCTTTGTTGGGGGACGCGAGGGTAATCTAGTCGTGCTTGATGCACGGAATGGCAAAGAACTGTGGCAGCGTCAATTAGGTGCGCCCATGCTCATGGACCCGATTTCCTATTCCGTGAACGGAAAACAGTTTTTTGCCATCGATGCGGGACTGGCGATCTATGTCTTTGGCTTATCTGATGGTGCGACCGAATGAGACAGCCGTCGTCGGTCGGTATTACTTGTCTGTTGATGTCCGCATTGACTTTCGCCTGCGGAACGATTCCGTCACATCCTGCCGTATCGGCAGAGGCGGGTCAGCTTTCGGATAAAACGACTAGCGGTAAAACCATCTTCGACGGTAAGGGTAAGTGTCTTTCCTGCCACCGTGTGGCAGATCACGGCTCTTACATGGGACCTGATCTCAGCGCCATCGGGGCGAACCGCACCCCCCAAGAACTCCAGAAGGCGCTAGAGGCGCCTAGCCCACAAGTCTCTCCGCAGAACCAGCTCTACCGTGTGGTCGGCAACGACGGCAAGATAATTACCGGCCGCCTTCTCAACCAAGACACCAACACTATTCAGATGCTCACTGCTGACGCCCGTCTGGTTAGTTTGAAGAAGGCGAACCTGCGTTCCTTCAACTTCACTAATACACCGCCCATGCCTTACTACAGCGACAAACTCACTGTTGCTGAGCGCACAGATCTCATCGCATATCTCCTGTCGCTACGTGGAGTGGTTAGACAGTAGCGTCTCGAACTCGGAGGATCTTTATGAACGTCACTGGTCTTGCAGTCTCACTCCTTTTCGTGGCTCTCCCTCTGTCAGGGCAGAGTTCTGCCGACCTTGATCAATCTCCTTCCGTCAGACTTACCAACGGTTTACTAAAGGCCAAGGTCTATCTCCCCGATTCAAAACGAGGCTTTTACCACTCAACCCGATTTGACTGGTCTGGCTTCATTGGGGCGCTTGAGTACAAAGGCCACAATTACTATGGCGATTGGTTCTCACGTTTGGATACCGACCCAAAGTACTGGGATTTCAATTACGACGGAGACGAGATTGTCTCCGCGCCACAGACGGCGGGCGTAGGTCCTGTTGAAGAATTTCAGACCAATGGCATTGCTCTTGGATACAACGAAGCTAAACCCGGAGAGACCTTCGTTAAGATTGGTGTCGGTGTTCTTCGAAAGATCGACGATAAACGCTACAGTCACTCCGATAGTTACCCGCTGGTCGATACGGGCAAATGGACGGCCACTCACACCAAGAACAGCATGACTTTCAGACAAGTGCTTTCCGACACACAGTCTGGCTACTCATACGACTATACGAAGACCATTCGTCTCGTCCCTGGCAAACCTCAGATGATCCTTTCCCACAGACTAAAGAACACGGGGACCAAGAAGATCGCAACCCAGGTCTACGATCACAACTTCCTTGTCCTCGACAATCAGCCGCCGGGCCCGGACTTCAGGATCAAGTTCTCATTTCAACCAACGGTTTCACGCCCCGTTTCTCCGGGTCTCGGAGAGCTTCGATCAAACGAGATCGCATATCTAAAGACGCTTGAAGGCAAAGACCGCATGCAGGCGCAGATGAAGGGGTTCAGCGAGAACCCGAGCGACTACTCCATAACGATTGAGAATTCAAAAGTTGGCGCGGGCGTCCGCTATCGGGGAGATCGACCGCTCTGGAATGTCGGATACTGGTCAATTCGCAGCGTGCTTGCTGCGGAGCCATTTATCAATATCGACATCGATCCCGGTTCGGAATACGACTGGACCCTGACGTATGACTATTACACCATTCCGCCTCAATAGAGGCCGACAGGCTTTGCCAACGTTTTGGTAACACTCCCAAATCACCGATTTGGACTTCGACAACAGCGACCGAATAGGGCGCCGGCCTGATCGAAAGTCGCCGGGATCGGCACCACCTCCAATCACATTGCATTAGCAATGCCGGGAAAGGAGAACGCTGGAGCTGCAGATGGTTTCTTCACGAAGTTTTTCAATTCATGAACACCTCACTTCCCTACTTCTCTTTGGTTGCGCACCTAGCGATCTCTCGACAGAGATATTTCCCTGCAAGCTAGCATCACTCAGGTCATCAATCCAATTTGGCGATTGGCCTCGACCTCTAATATCTATTCGAAGCTCCCGGCGTAGGCTTTTCGGCAAATACTGAAATCCCCTCAGAGTGCGCGCGTTCGAGCTTCTTCTTCAGAGTGATCCCAGAACCGAAGACAGCCGCCCCCGATGCATGACTATGTGACAACTGCGATGCAAGCGTAATTGCGACGGTTCCTCGTCGCGTCAGCCTTGTGATCGTGGCGGTCTCCGAGTTCGAACCGGAATCGATGGTGATAGCCTGATCCGGAGCGAAACCTGAGATGTTCGAAACGGTTATCACATTGACACCCACATCGGTAGACGCTGCCAACGTTGTTGCTCCAGCAGTACCGACGGTGGCGATTATTGAAGTTTCTGCGTTTTGGTTCGAATCAATTGTGATCGGCTGATCAGCTTCAAAACCGACCACATTAGTTACTTTAATGTTGTCCTCGCCAGTCGTCGAAGACACTGCAAGAGTTGCGGCAGCTGGAGATAGAAAGTCTGTGCAATTGCTGTCGGTGTCTGCACCATCGGGGAATCGACCAACGCTGACCCCCTGCCCGCTGATCATTGCCGGGGCGACTACAATGCATCCTCCTTTGCTCTGATCCCCTTCGAGCGTCGCAAGTTCAGGGCTGGTAATCGTGCCATTGCCGCTGGAGTTACTCTGCTGCGTTCCGTAGACAATGGCATCAACGACGTTGCCACTCACATCGAGGAGAGCGATTGAGCCAGCATTGTTTGCGAGCGGACCGGCTGGGTTCGGCTGAACAGTAGGGTTAGAGAGTGAAGCCCCAAACCATTGATTGGGTGCTGGAGTTCCTTGATAGCCGACAGCAGCAGCCTGTGCATTGCGAACTGAAGCTCCCCATAGATGTGCATGGCTAAGAGGGCGATCCAGAGTGACTCCACTGCCAAGGGCCTGCACCGCTTCGCCACTAGTGTGAGGGAATTTCGTGGCGGGACTGAAACTGATGCCGGTACCGGGGCTGGCCACGTCGACGTCAGCCATATGCTCAAAGCGCAGAGGCGCGCCCAATGTGACGCTCGTCTCCCCGGAATCCGGACTCGCGACAGCAGCAACCTTGACGATTTCCTTGTGCGCACCGGTTCCAATTGTCAACTCGTCGCCTATTGAAAGATTGGAAGCCGAAGCGAGCTTGATCATAGTGGTACCAACAGACGCCGTTGTTGTAAGAACCGTCTGCGTGGAACCCTTACCTACAGAGGTGACGGTCGCGAGTTCGAAATTGCCACCGGACTCGATGCTCATCCTCTGACCAACCGCGAAACCCGCCGCATTCGTGACTGGCAGGTTAGAGGACCCGGCTGATACCGTCAGCCAAGGTCCTGTTGAGACGGGGATGAAGAGTGTCGTCATGGCCTCTGCGGGGGTTCCTAGCTCCGCGATTGTCCGAGTTTCGCCTTCGATGTCGATTTTCTGGCCGACATCGAGCCCAACAGTGCTACGAACATTGATGATTCTGTCTCCTGCAGCGGTGGGAGATACCAAGCCAGTGCTCGAAAGTCCAAGTAGATAAAAGGCGTGGCTATTGAGGATGGTGCTTGGCGGTATGGTGGCGACCTTACCGGAAGCCCACTGGCTCGGAGTATGAATAAGCGACCAGTTCGAGATGTCGATTGGTACATCCGAGGGATTGTAGAGTTCAATGAACTGGTCGCCTGTATTGTCACGCGTGCCAAAGCGGACTTCGTTGATCTTGACCGGAAAGACGTTGCGCAGGCGGCTCGCGATGGTCTCTGATCTGTGCTCATTCGAGACGAAATCCATCCACTCAACTTTCCCGATGAGAAAACCCGATCCCACATTTGGGGAAGACGTAACTTTGAACGTTGCGCTTAGGCTTGCGCCTGGTGGAACAGGCTGACCAAAGGACTGGGTAGGTCCATCGGTGCCTCCTGCAAGAGAACTCCACTGTTTGTTTGGAAGGTCGAGCGCCAATTTGACTCTGGTAGCGGGTGTTGCGCTCGTATTTGTAAATGTAACAGTCACATCCTGCGTCGATCTCGGAGTGAATGTCGTGATCCGGGAGAGGCGGATACGTTGAATATCGTAGTGGGCGGCTATGATGTTCGATTGCACTGCATCAGTTGTCGCCTCCGTCGGAAAGCCGGTGGTCATTACTCCCTCATAGAAGGTTCCGGATGAACCGTTGCCGTTATCTCCACCAGTGCCAAGAAGGATACCTCCCTTCTTGTGCATCGGATAATAGCCACCACTGCGGTTTGGACTCGGGCGAACCCCGGAATAGAACGTTGTTAGATTCCCTTTCTGAGCGTTTCCCCCACGAAGGTCCCAGCGATCTCCCCCGCCCCCATCCATAACAGCAGTTACGAATCGCCATGAGTCGATGGTTGGATTGGCCACATTCTCTTTCGCGCCTTGTCCGGAAAACAATCCAGCCTCCATGTCACTCATGATCCATGGGCCAGGTCCCTTGCCACGCCCCCAAACAGTTGACGTTCCGAAGTAAGTCGTCTCCATTGTCCCGGTACCGACTGCGCGCCCGTTAGTAGAGGAGTTGCCATAATCGAAGCAGCATCCACTATCGAAGTGCGTGCCATCGATTACGTAATAGATGCCTTCAGGTTCGTCATCGATAGCCAATCCCGTAGCATTGTTGTTGCGGAATCCCATGCCAGGGATCATATAAACGCCATACGCCTTATTCCCACCGATAGTGATGGGAGCCATATCGGCGATGGGAAGAGTATCAAACGCTCCTTTCGCTGGCCCCCTGAAGGTCCCTGGCCCCGCCTGGTCGAGGTGATTGCCTTGTCCCGACTGATCATAAATTCGAGTGATTACGCAAAGCGTTTTGGCACAAAAGACGTCTTGTGCCTCTGCATCTGCAAAACCCTGAGACGTAGCCGATCGAGTGGTGCCGACATCGAGCATCTTGTCGTCGGACTGACGCTTCACTTGATAAAGAGGACCATTATAGGAAGCGTAGAGAGCGCGCGTAGTGCTATGGGCGGCGACGCAGGGCGTACCTGTAGTTCCATAGATATCACAGGGACCTTCCTGCCTTGCTGTTGAAGACGAGGTCTTCATGGCCTGCTGTGACAGGAGAGTTGTAGCGCAAGCCATGGTGAGAGACACAAGAAGGTGATTTCTCATACATGATGACTCATTTAACATTCTCATTTTTTTAGTTGTGGCCGATGTGAAGCTCGTGACAAGGCAAGCGATTGCTTCGCTTCGCTATCTTCTAACATGGTTGCCGGCCTACGGTGATGCCCTTCCAGTCGTCGGTGCGGAATGGAACCTCGGGCAGACCGGCGCCATTGAATAGCGTCGCCACGGATTTGATCGCCATGCATGACGCACAGCCACAGGGGTCACTCGTTGCCGACTCTATTTTTGCATATTATGCAATTTAGATTGCCTACTATGATAAGAGCGAATGTTAGTCCCCCTGATGAAACAAGGTCAAGCTCAAATCCTTCGAAGTGTAAAGTGGGTTTCTGATAGGTGACAAGGTCGCTGAAGTGTCCCGTGAGGAAGTTGGTTATGTGGAAGCTGGTTGGCTTTACAGCAATCGTAACAATCTTTGGCATGTCCGTCTTAGTTCCTTCTGCGAAGGCAAACAGAAACTTCGTTCCGGACTGGACCTTCCAGGGGTCATCGCTGACGCAGTTCCGCACTCTTGGCGACGTCGACTGGCATGCTGAGAATAACGAGATTGTGGGTGTTCCGCGTAGTCCGGCAGGCGGCTGGCTCATCCTGGATACGCCGCTTCAGGACGCGCAGTTCGCTGCGACCTTCCGCTGCACCGGCGGTTGTAAGGCGGGCGTGCTGTTGCGTACGCAGACAACGGTGGACGGAATTCACGGCGCATACGTGGCACTTCCGGATGGGCAAAACCCAACCGGCAGCTTTGCCTTGAAGCTTGATGCACAGGGTCGCGAACTTTTACGCGAGCCGCTCAAACCTGCAGGCGGGATGGTGCGTGTTATGACCCCGCCCGCAGCGCCGCGCACTCAGCCGCCGACCTCAGCCCGGCCGGGCGGCGCTCCGATGCGCTTTCCTGGCAACGGTCTTCCGCCAGGTACGCCGTATACGCGGCCAGACTACTCCTACCATCCTGGCGAATGGACTTCCTTGGAGATCATCCTCGATGCCAACATCATGCGTGTGTGGCTGCACGATGGACCTGAGGGTGGAACAACCAACGGCGAGGCCGATGACGACGTAGCGTCTTTCGGCCCGGTGGCGTTTTACGTTGGCGGCACTGGGGAGATACGCTTCAAAGACGTACAGTTCAAGGACCTAGGACGGCGCGTTCTCCCTGACGAGCAAATCTCTAGCCGATTTCGTATGCAGCACATCAACGATTTCTATTACGGGTGGTCGGCAACGACCGCCGACGTCAACCACGACGGCGTCCTCGACATCATATCCGGTCCTTTCTATTATCTCGGTCCCGACTACAAGGTCTCCCGCGAGATTTTTCTTAGCAAGACGTCCGATGTGACCTCGCAGCTTACACCCAACATGGTGAACTTTGCTTATGACTACACCGGAGACGGCTGGCCGGACCTGCTGGTCTCGAAAGGTAGGTCGATGTCCCTCTATGTGAATCCTAAGGGTGAGCTACGGCGATGGGACCGTTATGATGTACTGCCCGCGGTATGGGGCGAGGTCGTTGCGTTCAAAGATGTCAATGGAGACGGTATACCCGATTCCGTCTACGTTGGCGGCGGTTACGTGTGCTGGGCCAGCCCCGATCCCAAAAGTCCGACAGCGCCTTGGCTCGTGCATAAGGTCTCCGAGGAAGGCTACAATGTCCCCGCACAGCACGGCATCGGCGTGGGAGACATAAATGGCGATGGCCGCATGGACATCGTCTCTCCGCACGGCTGGTGGCAACAGCCGCCACCCGGAATGCCGGAGAGACCATGGCCCTACCATCCCGCGAAGTTGGGGCGCTGGCCACGCGCCGGAGGCAGCGTAGGCGGCGCGGAGATGGCTGTATATGACGTCAATGGAGACGGACTCAAGGACGTCGTCACTAGCCTGGAGGCACATGGGTGGGGGATCGCTTGGTTCGAACAAAAGCGTGATAAGAGCGGCGCGACCTCTTTTGTCGAGCACATGATCGTAGACGACTACTCCACAAAGAACGTCGACGACGTAACGTTCTCCGAGCCGCATGGAGCAACGATCGCCGATGTGGATGGTGATGGCATTCCCGATTTCATTGTGGGTAAGCGCGTTTTTTCGCACCAGGAGAGCTATACAGATCCAGACCCGTTTGGGCCAGCCGTACTGTACTGGTTCCGCACGATGCGCAACCCGAAGGTCCCCGGACGGGCCGAGTTTAAGCCTGAGCTGATTCACAACCGATCGGGCGCTGGGTCTACGGTCCTGGCGACCGATCTGAACAACGATGGCGCGGTCGATATCGTTACGTCGACCAATCGCGGAACCTTTATCTTCTGGGGTAAACCCGGAGCAAGGACCAAGAAGTGACTTCGGTTTGCCGTATCACTGTGAATCCAACTTTTGCAGATACCAGTCTCTTAGAGATCAATTAGCTACAGGATGGGGAGAGAGAATATGTCGTGCTTTGCCCGCTTCGTCAGAGGATTAGCCGGCGCAGTCATCGTCGCGGCCGTTGGCACAAATGCACAGCAGTCTACGACCGGCTGGACAGACTACCTTGGCGGTCCGGACAGTTCGCACTTTTCACCTTTGAAGCAGATAACGCCAGCCAACATCAACAAGCTCGAAATGGTATGGAACTTTCCGGCGGGCGATGGCAACTACACGTTCAGCCCATTAGTGGTGGGTAACATCGCATACGTTGCTGCGCACCAGGGCGCGTTGGTTGCTTTGGATGCCAGTACTGGCAAAGAGATCTGGTCGCACCCATTCACCGGTGGCGGTGCACGCGCCGGTATCGGTGGCCAACGCGGCTTGAACTATTGGGAGAGCAACGATCGCTCGGATCGTCGGATCTTCGTCACCACAAATGGCTTCCTCTACGCCATCGACGCGCTTAGCGGCAAGGATATCGATTCGTTCGCCGACCATGGGCGGCTGGACCTGAAAACAGGCATCGATCGCACGCCGATTTCTCTGGGTTCCAGGACACCGGGAAGGACCTTCGGAAATTTGATCATCCTCGGCAGCTTTCCCGGAGAAGGATATCTCGCGCCTCCCGGAGATATTCGTGCATTCGATATTCACACGGGTAAGCTGGTCTGGATCTTCCACACGATCCCACGCCCTGGCGAGATGGGCTTCGAGACATGGCCTAAGGATGGGTACAAATACCTCGGCGGCGTAGACGTGTGGGGCGAATTCACCATAGACGAGAAGCGTGGCATCGTCTACTTACCGGTCTCATCGACGAAATACGAGTTATATGGCGGCGATCGGCATGGAACCAATTTATTCGCGGATAGCCTGCTGGCTCTCGACGCGCGTACCGGTAAGTATCTGTGGCACTTTCAGACCGTTCATCACGACGTGTGGGATTACGACCCCAACCAGGCACCACAGTTAGTCTCCGTCCGTCATGACGGCAAGCTAGTCGACGTCGTCGCCCTTGCTTCGAAGAACGGTTTCCTCTATGTCTTTGACCGCGTCACGGGCAAGCCTCTCTGGCCAATCGTTGAGCGCCCAGTGCCCCAGTCCGATCTGCCCGGCGAGCAGACGTCGCCTACGCAGCCCTTTCCCACTGTTGTTCCGCCGTTTGCCCGCCAGAGTATGACTGTCAATGACCTATACACGGGTTTTATGACGCCCGAAGAGGCAGCTTGGTGGAAGGACAGAATCTCCAAGGCAAAGGGTGGTTTGTTCACCCCACCAAGTGACAAGTACGAGACCATTCAGATTCCCAGCGTCACCGGCGGAGCGGCGTTCTTCGGCAGCGGCGCGGACGCAGCCAAGGGCATGGTCTTTATCGAGACCAGAAACCTGCCTTCAATTCTCAAGATGGTACCGGCCGGGGAGTCGACGTCAGCCAACAATGGTGGCTTAATCCCGGGAAGGATTGCCTCTGCTCCGCCCCGGACCACTCCACCCATGGCTGGGGGAGCGGCCATGCAAGCACGGCTAGGCCGAACTATATATGAGCAGACCTGCCTAGTCTGCCATGGTCCGGATCTGAAGGGAGACCGCGGACCCGCGCTAGACACAGCCGTTAGCAAGCTCGGCCCGGAAGGAGTGAGCACGATCATCACCCACGGACGAGGCTCGATGCCGGCGTTTTCTTCCATTACGGTGCAGGGCGTTACCGATCTGGTCGCGTTCCTACATCAGCCAGATCTGGCGCCCCCCGGAACGGGGATCGGCGGGAATTCCTTCACGGAACGAATCGAACCCGATTATCCCGCTGACCTGAATCCGAAACCACAACGGTACAAGACTGGATACGGGCAGGAGGGGTATATCATCACACCGCCCTGGAGCACGATTACTGCATACGACCTGAACAGCGGGAAGATTGCGTGGCAGACACCCTACGGCGATATGCCTCAGGCAGGTCCAAGTGATCAACTACGTGGCAATATCTTCCCCAAAAGCGGGTTTGTTGTACTCGCATCCGGACTGATCGCCTTCGTGGATAACCAGGGAAAGCTCTACGCCCTTGACCAGAAGACCGGCAAGATCATCTTCAGCAGAAAGGTGCCCAATGGTGGAGTGGGTGTTCCGGCGGTATATGAGATGAATGGACGCCAATACATCTTGTTCGCACTTACTGCGGGTCCCGCATTTTCCCAGGGGCTCAGGATGGCTCCTGGTGGAGTCAATCCGCCCCCAGGACAAAAGAGCTACGCCGCATTCGCGCTCTCTCAATAAAGGGAAGAAGAGCGTCAGAGTCCAGTCGCATAGCACGTAGAGGACGGCTTCCGTGGGCGCACCTCAACAAATCGATAGGAGGTCTCTCAATGAATCAGCTGCGATTTCTGTCTCAGGGGAGAATTCAAACGTTGTGCGACTCGTCTGCTTCGTCATCCGTGTAGGATGGTGGCGCGCGATCAATGCCCGCGCTTCATTCAGTGGCAAATCCATCCGATCGCGGAAGCACATGGTATCCGGCCGGATGAAACACGCCTACTTCCTTGCCCTTGTCCTTCTCACTGGGACATCTGCTGCGTTCGCCGATAACTCCCGTCTTCCGGACGGCACCGAGTTTCCGACATGGGAGAAGCCGCTTCATTTCACGAAGACCTATTACGTCGACGGAAACGCTAAGAATGCAACCGATAGTGGGCCGGGTACAAAGGAGCGTCCGTTCCGCACCATTGACCAAGCAGCACAGGTGCTCCAGCCGGGTGAACATGTCATCATCGCCAGCGGCGTGTACCGCGAGGCGATCCGCCCGGCACGGGGTGGTATGAGTCCCGACGCGATGATCAGTTACGAAGCAGCGCCGGGCGCGGACGTCGTTGTATCAGGCGCGACCGTGACTGCGGGATGGCAGCCCAGCGAGGGCTGGAACATCGGCTCCGACCGGGAGACGAATCAGCCTGTGAAGGCATACCAGCTTCACCTTGACCCCAGGCTGTTTCCGCTCGGGTATAATCCGTTCGCTCTCGACAACGTGACCGACGACCGCTACTGGATCAACTACGCCAAGGACAATATGTGGAACTATTTCCGGCGGCGGGGTCTGGTCTTTGTGGATGGCAAGCCGCTGGAGCAGGTGGAATCGCCATCGGCCCTCGCGGGGCTTTCGCCGCGCTCGCTGAGCTTCTTTAGCGACATCCGCTGGACACCGTTGTTCCAAGAGTTTTCGCCCTACGCCGGGAAAGTGTGGGTCGAGTCAGACGGACTGACGTTGCATATCCGTCTGGCCAATGACGATGACCCGGCGAAGCATGTGATCGAGATCACGAACGAGGAGTCGGTGTTCTCTCCTGCGAAGCCGTATCAGGCGTACATCCGGGTGAAGGGCATCAAGTTTCGGTATGCCGGAAACAGTTACCCAAACCCTCAGCGAGGGCTGGTCTCGACCAATCACGGCAACCACTTCATCTTTGAAGACAATTCTTTCGAGTGGGCCAACAGTGTGGGGCTCGACATCGGCGATGTTGACTGGGCAGCGACGCGGCCGCCGCAGCCGGTGGGTTTCGACGTTGTCCGCCACAACGTCTTCCGGTACTGCGGAATCGAGGGGCTTGGCGGAACGGGTGGTCCACAGAATGTGCTGGTGGAGAAGAACCTATTTGAGTGGATCGGCTGGCAGGATGCGGCCCGAATGTCGGAGTCGGGCGGGATGAAGATGCATCGGACGCGGAATCTGCTGTTCCGGAATAACGTGGTACGTCACATCCGGCATGCCAATGGCATCTGGCTCGATATCGGCAACACCAATGACCGGCTCACGGGGAACGTCTTCGCCGACATTCCTGGCGACGTCAATCCACACGCGATTCATATCGAGGGCAGCGATGCGCTGAACGAGATTGATAATAATATCTTCGATCACCTCACCGGCGGAGTTCTGATCCGCGACACGAACCACGTCATCATCGCGTACAACCTTTTCGTGGACTGCGCCAAGGTGTGCATCGACACAGCGTCAGGCCTCGGCGCACCGCGCCCAATCAACGGCCACACGAACGACGCACACGACCTGAGAGTCTTCGGAAATGTGTTCTCGGGCATCGGCCAGTCGGCCATCGAGTTCAACAACCCGCGTAATACTGCGGATGGAAACGTCTACGGCTTCGCCCCGGGCCGGCGGGCGGGAATGCAGCCTTACCTGCGTGTGAAATTTCCCGATCCGCCGGAGTGGGACAACCTGGAGTCTTGGCGCGATCAGCACGATTGGGACAAGACGGGAACTACGGCCGAGGTCACAACGACGTTCGACCCGGACGCTCTCCAAATGAGCGTGGCGGTGAAGGGCGATGTGAAGGCTCTACCGGTGTACGGTGGAATCGATGTGGACTTCTACGGACACTCAATCACCGGGATGAACCGGATGCCCGGGCCTTTCGCTGATCTAACAGATCCGGCAGGTTCACGAACTATCGACCCACGCTAGACCGCAGGAACCGCAACACTCTACGTGCGTGTCCAAAGCCGCGTGCCCCCATTCATGCGCAGATTCACCGCGCATGAATGGAGTTGAATCTGCTTCTTGTGCAATCCAGGGAAGTTCCCAAAGGACAGAGAGGCTGGCATGCTATGCCTCAAAGCTTATCTTGCCCTCTACCATGAGCTAGCGTAGCTGCGAGATGAATTTTCCGATTTTCCGAACATCAGCTTCTATTTCCTGTTGACAATTACTCGTCGCGAGGACTAATTTCGCGCCACTTGCGATTGGGTCATTCGCTCCTAGCGCTGCGTATTATGCAACGACGTTTTCCTACTGGCCCAGCAAACGTTTACTGGAGGTAGTCGATGCAAATGAGAAAAGCAGCATTGCGAGGAGTCGCGGTCGCGCTTGTGTTTGCCGGCGTGGCCACAGTTTCAGCGTACTCTCAAAACATCTTCGGCTCGATCGTCGGAACAGTAGACGATCAGTCGGGAGCCGTTCTCCCGAACGTGGCTATCACCGTCACGAATCCCGCGACAGGCGAAAAGCGCGCCGTCACTACCGATAATCAGGGAAATTACCAGGTCCTCTCCTTGCCGCGTGGTGAATATACAATCGAGATCGACGCCACTGGCTTTAAACATTTCACGCGCACCCCCATCAATGTGGTTGTAAACCAAGTAGTGCGCGTCGATGTCACCATGACCATCGGCGATCAGACCCAGACGGTGGATGTGACCGGCGCGACTCCCATCCTCCAAACCGACACCACCTCGCTCGGACACGTCATTGAGGGTACTGCGGTGCGCGACCTGCCGCTAAATGGACGCAACGTGCTGTCTCTGGTTGCGCTGGTGCCGGGAGTGGTGCCTCAGGGTGCTTCCAATACCAACCTCAGCGGCCAAAACGTGTTCGCAGCTGGCAACTTCCAGATCGGGGGCGGTAACGCCAACCAGGGATCGGTCCTGGTGGACGGTGTGTCAGTGAATACATCGTATGGCAACGCCGTCGAGCTGGTGATGGATCAGGACAGCATTCAGGAATTCAATGTTCAAACGCACAACAACACCGCGGAGTTCGGCAAGTACACGGGCGGTGTGATCAACATGAGCACCAAGTCCGGCTCAAATACCTTCCACGGCACGGCGTATGAGTACTTCCGCAACACCGTGCTCAACGCAAATTCCTTTTTTGCGAAGAGAAACAACTCCGGAAAGCAAGCATGGCATCAGAACCAATTCGGCGGAAGCGTCAGCGGTCCGGCGATGAAGAACAAAATCTTTTTCTTCGGCGCTTACCAGGGCTACCGGCAAACCAATGGCCAGTTGGTTCTTGTCACCGTACCGACGCAGGCAGAACTGAAGGGTGATTTCTCCGGCATCAGCGCTCCTATCTACGATCCACTGACGACCTGCGGCACCCTCAACAACCCCGCTTGCACGTCAGCCCAGAGCGCGGGAACCGCTCCTACGCGGCGGCAGTTTTCCTATAACGGCGTTGCGAACGTCATTCCCCCCAACCGGCTTAGCACCGTAGCCAAGAACCTGATTGCATTTCCTATCTATGGACTGCCGAACGTTCCCGGGACGCCTTCACCACAAGGGCCATTGAACAACTTTTCGCGACTGGCCACCGCAGGCGGCATTAATGATCAGTACACCGCCCGCGGCGACCAGAACCTCAACTCCAAATTCTCTATGTTTGAACGATACACGAGGTGGAACTCGAGGAACATCGACCCCCAGCCATTCCCCAACAATAATCTTTATTACATCGCTCTGGCGCCAGAGGTCTTCAGCACCAATCAGATCGTCGTCGGTGGCACATACCTCTTCAACGCCAATTCCGTGGCTGACCTGCGCCTCGGCTATTTGCGGTGGAACTACAACCGCATCCCGACAAATCTCGGTTTAAACGAAGCGACGGCATTCGGCTGGCCGTCGTACATGGACTTCGGCCATTTGAACAATCTGCCAAAGTCCACCGCAGTTCCCATGATGAGCACTGGAGGGCCGATCAGCTACTACCAAGGCTCGGCCGGCTACATCTTCTCCATCAACAACAACTATTCGATCGCATCGACCTATCAGAGAGTATGGAAACGGCACACCTTCAAGATGGGCGTGGATTTGCGCCGGCTGGAGATGAACTATTTCCAGAACAACAACCCGGGCGGTATCTTTACCTTCGACAACATCTTCACCTCCCAGAGCACAGGATCGCCGGGATCGACAGGCAACCCACTTGCCTCCTTTGAGCTGGGATACGTCTCAACCAGCACCGCGCAGACGGTGCAGACGGCGCCGCCAACCTATCAGACCCTCCGCTACCAAGGCTATTTTTTCCAAGACACCTGGCAAATAACCAACAAGCTGACCGCCACGCTCGGGTTGCGCTACGAAGTGCCGGGCACCTTCATTGCACGGCATGGCTGGGCGAACACCTTCAATCCGACCGAAATCAATCCAATTCTGAACATACCGGGCGCCTACGACCTGGTGAGTTCACCACAGCATCCTGCGGCGGGTGTGTATAACGAGAACTGGACCGACTGGGCGCCACGCGTTGGCCTCGCCTATCGCCTCGACAACGACACGGTCATCCGAGGAGCGTTTGGCAAATTCTTTGTTCCGGCAGACCTGCAATTCCCCAGCGCTCCGCTGCAGGCGGGCGTCAACTTCCTGAACAATCTGATGGTAAATACGATCGACGGCCAGCAGACGCCCTTCAACACATTGGACAACCCATATCCAAGCGGGCTGCAAGGACCGCCGCACCGTGATCCAAGCTACCAGCAGGTGCTGCTGGGCGGTAATGCTCAGGCCCTTTACGCCGATGAACCGAACGGCCTCACGTACCAATGGAACCTGACAGCCGAACGTCAGTTCTGGAAGGGGATTGCCCTGTCAGCGTCGTACGCCGGTCTACGTGGCGAGCACCTGCCAATCAGCATTCCGATCAATCCGTTGTCGGACAGCGTTATATCCCAGGCAGCCGCAGATCCGAACTGCTCATCGGGCAGTATCGCAAACTGTTTCCTGAACGTGCAGGTGGCTAACCCGTACTATCCGAAGATAAGCCAGGGGACTTTGCGAAATCCAACGGTGACCAGGAACCAGTTGCTGCGGCCTTTCCCACAGTATGGCGGTATCACCAACAGCGGTCACTACGTCGGCATCAGCAACTATCATTCGCTGGAGCTCAAGCTGCAAAAGCGGATGCCGGGGAACGGGCAACTGCTAGGGTCGTACACCTTCTCCAAGCTGCTGACTAATGCTGAGTACTTGACCTCATGGCTCGACGCAACCGGTACAGGAGGGTTCTCGAACTACAATAACCTTGACGGTGAGTACGCGCTGTCCAGCTTCGACGCACGCCAGCGACTGGTGGTCGCTTACGTCTATCCCCTGCCCTTCGGGAAGGGCCAACGGTTCCTCTTCAATCTCTCCGGAGTTGGCAACGCATTTCTCGGCGGGTGGGGCGTACAGGGAATCACGACCTTCCAAATGGGACTTCCCCTCGCTTTGACCAATGCAACCAATACGCTCTCAACCTACGCCTTCCAGGGTTCGATGCGTCCGATGTACGTCCCCGGCGCCACGGGTTGCAACGGAACCAAGAAGAACAGTGGATCAATGTATAACCGGCTGGGAGGACCTCTCGCAGCGACGCCTTACTTCAACACCGCCTGCTTTGTGCAGCAGAGCGTCAATAACCCATACTTCTTCAATCGCTTCCAGTACGGCAACGAGTCGCGTACTGATAGCACGCTGCGCGGCCCCGGCCAAGCCAACTGGGATATGTCTCTCTACAAGGACATCCCCATCAACGAGAATATGAAATTCAACTTGCGCGTGGAGGCATTCAACCTCTTCAACCGCGTACAGTTCGGCAATCCGAATACCTCAGTTGGCAATGCTCTCTTCGGCAATATCACGACCCAGATAAATAATCCCAGGGCATTCCAACTATCCGGACGATTTTTGTTCTAGCAGCAATGTCTACAATCCGTCGAAGCCCGAAGTCCTGCCGCACATCTTCTGAGGCAGGGCTTTGCGCTTTTGCAAAAGTACACTTGAATCGCGACGTCATGCGAAAGCAGCGGAGGCCCTCAGAGCAGATTAGTCACGTCCTCCAGAGCGCAAATAAGGCGCCTGCCGCCCCACTGTCGGAACACCGATATTCGCAATTCGCTTCTGCGAAATCATCCCACCCAATTGAGGATTTCCAGCTCCTGTTGAATCTGGGATGGTGCCAGGTGAACATATTCTCGTTGAGGCAATCGAAGCGTGGCCAGCTGCCTCTTTAACGACATTCAGATGGACGCCCTGCTGCACGAGTCGGGAACAGAGCGTGTGACGGTTGTCATGCCAGATAGTTCTTAATCTTCGCTCTATTTAAGACAGCATTCCACCATTTTTTATTCTCTGCTTTCGCAAACACCGTATTCTTAGGTGCTCTGTTGGGCTGAGTCCGCGAACGGTCCCGCCTTTCCAATGACAGCATTTTGATCTGCTTGAGTGCCCTTGCTTCATCGCGGATGATGTACGCATCCCGAGGTTTGCCATTTTTGGTCTTTCGGAGGCGCATCACCTTTTGCTCAAAGTCCACGTCTGACCAAACCAGGGTGTACTGTTCGTTACGCCGCATGCCAGACCTGATAGAGATGTCGAACTCCAGCAACCTGTGGACAGCCTGCTTCCTTAGCTCCGGATGCCTCGTAGAATCATGGCTGTCTATGGCGGCATGGAGGACAGCACGAAGCGCTCCTCTCTTCTTCAATGGACAAAAACCGCTCGATACCGTGCCCCACATCCTTTAGGGGGACATCCTCCGCAGGGTTCACGTCAATCAGTCCTTTTCGCTTGCCGTGCTTGTATAGCATCGAGAAGGTACCGCGCTCTCACCACATAAATTCCGTAAAAACAAGAATGGCACGCCCCAGTTTAGGTTTTTGGTGTGCCGTTTTCTATTGGAACGGTCAGGAATGTGTAGAACTATTCCTCCAGCTTCTCTTCAATCGTCTCAACAACTTCATTCCAATGCTTCTCAGTGGCATCTGCAAACTCATCCAGTGCCCCGCCGACCGAGACGCCTTTACTGTTTAGGGACTTCTTGAATCTGGCAACTTCGCCCTGGATATGATCCAGGATGGATTCCCGCATTCGATCGATATCTTCGCGGACTGCCTCGACGTCGATTTTCGGCTTAGGTGGCTCTTTGGGTTTGCGCGGCGCGCGACCTGCAAGAGTGAGTTCGCTCACCTGGACGCGGTTCCGAGTGAGATTGGTTCCCGGAAACTCAAGATTTACCTCGCGTCCGTTCGGACTGACATAGATGACGCGATATTCCGTCTCTTTATCGCCGATACGAACTATATCCCCCACTTCCGGAGTCTCGGGGGTCTCATGCTTTTCAAACAGCGGCTTCTCTGCAAGAGATTGGCTCAGACGTCTCGCGATATCTATGGGTTCGACTTCTTTAGACGGCTTCTTGCGTGTCGCCATAACACCATATGTACTTCATTCAGGTATAGATTTACACCTGTCATCTGACATTCAAAACGCTTTTACCCCTTATGGAGCGAAAGTCTGTTCTACACCTTGCTCCAGTGTAGTAAACGGATCGTCATAACCGGCAGCGCGCAAGCCCCGAACGTCGGCTTCAGTAAAGTGCTGATAGCGATTCTTAAGATCCCCTGGAAAAGGAATGTATTCGATCTTCCCGGGCCCGTGAACACGCATCAGGGCCTCAGCAACGGCTTTAAAAGTGCGTGCTTCCCCCGTACCGGCGTTGACGATCGTCTGTACGCCTTTTGGAGATTTCTTATCGGGCAGAAGTCCGGAGAAAAACATGTTGATGCGCGCCAGGTCACCTACAAACACAAAGTCACGGCGCTGCTCGCCATTGGCATAGCCACCGGAGCCTTCGAACATACGGATGGTGCCAGTATCTTTGAGCTGCTTGGTGAAGTGATGCATGACGCTGGCCATTCGTCCCTTGTGCTGCTCGCGTTTGCCATAGACGTTGAAGTAACGCAAACCTACGACGGTGCTCTTGATCTCGGGCCTAAGTCGACGGACATAATTGTCAAACACCAGCTTCGAGTAACCATAGACATTCAGAGGCCGCTCGTTCACGGGAACCTCTGTAAAGCTTGTGCTGGGGCCATAGACAGCCGCCGTAGAGGCATACACAAAGGGAATCTTATGCTCGAGAGAAAAGTGTAGAAGCTCCTTGGAATACGTGAAGTTGTTGTCCATCATGTACTGGCCATCGTCTTCGAGCGTGTTCGAGCATGCGCCCTGGTGCAGGATTGCGCGCACCTCTGCTCCATCGATTCTTCCCGTCTTTACGGCTTCGCGAAACTCCCTCTTATCCATGTAGTCCGCGAACTCCGCCCCTTCGAGGTTGAGGAACTTCGGTCCGCTTAGATTTGGAGCTGGCGTCAGATTGTCAACGACAAGGATGTCTCTATGACCAGCTCGATTAAGCTCGTGGACAAGATTGCTTCCAATAAACCCCGCACCGCCGGTAACAATGATCAATTCTCTCTCTCCTGTGTCGCCATCATCTTTCGAACAATGTTTGTGGTCGAGAAACCTTCTACCGTAGGCACAATTTCTACAC
>Ga0268266_10000802_pt1 | contig 41724 bp, 66 predicted proteins | sample KBSS13metaG_FD_190356 | JGI IMG/M metagenome (GOLD analysis project Ga0268266, IMG submission 190356) | Switchgrass rhizosphere microbial communities from Kellogg Biological Station, Michigan, USA - KBS S1-3 metaG (SPAdes) (version 2) | ecosystem: Host-associated > Plants > Roots > Rhizosphere...
GGCGTAGTGATCACGTTCCCGGTCACCGACACCGCCACCCAGTTCCGCGATCACTACGCCGACCTGACCCCGGGCGACCTGCTCCTCGCCGGAGCGGCCGCCGTGAACTTCCACGAGGTCGACCAGGTCGCCCTGCTGTCGCTGGTGCTCTTCGACCACCAGACCTGCCTCGCCCCGATCACGCTGCCCGACGGCCGCGTGGTCGCGTCCCTGCACGCCCACGTCGCGCGGTGGCGGTTCCACCCCGGCGGGTTCGTGCTCACCGAGACCCTCGCGTCCGGCCGCCTGACCAGACGACGGGAACCACTGCGCACCTAGCCGCAGCACCGCAACGAGAACCGAGGTCACGCAATGCCCAGTAGCACCGACACCACCACCAGCTTCGAGCCCGCGCTCGAGGTCAAGACCATCAAGCCCCATCCCGCCAACCCACGCCGCAAGGTCGTCGCCGACGACGAGATGGTCGCCTCGATCAAGGGGCAGGGTCTGATCCAGCCGATCGTGGTCGCCCCAGCAGCCGACGGCGGGTACGTCGTCATCGCCGGACACCGTCGACTCGACGGCCTGAAGAAGGCCCGGAAGAAGACGACGCCGGCGATCGTCCGCACTGACCTGACCACCGACGCCCAGCAGATCGAGGCCGCTGTCGTCGAGAACGTCCACCGAGTCGACCTGTCCCCGATGGAGGAGGCCGAGGCCTTCGAGCAGCTGCGCGACCTGAAGCACACCCAGCGCGACATCGCGAAGATGACCGGTCGGCCCGTCTCCACGATCCGCGAGCGCCTCAAGCTGCTCAAGCTCTCGAAGAAGACCCGCGACTCGATCCACGTCGGCCAGCTCACCATCGGCGATGCCCTCGAGATCGTCGCCTTCGAGGACGACCCCAAGGCACAGACCGCGCTGGTCAAGGCCGCCGGCAGTCCCTCGTTCCGCGGCGAGGTCGACAGGCAGAAGCGGATCCGGGCCAACCGTGAGCACAACGACCAGGTCATCGGTCGCCTCACCAAGGACGGCGTCACCGAGTACGACATGCAGGGCGCCCGCGACATCTGGGAAGCGCAGCGCAAGGACGACCAGCTCGGCCGGCTCACCTCCTACGCCGACCTCGCCTACGACGACGCCCGCAGCGAGCACGACGGCTGCCTGGGCTACGTCATCAGCAAGGACTGGGACGGCACCCACACGATCACGCTCGTCTGCACCGCGACCAGCATCCACGCCACCAAGAAGTCCAAGGCCGACCGCGAGCGCGAGCAGGCCGACGCGGAGCGGCGAGCCATGTGGGAGACCGAGCGCGAGCAGAAGGCGATCGCCAAGAACCTGCGCGCCCAGACCGTCCTCGACCTGGTCCCCGAGGGCGCCATGGTCCCCGACTTCCTGGTCGACCAGCTGCGCGTCGTGCTCCCGCCGGCGGCCGACTGGATCTTCGGCGAAGCTGGCGACGCCCCCGCCCTGTACTTCGATGTCGCCGGCGTCGACGTAGCCGACCGGTTCCGGTTCGGCTACTGGGATGACGAGGAGGACGCCAAGCACCTGGCCTTCCTCGACACCTACACGACGATGCCTGGCTGGCGGCTGGTGCGGCTGCTGATGGTGGTGCTCCTGCAGCTCACCGAAAGCCAGGACGACCAGAGCCAGGTCGGCGCCACCCTCACCACCCGCTACTTCGGGTTCCTCGAGCAGCTCGGACATCCGTTCACCACCCAGGACATCGGGATCCGTGACAGCGCGGAGGCAACCCTCTCCGTGGCCGAGCCGAAGGCCGCGGACACCGACGCCGAGGAGGCGGCGTCGTGACGACGTCGACGGTGATCGCCGCACTGAAGCCGCTCCCCCAGCAGGCCCTGTTCGGGCCGGCGGTGCGGATGGTGCTCGCCGACGTCACCGAGGTCCAGATCGACCAGGCCGTCACCTTCGACGCCGACGGCAGCCCGATCCGGGTCAGCTACGCCACGGGCCGCGGCCAGGGCCTGCTGGCCAGCGTCGTCGAGATCAACGCCAACGGCCAGGTCATCCCGCCCGGCGACTTCGTCCACCTGCCGTCCTGTGTGCCGGCGTACACGTTGATCACCCTCGACACCCCGTACCGGCACCTGCCGATGTCGCCGTCGGTGATCGACCTCCATGCCTGGCTGGTCGTCCGGCTCACCGACTTCCTCGAGACCGCCGGCATCCCCTGGCTGTGGACCAGCACCGGCGCCCGGACGACGTACTGCGACTGGCGCGACGACATCGCCCCCTCCACGCCGCTGGGTGACGCGTTCGCCTGGCAGGCCTCCCTCGAGTCGGAGGCGAGCTGATGTTCGTGCTCGGCCTCCTCACGGTCCTCAGCGCCGGCGTGATGCTAATCGAGGAGACCGCCCACAGGCTGCCGGCCGAGGATGCGTCGTGATCGGGCACGACGACCCTCGGCACGGCACCGACCGCGGCTACCACCTCGGCTGCCACCACGCCTGCTGTCGAGCAGCCCACGCAGCGGCCGCGCGGTCGTACGCCGCGGCACCGAACCGGCTCGTCGACGTCGGCCCGGCTCGACGTCGGATCGAGTCGCTCGCCTGTCTCGGCTGGTCCCGCCAGGTGCTGTCCGCGCGGCTCGGCCGCGAGCGTTCGTACCTGACGGCGTTGCTCTTCGGCCCCCACCAGAAGATCACCACCGCGTCGTCGACCAAGATCACAGGCCTCTACGACGAGCTGCACGACGTGGAGTACTTCGGTCCCGGCTCGGCCCGGATCCGCCGTGACGCCAGGACGCGCGGCGCCGTCACACCGGCCGGCTGGCTCGACGTCGACCGCGGGATCCGCCGGCTGGACGCCGAGGAGAAGGCCTGCGGCTGCCACCCCCACATGCCGAACCGCCGCACCATCCACGGCATCGAGTGCATGGGCTGCGGCTGGGGAATCACCATCACGAGGGCGGCCGCGTGACCACCGTCTGGCAGGACAACGCCGCCCGGTTCGCCTCGCACCGTGACGCCGGCGACGACGACTCGCCCCTGGTGCGGGCGTACCGCAACCGCGGATCCCGCGAGGCCGTCCGCGCCATCCGACTCGGCCACACCCAGCTGGCTCGCAGCGTCCTGTTCGCCTCCGTCGAGAAGCAAGCCCGCCTGATCGGGCTCCGTGACGTCCACCTCCCACGGCACCACCACCTGACAGGAGAAACCCCATGACCGTCATCCCCGAACGCCTCGCCAAGTTGGACGACCTGACCCTCGACGAGGGCGGACATAAGGACTTCAACGACGGCCACTGCGCCATGGAGGTCGTCTCCTGGCTCGCCGGCGAAGGCTTCACCGACGCACCCGCCTGCGCCTCCCCGGTGCTACGCCGCTACACCATCGCGCTGAACGACCGGTGGGACAACGAGAAGCGCCAGCTCCTCACGCCCTACCTGCCCCGCATGGTGGGCACCGGGAACGACGGCAAGGACGCCCTCCGCGAGCAGGTCGCCGCCCGCTTCCTGGCCGATCGGCGCGCGGCGTACGACGCCGCTCGTGCGTACTACCGCGAGCACCCACTGCCGATCAGCCAGCAGATCACTGACCTGGCAGCCCAGCAGGTCCCGATCGCGCTCGAGCTGCTGGACGCGTTGATCGACCCGCCAGAGGCGGCGTGACCCTCATGAGTCGGCGACGCCGTCACAGCCGGGCCTCGCGGCCCCGATGCCGCAGCTGCCGCGCCGAGGTCCTCTTCTTCCGCGACCAGGACGACAAGTGGCGCGTCGTCAACGTCCGCCCGGTCGACGGCCGCACCGAGTCCGTGGGTGCGATGCCCGAGTGGGCCGGCCGCCTGTGGCCCGGTGTCGACGAGCTCGCCGCCGAGCTCTCCACCCTCCGCCCCGTCGGGACCGACACCGTCGACGAGGTCCTCGACCTGCCCTGGTACCAGCTCCACCACTGCCAGGTCTCTCACGCGATCGCCGAATCCACCCGGGAGGACTCCCACGCATGAGCCTGCACCTGATCGAGTGCGTCCGCCCCCTGAAGCTCGGCGCCTCATCCAAGCTCGCCCTGATGGCGTTCGCGGACTCCGCGGACGCCCACACCCAGATCGCGTTCCCTGGCCTCGAGGCGATCATGGAGTGGGCGAACGTCTCGAAGTCCCAGGCCCAGGCCCTGGTCAGCGACCTCGCCGCCGAGGGCTACCTCCGCAAGCACCGAGCCGGGCACCGCGGCCGCCGTGCGGAGTACATCGTCTTCCCCGAGGGCTGCTGCGACGCCCATCCCCGGCCTGGCGCGGATGCTTCCCCCGCGTCTGTCGCCGACCTCGCAGCGGCTCTCGGGGTTCCCGTCGACCAGCTCGACGCAGACCAGATCGCGGCCCTCGAGAGCGTCCTCGCCCGCCAGGTCGTCGACGTCGAAATGCCTCCGGCCGACCGGACCCAACCGGCCCAGAAAGCCACCGGTACACCGGACTCTTCACACGGGAAAGCCTCCGAACAGCCGGACCCTTTCGCACTCGACCCCGGCGAAAGGGTCCGGCCCGCCGGCACCAACAGGCGGAAAGCTACCGGTAAGGGTCCAGCCCACCGGACCCCTTCCCTAACTACAACTACTTCCCCCCCAACCCCCCACGCCTCCGGCGCAGGGAGAGAACCGTGCCCGGCTCACAAGCCCACCGGCACGTTCGCCGACAACTGCCGCGGCTGCGGCACCACGCCCCGCCAGATCCGCAAGCGGACCGAGCGCCAGGCCGCCATCGACGCGGCCACCCAGGCCGGGCCCCGGTGTCCCGGCGGCCACCGCTGGGCCGCCGACGGCTCCTGCGGATGCCCTCCTCCGGTCGAGCACCCCGCCCGCCCCGAGCTCGAGCAGGCGGTGGCGTCGTGATCTGGATCCTCGTGGCGGTCGTGTGGGCGCTCGGTGTGGTCCCGGTCGGCGCGCTGGTCCTCAAGCGCGGACTCGGTCCCTTGGGCGGCTCTGCCGAGCTCGGCGAAGCGACCTTGCTCGGCCTCATGTGGCCGGTCTTCACCGTCATGGGTCTCTTGTACTGGGCGGTCATGCGGGTCGCCGCTGCGATCGCGTGGGTGGCATCGCGGTGAGCACTCAGACGGAAGCCGGCAACCCGGGCCTGCGCGATGACGACATGCGGCTGATGGGCCTGGCCGACCACCTCGACTACAAGCTCGCCGACCGCCTTCGCACCCTGGTCGAGGCAGACTCCATGGCGCACCGAGTCGACGACCTGGTTTCTCGGGCCGAGCGCGCTGAGGACCTCGCGGCTGAGTGTCAGCGCCAGCTGCGCGCGCTCGACCGCCAGCTGACGCGAGTCCGTGACGAGAACGAGCTCCTGAAGCGCCGCGTCGCGAGGGCTGAGCGGTGACCGTCGACCGTGCTGAGCTGCGGCGCCTGGCCGATGCTGCGACCCCGGGTCCGTGGGAGGCGGTGGTGTTGGGCTCGGAGGGCTACGAGGTGCGCGCGCCGGCGCTGCCATGGAAGGCCGGCGCCAAGGTGACCAGGCGACCACGAGTCGCGCGCTGCGGCTACGAGGAGTGGGCCGTCGATCGAGCGAACGCTGAGTACGTCGCGGCCGTCGACCCGGCTGTTGTGCTCGAGCTGCTCGGGGTGATCGACCAGCTCGAGGCGCTGTGCGAGTGCTTCCCGGAGTGCATGTGTGGCGGCGATCGCGCAGCCGTGCAGACCTCTCGGATCCGCGCTGTCCTCAGGACCCTCAGTGGCGGGGACGCGTCGTGACCGACTTCGTGTTCGGGTGGCTCTTCGGGGCGATGACGGCGGCGACCGCCACGCCGTTCCTGGTGCGGTGGGCGGACCGCAAGTTCTACCGGCCGTACCGGTGGAGGTGCCGGGTCCGGGGTTGTCGCCTCGAGGTCGCCGGCACTGACCCCGGCCAGGTCGCCGGCTGGTCCAACCAGCACAAGCACCCGGCGCGAGGTGAGCACACGTGAGCGACCAGATCCCCAGCCCCGGTGAGGTCCTCGGCTTCGAAGGGGCCGGCGCGCTCCTCGAGCAGATCGTCGGCATCGCCAAGGACAAGTTGACCGGTGTCGAGAACGAGCTGGCGGTCGGCGCGCTGCTCGAGACCGACCTCGAGCACGCCACTTTCCTCGCCGGCGTCCACGCCGGCGCCATGGCCACCTGGTCCGCCCTCCACCAGCGCGGCCTCCTCCGCCTCCCCGGAGACCAGCCGTGACCGAGCGGGGGTTGTCGAACCGGTACGCCGAGGTGATCGCCTTCGAGCGCGCCGGCGCCTGGACGTACCCGGCGATCAAGGAGTCGATCGTCCGGGAGCGGTTCGACTACTCGATCAGCCGCTACTACCAGGTCCTCAACCACGCGCTGACCCTTCCGGCCGCGCTGACCTTCGACCCGAGGACCGTGCGCCGGCTCCTGGAGCTGCGGGACGCCCGGCGTCAGCTGAGCGGCCGCCGGCGGGGGTGGGACTCGTGACCACGGCCGCCGTCCCGTCGAAGCCTACGTCGCCGATCCCGCTCGAGGACGCGCAAGTGGAGGCCGCGACGCTGCTGCGGCTCCTGGACACCCGCTGGGACCAGCTGCAGCTGCTCAAGGACTCCCGCGGGCCCGGGCTGACGTTTGTGCCCAAGTCGACCAGGGAGGCGATCGGCCGGCAGTTCCTCGCCGACCGTCTGGCCCAACAGGCGGCTAGGGCAGCGGGCTACCCGGCGAGCCTGGGCAACACCCACACGCCCGGGAACATGGCCGCCTGGACCCTGATCAACGAGATCGAGACCACCCTCCTCGACGTACGCCGCCGGATCCTCGCCGCCCACGACCTACAGGGCACCTGCGCGATCCCGCAACGCGTCTACGCCCGGCCGTCGAAGGCGACCCAGTTCGGGGTGGTCCGCGAACTGATCTTCACGATCCCCACCGTCGCCCTGGCCCGCAACGTCAACCGCGACCTGCAGCACCTGGTCGACGAGGCCGACCGACTCGTCGAGGGCGACGACCGCACGGAGCTCGACAGCGAGTGCCCGCACTGCCACGAGGGGTCGCTCGTGGTCTACCTCAAGAGCGGCGAGGTCCGCTGCGAGCGGCCGCGCGATCGCGCCACGGGACGCCGCCCGAAGTGCCGGTGCTCCAACCCCCTGTGCGGATGCAAGACCGACCCCGCCGGCTACGTCCACACCTGGTACCGCGACCGCCGCGCCGGCGACTCCGACTCCTGGCCAGCCCTCTTCGGCCGGCTCAACCTCACCCACCTGGCACGGAAGAAGGAACCCCGATCATGACCCACCAGCCTCCGCACCCGAGTTCCGGATGCTCGACCTGCCTGGACTACCTTGCCGACCGGCTCGGCGCCCTGCGGCCGCACCTGGTCGCCACCGCGGCCTCGACCGGGTCGACGGCGCAGCTGGTGCTCGAGGAGTACATGACCCGCGTGCACGCCCGGCACCAGGCCGGCGGCTCGCTCGACGTCGCGCCGGCCCAGACCGTGGAGATCCGGGTCGTCGCCGGCAAGCCGTACCGGCCATGTCGAGCCTGCCGACTCGGAGGCCGGACGCACCGCTCCCGACGCCGCGCCCACGAGGCCGCCGCGCTGGCTGGAGCGGTCCAGTGACCCCGACCCGGGCCCAGCTCGCACCGAGCACCCAGGCCCAGATCCTGCAAGCCCTCGCGGACGCCCGGTGGCCACGCGAGGCCCGCGCCCAGATCGCGTCCGAGTTCGGGGCCACCTTCGACGAGGTCGTCGTCCTGTCCGACGCGAACGGGTTCCCCAGCTCGAAGGCCATGGCTGACGCGGCAGCCCGGATCCGCAGCCAGGCGGCCACCGAGCACACCCACGACACCGGCCAGGTCCAAGACGACGAGTACGTCGAGGTCCCGCTGCGCCGCCTAGTCCCCGACCCCGACAACGTCCGCGACCAGGTCGGCGACGTCACCGAGCTCGCGGACTCGATCCGTCGGATGGGGATGCTGCAGCCCATCGTCGCCCGCCGTCGCGGCGACCAGCTGGTGGTCGTCATGGGCCACCGCCGCCGCGCCGCTGCCCTGCAGGCCGGTCTCGAGTCCGTGCCGGTGATCATCTCCGCGATCCGAGCCGACGACGTCCTCGTGGCCATGTTCATGGAGAACACCCAGCGCGAGGACCTCGACCCGATCGAGGAGGCCCGGGCGCTGGCCAAGATCAAGGGCCGCGAGGAGATCTCCGACCTCGAGCTCTCCCGCCGAGTCGGGAAGTCCCAGTCCCACGTCTCCGGCCGCCTGGCGCTCCTCGAGCTCTCCCCGGAGCGGCAGGCCGCGATCCGCAACGGCACCCTCTCGATCGGCCGCGGCACCCAGCTCGGACGCCACCACTCCGGCAAGGAGCGGCCCAACGCCTGGGGGAAGTCCTCGGCCGCCCACCTGTCGTTCGACCACCCGCTCGCGGCCGCCGTCGAGACCCTGTGCCGCCAGCTGGGCCACTCCAAGATGACCGCCGGCCGAATCGGCGGCATCGGCTGCGGCTCCTGCTGGGAGGCCTGCATCCGCTCCGACGAACGCTCCAAGCTCGAGCGCCGGCGCCACCCACAGACACCCGCGGACGAGCCGGACGAGGCGCGCACCAGCGGTCCCTCGTCCGCGGGTCCTGACATCGAGCCTGACGAGGCAACCGCATGACCGAGATCCCCGCCCAGACCGGCAACGTCACACCCGACCCATACGCCGCTCACATCCGCGTCACCCGACGCGACCAGATCGGCGACCCGTCCGGTAACCCCCCGCTAGTGGTGCAGCCCTGGCACTGCGCCCTGATCGCCGCGAACAACGAGAAGACCTGGTGGACCGAGCAGTACGCCGAGCGTGCCGGCGTCAGAGACGCGATCGCCTGGCTGGGCCGGGCCTTCTCACCGGTCGACCGAGCCACCGTCTACTGGCCGCCCGACAGCGCCAGCACCGGATACCTCGCGGTCTGGCTCGACCACCAGGAGCTCGGCGAGAAGGTCCACGTCCCGATCCGGTACGTCGACGAGCGCGCGGGCGCGTGATGGAGCACGAGTGTCGGTTCGTCCCGTTCGGCATCGGGCGTGACGGCGGGAAGGTGTTCTACCGGAACCGCTGTTCCGCCTGCGGCCGCTGGGAGCACCCGAACGACCCCGACGTCATCGCCTTCGATCTCGGGCAGCTGGTCCAGTGAGCGCCCAGCTGAGGATCTCCACCGAGCTCTCCCTGCCGCTCGAGGCGGTCACCGAGACGTTCGCGATCGTGGCCAAGCGCGGGAAGGGCAAGACGTCCACCGGGGTGGTGATGGCCGAGGAGATGATCGCCGCCGGCCAACCGGTCGTGATCATCGACCCCGTCGGCGTCTGGTGGGGACTGCGATCATCGGCGGACGCCAAGGGCGACGGGTTGCCTGTGGTGATCTTCGGGGGCGACCACGCCGACGTCCCGCTCGAGCCCACCGCCGGCGAGCTGATCGCCCAGGTCCTCGTCGACCAGCGCATGCCGGCCGTGATCGACCTGTCGGCGATGTCGAAGACCGCGTCGCGGAAGTTCATGGCCCCGTTCCTGGAGCAGCTCTACCACCGCAACCGCATGCCCTTGCACGTGATCGTCGACGAGGCCGACGCGTTTGCACCCCAGCGCGCCCAGGGTGACGGCCTCCGGCTCCTCGGTGCCATGGAGGACCTGGTGCGCCGCGGCCGCGCCCGCGGTCTCGGCGTCACCCTGATCACCCAACGGCCGGCCACCCTCCACAAGGACGTCCTCACCCAGGCCGAGGTCCTCATCGCCCTCGGCATGACCGGGGTTCGCGACGTCGCCGCGATCGACGAGTGGGTCAAGCTGCACGACGTCGAGGACCAGGCCGCCGAGGTCAAGAAGTCGCTGCCGTCGCTGCCGGTCGGCACCGCCTGGGTGTGGTCGCCTGGGTGGCTCGACCTGCTGCGGCGTATCAGGATACGGCCGCGCACGACGTTCGACTCCTCCGCGACCCCCAAGCCCGGGCAGAAGCGGATCGTGCCCCAGCGGCTGACCAAGGTCGACCTCGACGAGCTCGGCGCCCAGATCACCGCCACCGTCGAACGCGCCCAAGCCGACAACCCGAAGGCCCTGCGCCGCCGGATCGCCGACCTCGAGCGCGAGCTCGCAGCTGAGCGCGCCAAGCCGGCACCCACGGCCGAGCCCCAGCTCGTCGAGGTGCCCGTCCTCGACCCCGACCTAGCCGGTCGACTCGAGGACCTGCTCGCGCCGTTGAGCCACGGGCTCGCCAGCCTCGGCGGTGCCCTGGCCGTCCTGCGCGACTCGAAGTCCTGGGCAGCCCCGGGACGCACCAAGACCCCTCAGCGCGCGGCGTCTGACACCGGAGAGTCCCACGGCGTCGAATCCGCCAGTCGACAGGCCTCAGGCGGAGCCAGGCGACCCTCTGCCCGACCCGGTGGCGAACCATCGTCCAGGCCGCGCGCTGAGGCCTCCACCAGCGACGTGCCACCGGCTCGCCGCAAGCTGCTCAACGCTCTCGTCGAGCTCGAGTCGATCGGCGTACCTGAAGCCCCCAGGGCGCAACTCGCGGTGTTCGCCGGTGCCTCGCACAAGAGCAGCTCGTTCACCAACAACCTCGGCGCCCTCCGGACCGCCGGCCTGATCGACTACCCCAGCTCGGGCCTCGTCCGCATCACCGAGGACGGCCGGGCTCACGCCACCGAGGTCTCCGCGCCGGCGTCGGATGCTGAGCTCCACGAGCGGATCCGCCACCTCGTGTCGCCCGTGCGCTGGCGCCTCCTCGAGCAACTGATCGCCGCCTACCCCGACGACCTCGACCGCACCGAGCTCGCGGACCTCGCCGGCGCCTCACCCTCGAGCAGCGCCTACACGAACAACCTCGGTGCCCTCCGCTCCCTCGGCCTGATCGACTACCCCCAGCAGGGACGCGTCGTGGCTGCCTCGGTGCTGTTCCTGTGATGGCGATTGAGCCCACCGCCGACATCGTCAGCGCCGGCGAACGGATCTCGATCGACGTGACCGGCACGCCGGCGCCCCAGGGCTCGAAGAAGGCCTTCGTCCGCAAGAACGGCCGCGCCGGCATGAAGGAGTCGAGCGCCGGCGTACGACCATGGCGCAACAGCGTGATCGCCGACGCCCTGACGATCCTGAACCACCACAACATCGGCCGCGAGCCCGGCGAGTGGTGGACGCCGATCGTGGGGCCCGTGCACGTCCAGGCACGGTTCTACTCGCCGCGGCCGCGGTCGCACTTCGGGACCGGTCGCAACGCCGGCGTCCTGAAGCCCACAGCCCCCCTGTACGTCACCACCACGCCCGACGTCGACAAGCTCGTCCGCTCCACCCTCGACGGCCTCAAGGAGGCCGGCATCTACCGCGACGACTCCCTGGTCGTCCGCCTCACCGTCGAGCACCGGTACGCCAACCAGCGACCAGGCGCCTTCATCCACGTCGACCTGGTCGACGACCCGGGTGGCGACCCGAAGGCGCGCCGATGACCGAGGCCCGCGAGCTCGTGAACATCAGCCAGGCGGCACAGCGCAGCGGCCGGCCCCGTACGACGATCTCGGACTGGGTGCGTCGCGGACTGCTCTTCCCGGTGGGCCTCGAGCACGACAACACGCCCCTGTACGACCTCGCCGACGTCCGCAAGATCGCAGCGCGCCGACCGCAACGACGTCGACGTACGAAAGGATCCACACGTGCCTGACCAACCGATCGGAACGTGCTACACCTGCAAGACCGAGAACATCCCGGTCCGCACCGCGGCCGACCTGCGGGGTGAAGAGCACACCTTCTGCAGCAACCTCATGGCCTGCGGGCTCACCCTCGCCGGCTACCCGCGCGAGCAGCTAGAGGCCAAGCTGGCCCAGCTCGCGCCCGGCGAGCTGCTCGTGATCACGCCGGCAGGCATCGACTTCGAGGGCTGACATACTGGGCGTTGTGCTTCTCGTGACCGAGGTCGAGCTCCACCGGGACTGGGTGGACTACGCGCTGGTGGTGTTCACCGCGCTCACCGGCGGGGCGGCCGTCTACGCCGCGTGGATCGCCGGACGTGGGACCAAGCGGGCGAACGAGAACACTGAGCAGGTGCTCGAGAGCCTCCGCGGCAACCTCGAGCCGACAGACCAGCTGCTCACCCTCATGGCGCACAGAGGCACCGCCGAGAGGCTCAGGGACTTCTGGAGCTGGGAGGAGATCACCCCCACCAGGTGGGAACGAAACGTTGAACTCTGCCAGCGCGAGCTCTCGCTCATGCCGGCCGACGTCCTGCCGAGGCTCCGTGACCTGGTCGACTCGGCGCAGGGTTACTTCGGGCGCGAGGTCACGAACCCCCGACGGTACGAAGACACCGACCCTGGCCTCCTGGTCGAGGAGCTGACCCGCTACATGCAGACACTCGACGACCAGATCGACCGCCTGAGGGCGACCAACCCAGCGGCAGTGGGCGGCCTCTTCGTATCCAGGTAGCCGGGCAACCGCACCATCACTTGTCGGCGGGCTCCGGGTTCGAGTCGAGCAGCTGCGCCGGGAGCTGGCCGCGCGGGATCACGTAGGTGTCGCCGACCTTCTCGGCCTGCAGCGTGCCGCGCCGGATCCGGTCCTGCACCGCCTGCCGGGTGACGCCGAGCAGCTCGGCGGCCTCGCTGACCGACACGATCTCGGGCATCGGCATCCAGCCCTCGCGGGTGTCGAACTCCTTCTCGGTCATGATCTCGATGGCGATCGCCTCGGCGCCGAACAGCGAGCTCACGATCGCGGTCGCCGACGTCGTCGCCTGGGCGAGGTTCTCGGCGGGCACGTACAGGCCGGCCTCACGGAACCCGCGGATGCTGGTGCCCGGGGATCCGTGGTACTGGCGCAGCACCTCCATCCAGGCGTCGACCTCGGTGGAGTTGTCGCGGGTGATCGGTGTGCGGTCGTCGACCTCGACGTTCGCGTGGTACATCTGCATGGCTTCTTCCTTTCGTCCGGTCCTCGGGTCACACTGGGTCCCGAGGACCGGGGCGATTTCCGCGCCCCGGTCCTCTTGTCCGTCGGCCTAGGGCGGCCACCGGAACCCGACCCGTCGGAGCGCAGCGATCGCGTTCTTCAGGGCCCGCCAGTCGCCCACGTTGCCGGGGAGAACGGCGACCAGGTGACCGTCGCGGTACACCATCAGGTGTCCCTTCCGGGTCATCTCGGTCTCGTAGCCCTGGGCCTTGAGCGCCTTGACGATCTTCTTCAGATCCTTGTCCATCTTGCCTTCACCTCCTCTCGTTGACAAGTGCAATGCTACCGCATCCCTTGTCAACTGACAAGGTTTCACAGTGAAACCTCACGACTTCCGACCCACCCCCCACTTGCGACACACCGACGCCGGTCGTTGCCTCGACCCACGCTCATACGTCACCCTTCAGGCACAGTCCCCACTCGACTACCCCGAGCCCGCTTCACAGGTGCTCGGGGTTTCTGCTGTCCGGCCTGCTCGAGCACGCAGGCGCAACCCGCGACCCACGCCGATCTCGTCGTCAGCTGGGAGCCGCGCGGGCCGGACACCCCGCCGCTGCGCGGGCCGCCTGTGTCATGCGGCTCGGGGGACTCGCGCAGCACCTCACGTGGCCCGGCCCTCTCGCCCTGGACCCACCAGCGCGGCTGTTGCTGATTGACCTCGGTTCGCCGCCAGGCGCCAGCGAGTGCTGAGGGCCGGCCACGTTCCACGACCCGCGCGCCCGTGTCGCTCCAGCAGGCTTCCCGCCTTGACGCGGTCGCGCGCCCGACCCCGGAGGTTCCGCATGACCACCACCCCTGCCCGTTCATGGCTGGCTGCTCACAGTCGCGGACGACGCGAACGCAGGAATGCGTGGCGGCGATTGCGCTGGTGGGATCGCTTCGTGCCGTCGCGCCGACGCTGGGCGACCATCCGGTTCGACGGGCGCCCGGTCACAGCTGAGCGCCTTCGCGCCATCATCGGCGACCCCTTCCGAGATGACTCGTGACTCTCTCGTCGCGAAAAAATCCAGAGACCCGCGGACACGTGTTGACAGTGTCGACAGATTTCCCTCCCCGAATGCGCGCGAATTCCTGGGGACGCGCGCTCGCCGCGCCGCGCGAGCTCGCTCGGCGCGTGCTCGCGCGACCTGCTCGAGGGTGACTCCGGATGGCCAGTCCGTACGGGGCCGAACACCAGAAGACCAAGGCCCGCCTGCTTCCTAAGGCCTACGGCACTCCGTGCCCGAGGTGCAAGAAGCCGATGCTGAGGACGCAGGTTCTCGAGCTCGGGCACAGCGTCGACCTGGTCGACGACCCGACTTCAGTAGGCGACCGGATCGAGCACAGGTCCTGCAACCGGGAGGCCGGTCTCATCGCCGGGCAGAAGCACTCCCGGTACAAGCCGTCTCGGGACTGGTGAGCGATGGCCGCGCGATCGACGACGCAGAAGACTGCCGTGAAGAAGGCGCCGGCGAAGCGGGCCGCCGGCGCACCGGTGAAGAGCCGGCGTACGACGAAGGCCGCGCCCGCGAAGAAGGCGGCCAAGACGCCGGCGAAGAAGTCGCCGACCAAGGCCGCGGCCGCCAAGGCCTCTCCCCCACGGCGTCGCGGTCGCAAGCCCGCCCCCGACCCTCGACTGCTGCAGGTCCTCGAGCTGAAGCGCGAGGGAAAGTCGTACGCCGAGATCGCGACCACGTTGAAGTACTCCTCGGCCGACCTCGCGTTCCGGGCCTTCGAGCAGGCGATGCAGATGCTCGAGGTCACCTCGATCGCGAACGACCGGCTGCTGCAGCGCGAGCGACTCAACCAGCTGCAGGGTGCGTTGTGGCCGGACGCCAAGGACGGTGATCCGAAAGCGCTCGACCTGCTGCTGAAGATCATGGACCGGCAGGCAGCGATCCCGCAGCCGCTCGACAGCCGACCGGATCGCCAGCTCGGCGACGTCGAGGCGGCGACGAAGAAGGAGACCGAGAAGCTCGCGCGGCATGCGCCGGCGCTGGCGGCCGCGGTGTTGGTGCTGGCTCGCAACGTCGACGACAACGCGAGCGACCCGAAGGCAGCCGAGAAGGCGGCGCGCGAGCTCCGGATCTCGATGACCCAGCTGCGTGGACTGGCCGGTACCCGCGTCGAGCCCGAGAGCGGTGACGCACCGCAGCCACGGAAGGGTGCGAAGAAGAGCGTCGTGGTTCCACCGTCTCGCCTCGAGCAGCTGAGGCGGGAGGCCGACAGTGGTACTGGCCCCACCTGAGCGGATCGTCGGAAGCCAGGAGCCGACCCACCGGCTGCGCGCGCCGTACGAGTACAGCAAGGGTCACCTCGCGATCGGCCTGGCCGAGATGGTCGAGGTCGACCTGTACGACTGGCAGAAGGAGTTCCTGACCGACGGGCTCGGCGTGATCAACGACGTCGACGCGGCCGGCAAGCCCGCACAGAAGTGGTCGAGCTACCAGGTGGGCCTCGAGCTCTCCCGACAGAACGGCAAGTCCGTCGTCTTCGAGCTGCGGTGCCTGGCTGGCCTGTTCCTGTTCCACGAGCGGGAGATCGTCTACTCCGCCCACAAGGGCGAGACGGCGATGAAGGCCTACTTCCGGATCCAGGAGCTGATCTACCGATCGCCGGATCTCCTCAAGGAGGTCAAGCGGTTCGGAGCCACGAACGGCAAGGAGATCATCGAGACCTGGGACGGCCGGATGCTCCGGTTCCGGACCCGGACCGCCGGCGGCGGCCGCGGCCTGTCGGGTGACTGCGTGATCCTCGACGAGGCCCAGGACCTGGTCGATGAGGAAGTCGCCGCGCTGATGCCGGTCGTCTCGGCGATGCCCAACGCCCAGCTGTGGTACGGCGGCTCAGCTGGCACCAAGAAGTCGACGATCCAAGGCCGGCTGATCCGGCTGGCCGAACGTGAGCGACCACGGCTGACGTACTGGCGGTGGGCACTCGGTGAGGACATGGAGGCCGACTCCCCGATCACGTGGGCTCGGCTCAACCCGGCGGTGGGACACACCATGACCATCGAAGACATCGACGCTGAGCACGACGTCATGTCGCCCGAGATGTTCGGCAACGAGCGACTCGGCAACGGCGACTACCCCCGCGAAGAGGGCGAGGACTGGGTCATCCCCCGCGCGGCGATCGAGGCAGCCACGGACGAGAACTCCCAGCCTGTCGGCCCGGTGCTGTTCGGCCTCGAGGTCAAGCACGACCGCGGGTACGCGTCGATCGCTGTCGCCGGACGGCGCAACGATGGCCGCAAGCACATCGAGCTGATCAAGAACCAGAAGGGCGCCACCTGGGCCCTCAGCGAGATGAAGCGGCTGGCGAAGAAACACGACAACCTCGGCGTCGTCATCGACCCCGACTCCCAGGCCAAGAACCTGATCGCGCCGCTGGAAGCCGCCGACGTGAAGGTGCACCTGATGAAGTCGGCCGAGCTGCCCACGGCGTTCAGCGACATGTACGACGCCATGGTCCCAGCGCCCGACGACGAGGACTTCCGGCCGACGATGCTGCACACCGGCGGCTCCCTCCTGGTCGCGCACTTCTCCGAAGCCGAGGTCCGCACCAGCCACGGCGCCCTGACCTGGCGTCGCATCGGTCAGTCCGACACAACCGGCGTACTGGCGACCTGCTGGGCGGCCTACAAGTTCGACGAGCTCGCGACCAAGACCCCGCCGCCTGCCCCGCGACGAGTCGAGCGGCGCACCAGGCCGCGCGGCGACGTCTCCAGCGCTGGCTTCTGAGGAAGGGAGGTCCTGTGGCCGACACACCTGCGAAGACCGCCGCGACCGCTCTGGCCGTCCGCGAGAAGGGCTACGCAACCTGGGGCACCCAGCAGTTCTGGGGGATGCCCGACCTCAGCGAGCAGACCCCCGAGCTGCGCTGGCCCTACTGCCTCGACGTGTACGACGCGATGTGCCGGCAGGACGCGCAGGTCTCCTCGGTACTGCGCGCGGTGACCACGCCGATCCAGCGCACCGTGTGGCGCGTCGACGGCGCCGGCTGCCGCCCGGAAGTCACAGCCCACGTGGCTGGCGACCTCGGTCTGCCCATCGTCGGTGAGGGCAACGAGGTCGACGCGATCCGCACCCGCGACCGGTTCTCCTGGCAGAAGCACCTCCGCACGGCGCTGCTGATGCTGCAGTACGGCCACGCCTACTTCGAGCAGGTCTACCGACTCGACCCCGACGACGGCATGGCCCACCTGCGGAAGCTCGGATACCGCCCGCCGCGGACGATCGCGAAGTTCAACGTCGCCAGCGACGGCGGCCTGATCTCGATCCAGCAGTACGGCGGTCTCGGCGCCACCACAGACGGCGTCACGTTGCCGACGTCTCGGCTGGTGGCGTACGTCCTGGACCAGCAGGGCGGGAACTGGATCGGCTCGTCGCTGCTCCGCCCGGCGTACAAGAACTGGCTCCTCAAGGACCGCGACCTGCGCACCATGAGCATGTCCAATGCCCGCAACGGGATGGGAGTGCCGGTCTACACCGGCGCCGACAACGAGACCGACCTCACCGCCGGCGAGGAGATCGCCGCCGGCGTCCGGTCCGGGGACGACGCCGGCGCTGCTCTGCCGCACGGAGCGACCCTCGAGCTGCAGGGCGTCACCGGCACGCTCCCGAGCATCCTCGAGTCGATCAAGTACCACGACGAGCAGATCGCCCGCGCTGTCCTCGCCCACTTCCTCAACCTCGGTAGCCAGACGGGCTCCTGGGCCCTCGGCTCGACGTTCGCTGACTTCTTCACCCTGTCGCTCCAGTCGGTCGCCGAGGAGGTTCGCGACACCGCGACCAAGCACGTCATCGAGGACCTGGTCGACCTGAACTACGGGCCCACTGAGCCGGCGCCCCGACTGGTCTTCGACGAGATCGGGTCGAGCGACGACTCGATCGTGCAGGCGATCGCGGCGCTGGTCGCCGCGAAGGTGCTGCAGCCCGACGAGGACCTCGAGCAGTTCATCCGCACACGGCTCCGGTTGCCTCCGCGCAACCCCAACGCGCCCACGGAGGTGCCCGCATGACCGACGTCCCGACGCTGCCCACCGAGCTGCAGGTCCCGCGGTTCCGGTTCTGGGGAGACAAGCAGCCCCCCAAGAACAAGGCCGAGATCTTCTCGGTCCGGACGGCCAAGAACGCCGCGGCTGCCGCCGGCTCCGTCGACGGTGGCAGTCAGGTCACCGGCTCGATCGCGACCATGCGGATCTACGGCCCCATCGACTCCTGGGGCGGCTGGTGGGGCATCTCTGCCAAGGACGTGGCCACCGCTCTCGACGCACTGCCCGACGACGTCGTCGAGGTGCGCGTCCGGATCAACTCCCCCGGCGGCGAGGTATGGGAGGGCATGGCCATTCTCAACCTGCTCCGAGCCCACAAGGCACGCGCTGTCGCAGTCGTCGACGGCCTGGCCGCCTCCGCGGCCTCGGTCATCGCGGTCGGCTGCGAGGAGACCGTCATGTCACCCGGCACGCAGCTGATGATCCACGACGCCTCGGCGTTCGCGTACGGCCCCGCCGAGACGATGCAGAAGGCCGCACGGTTCCTCGACTCGGTCTCCAACGCGATCGCCTCGATCTACACCGAGTCCGCCGGCGGCACCGACGCCGACTGGCGAGCGGTGATGGTGGAAGAGACCTGGTACACCGCGCAGGAGGCCGCCGACGCCAACCTCGCCGACCGAGTGGCGGTCGTGCAGGACGCCGGCGAGACCAGCACGGCGGGCGACGAGCCGGAGCCCGAGGTGATCGTGGTCCTCCCCGAGGGCGAGGACCCCGAGGACCGGTTCGACCTGTCGATCTTCAACCACGCCGGACGGTCACACGCCCCGGCCCCCACACTCCCGACCGCGTCCGCGGACGGGCCCACCCAGAAGGAAGGAGCGACTCTCGTGGACTTCACCGACGAGCAGATCGCAACCCTGCGTGCGCAGGTCGGCTTCCCCGACGACGCGGACGCCGAGACCATCGTGGCCGCAGTCGCGGAGGCTCTCGAGGAGCGCGCGGAGCCCGCTCCCACCACGTCGGCGCAGGTGCCCGAGGGGCTCCAGCTGGTCGACAGCACGGTGCTGGCGCAGATGCAGGCCAACGCCACCCAGGGCCGCGAGGCCCGCGAGCAGCAGCTTCGCGACGTGCGCGACGCCGCGATCGCGAAGGCGATCGCGACCGGCCGCACCACCCCCGCCCGACGCGACCACTGGCGTACCGCCTGGGACGCCGACCCCGAGGGCACCGCCCAGGTGCTCGCCGCTCTCCAGCCGGGCCTGATCCCGCTCGACGAGATCGGCAACGCCGGCGGGGACCCGACCGGCGAGGCGTCGGCCGACGACCAGCTCTACGACTCGCTGTTCCCCGAGCAGCAGAAGGGCGCCTGACATGTCCGAGTACGCACCGATCCACAAGCCGGGTGACAGCATCCCCGTCACCCTGTCCGGGGCCGTCACCGGTGGCCAGGTCCTGGCCGTCAGCGGCTCCGGCACGGTCGCCGCGAGCGCCGCGGCGTCAGCGAAGGTCGTCGGAGTGGCCGCCTTCGACGGCGTCTCCGGCGACAAGATCACCATGATCGGCCGCGGGCCGGTCCACCGCCTCATCGCCTCCGGCACCGTCACCGCCGGCGACTCGGTCGAGGCCGCCGCCGCGGGTGCGGTCGCCACCCACACCGTGGGCACCAACGACGCGAACGCGTTCGGTGTGGCCCTCACCACCGCGACGACGGGCAACCCCGTCGAGATCATGGAGATCTGACCATGCCGTACACCTACCCGCCCGCCGCACCCACCATCAGCGGCGACCAGGTCACGATCAGCCGGTTCCTCAACAACCCGACCCTGATCGCCCGCCGCCTCCGAACCCTGCTCGAGCAGCGGTACATCGCCGATGCCCTCCTCAAGGGCCGCTTCAAGGTCGAGGGCGGCGCCGTGCTCTACGAGACTGGGGAGTCGATCTTCCCGGCCCAGCCGCCGCGCGTGGTGACCCCGGGTGCCGAGTACCCGCTCACCACCGTCGGCACCGGGGCCGCCTCGATCGCCAAGACGGCCAAGTGGGGCGAGGACGCCGAGATCTTCGACGAGTCCATCAAGCGCCAGAACTTCGACCCGGTCAGCCGCGGGTTCACCAAGCTGGTGAACCAGAACGTGTCCACGGTCGACGGCGTCGCCATGGGCGTCATCTCCTCGGCCGTCACCAACTCCGCTGCCGCTGCCGCAGCCTGGTCGACCGCCTCGGCCGCGCAGATGCTCAAGGACGTCGGCCTCGCCAAGGCCAACATCCTCGCGCTCAACCAGGGCTACATGCCCGACACCGTCGTGCTCGACGACATCAACTGGACGTACGCGATGATCGCCTTCATCTCGGCCGGCTACGTCCCGCGCGAGACCAACACCGACAACCCCGCGATCACGGGCGCGTTCCCCACCATCCTCGGGATGAAGTGGCTCGCGACCCCCAACGCGGTCTCCGGCACCGGCCTGGTGCTCGACTCCGAGCAGCTCGGCGGCATGGCCGACGAGGACCTCGGGGGCCCTGGCTACGTCTCGGCGGCCGGCCCGAACACCGCGCCGGTCCAGGTCAAGTCCATCCGCGACGACGACACCGACGGCTGGCGGATCCGCGCCCGCCGGGTGACCGTCCCCGTGGTGGTCGAGCCCGCCGCCGCCCGCAAGATCACCGGACTCTGAGGAGCCTGACATGAGCTACATCGTCACCAGCCCCGCCGTCTCCGTGTGGGCGGACGGGCGCACCACCCTGGTCGGACCCTTCTACGAGGGGGCCGAGCTCCCTGCGGGTCTCGACAAGGACCACCTGAGGATGCTCCTCGACGAGGAGCTCATCGGGAAGGCCCCGAAGTCGGCCGACCCGGCGCCTGCCGGCGACAGCAAGCCGACCACCGTCGGCGACATCGTCAAGGAGGTCGGCACCGACAAGGGAAAGGCGCAGCAGTACCTCGACGAGGAGAACGCCAAGGGCGAAGAGGCCCGAAGCACTCTCGTGGAGAAGCTGCAGGCCGTCCTCAGCAAGGAGGACTGACGCCTCATGCCCGCCCCGGACCACCCGCTGTTCATGGCGCAGGACCTCGCCGACTGGCTCCAGAAGCCCGTCGGTGACAGTCAGGCGGCGATGTGCGAGCGGGTGGTCTGGGGCTGGCTGAAGCCCATCCTGGGGCTGACCAATCGCCCCGAGACACTGACCGAAGAGCAGTCGTCGTGGGCGATCGAGCTCGGCGGCATCGCCGCCTCCAACCCCGACGCTCTCGCTCGGTACGTCCTCGAGGGCGAGGAGTCGTTCTACGACGGCACCCGCCGAGACGAGATCCTCCGCAACGCCGCTGCCGGCGGAGTGACCCCAGCTGGCGGAGCTCCGAAGCCGCGCGGCAGCTTCCCGCCTGCCGAGCGCTACCCGGACCGGGCGTGCCCCCGAGGGCGTGGGGTCTTCTTCCAGTGAGGACCCAGCGGCGCCCACCGGTCTCGGTGATCCTCGTCCACATCGTCACCACCAGCGACATGGGCAACGAGGACGAGACCGTCACCGGCACCCTGGTGCCCGGCGCCATCTTCAACCCCGAGCAGATCGCTGAGCGCTCGAGCACCGACCAGGCCGCGGTCGTCCAGCCGGCGTTCTTCGACGTCCCCGGCGTGCAGCAGGTCGACGCCGACGACCTGGTCCACGTCACCGAGCTCGACGAGCTCCCCACCGACCCTGACGAGCTCGAGGCACTGCTGACCACGATCACGTCGTCTACCTGGCAGGTCGACGGCGGCGGCTCCGTGTGGCTGGACCGCACCAAGGTCCCGGTCGTGCAGCCGAGGAGGACCTGATGCGGATCCACCTCAACTACGCGGCGCTGCAGCGCAAGCTCGACGGTCCCGGGGCGGACCGCGCCCGCAAGGACCTGGCGAACGCGATCGCCGACAACGTACGCCGGCAGGGCATCATGGTCGGCTCGATCGACGCCGGCGACAGCACCGAGACCGAGCTGCCCGTGATCGTCTCCGACGCTGGCAATGTGATCGTCGCCCATCCCGCCGGCATCGCGGTCGAGGCGAAGTACGGCGCCCTGGTGAAGGCCGCGGCCGCGGTCGGCCTCGAGGTCAACTCGTGAGCTTCGCCGAGGGTCTGCTGGACGTCACGTTCGGCGACCCGGAGGAACCCCTCATCGGCTACCTCCGCGACCTCGACTTGGTCCTCGACAGCGCCGGCGCGATCGTCGTCGACGTCGACGCCCCCTCGACCGCCCTGGTCGGCGCACAGCGGCGGATCCAGCTCGAGCTCGCCGGCACGACGACCTCGAGCAGGGTGCTCGAGCAGTCCACCCTCCGGTTCGTCGCCTGGGCTCCGAAGGGGAAGCGCCACGAGGTGAAAGCCCTGCAGTCGTGGATCCGCTCCCAGCTGGTCATCTTCCCCGGCGACGACGACATCGACGTCGTCTCTCCCCTGGTCGGCCGCTCAGCGGTGGCCACCGACCCGGACACCAAGAACCTCTCGTGCTGGGGGACCGTCCGGGTCTCCCTGCGGCCGCACCAGGCCGCCTGATGTCCCGCCGCCCACAGCGGCACGAATCGCGAGTCCACCCAACACCGAAGCGAAGGAGCACCTAGCTCATGAGCGGAGACACCACCAACGTGTCGCTGTGGCCGAACGCCGACGTCCTGATCGGCGCGGTCACCTCCGACAGCCCCGACCCCGGCGAGCCGTTCGCCCTCACCGGGACGGACCCCTGGGCGTTCGCCGGCATCCTCGACGGGGACGCCGGTTTCGCCGAGGACCAGGCCAACGACAACAACAAGTTCTTCGGCTGGGGCGTCGGCACGATCGCGGTCGCGAACCGGAACCTGTCGATCACCCGGACGTTCACCGCCCTGGAGGACAACGAGGAGACCCTCGGTCTGCGGTACGACGTCTCCGGGATCACCTTCACCTCGGGCGCCTACTCCGGCGACCTGGGCGGCCGCGACCTGCAGCGCCAGTTCCGGCTGGCCATGCAGATGCAGAAGGCCGGGAAGCTGAAGCGGTTCATCACCAAGAACTACGCCCAGATCAACAGCCTGGGCACCGTCACCGAGGGCGAGAACAACCTGTTCTCCCTGCCGGTCACCGTCGAGATCTTCCCCACCCTCGTCGTCGACGGGGACACCGGCGAGGTCACGCCCGTGTACTGGGAGACCTACCTCGGCCCCGTGGTGGTGCCCGGACCGTGAGCGCCGACGTGAACCCCCAGGACCCGCCCGCCACCGACGTCACGACCCCACCCAGCAAGCCGACCCGGGCCAAGAAGCCGCGGCCACCCAAGGTCCGCGTCTTCCTCACCGGCACCGGCGATCGCCGCGACGCCGGCAAGGTCCGGATGTTCTCCCCGGAGAAGGCCGAGCGGCTGATCCGCGACGGGCACGCCCGCCGCTGATCCCACGTACGGCGGGCGGGGGCTTCTCGCGATTCACCCCGTCCGCCTTCTCATCTCGAATCGCGCACCCTGAAAGGAATCGCGACCCCATGGCAGACCCGACACCCGACCCGCTGACCGCCGAGATCTCGGCCGACCCGTACGTGCACACCCTCCCCGACGGGCAGACGATCACCGCGGCACACGAGGTGACATTCCCATCCTTGGCGAAGGACCGTGCACAACAGGCGTTCGTCTCCCGCGGCAACCGCGGCGTCGCGGTTGAGTGCATGCGGCTTGCTCTCTCGCCCGAGGATTTCGCTCGTCTCGAGGGTCTGGTCGACCGCGACTTCTTCGCCCTGTTCAACGCGTGGATGAAGCACTGCGGCCTGACCCTGGGGGAATCCGACGCCTCTACGAGCTGATCCGTGACCACGGGCCAGCCGTAGAGGCGTCCCTTGCCTTTCACCAGATCGACCTGCGCGACTGGCGTCTGCCCAGCGGCGGCCCGGGGAAGCTCACCACCCGTCGGCTGATCGCCCTGGTCGGCCACCTCGGCGTCGACTCCCCGCTGTGGGCATCCCTGCACGGCGAGGGCTTCACCCACTCCCAGCTGGTGGCCATGGAGCCGATGTTTCCCGGGGTCGTCCACGTCCGTCACCCAGCCTCGGAGGCCCGTGGCCAGGTCGCCAAGGTCGACGTCGCCCGCGAGCGCGCCGCCGCCTATGCCCAGCAGCGCGCCGAGCAGGAACGCGCCGCGCAAGCCCGCACACACGACGACGACGGCGGGCAGCAGTGAGCCGAGAGGGGGTGGTCCGTGGAAGACGTCGGCTGGAGTGAACTCGAGATCCGCCCCGCCCTGTCCCGCACCTTCGGCAGCCAGCTCGAGCGGGACGCCACCCACGCGAGCTCGCGGGCCGGCTCGAGTGCCGGCACCTCGCTCGGCCGGACCATGGGCACCCGCGCGTCGACCGCGATGCGGCACCAGTTCTCCGAGGCCGCCCGGTACATCGCCGCCCCGCTGCTCGGTGCGTTCGCGGTGGAGAAGATCGGCGAGCTCGTCGGCGACTCGATCCGCGGCGCGGTCGAGGACGCCGCCTCGGAGAACCGGGTCAAGCTGATCTTCGGGCCGGCCAGCGAGGAGATCAACAAGTTCTCCGCGAACGCCGCCAAGAAGTACGGCCTCGCCGACGACGCGGCACGGTCCGCCGCGAGCGGCTTCGGGCTCCTCTTCAGGCAGGCCAAGGAGACCCGGGAAGAGGGCGCCAAGGACTCGATCCAGATGGTCAAGCTCGCCGCCGACCTGGCGGCGTTCGCCCACACCGACCCGGAACAGGCGTTCACCGCTCTCCAGCGTGGCCTGGCCGGGTCGACCCGTGGCCTGAAGCCGTTCGGGATCCTGATCGACGGCGCTCAGCAGAAGGCCGAGGCACTCCAGCTGGGGCTGCTGAAGCCGGTCAAGGACTCCGCGAAGATCCACTCCGCCCAGGTCGCGGTGCTCAAGGACCAGGCCGCCTACAACGACGCTGTCACCAAGTCGGGGAAGGGCAGCCTGGCCGCGCAGGAGGCGCAGGCCAAGCTGGGTGCGGCCCAGGAGACCCTGCGGAAGTCCGTCGAGGGCACGGTGCCGCCGCTGACGGCGCAGCAGAAGGTCATCGCCAACCAGGCGCTGATCCTGGACCAGACCAAGACCCAGCAGGGCCAGTTCGCCCGGTCCTCGGACAAGCTCGCTCAGCAGCAGCGGATCCTCAGCGCCTCGTGGGAGAACGCCAAGGACACGCTCGGCCGCGGCCTGATGCCGGTCGCCACCGACTTCGTCCACCTGATCAACAAGGACGTGATCCCGGCCGTCGACGACGCCGCCACCTGGTTCGAGCACGACGGCGCCCGCTCGATCCACCACTTCACCGACGAGCTGAAGCCCCTGGCCTCATCGGCGCTGCCCGCGCTGAAGACCGGGCTCCACGACGTCGTCGGTGAGGCCAAATATTTGGCTCCGAAGGTCAAGTCGATCTTCGACGCCTTCAACCGGCTGCCCGGCTGGGCCCAGAAGGCCGTCGTACTCGGTGCCGGCGCCACCTACCTCGGGCACAAGTCAGGGCTGCTGGGCGTCGGCACGAAGGCCCTCCTGGGCGGCGGTAGCGGCGGGATTGCCGGTGCGCTCGGAGCCACCCGCGGAACCCCCGCGAACCCGCTGTACGTGATCGACATCAGCGGCGGCCTCGGTGGCGCTGGTACAGGCGGCAAGGGCGTGCCGCTGTGGGCCGCCGGCAAGGGCGCCACCGCCGCCGGGACGGCGGCCGCGGAGGCGAACGCAGCCCGAGAAGCGACGGCGGCCGCGGAAGCTGTACGAGCGGCCGGAGGTGGGGCCGCCGCGGCGTCCTCGGCCGCTGGGCGGGCGTTCAAGGAGGCGATGGCCGCCCACGACGCCGCGGTGCTGAAGGAGGCCCTGAACTTCGGGATCAAGGGCGGCGGCCGCGGGCTCGCGGGTGGACTGCTGCGCACCGTGCTCGCCCCGCCGGCGGCCCTCACCCTCGCCGGCCAGGGCGCCGAGCAGAAACAGCTCACCCCCATGAGTCTCACCGCCGCCCAGTTCGCCCAGCAGTTCAAGGGCGCGACGTCGCTGCCGAACCTGCCCGGTGCGCCGACGTCGGCGATCCTGAAGGCCTACGGACTCACCGCCAGCGAGGCCCGCGACATCCTCGGCATCGGGCTGAAGGCGACGTCGACCAGGCTCGACGCGCTGCGCGGGAACCTCGAGAAGACCTCACGCGACATCGACCTCGTCACCCGCGCCGGTGCGGGCCAGTCGAAGACGTTCCTCGATCTCGCCGGGAAGAGCGACAAGTACGCCCGCGCCCTGGACTCGCTGCCCGACCAGGTCCAGACCCAGGTCCTCACCCCCGGGCTGCTCACCTCCCAGACCGACGTCGAGCACCTCCAGCGCCAGTACCAGCTGACGCCCAAGGAGGTCACGACGCTCTACAAGCTCCTGGGCCTGGACAAGGCACGCCGCGACTTCGATGCGCTGCAGGCCCACATGGGCCGCCACACCACCCTCGGCCAGCAGCTCGACCTGGCCGGCAACCGCAGCGGCATGACCGTCAACGGCGACGTCCACCTCCACTCCCCCGACCCCACCGGCAAGTTGGTGCGTGAGCAGCGCCAGCGCGCCAACACCGACGGCACCAGGCGAGGAGGCATCCGTTGATCCCGCTCCTGAAGCTGACCATCACCCGTGACAGCATCTCGCTGCCCGACCTGGTCGCCTGCAACGTCCCCACCGAGGGGGGTTCACGGTTCACGATCGCCGACGACGGCCTCGGCTTCCCGTCCTTCCCCTACCGGTACAACTGGGCCCCGGACTCCGACTACCAGGACGGCAAGGAGCTGCTCGGCGCGGTCCGCGACCAGGGCACCCTGCCCGCCGTCCTGCACGCCACCGGAACCGACATCGCCGATCTCCTCGACGCCCGCCTCGAGCTCGAGGAGGCCGTCGCTCAGGTGACGTACACCGTCGCGATCAGCCTGCACGGCAGCGACCTCGGCCCGTGGGACGCGTTCCCGATCGCCCCCAGCTGGGGCGACTCGATCGACTTCGGCCTCGCCGCGCAAGCCCAGACCCGGGTGGCCCTGCAGTTCCTGGTGAACCCCTGATGGCGATCAAGGACGTCGCAGCCCAGAACGCCTCGCTGGCCAACGACTACGGCCCCAACCACGGCCCCGCTTCCCCCGACGCCCACGAGCTCGCCCTGTTCAACGGCGACCCGATGTTCGACGGCGTCGAGATCACTGGCCCCGGCTACGCCCCCGCGACCGTCTCCAACGACGCCGGCTGGCCCGACCCCGACGGCGGCGCCATCTCCCGCTCCATCACCTACGGGGCACCCACTGGGCCTTGGGACGAGGCCACCCACTGGCTGCTCCGTGACCCCGTCACTGGCGACGGCTGGGACTGCAGCGCCCTGACCGAGCCGCTCAACGTCACCGACGCGTCCGACGACGGGCCCGTCGTGATCGTGACCATCTTCCACCCCGACGCCCTCACCGACGAGCTCTAGGAGGACCACCGCACATGCCCGAGCTGATGTTCGAGATCAAGGCCGTGGCCCACGGCGAGGTCCGCGCCGGCCCGAACGACCCGAACGGCCTGGAGGAGGGAACCCTCATCAGCTCCACCGACGACGTCCACACCCGGATTGTCTCGGCCTCCCAGCTGGCCAAGAAGTCCGACGACGCGCTCCGGGCCGCCGGCCTGGACGACGCCACCATCGCACAGATCAGGAGCACCACATGAGCAGCAGAACCGAGGCCCCGCACAAGGCGGGAGCCACAGCGGACGGCGTGGTCGAGGAGCGGCCGCGGTTCACCTCCGCGAAGGCCGCCCTGGCCAACGTCACCAAGGTCGCGCAGATCCGCGCGACCGCCGTCGCCCAGGTCGAGCACCTGGACGAGCGACTCGCGGCCGCACTCGACGAGGCCGTCGAAGCCGGCGCGACCAAGACCGCCGCACGCAAGGCCGCTGAGCAAGGAGCCAAGTCATGACCGTAGGAGTCGCAGGCGCTATCGCCGACGCATGGCTCGACGTCCTCGACGACCCGTGGATCAAGCTCCACACCGCCGACCCCGGCGCCGCCGGCACGACCGCGGCCGCGGCCGGTGACACCACCCGGAAGCAGTGCACCACCGGCGCCTCGTCCGGCGGTACGAAGTCGTCGTCGGGGTCGACCGGGCCGTGGACCAACGGCGGCACCTCGGAGACCCTGTCCCACATCAGCCTGTGGTCGGCGTCGACGGCGGGCACGTTCTGGCGGTCCATCGCCCTGTCGGCGTCTCAGGCGTGGGTGTCGACCAACACGTTCACCCTGACCTCGCTGACCCTGACCGTCACGCCCATCGCAGCCTGATCGGCCGCTGCTGTGGCCGTCGCGTTCGTCAGCAGTAGCGCGTCCACGACCAACACCACGACGGTCACCAAGCCGTCGGGGCTGTCGGTCGGTGACGCGCTGCTGGTCGTATGCGAAGACGGCACTCTCAACACCGCGCTCAGCGGATCGACCTTCCTCGACCTGGGCACCTACAAGTTCGGGTCGACCAACAACTGGCTCCATGTCTTCGGCCGCATCATCGACGGCACAGAGCCGAGCACGTTCACCGCCTCGGCTTCGACGAACTACAAGTGCGTCGCCTACTCCGGGGTCGCCGGCATCCCCTCCCTGATCGGTGGCGCCGCATACCCCACCGCCTCCGTCACGTCCCTGGACTGCCGGTACCGGGCACCGGTCGACGGCATGGTCGTCCACATCTTCTCCACCTCCGGCACCAGCAACCCGGTCATCACCGCCCCCGGGTCCGGGGTCACCGACCGCGGCGGATTTACCAACCGCACCTTCTGGGCCGTCGACGTCTGCGACGAGACCGTCACCGCCGGCGACGACAACACCAGAAACGCCACCCAGGCCGGCGGCACCTCCCAGCTCGGCAACACCCTGACCTTCATGCTCCCATCCTCGGTGAGCATCCCAGCCGTCGTCGGCTCCGCGACCAACAGTGGGAACAGCACCAACGCCTCCATCACGATCCCTTCGACGGCGCAGGTCGGCGACATGTTCCTCTGCGCCTTCTCCACCATCGCCGCTGCTGGCGCGATCAGCGCTGGCCCCACCGGGTTCACGCCCCTCGACGGCCCCGGCAACAACACGGGTGGTTCACAGCGCAGCAACTACTGGTGGGGCTACAAGATCCTCGTCTCCGGTGACCCCGGATCCACGATCAACGTCACCTCCGGCTCCCAGGTCTGGGGCTCCGCCGGCATCGTCATCCGGAACCCCAACGGGATCCTCGCCACCGGCACCATGACGCACGGAACGTCGACCACGCCGCCCCTCGTGAACACGGCGGGCGGCGGCCCTGCTGCCATCGCCGTCTCGGCCCTGATCTTCTCCAACAGCTCCGGTAACAGCGGGCACATTCTCGACACCGCCACCATCAAGGGTGTCACCTGGCGCTCCGACATCGCGGTCTCCTCAGGCTTCGGCGCCGCCGCCCTGGCCGTGCACTCCGTACCGCCGTCGGGGTCCGCACTGGCCCCTGTGGTGACCCTCACCAGCTCCCCAACGTGGGAGACCAACACTGTCCTCCTCGCGCTCGGCGCGTCAGGCGTCTCCGCATCCGGCACGGGCGCCCACACGTCAGGCGGCACCGCCGCGGGTGTCGTCGGGACCGCCGCCACTGCCGCCGGCGCCCACACCGCCGGGGCAACCGCGGTCGGTTCCGTCGGGACCTCAGCGTCTGCCACTGGGGCGCACACGTCCGGGGGTGACGCCGACGGGACCGTGGTCGCCGGTCTCTCCCGGGACGCCACCGGAGACCACGTCGCTGACGCCACGGCGACCGGCACCGTCGCCTCCGAGCGGACCGCCCTCGCCATCCACGTCGCTGACGCCACCGCCGCCGGTGTCGTCGGGAAGGTCGCCACTGCGACCGCCGACCACACCGCCGACGCGGCCGCCGAAGGCACGGACGTGGTCGGCCCCCACGCCTCCGCGACCGGTGACCACGTCGCGGACGCGACCGCGTTCGGTTTCGTCACCGTCATCCCGACCACCCAGATCTCGTGGACCGACGGCCGCCGCCGCGAGGGCATCGGGACCGCCAGCTGGGAGCCACCGGTCGTCGCTCTGCCGAAGCCGGTGCCCAGCTCAGCGCGACTGATGAAGGCCCAGGCGTTCGACGCCGTCGCGATCGCCGGCGCGACCGCGAAGGTGACGTCGACGACGGTCGCGATCCCGCGGCCGCGGCACCGGATCGTGGTCGCCGGCGGCGACCGCACCGTCATCCGCGGGATCGAGACCCCAGAGCCCACGCAGGGGCTGATCGAGCCGCTGCTCTACGGCTCCGGGTCGATCCAGTGGCCCCAGTTCCACGGCGCCTTCGAGAAGCCCGGACAGGGCGACTGGGCGTGGCTGAAGAAGTACGCGCCCCTGAAGATCCAGCGCGTCGACGACAACAACCACGTCGTCGCCACCGACTTCCGGGGCTTCATCGGCGACTACAACGACTCCGGCCGCGCCCTGACCACCGCGATCCTCGGTGAGGCCACCGGCCGCGCCGGCCGCACCTGGCGACCCGACCCGATCTTCCCGACGATCCAGGACATCGGCCACCTGTCGATGATGGCCATCCGGCACGGGTTGGCGCTGCCCACCATGGCCAACCCACCGGTCACCGGGATCGAGGTCCCCAACTCCGGCGACACCTGGCAGCTGGACTTCCTGACCGACCTGACCGCCCGGTCGACCACCCTCGGTGGCGCCCAGTGGACGATCATGCCCAACGCCGACGGCGTCTACCGGATGTTCCGCAAGGACATCACCACGATCGACTTCACGGTCTACTGCGACGACACACGAGCGGTGGCGAACCTGCGCCGCGACTTCGCGCAGGAGCCCGACCGGGAGTTCGTCACCGCGATCGGCCGCAACGGGATGCGGATCCGGTTCGCCAAGTACCCCGGCCTCTCCACGATCCAGGACCCGCCACCGTTCCCGGGCCACCTCGAGCAGGGCGACACCGGCGACGACGTCTTCCAGCTGTCGTGGCGACTGTGGGTGCTGGGCTACCTCGACGGCCAGGGCGGCGGCACCCCACCCACCCCCGACGTGTTCACGGCCGGGTTGACCAAGGCCGTCAAGGCGCTGCAGCGACAGTTCAACGACGACCTCGACGTCACCGGCGAGGTCGACGCCGCCACCTGGAGGGCCGCGTTCAACAACGACGGCCAGTGGAGCCTCCGCGGCGCAGCCATCCACCCCGCCGCCCAGAGGCCGTTCACCCGGACCTTCAACTACAACGCCTCCGGGCAGATCACCGGACGCAACCCGAAGTCCGACCGGCACCGCGTGTTCGCCGACCGAGCCGTCAACATGGGCAACGTCCAGGACCGCGGCCAAGCCCGGGACTGGGCCCAGAACGACCTCTCCGACGACGCCTCCCCCAACCTCGTCGGCACCATCGACCTCACCATGGGCGCCGTCATCGCCGGCGAACACCACCCCGGCGACCCCCTGACCGTCGACCTGGTCATGGACAACCGGGCGATCAAGCCCGGCATGAACGGCCTGATCCACTACCAGGGCGCACCCGTCCTGATGCACGTGGCCAGCCGCGACCTCAACCAGGACAAGACCGTCCAGATCGCCGTCGACACCCGCAACCGTGACGCCCTCGAGGTGTGGGAGATCCACGAGCTCCGCCGCGAGTCCCACCAGAACCCCGCCCGCCAGTGGCGCAACCAGGCCCGCTCCTCGAGCCTGACCCGCGACTCGATGACCGGATGGGACGAGATCGGCGGCCTGATCGACTCCCGGATCACCGCCCCCGGCGGCGCCTGGTGCGTGTTCCCGGTGGTGGCCGGCGAGGAAGGCCAGATCCGAGACCTCACCGTCACCACCGTCGACGACCCCGCCGAGTTCATCATGGCCGTCTTCGGCGCCGAGATCAGCGCCGAGCGGATCACCGCCATGATCGGCGACCCGTTCACCGACGACGGCAAGCGCAACTGGCGCCGGAAGAACGACACCCTCACCGACGACCACTACCTGCTGTACGAGGCCGGCTGGGACGGCAACCCCCTCGGATACCACCCGACCACCAAGGCCGACGCCACGGCCGACTTCCCCGAGAAGGGCGTCGACCAGGTCACCGGCCGGTGGCGCGACCCCGCCGGGTTCCCGTACTTCTGCTACCGCCAGCCCGTGGTCTGGGTGACCCTCTTCCCACGCTGGGACACCCACCTCAACCCCGGCCGGATCTTCCGCGTCCAGCAGAACGACCAGGTCTGACCAGGTGCCCATCTACAGCATCAACGGGATCACCCTCCCCGCCGGCGGCGAGACCTACCAGGACGCCGGCCTGGTCACCCCACTGTCGGTGACCGCGCCCACGGTCGGGTTCTACAGCGAAGACCCCAAGATCGGGTCGCCCACCAACCACGTCTGGTACAAGTTCACTGCCCCCACGGACGGCATGCTGATCGCCGACAGCCTGCTCTCCTACGACAGCGACGGCCCAACCTCGGTCCAGGTCGACGTCTTCAAGTCGACCGCGGGCCTGGATGCCACCACCGACGACCAGCTGCTCACCTACGACGGCGGCTTCGGCTTCGCCGTCTTCCCGGTGGTCGCCGGCACCTCCTACTACCTGGCCCTGTGGGACTGGGCCGCACCCGGCGCGACCAACCTGATCCTCCGGCTCAGCGACTACGGCGCCGTCTCCGAATGGGTGCAGCCCGCCGACCAGACGTGGGTCGCGGTGCCCGATGAGGCGATGCACGACCCGGTCCTGCCCACGGCACCCGCATTCCTCGATGGGGTAGGCGGCACCGCGGGGTACGGCGGCAGGTACGTCATCTCCCGGTCCTTCCTCGGCCCCCACCCCGGCATCCTCCCGGAAGCACCGAACTCGACCGGCTGCGCCTGGAAGCACGTGGCGGCTGGGTGTGACTACGGCCAATGGTGGTCACCCGACCCGGAGAACCCCGACGTCGACATCAAGGCCGCCTGGAACGGCGGCCCTGGCACCTGCTCCACCGTGTTCCCCGAGCGCACCGGCAACAACACCTTCGACCTCGGGGCCACCTACAGCACCGGCGCCGAGTCCGACGGCCACGCCAACACCATCACCCAGGCGTACGGCCTCACCCAACGGTTCTGGGTCTCCCACATCCTCCCCGACCTCGGCCCGACCGGCGGACTCCCGGCACCCATCCCACCGCCCGGCGGCACCGTCGAGTACGAGGCCGACGAGGGTGAGCTCCTCGGCATCGACGCATCCCCCGACCAGACCGTCACCGGTGAGTCCGCCACCATCAACGGCGAACCTGCTCCCCTGATCATCACCACCCAGTGGCTCGGGAAGGCCGTGCCGATCGACGAGAACCCCGGAAACACGTGGGGTCCGAAGACCAACTACATCTTCGACGGCGACGACTTCGCCACCGACCGGTTCATCCTCGGCGGCCTGAGCGGCAACGACGGGTTCGCCGCCGCTCAGGACTTCCAGCTCGCCGACCTCCCACCCGACGCCACCGTCCCCGCCGATTGGGAGCCCATCGACTCCGCGCTCATCGACGCCGCCCTCGGCTACGAGGCAGCCTGGCAGGAGCAGTGGGACGCCGGAATCGACCTGTCGCTCATCAGCACCTACGGCGGAGGCCTCCGCTTCGTCGGCCTCTTCCCCGAGGTCCTCGACCCGTTCGCCAACCTGTTCGGCAACTTCGCCGAGGCGGACCTCAACGTCGACCAGCGGCGGCACGGTCAGTTCGTTGCCATCCGCGTCCACGTCCGCCCACCGCGGTACCGCTACCGCAACGGCCCCGTGATCCCGGAGGTCGACGGCCACCAGCCCATCCGGCTCTGGCCGCGTGATGACGAGCTCGGGATCAACAGCTCGCCGCGCATGTACCCGATGTCGAAGTCCAACGCCCGCGGCTACAGCGCTCCGCCCTGAGCTGGCCTACCCCTGGAGGCCGTTCTGGAACAGCCACTGGATCACCACGATCCACGTCACGCAGAGAACCAGTACGAGCACCAGCCCCCAGTTTCGTTTGAGGGCAGCCAGAAACCGTTGTGCCGAGATCACCGGCCCCATCATGCGCGACAGGCGTCCACCTGTCAGCCGATCGCCACCCGACTCGGAGGAGGCCACACGTGCAGATTCCCCCTCGGGTCGTCGCCGCCGTCGTGCTCGCCCTGGTCGGACTGCTGGTCATCGTCGTCAGCGTCGGACTCATCCGCAACCAGATCGACCCCCAGGCCCTAGCCCTCGCCCTGGTCCCAGCCATCACGGGGCTACTGATCGGCCTCGGCGTCAAAAGGAAGGGCGGCGAGGACCGATGAACGGCGCCACGATCGCTGTGGTCCTGGCCGCGTTCCTGGCCGGCTATCTCTGGGGCAAGGCCGAGCGGGTCCTGCTCCACCTCATCTTCGATCGGGAGGAGCCCCCCATGCGCTTGATCAGCAAGATCGTCGGGCACCGGACCACGGTGTCGACCTGGGCCATCGTGCTGTCGCTGCTCATCAGCAGCGTCATCAGCATCGCCGTGGTCGTGCAGAAGAAGGCAGACGCGGCTCGCACCGAATGCTCGATCGAGTTCAACCGCCTCTCCGCGCTCGCCCGCGACGACCGGATCACCGCCCAGGACGCCGCTCTCCAGGCCCAGATCGACCTGCTGAACAGCGACATCGTCTACCAGAACCGGCTGCGCACCACGCTGCTGTCCCCACACCCCACCGTGGGCGGTCTCGTCCAGGCCTTCGACGGTCGGATCCAGGCCGACCGAGTCCTGCTCGGGAAGCTCCGCGAGCAGCAGACCGTCGCCGCGACACACTCCTACCCGCCCCCGGACTTCTGCGAAGGGCGATGACCGGTGGGTAGCTGCGGGATCCCCAGCTGCGTCGACGTCGAGGTCTTCCGCTACACCTACGCCGTCCTGGCGTTCCTGTGCAGCACCGGGTTCGTCGCCACCCTCACCATCCGCTGGGACGAACTCAAACGCGGCGAGCGGATCCTGCGATCCGGCCTGATCCTCGAGCACCTGGTGCTCGTCTACGGCGGCTACCTCGCGATCAAGTCCTCGGCACCGGGGTCGATCACCGCACCCCTGCTCGTCCTGTCCCTGTCGATCATGCTCGTCGGCTTCCTCGACTGGCTGTTCACCGACCTCCTGCCCGCGCACCTGCCGGGCCCTCACACACCCAGGAGGCACCCGTGATCCCCGTCCCCGACCATGCCGAAGGCACCCAGTACGGCGAACGCGGCACCAGGTGGTCGTGTGACCGCAACGCCGCCGGCGAAGGCATCCACACCGGCGTCGACTTCCCCGCCGACGTCGGCACCCCCGTCGTCGCTGCGCGTCCCGGGACCGCGGTCTACGCCAGCCACGGAGCACCGTTCGGCAACCACCAGCTCGAGATCCGCGTCGACGCCTCAGCTGGAGGCGGCCGCGACTTCTACGCCCACATGACCGCCCGCACCGTCGCCGACGGCGCCCGCGTGCGCGCCGGTCAGCAGGTCGGCCGGGTCGGCGAAGAGGGCAACGTCACCGGCCCGCACCTGCACTTCGAACGCCACAAGGTCGCCACCGGCCCCTGGTCGTGCGCGGTCGTCATCAACCCGCGGCCCAGCGTCGCCTGGCAACCACCCAACCCCGATCCCAACAACGAGGAGTTCACGATGGGATACGCCGACTGGCCCCAGAAGGACAAGACCGCTCTCGTCGCCGACGTCAGCAAGGCCGTCGCGGCCGCGGTCACCGAGTCCGTGCTCGACGCCGACATGAACACCCGCGAGCCCGCCGGCTCCCCGCTGTTCAAGGGCGTCACGCTGCGCGACGCGGTCAAGGCCATCTACCGGAAGGTCGGAGCCGGGAAGTGAAGATCCTGGTCGCCCCGCAGAAGGTCGGCACCGGCATGCCCAAGGCCCTGGCCACGATCGCCCGGATCCGCCCGCGGGTCGCTGCGCTGACCGAGATGGACCTCGGCAAGCGTTCCCTGATCGGCCAGCTGCGCCACGCCCTCGGAAAGCGGTACCGGGTGCTCGCCAAGGACCTCGGCCAGCACTCCCAGGAGATCCCCATCGCGCTACGGGTCGGCCGGTTCTGCCGTCTCGTGTCCTACAAGCTGCTTCCGCTGTCGCCCGACGTCGGCGTGAAGGGCACCGGCAACGACCGGTGGCTCGCCATCGTGCGGTGGCGTCTCTTCGGCCGGGCCTACGTGCTCCTCCACACCCACGTCAACGCCGTCATCCAGAACCACGACACGAAATCCCCCGACTTCGGGGAGATGCTCCACAACGAGCGAGTCCCTGTGACTGCGGACGGCATGCAGATCCTCGAGGACCAGGCCGCGAAAGCCCTGGCCGACCCGAAGGTCGACGGCCGCGTCATCGTCACCGGCGACCTGAACTACCTCCCCGTCCCGCGGGCCAAGGAGTGGGAGCACTCGCCACAGGCGGTGTTCCGGCGACTCGGGATGAAGTACGAGAACTCCCGCGTCGTCTACCTCGCCTGGGGACCCGGCCTGCGCCTGGCCACGGCCGAGATCATCGCCGCGCACTCCGCGACCAACCCAGCCGACCACGGCTGGATCCTCGGCCACCTCCGCCGCGTCTGGCGCCGGGCCAACAGGGCCGCGGCGTGAGCGGCTACCACGGCGACGTCGACGAGGACCGAGTCCGCGACCTGGTCCGCGAGCTCGGGGCCCTCTTCGTCGACGCCGGCGAGGTCGGGTTCGTCCTCACCTACCACGCCGTCGACGAGCCCGGGTCCGGTCGCATGGAGCTCGCCGGGTCGGGCATCAGCCAGGGTCAGCTCGAGGGCCTCCTGGCCGAGGCGCTCGAGCGGAACCGCACGGAGAACCGGACGGCGTGACCGACAACGCGGCCCACCCCAAGGGGTTCGGCAGGCCTCGGGACGAACCGCCCACGGTCTGGACCGACCATCCCCTCCGCAAGCGGATCAAGGACGCCGGCGGCGGCATCTACTACGCGATCGTCGGAGATAGCGCCCAGGTGGACGGCTGGCTGACAGTCGGCGAGAAAGCCCGCGACGTGTGGGTCTGGCACTGGCACACCCCAACGACCGGCGCGCCCCGCTGGGCGCTCTCGGGCTGCGCACTGCATACCGTCGAGCAGGTCGAGCCGCTGACCCTCTCGCCGTCCCTGGAGTGCGAGGACGGGTGCCCGTCCCACGGCTACATCGAGAACGGCCGATGGAGGGCTGTCTGATGCCCACACGGTGGGTGCCGATGAGCCCCCGAGCTCGGCGCCGCCTCCGTCGCCTCTGGGCCACTGCCGGGGTCCTCGCCCTGCCCTGGGTCATCGACTACGCCGTACGCCGCGTACGACGCGCACCGTGGCGGCCACCGGCCGTCCCCGTCTTCCGTCTCGACACCCCACGAAGGAGAAGCACATGAGCAAGTGGAACAAGGCCTACTGGCAGGACCTGGGCGAGCGCGTCGCCAGCACAGAGATCGGCGCGTTGCTCACCACCTCGGTCCTCGCCGGGGCGACGCCCATCAACTGGTCGGACGGCAAGGTCGTCTGGGCTACCCTCGGCGTCCCGCCTGCCGTTGCCCTGGCCAAGGGGCTCCTGGTCAACCTCGGAGGCAGTGGCAGCTCGCCGTCGGCGTCCCTCGCCGGCGTCTCGAGCACCAAGAAGCGGAGCTGACGTGAGCCTCGCTGATCAGGTCGACGCGGCCGTCAAGCAGCTCCTCGACACCCACGAGGAGGCCGACGCGCAGCTGGCCGCCGAGAACGCCGCCACGATCGACCGGCTCACCCAGCAGGTGAGTGAGGCGGAGTTGGCCGAGGCTGCGGCCGTCCAGGCGCTGGCCGACTACAAGGCCACCCACCCGGACCCGACGCCTCCACCTCCGCCGCCGCCGGTGAAGACGATCTTCTCGGCGTACCCCGGACCCCTGACCATCGGCGGGGACGCCCAGAGCGCCACCGCCCGGAAGCGCGTCGCCACCGCGCTCGGTGTCACGACGCTGCCGGTCGACCGGGTCTACGGGGGCGACGCCTACAGCGGCAAGGCCACCCAGAGTCCCTCACCGACCATCGCCGTGTCGATCGGGTCGAAGTGGATCAAGCCTCTAGGAGCAGGTGACGCGACCGCGGTGAAGACGCTGCAGACCGAGCTCGCGTCCTACGCCGCCAGGCCCACCCAGCAGTTCCACCTGGCGGGTGACCACGAGAACGACGCCAAGATCCGCAAGGGCACCTACACCGCGGCCGACGTCGCCAAGGGCCACGCCGCGATCAAGAAGATCGTCGACGCCATGGGCCTGCCGAACGTCGAGGTCTGTCTCGGCGGGATCACCGGCTGGGTCCTCTCCAACGTGGCCAAGACCGACCCGTCGTACCCGACGCAGTGGTTCCACCCGGAGAACTACGACCGGCTGACGATCGACGCCTACTGGGTGACTCAGAAGACGATCGGCGCGGCGTTCGACCCGGCCCGGGACTGGGCCCTCCAGTGGGGCCTGCCGCTCGCGGTCTGGGAGACCGGCTGGTCGACGGACTCCAACCCGCAGTCCCTGACCGACACGCAGGCCGCGGCCAAGGTCCAGGCGATCCGTGACTACTGGCGTGCGGCGAAGTTCGACTACGTCCTGTTCTTCGAGTCGGCCAAGGGCGACAACCTCTTCGAGACCCGGCCCCAGACCAACGCCGTGTGGGCAGCCGCCGCCCAGGGCAAGTAGCACCGCTCGACCCACCGACAGACCGCCCCACCCTGACCACAGGGTGGGGCGGTTTCGTCATGCCTTAGCGTCGGCCCATGGCGGGCGGGATGAGCGGTCGACGCGACGACTGGATCGGCCGCGAGCGTCTCCTCCGCAACGCTGGCGGCGAGGACCTGGCGCCGGTGAAGCGCTGCTGGGTGCTCGAGGACGGCGGCCGCCAGCCGGGACTGCTCCTGGAGTGGCGGCGTACGCCGGCGGGCTGGCAGGGCCGCGTGGTGCACCCGGTGCGGCACACCTCCGGGTGGGTGATCGTCGAGGACTGGCTGAGCGCTCAGGTCCTCGAGGCCGACTGAGGGCTCAGGACGCAGGGGCTCGCGGCGGACTCAACTCCACCCGACAGCCGAGGCACGTGATGTGCTTCTTCTTAGCCACCCACGGGAGCAGTCCCCAGATACCCCACATCATTCGATCTCGGGTGCTGCGCTTCATCGTGAACGACTTCGACCCACAAATGGGGCACCTCAGCGTGCCGTCAGGATCAAGCTCCGCTATCGCGAGGATCATGCGGCCAGCAGAACATGTGCCCCGGCCTTCTGTCACGAGATGGTCAAGCCGCACCTTCCATGGCGGCGCGGATCGTCTCCTCCCGGACCAGGGTGTAGATCGCAGTGGTCTCGGGCTTCGCGTGGCCGAGGAGCTCCTGGACAGCGCGGAGGTTCCCGCCGTTGTGCTCGAGCGCCATCGTCCCGCACCGGTGCCGCAGCGAGTGGGTGGTGAACCCGGGCCCCAGGAGCGACGAGATCCACCGCCCCACGGCCTGCGGTGTCGCCGGCCGACCGTGGAGCCGCGGCGACGGGAACAGCCAACCCTGGGGCCGCGCGAGCAGATCGTGGGCCAGGTCCTCGGGCAGCGGCACGAGCCGTTCGTGGCCCCCCTTCCCGACCACCCGCAGCGCATGCCCGATCAGGTCCTCGAAGACGTCGTCGCGGTGGACCCGGGAGAGCTCCGCGCGCCGTAGACCGCACTGCCCACCGAGGCGGATCGCGATCCGCAGCGCCGGCTCGTACCGGGCGACCTGCAGCGCGAGCCGGTAGTTGTCCTCGGGCAGCGGCCGCGGCCGCGATCGCGGGATCTTCGGGGCCGGCACCCGCTCGACCGGCGAGGCCTCGACGTAGCCGGCGGCTCGGGCCCAGTCGTAGAAGACCCGCAGGGAAGCCCGGTAGGAGCGGCGCGTGTTCGGCCGCCATCGCTGCGTGGCCAAGAACTCGACCAGCTGCTCGGTCGTGACGTCGTTGAGCTGCTGCACGCCCAGGTCCCGGAAGACCTTGCGGACGTGCCCCGTTCGTAACGCGATCGTGCCGGGGGCTCGCCCCGCGGCACGCATCCAGCTGGCCCAGCTCTCAACGGCCCGATCCGTCGAGTTCATAGGGCATCGACCTACCAACGCCAGAGCGGGTCTTGAGGTTACGTTGAGACTTTCCCGAGGTGGACCCGGGCGCGTCACTTCACCGAGCCGCGGACGTACCGCTGCAGCGCACCGGACCGGCGGATCTGCCGCTCGAGCAACGTGGTCTGCACCGCCGCCCAGGTGTGGATCAGGCCGGCCGCGACACCGGCGTCGACGACGGGAGTCTGCTCGTGCTCGGGGGTGGTGGCGGTGGTGTCGATCAGGCGGAGGGCGGTGGCGGTCATGGTGTTCTCCTGGGGGGATGGTGATGCGGGGACTGCGGTCACGAGCTGGCCTGGTCGCACCAGGCCGAAGAAGTGGTGGTCCGCCTCGAGGAACGTGCCTCGAGGCGGACCACAGTGGCCCCCCAGCCAGTCTGTGTGGACGCTGCCCGCTCGCCGCTGATCGGCCGCGGGCGACGCGGCATCTGCAGGATCGTGGCGTCCGCTGATCCGTAATCAGCGGGTTCGGGGTTCGAGTCCCTGATGGCGTACTGAGTACCACCACCACCCGGACGACCCTCGTAGTCGTCGCCCGGGAGCAGGTCGCCCGGCGACAGCCGTAGGACACGGGCCGCGGTGATGATGTCGTCGATCGTCCAGCCGGTCTCGCCGCGAAGTCGGCGGCTGACATTGGTCTGCGAGATCCCGAGGTGCCTCGCCATCTCGGTCTGCGAGATCTTCATCCGCCACATCCAGTGGAAGACCTTCTCGCCCACGATCGCATCGGCGGTCGGTACCGCCGGAGCGCCCTCAGTCGTCATGACCACACTGTAGCCGGAAAACGCCTGAATCCGCCAGAACTGCGAGATTTTGCGCAACACGCTAGGCAAAATCTGGCTAGATCCACGACTTTCGTCTACGGTCACTCCCCATGAGCCCGCGAAAATCGCATGGATCCGCAGTTACCGCACCAGAGCCGCGGCCGCTGCTGACTCCTCGCGAGGTCGCCCGTCGGCTCGGGATCTCCCCCTCGACGCTGCGCACCTGGGACGGGCGCCTCCCCGTGGTCAAGCTCCCCTCGGGTCACCGCCGGTACCGCCTCGAGGACGTCGAGCGCATCGAGCGTGGTACGTGATGGCCGCCCGCCGCGGTGACTCCCGGGCCTCGATGGTGATGGCCACCGCGCTCGGTCTCCTGTGCGTGCTGGCGATCGTGCTCGTCCTCCACGACATGGCCACCGGCCTGCACCACCTCGGCGACACCATGCAGCAGGCCCCGGCCACGACGGGCGGTCAGCCGTGACCGACGAGATCTCCGACGACGCCGCCCTGGCGATCCTTCGCCGGATCCAGGCCAGCGTGCAGAACGCCCTCGATGACGGTGTCGATCCCGAGCTCGTCCTCGACGCGGTCGCAGCCGGCCTCCAACGCGCAGCTCTCGACGGCCGCGGCTTCGGCACCTCGCCGCTGTCCATGTCGCTGACGCGCGCCTTCATCTCCTCGGTGGGACCCATGGGGGGGTCCGGTCCCACCGAGGGCACCACCACCTCCGCGGGCTCCGACGCCGTTCCCGTTGCGGCGCCCGGTGTCCCGAGCTCCGGACCGGAGCCCGCGGAGGCGGCATCCTCATGAGCCAGGTCGACGTCGAGCGGGCCGTCGAGTCGTACGACGAGCCCGTCGTCCGTGAGCTGCACGGGATCCGGCCGTCGCGGCTCGAGGGCCGGCCCACGTTCCCGGTCACCGACACCGCCACCCAGTTCCGCGATCACTACGCCGACCTGACCCCGGGCGACCTGCTCCTCGCCGGAGCGGCCGCCGTGAACTTCCACGAGGTCGACCAGGTCGCCCTGCT
>Ga0268266_10000803_pt1 | contig 41679 bp, 38 predicted proteins | sample KBSS13metaG_FD_190356 | JGI IMG/M metagenome (GOLD analysis project Ga0268266, IMG submission 190356) | Switchgrass rhizosphere microbial communities from Kellogg Biological Station, Michigan, USA - KBS S1-3 metaG (SPAdes) (version 2) | ecosystem: Host-associated > Plants > Roots > Rhizosphere...
ACGTGTTGGTACCCATATTGTCGAGCAGCAGGACATCGGCCCCCGCCTCCAGCGCTTCCTCGATCTGGTCGATGTGGTCGACCTCGCAGCAGACCTTGACCATGTGACCGACGGCGGCCTTCACCTGGCGCACTGCCGGGCCAATGCCGCCGGCGGCGACGACATGGTTGTCCTTGATCATCGCCGCATCGTCGAGGGCGAAGCGGTGATTGACGCCGCCGCCCATACGCACCGAATACTTCTCGAACACGCGCAGGCCCGGCAGGGTCTTACGAGTGTCGACGATGCGAGCCTTCGAGCCGGCGACGGCGGCGACATAGCGACCGGTCAGGCTGGCGATGCCCGACATATGGGTTACGAAATTGAGCGCCACCCGCTCGGCCGAGAGCAGCGCACGGGCGCTGCCCGAAATGCGGGCGATGATGTCGCCAGACTTAACAGCCTGCCCGTCCGCGATCAGGCGCTCGAAGACAATGTCGGGCTCGACGCCACGGAAGGCCGCCTCGGCCAAGTCCAGCCCGGCGACAATCCCCGGCTCCCGCGCCATCAGGCGGGCGGAGGCCCGGACACCGCCGTCGATCAGCGCGTCGGTGGTGATGTCACCGCGGCCGATGTCCTCGGCCAAAGCGCGCTGGACCGCTTCGCGCACCAGGTACTGAGGCAGCATGCTACTTGCGGCCGACGGCCAGCATGTTCTCGACCGAGCGGCGCGCGCGCGCGGCGACATCTGCGTCGACCACGACCTCGGTGCTCATGGTCTGCAGCGCATGCAGGATCTTAGGCAGCGTGATCAGCTTCATGTGCGGGCACATATTGCAGGGCCGCAGGAACTCGACACCCGGATTCTGTACGGCGACGTTGTCCGCCATCGAGCATTCGGTGATCAACACCACGCGCTTCGGCTGGCGGTTGCCGACATAATCCGACATGCCGGCGGTCGAGCCGACATAGTCCGCCTCGGCAAGCACATCCTGCGGGCATTCCGGATGGGCCAGTACGATGAGGTTATCCTGGCCTTCGCGCAGGCGGCGGATTTCGGCGCCGGTGAAGCGCTCATGCACCTCGCAATGGCCGTGCCAGGTGATAATTTTGACCTTGGTCTGGCTGGCGACATATTGGGCCAGATATTCATCGGGCAGGCAGATCACCTCTGGCACGCCCAGCGATTCCACGATCTGTACCGCGTTGGCGGAGGTGCAGCAGATATCGACCTCGGCCTTCACGTCGGCGGACGTGTTCACATAGGCGACGATCGGCACGCCCGGATAGCGCTGGCGCAGCAGACGGATGTCAGCGGCGGTGATCGATTCCGCCAGCGAGCAACCGGCCCGCACGTCCGGAATCAGCACGGTCTTTTCCGGGCTCAGGATTTTGGCGGTCTCAGCCATGAAATGGACGCCGGCCATGACGATGACATCGGCGTCGGTCTTGGCGCCCTCGCGCGCGAGGGACAGGCTGTCGCCCACCACGTCAGCGACGCAGTTGAAGATTTCCGGCGTCTGGTAGTTGTGCGCCAGGATCACCGCGTTCATCTCGCGCTTCAGCCGGTTGATCTCGGCGACATAGGGCGCGTGAACCGGCCATTCCATCTTCGGCATGATCCGGGAAACGCGCTCGTAAAGCGGCGCCGTCTCGGCGGCAATGGCCGGAGAATATTCGAGGGAAACCGGCCGAGACCGGTCGAGGGTTGTCAGCATAGAAGGGGATCCCAGTCCTAAAACGCTTACGTCAGCCTATTGGCCCAAAGCTTGTTGGGTACTTATGCTAACAGTGAGCATTACTCGGGCGACTGTCAACCCGCCGATTCGCACGAGCGCCGCCCTTCACCGATAAAACTGCGCGGCCCATTCGCGATATTGAACGATCGGGCCATCGCGATGGCACAGATTCGGCTCCTTGCGGAATTTCTTGTGCTCCCAGATGTCGAAGTCCTCGGTCAGGGTCCGCGCCTGGGCATCCGCATAGGATTTGAGTTCCTCCCGTACCTCAGCCTCATCGCCGTGCCTTAAGTTTGCGATAACGCTCAAACAGATAGGCAGTTCCTCGGCCGAGATCGGGGTCGTCACGAAAAAAATGATGACCTCGAGCTCGCGGCTTCCCTTCAGTAGCAGCAGGGCGCTTCTGACCGCCGTCTATTTCGAGGTCAGGGTCCAGACGCCGTCCCAGTCGTCGGGCAGCGGTTCGACCAGGCAGTGCTGGCAGCGCTCGACATACATCTGGCTGACCCCGTCCTGGGGCTGGATCGCGAGCGCGGCTTCGAAGCCGGTGATGGCGCGCTTCCAGTCGCGGGCGCGATAACCCTCGAGGCCGTGATTGAATGCGTCGAGCAGGCCCGGCAGGTCCGGACAGGTCTGCTCGTTGTGATAGCCCATCACCTCATAGACCGCGACCGGGCGGTGCTTGCCCTTGACCTTGATGAGATCGACTTCGCGCGATGGCGTCGGCGTCATCATTGCCTGGATGGTCGATTCGCTGACCAATATCTTGGTGCGGTAATATTTGTTGGCGCCTTCCAGGCGTGAGGCGAGATTCACGCTGTCGCCGATGGCGGTATATTCCATTCTGCTCGGCGAGCCGATAGTGCCGACAACCACCTCGCCGGTGGCGATGCCGACACCGATATCGATCGGCGCCTGGTTGCGTCCCGCCCGCACGACGTTGAGCTCCCGCAGCGCCAACATCATGCCGTTGGCGACCGCCACGGCACGGTCGGCATCGTCGGGCTTGGCGAACGGCGCACCGAACAGCGACATGATCGCGTCGCCGATATATTTGTCGAGCACGCCGCCGTGCTTGAACACGACATCGACCATCCGCTCGAAATATTCGTTCAGCAGCGATACGGTTTCGCGTGCGCCCAGCGCCTCGGTCAGCGTGGTGAAGCCGCGTACGTCGGAGAACAGGATCGAACAGGTCTGCGCCTTGCCGCCCAACTCCTGCTCGGCGCCGCCGGCCAGCACCTGGTCGGCGATGTCCTTGCTCATGAAGCGCGCCATCGTGCTCTTGACGCGGGCTTCGGCGGTGATGTCCTCGAACACAAGCATCGAGCCGATGCGGTCGCCGTCGAGCGCGAACAACGGCTGGGCGGTCATGTTCACCGATACCGAATTGCCGCCCACTTTCAGTGTAGCGTCGATCGACGTATCGCGCTCGCCGGTGGCGGCAACCCGCTCGACCGCGGCGGTCACCCAGGCATTGTCCTCGCCGAACACATCGGCCGGGGTACGGCCGATCAAAGCCTCGGCGTCGGTCGACAGAATCGTCAGCGCGGCGTCGTTGGCCGTGACCACCTTGCCATCGCCGTCGGTGGTCATCATGCCGTTCGACGTACTCTTGAGAATGCTCTCATTGTACGTCTTGACGCTGACCACCTCGTCGAAGAGCTGGGCGTTCTCAAGCGACACGGCGACCTGCGCGGTGAAGGCCTGCAGCCGGGATTCGTCCTTGGCGCTGAACGGCGCGCTGCCCTTCTTGTTCAGCACCTGGGTCACGCCGATCCTGGCGCCGGTCTTGCTGATGATCGGCATGCACAGGATGTTGCGGGTGTGATAGCCGGTACGCTTGTCGACCCGCTGGTCGAAGCGCGGGTCGGCATAGGCGTCGGGAATGTTCATCGTCTTGCCGGTGGTGAAGACGGTGCCCGCGATGCCGGCATTGGCCGGAATGCGGATGCCGCCGGCGCCGACATCGGTGGCAAAGGACGACCACAGCTCATCCGTCTTGGCGTCGTAGACGAACAGCGTGGAGCGTTCGGCGTCGAGCAGATCGCAGGTCGCGCTCATGATGCGATGGATCAGGGCCGAGAGTTCCAGCTCGCCCGACAGGCTGTGCGTTACCTCCAGCATGCGGACCTCGTCGCGCATGCCCCGGATCATGTGGTTGAAGCCGCGGAACAGGTCGGCATATTCGTCAGTGACGGTAATCTCGAGGTCGACGCCGAGATCGCCTGCCTCGACCCGCCGCATCGCCTGGGCCAGCATGGCCGCCGAACGCGACACCTCCGACGCGGTCAGGATCGACATGGTCAGCGCCCCCGCCATGCTGACCAGCACGATGCCGCCGACCCACAGGAACAGCGGCAGCATGACCTGCAGGTCCGGCCGGATACCGAAGCTGTCGAAACGCTGCCCAACCTTGAACAGCACGGAGAAGGCGAAGAAGACCAGCGGCAACGCGGCGATGAAGATCGATAGATAGAGCAGCTTGCTGCGCAGCTTGACCGAGACCAGGTTGCGCTCGTCCTGCGGCAGGATTCCGTCGGCGACGTACGGCGACAGCCTGCCGATCACCTCCTCGATATCGCGGGAGATGCTGAAATATTCGAAAATGGCGTGCGTCGGCGAGGCGAAGAACAACGTCGTCGTGCAGAAAATCGCGATCTGCCAGGTCACGAAGCCGGCGCCCAAAAGGAGGTTCGCTCCGGTCAGCGCGAACAAGACCGCCAGCGTCGCCATCGGCCCGTGCAGGAATGTCACCCGCACGAAGGAATAGTACGGCAGGTTGAGCGCCCGCACGATCGCCGCCGACGCCTCCGCCTCGGTCGGCGCCTCGCCGCAGTCGAGCCGTTCCAAAGCCCCGCGGATCGGCCGGAAATGGCGGGTGATCAAATAAATATCGGGAACGATGTAAAAAGCGACGGTGGGCACCGTCATGCTGAGCACCATGCCCCACTGCACGAGCGTGAAGTCGAGGCCAAGGGCCGCGAGAATTAAGATGACCGCGACTGCCGCGGAAGAGCCCTGGAGATAAAGCCACACCAAATGGCGGTAGAACGCGGACGCCGAACGATGGCGCGACAACGGGGCCGCGCGGGCCCCGCCAGCATCACCGACGATCTCTTGCGCCACTTCGACCATGCCCGGTTTATAGGTTGTAAGGTATTACAGTCGCAAGCAACGTTTTGACCTTTCTGCGCGTGAAACGAATGTAGGAACGCGGCTAAAGCAGCCGCATTTTCCGCGCCGCATGGTCCTCGATCATCATGTCGAGCGGCACCGGCCGGCCGACGACGTAACCCTGCGCCTGGTCGATGCCGATATCCTTAACGATCTCAAGGGTTTCGGCGTCCTCGACGAATTCGGCGACCGTCTTGATGCCCAGCTTGTGGCAGATTTCGTTAATCGCCTCGACGATCACCCGGTCGACCGGATTGTCCTTGATGTTGCGGATAAAACTGCCGTCGATCTTGAGCCCGTCAATCGGGAACTGCTTCAGATAGGTGAAAGAGCTTAGCCCGGTCCCAAAATCGTCCAGGATCAGGGCATGGCCGGCCTCGCGCACCGCCATCATGAAATTGCGCGCGGTGTCGATATTGTTGATCAGCGCGGTCTCGGTGATCTCGAAATTCACCTGGCTTGGCGGCAGGTGCGAGGCTTCGAGCGTCGTCTTGAGAAAAGGCCAGAATAGCGGGTCGTTCAGCGAGTTGGCCGACAGGTTGATCGAGACCGACAGATCCTCGATCCCGGCCAGCGCGGCGCCGCGCTCGACCAGCGCATTCTCGATCACCCAGCGGTCGAGGCTGCCCATCAGGTCATAGCGCTCTGCCGCCGGGATGAAGGTGCCGGGCCGGAGCACCCTGCCCGTGCTGTCGGTCATTCTGAGCAGCAGCTCGACATTGCGCCGCTCCTTGGCCGTCGGCTTCAGCGTCTTGATCTCCTGGGCGAAAAGCTGGAAGCGCCCAGCCTCGATCGCCCCGCGGATGCCGGAAGCGACCATGATCTCATGATGATGGCGCTCGGCCGCGCCGTTGCGGCCGCCATAGACCACCACCTGGTTGCGGCCACCGCTCTTGGCGGCATAGCAGGCAACATCGGCCTGGCTCATCAGATCGACCGGCCCCGGCGAACGCGCCGTGATCGCAGTGACGCCGATCGAGGCGCCAATATCGTAGATCTTCCGGTCCCAGGAGAGACGGATCGCCAAGATCGCGTCGATCAGCTCCCGCGCCAGATGCTCCGCCCTGGCGAGCGAGCAGTCATAGAGCAGCAGCGCGAACTCATCGCCGCCAAGGCGCGCCGTGAAATGCTTGTCCTTGCAGGTCTTCCTGAGCAGGTCGCCGATCAAGCGCAGAAACGCGTCCCCCGCCGCATGGCCGGCCGTGTCGTTGACGATCTTGAACCGGTCGAGGTCCATGAAGCACAGAGCATGCTCATGCTGCTGCGCCTGCGCCTGATCGCACGCCTGCTGCAGCCTGTCCTCGAACGTCATACGGTTGGGCAGCCCGGTCAGCGCATCGTGCGCCGCCGTATACTCCAGCCGTTTCTGCAGGGTCATCAGCTCGGTGACGTCCGTCGCCGTTCCGACGGTACGGTCGGGTATTCCATCGGGCTTGCGAAAAAGCTGAAGCACCGCGGTCAGGTAGCTGAGCTCGCCCGATGGTGAGCGCGCGCGAAAGGTGAAGGATGTGGTCGAACCCTCGGCCAGGGTGCAGTCACGGTCCCGCCGCAGCCTGGGGAGGTCCTCGGGATGGATCAGCGCCTCCCAATTCCGGGCGGTAATCCGGTAGCTGCCTTCCCCGTCTCCGCGGGCAAGGCCGAACGCCTCGGCATGCAGCATCTCCCGCATGCGCTCGTCCAGCCGGTATTCACCGCTGGCGAAATCGAATTCCCAGATCCCGACCCCAGCAGCGCGGGTCGCCAGGGCGAGCCTTTCCTGCCCGCGCCGATTCTGCTCCTCGGCCCACTTCAACGGCGTGATATCGGTGGCGACCCCTCGCCAGAACATCCAGCCATCGGGGAATGGCTCGGGATCGGCGACGATGTCGAGCCACCGCAGCCCCTCCTCGGGAATGTTCAACCGGCATTGCTGGTGAAAGCGCCCGACCTTGGCGGTGGCGTCACCTATCGCCCGGTTCAGGCCCTCGAGATCGTCCGGATGAACCAGACGCATGAAATCCTCAAAGGAGAATTTCGTCAGATCGAAAGTCTCGGAGCCGAGGCGGAGAAGTTTGATTACAGCCTGATTGACGTAGCTGAGGTTGAATATGCCATCACGGAAATTGAGGCGGCTTTCGAACACGATCGCAGGGACAATGGAAAGGAGCTGTTCGGGATCCCGTTCCGAGTCGGACAAAGACGTCATGCTCCCAGTGCCCTTAGCGGCAACAATACAGGCACTCTACCACCTATCTCATTTATTGGAATAGGATTTCCCTTTAATGGGGCCACCCCTCGCCCGCCCCATGCGCAGAGCATGACCAACGTCGATCGGCAACGTACGCACCGATCGTTAAAATGCGATTATGAGTTTAGGAAAATGTTCGAGGCAACCCTAAAACAAGGTAATTCCCCAGGGATTTCTGCACCTTAGGGTTCAATAAATAAAACTGAAATATATAACGTCAATACTGACGGAGGCGGTCACACCTCTTCTGGTTCTTCCAGGCGGAAGGTCTCGGTATCGTAGTCATAAGCGAAGATTTCGGCATAGCGGCCCCAGTTGATCAACCGGTCCAATGTATCGCTAGCCCATTCCTCGCTCATGTGATCCTCGAGCTCGGTCAGGAAACGCTGTGCCGGGGCACGATGATTCGGCCGTTCCTGCAACACCTTCTGGATGTGAGCGGCCAGGGGCACGTTGCGCAGCAGGTGGTTGCGGAACATCGCCTTGCGCTCATCCATCTCGGCGTCCGAGAAAGCCTTGCCCGCCGCCGTCAGCTCGACGTCGCCACCGCCGACATGGGCGAAACCCAAAAGCTGCATGCCGTCCAGCAGGACGAACAGATCGTCGACCGACAGATTCTGGTATTCGGCCAGGTCCGGCAGGTCGGCGCGGCCACGATAGCGGTCCTCCATCAGCGTATCGATCAGCGCCGACAGCTGCTGCTGCGGCGCGTCGGGGATGCGCACGGCGAATTCCTGACCCTCGGCCTGTTGCGCTCCGGGCTCGCCCCGCGCGCGCTTGCCTGCCGCCCCGCCGGGCGTGGTCGTGAGCAGCGTGTAGACCTGGTCGACGATGGAGCGGAAGCCGGGGCTGTTCCAGTCGCGCGGCCGCGGCAGCGGCACCCGAATCTCAGCCCGAATACGACCGGGATCGGACGAGAAGACCAGAATACGGTCGGCCATCTCGACCGATTCCTCGATATTGTGCGACACCATGAGAATGCTCTGGGTCGGAATCTTGCGGTCCTGCCACAGATCGACCAGGTCGCCGCGCAGCGTCTCGGCGGTCAGCACGTCCAGCGCGGAGAATGGCTCATCCAGCAGCAATATGTCGGGGTTGATCACCAGCGCCCGGGCGAAACCGACGCGCTGGCGCATACCGCCCGACAGCTCCTTCGGATAAGCGGATTCGAACCCATCCAGGCCGATCAGGTCGATCGCCGCCTCCGCGCGCTTGCGGCGTTCCTCCTTCGGCACATTCATTGCCTCGAGCCCGAGCTCGACATTGCCCAGCACGGTCAACCACGGGAACAGGGCGAAGCTTTGGAACACCATCCCTGCCCCGCGTACCGGGCCCTTCACCGTCTGGCCGCGATAGCGCACTTCGCCGTTCGACGGCTCCGACAGGCCGGCGATCAGGCGCAGAAAGGTCGACTTGCCGGAACCCGATTTGCCCAGCACCGCGACAATCTCGCCCGGCACGAGGCGAAAATTGAGATCGTCCAGAACAAGACGTTCGCCGCGATCGGCCACGGGATAGGTCTTGAAGACGTGATCGACTTCGATCAGCGAGGGCGCGTTAGCCATCGGTCCGCTCCTTGGACATCAACTTAAACATCGTCGAGACGCATGCGCTCGGCGGCATAGTCATAAAGCCGCCGCCAGAGCAGGCGGTTCAGGAAAATCACGAAAATGCACAGGACCGCCGTGCCCAGGATCAGCCTGGGAATGTCGCCGTCGGCGCTGGCCTGGGCGATATAGGCGCCGACACCGGTCGCGGTCAGGGTCGTGCTGCCCGAATGCACCCATTCCGAAACGATTGCCGCATTCCACGACCCGCCGGCGGCGGTCAGCGCACCGGTGATATAGGCCGGAAAGATCGCCGGGATGATCAGGCGGCGCCACCAGATCAGCCGCTTCAGGCCGAGATTGCGGGCGACATACTTGAAATCCTGCGGCAACGACGACGCGCCGGCGATCACGTTGAACAGGATGTACCACTGGGTTCCCAGGATCATCAGCGGCGAGAGCCATATCTCGGTATTGGCGTGATAGCGGACGATCAGCGCCACCGCGACCGGGAAGAACAGGTTGGCCGGAAATGCCGCCATGAACTGCACGATCGGCTGCGCCTGGCGGGTGACGGCGGGCCTGAGCCCGATCCAGACGCCGATCGGCACCCAAACGATGGTTGCGATCGCGATCAGCACCAGAACCCGGATCGCGGTCAGCAGTCCCAGATAGAAGACATGGACGACCTCGCCGATGTCGATCTGCGTCCGCACCACCGCCGCCATGCGATAAACGACATAGCCGACGATCAGCACCAGCAAAACGTCATAGACCCGTTCGACCCATTTCGGGATTGACGCGGCGCGGTCCATCGGGCCGTCGCGGCCGATGCCGATGAGGGTCAGGCCGCGCCGGAATGCCTCGCCGCCGGTCCGGTTCCAGCCCTGGCCGGCGGCGGCAAAGGCCAGCCGGAAGCCACGCGCCAACCCGGCCTTCTGCAGCATGGTCAGGAACCAGGGTCTCGCCAGATCGCCCGTGCCGTCGGATTCCGGCTTGAACTTGCTCGACCACGACAGCAGCGGCCGGAAGAAGAGTTGGTCATACAGCAGAATCACGACCAGCATCGTCAGCACCGCATAACCGACCGCCTTCAGGTTCTGCTGGTCAACCGCGGTGGCGATATAGGAGCCGACACCGGGCAGCACGATGGTCTGGCCGTTGGCGGTCAATGCCTCCGATGCCACGACGAAGAACCAGCCGCCCGAGACCGACATCATCATGTTCCAGATCAGGTTCGGCATCGCATGCGGCAGCTCCAGCTGCCAGAACCGGGCCCACGGTCCCAGCCGGTACATGCGATGCCGCCTCCTGCAGGTCGAGCGGCACGGTGCGCAGCGACTGGTACAGGCTGAACGTCATATTCCAGGCTTGGCTGGTGAAGATCGCGAACATCGCGGCGCATTCCGGTCCCAGCGTGCTGCCGGGGAACAGGGCGATCCAGGCGGTGATGGTGATGGTGAGAAAGCTGAGGATCGGAATCGACTGCAATATGTCGAGCACCGGGATCAGTATCTTCTCGGCCATCCGGCTCTTCGCCGCCGCCGCCGCGTAGATCAGCGTGAACAGGAAGGAAAAGCCGAGCGCGATGAACATGCGCAGCACAGTGCGCATCGCATAATAAGGCAGGTTCACCGGATCGAGCGAGATCACCGTCGGCTTACCGAGGTCGAACGGCTTGGTCATGCCGCCGGCCCCGACGACGATAAGCGTCAGCAACCCGAACAGCAGCGGGAATGCGATCAGGTCCCAAAAATTCGGCCGCAGGTGGTCCTGCCACCTGCGGACTGGCTGTCCCCAGAGCATCGAACGCATCATGCGACCTTCCTAGAAACCGGGCGCCCGGAAAACCGGGTGGGTATCAGGTTCTACGTTCAGGAAGACCGACTCCAGGAGCCGGCCGTTCAGACAAAACTTTTCTACGGAAGCGGTAATGCTCGGCCGGACGCCCGCCGGTCCGCGTCTCGCGCGCACCGGTCGGCTCCACGAGCCCACCGCGGTCGACCAAACGCCGAAAATTCTGTTTGTGCAAGCGGATTCCGGCCAAAGTCTCAACAGTTCTCTGCAGTTGCAACAATGTAAAGCTTTCCGCGATCAGCTCGAAGACCACCGGCCGGTAAGTGAGCTTGCCGCGCAGGCGGGAGATCGCCGTCGCCAGGACCCGGCGATGATCGCGCGCCATCTCCTGGCCGAAGACCGGTCCCTCCTCGAGTGCTCCCGGAAGGCGACGGCTTTCGGCGACGGCCCCCGCCTCGTAGAGCAGCTCATAGCGGTCCAGCGCCCGGTCAGGGTCCCATGAGACACGCCCTGCCCCGAACGTCATCGCCACCCGGTCGCGCCGGCGGTCGCGCTCGGCGCCGTCCCCGGCGCTCGCCCCCCACTCCTCCAGCACCGGCAATATCTCGCTTCGGACGATGTTTGGACGCCCGGCGCGCCAATCCTCCCATGGGAAAAACCGGTACCAGTCACTCCAGCTCGCGTCGCTGGCGCAGTTCAGCGAGGCCGCCGAGGTCAGCGCCAGATAGCTGATCGAGACAAGCCTGCGGTCGGGGGTTTCCGCCGCCGGATCGCGCCCACGGTCGCCGAAAGTGTACAGTTGCTCGACATAACCAAGCTTGAGGCCGGTCAGCTCCGCAACCCAGCCGCGCAGGCCGCGCTCGAGCGTCGGATGGGCCGACGGGTCGAGGGCACCCAGCGGCAGGGCGCGAAGGTCGGAAGCAGGCGTCGCAACGGTCAGCACCTGAGGCTCATCGCCGACCACGGCGACGATCACGGCGCTGAGCTCGATGGCGATCGCCGGCGCCGCGCTCATCTCATGACGATCTTCACCCATGCGAAACGGCTCCGGCAAGACGGACGCGGGATCGGAAAACTTCGTCAACCTGTCGGGCCGCCTCCGCTCGCTGTCAACGGTGGAGTGGCCCGATGCGGTCTAATTACACGGGACGGACGTTTATAGGGGGTCTGGGGTCAAAATTGGAAGCGGGCGACGATACGGCCGTTGAAGGCACGATAATTGTCCCGATCCTCGCCGCCGGCCTCGATGGCGATGTCGGAGAATTTATTGCCGCCATGGATGCCGATACGGGCAATCGCGCCGCCCTTCTGCGAGGCGGTGTTGAGCGAGAAGGACGAACCGCCGACGAACGCGGCGTTCACCGTATCCGGCCCGCCAAAGACCTGCTTGTAGCCGACCATCACCTCCGGCCGCCACATGAAGTCGCGGTCACCGAAATGCATCCCGACAGTGACGCCGCCGGTGACCGATCCCTGGCTGTCGGTGGCGCCGTCGACCGCGAGGTCGAAAGCCTTGCCGCCGTTATGCTCGGTACGGGAGCCCTGGGAGAGCAGGAAATAATCGCCAGCGATCGACGGGCGGACGAACCATTCTTCGTCCAACTGCTCCTCATAGCTGATGCCGAGATGGGCCTGCATCACGCCCCCGCTCCAGTCGGCGTTCGCGAAGCGCGAAATCTCCGTGCCGGTCAGGTCGGTTCCGGAGAAGTTGCGGGTGCTGTTCATCAGGGCGACACCGCCATTGAGGCTGGCGTCGTAATGCAGGCGCCCGTCAGTCTCGTGGTAATAGGCGCCGATCGTATAGGTGGTGCCGATCTCCTCGTTGTTCGGCCCAGTGTTGAAGTCGTCGACAGCCGCCCGCATATATGCGGCCGAGACGCCCCAGGCCGCGGTCGTGGTAATCGGCATTTCATAGCCGAAAGCGAAGCCAAGGCCGCCGCCATGATAGCCAGGTGACGAGCTGGTGCTGTCAACGGCGCCGAAACCGAATGACTGGGCCCAAGCGCCGGTGCGGTTCCCCCGCAGCATCACCGAACTGTCGGCCTCGGTCCGCGCCAGCGTGTCGGCGCCCTGGGACAGGATCTCGAACAGGCCGCCGGAATAAGACGGCAGCATCTGCGAGAACACACGGCTGAACTCTTCCTTGGTTCCGGCCGCATTGAAGACGTTGCGGATGCCGATATCGGAGTAATTGTCCTTGAAGACGGCGTTATAGGCCGACTCGCTGCCCAAAACCCCGGCCTCGGAGAAGGGCCGGTCGCGGACCCCAATCCCGATGGTGCCGCCGCCCACATCGGTGACGATCTTGGCGTCGTAGAAGTAGGGCACGTCGCCCAACAGCAGAGAGGGTTGCCCAGCCAGGGCGTTGGCCGAGACGGTTTCGATCACTGTGAAAGTCTGCGGCGAGGTAAGCTGGCTTTCCAGAGACAGCCCGATCTTGGCCCCGCTCGTTATCGACACCGGGCCGCTGACCGAGACGCTGCCGTTCTTGCCGGTGGTCGGATCGACGGCGAAGTCGATCTGGCCCTTCGAGCCCATCGTCAACTTCGACAGCTTAAGCTTCGCGGTGCTGGACGAGGCCAGCAATCCGTTTTTGACATTCAGATTCAGCTGGCCGCCAGCCACCTGGGTGATCGCGCCGCCCAGTATGCCGCCGTTGTTGATAGTTAGCCTGTTGCCCGCCGAGGCGCCGAAGCTGACATTGCCGTCGATCGTCCCCGCCTCAAGGTCCAGATTCGCACCGTTCGCGCCGAAAAATATGTTGCCGTTGATCGAGGGCGCGGTTCCATTGCTGGAGCCCGATTGGGTGACATTGAGGAATTTGGTATCCCCGCGCGCATCGATCGCGACCGCCCGTCCTTTGACCGTGGTCGCTGTGATCTGGCCCCTATTGTTGATTGCGCCCAGCCCGCCGCCGGAAACGAGGATGCCGGTGGCCTGCCCGCCGGTCGACGCGCGGGGGCCTTCGCCGAAATTCACGGTCGACGTGATCGTACCGGCATTAACCAGCGCCGCCACATTGGCACCGCTGCTGATGACGACACCGGTGGCATTGGCGGCGAAGGCCGTGGCATCAACCTTGGCGCCGGAGGCGATCTTCATCCCATCGGTCAGATTGGCAGTTCCGCCGCCGCCGCCGACCTGGAGCGCGGTCGACGAGATCAGGTCGTAGATGCCGTTCGACCGCACGATGCCGCTGACCAGCAGATCGCGCCCCCCCTTGGACGTCGGCCCGATATCCGCAGTAACGCCGGTCGTCGGCATGATAGCCAAGGCCGGCGCCGATCCATAGGTGACGACAGTGCCGGCGGCGCCGATCGAGATTCCGCCGCCAACACTGTTATTGACGGCGACGGCTGACGAGGACTGCGCCAGATTGGCAAGCGTGCCGCCAAACGTCGCCGGCCGCGCGGTGACGACATCGCCGCTGTAATAGCCGTCGGACCGGACAGTGCTCGTGATCGATAGTTGCCCACCCACCGTGCCGTTGAGCTGGATACCGCCCGCCCCCTGCCCCAGCGAATCGATGCTGTTGCTGACCGTGATGCTCCCTGTCACCGACGAGGTCGCATTGACCAGGATGCCGAAGCTGTTGTTGCCAGTGATGCCGATCGTGCCAAGGTTGCTGATCGCGCCTTTGACCTGACCGTTATTAAGGTAAATGCCAGCCGAGTCGTTGCCCCGCACCGTGATCACGCCGGTGGCCGAATTGCTGATGTTGCCCTGGAACGGCGTCGTGGTGTTGATCTGGATGCCGTAGCGATTTTCGCCCTTGGTCAGCGGCAGGGTCGTCGCCAGGGTCGAATCGGTGATGTTGATCGTGCCGTCATTGAGGATCGTCTGGGTCCCAGTCTTGGTCCCACCCTGAGTCACCAGGATACCGGTCATGTTGTTGCCGTCGTTGCCGGTGATCGTGCCCTCGTTATCGACGGAATTGGCGCTGTTCACGGTGACGGCGGCGCCTTTGGTGATCGTGATGGCGCCACCCGAATCGATCGTGACATCGTTGCCGTTGCTGGTGACCGGGGTCGTCACCGAGTCTGAAATCGTGGTCGTTCCGGCATGCGCGTAATACGCGGGAACCAATAAGGCGCTGGTGGCGAGCAGGAGGGAAAGACGGCGAAACCTAGGGAGGAGCATGTTCAACCGCGCGCGCTCCGAACTGAAAAAGCCATCACATTCTCCTGACAGATTCCCGCGGATGACTAACACACGCCCTGACTGATGTCACTCACGGAGCGCGGAGCGGCAAATGGCCAAAAACATGAAATTATACCGCATTCTACACGTGCGACGGCGCCCGACCTTGCGCGCGCCGATGCCAGTTTTCAGCGGAAGTTGAGCTCCAGCGTGACGCCGTTGGGGTCGTTCACGAACAGCTGCCGCAGGTTGATGCTCGGCACGTCGCTGCTGGTGAAAGGCAGCCCGCGCGCCGTGAGCTTGGCCCGCATCGCGTCATAGTCGTCGCATTCGAAGGCGATATGGTCGATGGCGCCACCGCCGTTGAGCGACGACAGCTCCAGGTTGCCGGCCAGCTTGCCCAGCCGGTCGCGTACCCGCCCGAGCGCTGCCTCGGGATCCTTGGGGTCGATGGCGATGATGTGCAGGATCGGCCGGTCGCTGGCGTCATAAAGCCACGCGCCCATGCTGCGCGTGCCGGGAAAGTCGCCGTCCTTGAGATCGACGATATCGGTATAGAAGGCGATCGTCCCATCCAGATCGAAGGTCCGGATGTTGCAATGGTCGAGTTTCGTCATCGTCTTTCCCCAGTTCCCAGTGCTAGTGTTTTTCTGCCTCCTGACCGGCAAAGGCAACGCCTTTTCGTTCAGGACCCAACCAGGTGACCAGGCTGACGAGCAACGCCGCGGCTATCCCCAGCAGCGTTATCGCCAATCCGTAATTGTTGCCATGGTGAGCCGCGAAACCCGCCTGAAGCGGCTGGTTCCGGGAAGAGAACAGATTGCCCAGCTGATAAGTGAAGCCGGGAAAGGTTCCGCGTGCGCCCTCAGGCGATAACTCGTTGAGATGCACCGGCACCATGGCGAATGCCCCCTGCACCAGCAACTGGACCGCAAAGGCGCTGGCGGCGAGCAGGACCGGTGTGCTTACCACGCTGTAGGTCCAGATCACGAGCGGCAGCAGGAGCGTGGCCAGGATGATCGTCCGGCGCCGCCCCAGCCTCTCCGAATAGGCGCCGAACAGGACGCCGCCGGTGATCGCGCCCAGATTGGCGACCACCGTGATCGCGCCGGCCGCATGCGGCCCCAGGCCGTGCTGGACTTTGAGAAAGGTCGGGAACAGGTCCTGGGTCGCGTGGCTCATCGAATTGAAGCAGGTCATCAGCACGACGACATAGATGAAGAGCGGCCAGCGCCCACGTACCGATTCACGCAGCGAGGCGACAAAGTTCACGCGGTCCGAGCGGGTCGCCTCCCACACCGGCGACTCCGCGACACTGAACCGAAGATAGAGAACCAGCAGCGCGGGCGCGACGCCGACGACGAACATGCCGCGCCAGCCGATATATTCGTAGATCGTCCAGAAGACGACTGCGGCCATCAGATTGCCGACGGCATAGCCCTGCTGAAGTATTCCCGACACCAGCCCGCGCGCCTTGGCCGGGATCGTCTCCAGCGCCAGCGAGGCGCCCAGCCCCCATTCGCCGCCCATGCCGATCCCGAACAGGGCACGCAGCACCAGCAGCATCTCAATCGAGGTCGAGAAGGCCGTCGCCAGTTCCATCAGCGAATAGAACAAGATGTCGAACATCAGCACCGGCTTGCGCCCGAATCGTTCCGCCAGCAGGCCGAAAATAAAGGCGCCGACCGGGCGCATCGCGAGAGTTACGAAAAACGCCTCGGCAACCGTCTCGATGCCGGTCGAAAACTCCTTGGCGATATCGGCGACGACAAAGGTCAACAGGAAGAAGTCGAACGCATCCAGGGTCCAGCCGAGAAAACTGGCGATGACGGCCGAACGTTGCTCGCGATTGAGCGATCCCAGAACTGAAAACATCCGGCCGGCCTTTCTCACTGCGGTCTTGTGGCAACCCTAGAAGCAAACCCTCCTGGCCGCCAAGGCCTGTTGCCTGGACAAAAACGCCCCACGCCGCCATCTTCCAATAATGACCGAGAAGCCGCGCACATTCGGAGCGTTCTGGCCCCATTATCTGATGGCGCATCGCGATCCGCGCTGCCGGCGGCTACATTATGTCGGGTCGACCGGCGCGCTGATCGGCATCGTCCTGGCCATCGCCTTTCTGAACCCCTTGTGGTTCGTCGGCGGTATGGTTTTTGCCTATGCGATGGCCTGGACCGGCCACTTCGCCGTCGAGCGCAACCGGCCGGCGACCTTCGGCAACCCGCTCTGGTCTCTGATCGGCGATATCCGCATGTATTTTCTATGGCTGAGCGGCCGGTTGGAGCCGCAATTGACCGCCGCCGAACGCGCCTTGGGCACTCCCGCGCACTGATTCGATACAGCGCAACTCAGATTATATATAATTTAACGAAAAAGCTTTGCGTTCAGTAGGCAAATCAGGTAGCGCTACGCCTGTTCTGCGACCCGGGCCACCCGGCGACGAAGGCTAAACCGCCGCTTGAAAGCTGAGCTATTTGAACGACTTTGCCGCGATGTCACAGCTTTGCCCAAGGCCGCGTTTCCAACCGGCGCGAATATGCCGGCAATCATGCTAACGAGTCCCATGTCAGCCTTTGTGATGTCCCTGTCAGCACCGGCTTCGCCCATCTCAACTTCGGCTTCGCATGAGTCCTGACACGCAGTTGCCGCAAATCCTGGTGGTCGAGGACGACGAGCTGACACGGGAGTTCGTCGTCGATCTGATCCATTCATTCGGCTATCCGGTCGTCGCCGCCGCCGATGCGATGGAGGCGATGAAGATTCTTGAGGATACGCCCTCGATCGCGCTGGTCTTCACCGACGTCGCCATGCCCGGCGTGGACGGCATCATGCTGGCCGACATGGTCAAGCAGCATCGGCCGAAGCTGAAGATCCTCTACACCACCGGTGGTCACAGCGTATCGCGGATGAAGGCAACTGCCGGCATCCTGCACGGCAACATCCTGGCCAAGCCCTATCGCCCAAGCGACCTCAGGCGCGAGATCGAGCGCATCCTGAGTTGAGCCCCGTGGCCAGCCTCCGCATACCGCTTTTGCGCGCTTTCGGGTTGATGTAGTTTCCAACCGGTCAAAGGAACCGGAGCACACGGATATGAACCGCATCGCCGCCCTGGCCGCCGCAATCAGCCTTGCCGGCCTTGCCAGCGCCTATGCCCCCAGCGCTTACGCCGCCGATCCGGCGCCACAGGTCCGTGAGCCGCTGACCGAGGTTCCCCAGGCGCCCTTCAACGAAAGCGCCGATGCCCACGCGGACGTGGCCCTGGCGCTCAGCCGCGCGGCCGCTACGCATAAATACGTGCTGCTCGATTTCGGCGGCAATTGGTGCCCGGATTGCCGGGTCACCTCCGGCGTGCTGCAGATGAAAGAGGTCCAGCCCTGGATAGCGCGGAACTTCATCGTCGTGCCGATCGATGTAGGCCGCATGAACCGGAACCTGGATATCGCCGAAACCTATGGCCAGAAGATCCATGCCGTGCCGACGATGGTGGTGCTGGATGCAACGGGCAAGATACTGAATGCCGGCAACCCGACCGCGCTCAGCGATGCGCGCAGCATGACGCCGCAAGCGATCGTCGATACGCTGAATGGCTGGATCCAGAATCCTGGCTAACTCGCCCGGCCTAGTTAAATTCTCCCCTGCCCTTGCGGCGGCGATCCTCCTCGGCCTTGCCAGCTTCGGGGGAACCGCGCACGCCATGCCCGGCGACATGTCGTCGGCTTCTCCGGGGGAACGTGCCGCCGTCCAGTCCTATTGCGCCGGCGAGCAAACCTCGCTGACCCGAAATCTGTGCGTCACCAACCAGATGGCGACGATCCAGCGCCTGGGCCGCAAGCCCGATCTATCGGTCGCATCGTCCCAGCAAAAGGCCGAGATCGCTGAGGCCTGCGGAGACAAGAAGGTGCCGGGCGAACGCTACGCCTGCCAGCGCAGCCGGCTTGCCGCCGCCAGCCTGCCGGTGCGCGACGAGCCGGGCGGACGCTCGATGTCGCTGGACCTGGCTGCCAACCCCGCCGGCACGCAAAACCTGTTCAAGCCGCAGCCGAGCACCAACCTTCCCTTCTTCAGCCTGCAGAAATGGCGCCTGGAACGGCCGGCCATGCCGCCGGCGCGCAACACGCCAACGCTGCCGGCCGTGGCGCTGAACGAGAAGGTGAAGGACTCGGTCTATGTCGTGATGGCGAGCCAGCACGCGATCGAGCTGGCGTCGCGGACCGAGCATTCTCAGGGCAGCGCCGTGGCGATCACTGACCATATCCTGCTGACCAACTGCCATGTCGTCGCCGGCCGGCCGCAGATCGCGGTATCGCAGGACGGCGCCGGCAGCCGCGCCAAGCTGATCTACGGCGACCCCGCCGGCGACCGCTGTTTCCTCCAGGTCGATGGGATGGTGCTGCACCCGGTACAGGGCGTACGGCGGGCCGAGGAGCTTAAAGTCGGCGAGACGGTTTACAGCGTTGGCACGCCGAGCGGGCTGGAGCGCACTTTCGACGTGGGCCTGATTACCGGCCTGCGCCAGTGGGAGGGTGTCAGGGTCGTCCAGACTTCGGCACAGACTTGGTATGGCTCCTCGGGGGGCGGTCTGTTCGACGAGCGCGGCAATCTGATTGGAATTACCACGGCGATCGCTGCGAATATGCCCCATACCGGTTTTGCGATCGTCGGCGAGGATTTCTGGCCTTAAGCCCGATTGCAAAAATGCCGGGCTGGGTCGCCCCAGTCCGGCATTCGCTGCGAACGAAACTCCGACCTACGGATTGCTCGTCGTGGTCCGTTCGGTCGTGGTCGTCGTCGCCTGGGGCATGACCGGAGCGGTCGTGTCGGTGGTCGTCGTACGGGTCGTAGTGGTCGTCGGCGGCGCGTCGCTGCCGCAGCCGGCCAGGGCACCCATCGAAACGGTGAGGGCCAGACCCACGGCCAGAGCCCGCATTGAATTTACCGTGGTGGTCATTTTAAAACCTTCCATGATTGACTATTCGTGGATTTCAACCGCGCCCCGAGGGCAGATGTTCCCACGGCATCTTTTTGGAGAGAGGACGATGATTAGCGGCCAACGCCGGTTCCGGCGTTCGCGTTTGGCGGCCCTGGGCCTGGCGTCCTGCATCGTTGCACTGGGCGTCGCCCCCTTCACGGCCGGCGCGGGAATCCCGATCCTGAACGACGTGCCGACCCTGGCGCCGGTCGTCGACAAGGTGGTTCAGGGCGTCGTCAATATCGCCGTCTCCGGCAGCGTCGAAGTTCAGAATCCGCTGATGTCGGATCCGTTCTTCCGCCAGTTCTTCCGCCTGCCCAACCAACCGCTGCGCCGCCAGGTCCAGGCCGCCGGCTCCGGCGTCATCGTCGATGCCGATAAGGGCTATATCCTGACCAACAATCATGTCGTGGCGGTGGGACAGGAACAGACGATCGAGGTGACGCTGAAGGACAAGCGGCACTTCAAGGCCAAACTGGTCGGCCGCGACCCCGAAACCGACATCGCCGTGCTGAAGATCGACGGAGATAATCTGACGGCGGTAGAGTTCGCCGACAGCGACCGGGTTCGGGTCGGCGACTATACGCTGGCGATCGGCAACCCGTTCGGGCTCGGCCAGACGGTCACCTCAGGCATCGTCAGCGCGCTCGGCCGCTCAGGGCTTGGCATCGAGGGCTATGAAGACTTCATCCAGACCGACGCCTCGATCAATCCCGGCAATTCAGGCGGCGCTCTGGTCGATCTGCACGGGCAGCTGATCGGAATCAATACCGCAATCCTGGGCCCCTCGGGCGGCAATGTGGGCATCGGCTTCGCCGTACCGGCCAACATCGCCCGCCAGATCATGATTGACCTGATCAAGAACGGCGAGGTCAAGCGCGGCCAGATCGGCATCCGCACCCAAGACCTGACGCCGGATATTGCCTCGAATCTGGGGCTGGAGAAGAGCGACGGCGCGCTGATCGCGCAGGTCGCCGCCAACTCCGCCGCCGCCAATGCCGGGCTGCAGGCCGGCGACCTGATCGTCGGGGTCGACGGCCAGCCGGTTCATAATGTTGCGGACTTCCACCGGCGGATCGATTTCGCGCATGTCGGCGACGTGCTGAAGCTATCGGTCCTGCGGGAGGGCAAGCCTGAGACCGTCAAGGTGACGATCGAATCGACCCGCCCGTCGCAGCGTCAATCGCGTCAGTGGAATTGAGATTGGGCGCGCTATTTGGGCTGAGGCGGAGGCGCCGGCGGAGCCACGGTTGAAGCATCGCAGTCCAGGGCAGCGGTGCGGCCCTCGGCGAATTGCTGCTTGTGAGCGGTCGTCCCGCATTTCCAGAAAACCATCACCCCCTTGTCGTTTCCCGGCGAGGGGTCGGCGGGCCCTTTGCTGGTCGTGAAGGTCTCGTTCTTGACTGAGAACTTGCAAGTCGCCTTGCCATCGCAAAGCTTAGCGACGTCGTCTTTCACATCCTTGCGTTCCATCGCGTAGCCATAGCTGGCCCCTGTAATCGTGAACGTCTCCTCCGCATGAAGCGCCCGAGTCGCGGGCAATGCCGCCACCGCCAGGCAAGCCGCGAATACTGACTTCGACAACATGCTCTTCCCCATCTGACGCCCCACTCCACCGTTGAACGAGTTTTGTCCGACCTTAAAGCCTATTTGCGGCTGGTCAAAGCTTCCGGTTGCTACGCAGTAAAACTAGCCGTCAGCCGTTTCAACTGCGTGACATCGGCATGAAAACCGCATCGCCGGCCGCCGGTCAGTCTACTTTCCAGCCCGCCAAGACGCCGGGCGCGATCTTCTCTTGCGTCGACGCCGGGCTGACTAAAATGAAGCAATCGTTGTGAAAATGGTGTTTTAAGTTCATTTGGGCGCGTGTCGTCGCGCAATCCTGAAATATCATACTGCGTGGTATTCTTCATGGCCGCCGCGCCAATCATCGGCAGGTCGCGCAAAGAATCGCGCATTGTCTGCCGAAGCCAAAGAAAGGCACCATGTTTGCGCTGCGATAGTCGAAAAATATGATGCTTTTTATAGAAATGTGCCTTTTCGATATTTAACCGCTTGACACGAATTCAGCGCTGACCAATATATCGCGACAGTTTATTAACGGCTGGAACGTAGACCCAACGTGATTCCAGTCGTTAGAGAAAACCTTAACCAACATAAAACGGATAGACATGATGAGTGAGACTACGGCGGCAAATATCGATTCGGCGACGCTTCTCGATTTGACCGCGCGCATTGTTAGCGCCTATGCCGGCAACGCCACCCTGACCCCGAGCGAGCTGACCGATGTGATCGGCTCTGTGTCGCGGGCGCTTTCTTCGCTCAGCTCCACCGCCGTCGAGCCCGAACCGAAAGAACTGGCTCCGGCCGTCCCTGTAAAGAAGTCGGTTACTGCCGATTTCATCGTCTGCCTGGAAGACGGCAAGAAGTTGAAGATGCTGAAGCGCCACCTGATGAGCACTTACGGCATGACTCCGGCCGATTATCGCGCCAAGTGGAACCTGCCCCGCGATTATCCGATGGTCGCCCCCAACTATGCGGCTACCCGTTCGCAACTTGCGAAGAAGATTGGCCTGGGCAAGTCGCCGGCCAAGCCTGCAAGCGCCGCCAAGCCGGCCGCCCGCCGCGGTCGCCCGCGCAAAACGGCCTGATCCGTTACTTAAAGCGATACGAAAAGGGGAGAAATGCAGGTTTCTCCCCTTTTTTATTACAACCGCGAAGCCGCAACGAACTTTATTTCATTATTCTAAATATAATGGCTTTTATTTATAAAACCCGGAGAATTGGCGGCGCAGCTCCACCTTCTGGACCTTGCCGGTCGCGGTCTTCGGGAATTCCTCTACCACAATAATCGCCTTGGGACATTTGAACGGGCTAAGCCGTTCGCGCAATTTCTTCAGTATTGCCGCTACCTGGATCGTCTCCCCTGGCCGCACCTTGACGAAAACGGTGATCGCCTCGCCCCAGCGGTCATGCGGCAAGCCGACCGCCGCCGCATCCAGGATCGCAGGCTCGGTCGCGTAGATCGCAGTCTCGACCTCCAGCGACGCGACATTTTCCCCGCCCGTCTTGATCACATCCTTGAAGCGGTCCTCGAACCACAGGATGCCGTCCTCGTCGAAATGGCCGACATCGCCGGAATGGAACCAGCCATGGCGGAACGCCTCCGCGGTCGCCTCTTCGTTGCGCAAATAGCCGACCAGCGCCTGCGGGCTGCGATAGACGATTTCCCCCGACTGCCCCTGCGGCAGCAGGTTCCCCGCCTCATCCATGATGCTGATCTGCACATTGATAGAAGGCGTGCCGGCGGCGCCGGGATGGGTCAGCTGATGCTCGGGCCGGAAGAAGCTGGCGACAGGGCTCATCTCGGTCTGGCCGAACATCAGGGAGAAACCGCAATCGAACAGTTCGATCGCCTGGCGAAGCTCGTCCCTGGCCATCGGCGCCATCGCATAGACCGCCAGCCGCAGGCTCGACACGTCGCGCGGCTGGGCGAGCTGGTGGTCCATCAGGGTGCGATACATCACCGGCAGGCCGAAGATCACCGACACCCCCTCGGTCTCGATCAGCCCGAGCAGCCGCTCGGCATCGAAGCCGCGCATCACATGGATCGTCGCCCCGACCGCAACCGCCGGCGTGCAGAAGGCGTTGAGCTGGGCGGTATGAAAGAAGGGGAGCATCGCCGCCAGCCTGTCCGCCGCGGTCATCCCCGTGTCGATGGCAACGCCGAGCGATTCGACATAGATCGCGGTATGGCTACCGACCACGCCCTTGGGCGATGAGGTTGTGCCGCTGGTATAGAGATAAGTGAGCGGATCGCGGTCGCCAGCGACGGCAAGTACCTCCTCGACCGGCATCGATGCAGTCAGCATCTCGTAGTCGAGCACCCGTTCGACACCGAAATCCGGCATCGTTTCGGCTTGGCCGACGATGATCAGTGTGTCGATCGCCGCCATCCCCTGGATTCCCGTTTCGAGCTGCCCGAGCAGCGACGCCTCCACGACGACCCCGCGCACCTGCGCGTGCTCAAGCACGTAGGCCAATTCGCCATGGCGCCAGAAGAGATTGATCGGCACGCAGACCAGACCCAGCTTGGCGCAAGCGAAATAGGTGATCAGGAACTCGGCGCTGTTGCCCGACATCAGCGCCACCGCATCGCCGCGACTGTAACCCAGGCCCATGAAACCATGCGCCAGCCGGTTCGCGGCATCGTTGAATTGGCGGTAGGTCAGCCGCCGGTCGCCATCGACCAGCGCCACCTGGCGCGGCGCCCGCGCCGCCGAACGGGTCAGCAGGTCGCCGACATTGATCCGGTGGATAAGATTGTCGTTCAGCTGTTGCACATCATACATCGTAACCTTGCTTCCCCTGCCCTTCTTGGTTCCCGCCCGTCTTCCGGACGCATTCAGTATTGCCAGAAGCCGCCGGCCGCGACTATGACTTCCTCCGGCCGCGCGATTTAGCGTATGGCTAATTGATTAGCGAAGGGGATGGGTATGCGGGCAATGGTGATCAATGGCTTCGGCGGACCGGAGGTCCTGCATATCGAGGACATCCCGATGCCGGTGCCGAAACCCGGAGAAGTGCTGATCCAGGTCGCCTATGCCAGCGTGAATCCGGCCGACTGGAAGTGTCGCGAGGGCTGGCTGGCCCAGTTCTTCGATTACAAGTTCCCCTTCGTCGTCGGCTTCGACGCCGCAGGCTTCATTGCCGGGCTGGGCGACGGCGTGACCGAGTACAAGATCGGCGACCGGGTCGTCACCTCCTCCAACCAGGGGCTGGGCCAGAACGGCTCCTATGAGGAGTATCTGACGGTCGCCATCGACCGCGTCGCCCATCTGGCCGACAGCGTGGACTTCAAGACCGCCGCCTCAATCCCGACCGCCGCCGTCACCTCCTGGGAGGCGCTCTATGGCAGCGGTGACCTCAAGGCAGGGCAGAGCGTGCTGATCCATGGCGGCGCCGGCGGCATGGGCAGCTTCGCCATCCAGTTCGCCAAGCATTCGGGTGCCAGGGTCGCGGCCACCTGCGGCCCCGCCAATCTCGACTATGTGAAGAGCCTCGGCGCCGACCGCCCCATCGACTACCGGTCGGAGAACGTGCTGGACGCGGTGCTGGCCTGGGCGCCCGGCGGCGTCGACCTGATCGTCGACACTGTCGGCCAGGGCACCCTGCCCGACGCCATCGCCATGACCAAGCCCGGCGGCGTCATCGCCCCGATCGGCACCTTGATCGTGAACGAGCCAATGGCCGACCCGGCCGAGGCTGAGAAGCGCGGCGTGCGGCTGATCTACACGATGAGCAACCGGGTGAAGGCCGGCGACCAGCTGCGCACCATCGTCGATCTCTACAACAAGGGCATGCTGAAGGCCCCGCACCTCACCGAGCTGCCGCTCGAAGAGGCCGGCGAGGCGCATCGCCGGGTCAAGGACGGGCATGTGCGGGGCAAGATCGTGCTCAAGGTCGCGGATCTCTAGTTTAGTCAGTCAATCGGGGGAAACATGTCGGATTTGAGAGGGAAAGTAGCGGTCGTCACCGGCGCCAGCCGGGGCATCGGCCGCGGCATCGCCGAGCGGCTGGGCTCGGCCGGGGCGACGGTTGTGGTCTCAGCCCGCAGCCTGGCGGCGAGCCATGACGGGCTGGCGGGCACGCTGCAGGAAACAGTCAATGCGATCGAGGCGGCGGGCGGCAAGGCCATCGCGCTGGCCTGCGATGTGGAGGATGCGGCGAGCCGCGCCAGCCTGATCAAGCAGGTAATCGACCGCTGCGGCCGCATCGATATCCTGGTCAACAATGCCGGCCGGGCGCTGCACGAGCCGATCGAGAGCTTCACGTCTGAGAAGACCGTGAGCCAGGTGCAGCAGTACCTCGTCTCGCCCTATGAGCTGACCCGGCTGGCTGTGCCTCATATGAAAAAGCAGGGCGCCGGCTGGATCGTCAATCTGGGCTCCTCGACCGCCCATGCGCCCGAGGGTCCGCCCTATGACGACTATTCCACCCATGGCGGCGCGGCGCTCTATGCGGCGCTGAAGTCCTCGATCCACCGGCTGTCGATCAGCCTGGCGGCGGAGCTGCTGGCCAGCAATATCTCGGTCAATGTCGTGGCCCCGGTGGGCGCCATCATGACACCCGGCGTCGATGCGCTGGGCGTCATCCAGCCGGGCATGGAAGCCTATGTCGAGCCGGTCGATCACATTGCCGAGGCGGCGCTGGCCCTGGTCTCAGCCGAGCCGAAGAGCCTGACCGGCAAGATCGCCTTCTCCTACATGTATCTGGACGAGATCGGCCGGACGACCATGAGCCTCGACGGCAAGTCCGTCATCACCAAGCGCGGAGCCTGAAATGAGCCAGGTCGAACACAAGGAAACGATTTATATCCAGGACCAGATCACGGCCAAGCCGGGCAAGGCCAAGGAAGTACTGGCGGCCTATATGGAGCGCTATGCCCCGGCGGCGAAGGAAGAGCGCGGCATGACCCTGGTCAGCCGCCTGATCACCCCGCCGATGTGGCTGAATGATCAGGACGATCAGGGCAACACGCTGTTCATCACCTGGAGCGTCCAGGGCGCGCCGGCCTGGTGGAACATGAGCTTCCACGGCCGCCGCAACCCAAAGGTGGCCGAATTCTGGCAGAGCATCGCGCCGCTGATCGAGAAACGCCACCGCTGCTTCCTGAGCGACATCGCCGACGTGGAGAGCCTGTGCAATGTTTAAGCTGACCAAACTGATCACCGCCGCCGAGGGCGCCGACCGTTCCACGCTGGAAGCCGCGCTCAACAGCGCCGCCAAGGCCAACGGCGTCGTCCGCTCGATGCTGAACCCGACCTATCCCAACGTCTATAACGGCGGGGACTATATCTGGCACATGCAGTTCAACGACGAGGCCGCCTACCGCGCCTGGCAGGCCGACGACGCCGGCGGCAAGGCCATCGATGCCGTCATCGCCGATCCATCGCAGGTGAAGCTGGCGGAAAGCGCGCTCTATGAGGGCGGACGCAGCGGGTCGAAGCCCGGAGGGCTGAACAAAGGCGCCTACCGCACCCTGTTCCTCAGCGTCAACAAGGCCCCGAACGAGGCCGCGATCAAGAAGTTCGACGACGAGACCTACATGATGGGCGTTTATATCCACACCATCAAAAACTGGCAGGTCAGCCGCGTGAAGGAAGCCTCCGGCTCCCGTCCCTGGACCCATATCTGGGAACAGGAATACGAGGACATCTCCGGCCTGCACGGCGCCTATATGCTGCACCCGCACCATTGGGGCCATATCGACCGCTGGTACGACCCGGAATGCACCGACTATATGGTCGACACGTTCCTCTGCCACACTTTCTGCAACTTCGACGGCAGCATGATCGCCCCGAAGGGGTAAGAACCAGGAAGAAACACCAAGACGCCAAGGCGCCAAGTTAGAGCCGGAAGCCGGTTTCTTCTCAGTGCGCTTGGCGTCTTGGCGCCTTGGTGTTCGAATTCTTAGGTTAGGTGGGGGTCCCCGCCAGCACCCCATGCGCGGCTGTCGCCGAGGTGTAGGTGATCGCCGTCCCTGCCCCGGCGGCGGACAGCTTGAAGCCGGCCGCCACGTAGTTGCCGAACAGCGTCACCGACGCCTTCAGCGCACCGTCCGTGACGGTGAGCGTGCCCCGGGACTTGGCCACGTTCTCGACGAAGGTGAGCTTCGCCCCTTTGAAGGCGAAATTGGCGAGGTCGATTGTGTCGGTCCTGGCGAAGCCAGCGACCGAGAAGGCAATCCCGGTTTTGCCGGCCACCGACAGCGTACCGCCGGTGCCCTTGAAGGTCACGGCGCCGACGATCGTGCCGCCCGACGACACGATCTCGCTGCCGCCGCTGAGCACCGTCGTCACCGCGCTGCCCGCCGCGCTGACCTTGAGCACGCCACCGCTGCTGACCAGCGTGCCGCTGGCGACCGCCTTGGCCGCCACGGTTTCCGTCCCGCCCCTCACCGTGGCGCCCACGGTGTGGCCGAGATCGGTGATTGTGCCACCGGCAACGACGGTCGGCTTCGACGCAGTTCCGCCCGACGATATGGTCAGCGTCACGCCGCTGCCCACTGCCAAGCTGCTCACCGTCACGCCCGACAGGATCGCCGCCTTGCCGCCGCTGGAAATCGTGACGCCGGTCACAGTGCCGCCGCCATAGATCAGCGAGCCGCCGGGCTTGACCGTGACGCCGGCAACCGTGCCGCCGGCAAGGACCTTCTCAGTGCCGCCCGACACGATCACTGCCACCGACCTGCCGCCGGACGAGACTGTCTCTGTCCCGCCCTTGCTGACGGTCGTTCCCGATGCGGTGCCGAACACAGTTTCGGTGCCGGCCAAGAGCGTGCCGGTGCCGGTCGCGCCGTGGACCAAGGTGATTGTACCGCCGGCAAGGACCTTGGCACCTGTGATCTTGCCGCTGGAGGAAACAACGGCCGCGCCGCCGCTGCTGACCGCCATTGCGGTCGCTTGCCCGCCTTTCAGCACGGTTTCCAGGCCGGACAGCCGGATCGTCGTTCCGCTGGCGATGCCACCCGAAGACACCGTCTCCACTCCGCCGCTGCTGATCGTCGTTCCCGATGCGATGCCAAGCACCGCTTCGCCGCCACCGACAAGCACCGTTCCAGTGCCAGTCGCGCCATGGGCCAGCGACAGCGCGCCGCCTTTGACCGATGCGCCGATCGTCTTGCCGCCCGCGGTGACGTTCAGATGCCCGCCGCCGAATACAGTCGCGGCGCTAACGGTGCCGACGGACGAAACCGTTTCGACGCCGCCACTGGCAACTTTGGTCGCCAGGGCCGAACCGCGAACCGTCTCCGTCCCGCTCAGCGTGGTTGCGCTTTCGATTCCCCCGGCCAGCACGATCTCGCTTCCACCCTTCGACACTGTTGTGCCGGATGCGTGGCCGCCGGAAGACAGGGTCAGCGTCACAGCGTTGCCGACCGAAAAGCCGCTTAGGGTCACGCCCGGCGCGACGCTCACTGCGGCGCCGGCGCTGAGGGTCAGTCCGGACGCCGCACCGCCGGCGAAAAGCAGTTGACCACCCGACTGCACCGTCGTGCCCGAGGCGAGACCGCCCGATGAGACGGCCAGAATCACGCCGTTACCGACAGAAAGACCCGATACCGTGGCACCGGATGCAATCGCCTCGATCGCGCCGGAGGACAGGTTCATGCCTACCGCGGTACCGCCGGCGTAAACCAGCTTGCCGCCCGACAGGACGACTGTCCCGCTCGCTGTGCCGCCTGAGGAAATCGTCTCCGTGCCGCCACGGCTGACCACCGTATCCTTGGCCAGGCTGCCTGAGGAAACCGTTTCGAAGCCGCCACCGCTGATCGTCGTCGCGCTGCCGAGGCCGCCGCTGGCAATAAACAGCTGGCCGCCCGACAGTACGGTCGCGCCAATGCTCAGGCCGCCGCTGCCGATGACGAATTCGGTTCCGCCGCTGCTGACGACGGTTGCGCTTGCGCTCCCGAAGAAGACTGTCTGAGTACCGCCGCCGCTTATATGCGTGCCGGTGGTAACGTCCTCGACCTCCTGGGTTCCGCCCGAGAGCACGGTCGTATCGACGGCCGCACCCAACACGGTCTGGGATCCGCCCAGGCCTACAAACGCACCGCTGGCGGTGCCGCCGTAACTAATCACCTCTTTGCTGCCCGAGGCGATGGTCCCGCCGACCACGGTGCCGCCGGAGGAGACGATCACCTTGTTGCCCTGCGTGGCGGACAGCCCACTGACCGTCGCACCGGTCACCACTACGGCGCCTCCGCTCTCCAAATTGAGATCGTCCACCGTGCCGCCGGCATAGACGAGCGTGCCGCCGGACTGGACGGTAACCCCGCTCGCCACCCCGCCGGACAAGGCGATGAGTGTCAGGCCGGCGGAGACCGTCACATCGTCCAGCTCGACACCGGAGCCGACCGCCTCGCTTGCACCGCTCGACAGCACGGTGTTGGTGAGGGTGCCGCCGGGAGCAAGGATCAGCTCGCCGCCCGACAGCACGACCGTGCCGTCGGCGGAGGCGCCGGACAGGACGGAGAAACTCATGCCGGACGAAACGATCACGCCGCTGCTGGTCACGCCGGAGCCGAGCGCCTCGATGCCGCCGCTGGCGAAAAACGCGATAGTCGCCTGGCCGCCGGCGAAGACCAGCTCGCCGCCCGCACCGATACGCACGTTGTTGGCGACTCCGCCGGAAAAGACGACGATCTTGCCGACGCCGACACTCGCGCCGTTGTCGACGCCGCCGCTAAGGACGTTTATGACGCCGCCTTCGACCTGCCCTCCGGCCACGGCACCTGAGGATATGTTGAGCGTACCGCCGTCGCCGATGTTGAAGAAGCTGGCGGAGCCGCCGGAGGACAGGTTGAGCGTGCCGCCTTCGATGTCGAGGATGCCGGCGTTGCCGCCGTTGCCGATATCGAACTCGCCGCCGCCGAGCACCTTCCCGCTGATGATGAGGCCACCCGACGAAACTGTCGCGACACCGCCGCTGCTGACCGTCACACTCACCGCGGAAGCAGCGAAACCGACCACGATCTGGCCGCCGTCGCCCACGGTCGTGGACGTTACCTTTGCCCCGGTCTCCACCGTCTGCAGGCCGCCGCTGCTGACCACGGTGCCGCTGACGACCGCCCCCGCATCGACGGTCTGCGTCCCGCCGGCGAGCACGGCGCCGATCGCCGCCCCTTGCGGTCCGACTGTCTGCGAGCCGCCGCTATACACGATCGCGGAAACGGATTGCCCGCCGGACGAAATAGTCTCGACGCCGCCGTTGCTGACGGCCGTGAAGCTGGCAATACCACCCGCGAACACCGTTTCCTGACCGCCGCTCAGGATCGTGGCCGAGACCGACACCCCGTCGCTCGATACGGTCTCGACGCCGCCGTTGCTGACGATGCTGAAGCCCGCGCTGCCCCCGCCCGACACCGTCTCGGCGCCGCCGTTGCTGACGGTTGTGCTGGTCGCGCTGCCGCCGGAGAAGATGGCCTGGCGGCCGCCGTCGACGAGCGTTCCGAGGATGGACGCGCCGCCGGTTACCACAAACTGAGCGCCGCCGCTGACGATCGTTCCTGTGGCGTTTCCGAACTGCAGGTATTGCGAACCGTAAATCGTCGCGCTGTCGGCTTCGCCGAATGTGACATATTGCAAGCCGCCCGCGCTGACGATCGCATCGAAGGAAACCGCCGTGGCTGCATTGATCGATTCTTTGCCGCCGGATTCGACGGTCGTGCGGCTGGTGATTGTATCGCCCAGAAGTACGAGCCAGCCGCCGCTGAGGACGGTGGTGTAGTCGAACGTCGAGGCCGAGGCCATGACGGTCAGGCCTGAGGTCACGAGAAAGTCCCCCGCCGACACGCCTGAGAGGTTGAGCTGCATCGGCATCGTCAGTTTCCCCCTTTGAGGCCAAGTTGGCGAGGTCGATGGTGTCGGTCTTGGCAAAGCCGCAGATGGGCCGAGCTGATAGCGCCGGAATTGAGGGTCGGCATCGGAGGTCCCTTAGCGTTTTTATTCCGAAAACATCGGCTGCAGTTGGGCTGCGTCCGCAATATACCGACAGTAACCTGATAATGTTACAGGATTCCACATCACAGAACGGGATTTATTGCACGCAATTTTATTGAATTGATGGATCGAGCGACCGATCGCGGCGCTATGGAATAGCCCTCGGGAATTTTCGCATGCCGCCCAGCCGGCCGGGAATAATCCAGCTTCCCCTCCGTCCAATAGGTGTCCCGGCTGACGCGACTACTTCGCGCGGCGGAAAGATTCACCGGAGGATTCGGAAATGTTGCCAGCTCGCTTGAGAGTCATTACCGCGGCAGCGATCGGACTGCTGACGGCCGCAGGTGCGGTTTCAGCCACGGCCGCAGGCGTGACGCCCAATATCTACGGGCCGCCCCCGCCGCCGCCACCGCCGCCGCCGCCACCACCTCCTCCTCCGCCCCCGCCGCCTGCGGCGGCCATTGCGTCCGCCAGTGTGGGCCAGGCGCTGAACGTCACGTTCAACGTCAATGGCCAGGTATCGGCCCTGCCGAACCAGGTGATGGCCAGCGGCTCATCGACTAAGGCGGCCTATAACCAGAGGAATGCGGTTCCGACCTATACGAAGGCGACGGCCTTCAAGGGGGGCGTGACTCTGACCGGGAATGCCAAAACGCTGACCAGTATCGCCAACGCCACGGGCATAAGCGCCGGCAAACGGACCGCAAATGGCTCGGCGTCCATCGCCTCGATCGGTCTCACGGTCAAGAACGGCACGGCGGTCCTGATGACCCTGAGCAGTACCAAGCTGTCGTCAAAGGCGAGCTTCGTGTCGACCACCGCCCCCGGCGGCAAGCCGACCGGCAGCGTCTCGATGCTCGGCGTCACGATCAATTCTGCCGCCTTCGGGGCCAAGAACGTCAAGTTCTCGGGAACGGCGCCGGCCAATAAAGTGCTGTTCCGCAACAAGGACAACACCGTCGTGATCTATGCGAATAGGCAGACGGTGACGTCGGCCGGCGGCAAACCGTCGAAGATCGCCGTCGACGGCATCTCGGTTCAGTTCAACAAGTTCAAGAACGCCGGCAAAACGATCACCGGCACTATCAAAATCGCGAGCAGCATGGCGAGCTGAACACGATTATTCTCGAGAAAGACCGGGAGGGCCTCCTTCCCGGTCTTTTTTTATGTCGGAGCCCATACGGTCCCCCATCGCCCCCCCTTTACGGCCGCCCGCAGATCTGGTGCGGGCCTTCGGTTAGGAAGATCGTGTAGAAACGCTTGTTCACGCGCCAGCCCTGCGGCGTGCGCAGCCAGAAATCGTGATATTCGCCCCACATCGAGTAGATCTGCCCTTCATAGGCGTTGAGGCCTTTATGGACGGCGTAGTAATGCGCCCGGCTCTCGGCCGTGTCGCCCTCGACCGAGACACGGAAATTCACGACATTGTGGTGAGTCGGCCCGCAATTGGAGCCCTCGCCCAGATTGGCGTGCATCGAGGCGATCAGCGGCTCGACCCCATGAACGACATTGTTGTAGGCGGCCGAGTAATCCTGAATCGCGTCATGGGTGAAGACGCCGGTCATGCCGTCGAATTGCTTATGGTCGACCAGGTCGCAATAGAGGATATAGACCTGCTCGATCTCGTGCTTGTCCTTGGCATATTGCAGGAAATCCATCCCCTACCCCCATTCGTGTTGCGCGCGTATCAATAGACCGGGCAAGGGGACAAAACCAGGGAGGACAGTATGTCGGAAGCGATGTTCGACAACGGCGCGGCGATGATCTTCGGCGGCTCGGGCGGAGTCGGCCAGGGCGTGTGCCGGGAATTCGCCAAGGCCGGCACCAATGTCGCCATCACCTATCACAAGAACCAGGGCGGAGCTGAGGCGCTGGCCGCCGAGCTTCGCGGCCTCGGCATCAAGGCATCGGCGCATCAGGTCACGATCGGCGATGCTGCAAGGGTCGACGCGGCGATCGACGAGGTGGCGAAGGAATATGGCCGCATCCATTCGATCGTCGTCGGCGTCGGCACCTTCGTCGGACAGAGAATGATCGCCGATGCGACGCGCGAGGAATGGAACAGCGTGATCGAGGAGGACCTGAAGGGCTTCCTCAACATCCTCTATTCCTCCCTACCCCGCTTCCGGGCCTGGGGTGGCGGCGCCTATGTCCATCTGGGGTCGGCCGGGCACGCCTGGTGGCCCGAGGCGGACGTGCTGTCGGTCGCGCCCAAGGCGGCGATCGAATCGCTGCTCCAAGGCATTGCCCGCGAGGAGGGCCGCAACGGCATCCGCGCCAACAGCGTGCTGCTGGGCGTGATCGAGGCCGGCATGTTCAAGGTGCAGTGGGACAAGGGCATTTTCCCCCAGGCCTGGGTCGACGAGGTCCACAAGGCGCTGGCAATCAAGCGCTGGGGCACGGCGGCTGAAATCGGCCATGCCGCGGTCTTCCTCGCCTCCAATAAGGCCTCCTACATCACCGGCCAGCGCATCTCCGTGTCAGGCGGCTTCGGCGTCGGCGGGATGCAGCTCTAGCGGGAACCGGTCCAAAGCGGCCGTTTCGGTGGCGTTCCGGTGGCAAAACTAAGGCGGGAACTTCCGTCCTAAAACCCCCGTTAGTAGGACGTTGTCCGAGTTGTGGACACGACACTATCGGAGACGATGATGATGAAAAGCCTATTTGCGGGCGCGGCTGCGCTCGCGCTGATCGCAGGCTCTGCGATTGCGCAAGAGGCCTATGACAGCAGCACGACGCGGACCACCACGGTCACGCAGCCGGCCTATGACACCAGTACCACGCGCACTACGACGGTGACCCAACCGACCGTGGTCGCGCCGCCGACGGCGACCACGACCACCGTCCAGCGCACAGTTCAGCCGCAATATGCCCCACCGGCGACGTCGACTTCCCGCGAGGAGCATGTGACGACCCAGAACGGCCAGACGGTGGAGCACACCGTCCGCAGCAACACCGAGACTCCGTACGGTTCCCGTACGACAACCTATAGCCAGACCACCCAGCCTGGCGATCAGTAGCAGTCGGCCAACGGGCCCCGATGGAGCGTTACGGCGCTCTGTCGGGGCCCTTGGTATGTCTGGGCCATAGCGAATGAAGAAAATCTGGCGCGGAGTCGCCGCGACGCGCTAGAAGACCCGGCCACCGCCGCATCGGCGGGACCTAAGGGAGCGGCGATGAGCGCCTGGTCGAATTTCAAAGCACGCCTGGGCCTGGTCGGCCGATCTATCCTGCAATCCGAACAGCATCTGAGCACCCTGTCGCGCCTCGAAGGCAAGGTGGCGGGACTAGAGGTCCAGCTCGATCGGATCGCCAATGCACTCGAGGCCGGCACACGGCAGGCGCAGCAGACAAACGCGCTCGAGGCCCGCAAGCAGCTTCTGGAGATACTCGACGACCACCGCTTCAATGACCCGCGCCGTCTGGAGCGCAGCGGCTTTAGGGTCCATTCGCAATATGACGAAGACGGCATCATCGCAGAGATCTTCCGCCGCATCGGCACCACCAACCGGCAGTGCGTGGAGTTCGGCGCCGGCAACGGCACCGAGAATTGCACCGGCTTCCTGGTGATGCAGGGGTGGAAGGGCTTGTGGATCGACGGCAGCGATCAGCTCCTGCCGACACTCGAGCGCGGCTGGAAACCGGAGGTAGAACGCGGCCAGCTTGTCGCCCGCCGCGCCTTCATCACCGTCGACAATATCGACGGCATCATCAGCGATGCCGGCTTCTCAGGTGAAATCGACCTGCTGGTGGTCGATCTCGACGGCAACGACTATCACTTCCTGGAAAACATCAGCGCGGTCGCACCACGCGTCATCTGCGCCGAATACAACGCCAACATTCCTTCGGACGTCGACTGGAAGATGGCCCGGAAGGACGATTACGTCTGGTGCGGGCTGGACGACCGCACCGGCGTGTCGCTGAAGGCGCTGGAAGTCATGCTCGGCCGCCGCGGCTATGCCCTGGTCGGCTGCAGCGTCGCCGGGGTGAATGCCTTCTTCGTCCGCAAGGATTTGCTCGGCGACAAGTTCGCCGATCCCTTCACCGCCGAGAACCATTACCATCCCTGGCGCTTCTTCTATAATCAGCCGGGCATCGTCTCGAACTGGCGCGAAGGGCCGGAGAAGCGGTAGTGCCCGGCAGGATATTCACCGTTCTGAGCCCCCTCCTCTTCGTCGGCGGCTTCGCACTGGTGATCTGGGCGCATCACGGCCAGTCCCCTGCTCCCAACCCGGCGACCGGGCAAACGGTGGAGATCGCGCAGGGCCATTTCACGGAGCCGATGTATGTCACGCCGCTGCGCGCCGACCTCAATATTGTCGGCATCTTCGCGGTGCTGATCGGCTTCGCGCTGGCGGCCTTGCCAACCTCGGCCCGGCGACGGAAGTAAAAGAGCTCTAAACCCCTCCCGCCGCCATCAGCACCCGCACATGCGCAGCGGTGGAGAAGGCCAACGCAGAGAGATCGTAGCCGCCTTCGAGCAGCGAGACGATCCGGCCCCCGGCATGGCGGCGGGCGACGCCGACGAGTACTTCCGTGGCCCAGGCGAAATCATCCTCGGTAAGCTCGATCTGGGCCAGCGGGTCGCGGTAATGGGCGTCGAAGCCGGCGGAGATCATCAGCAGCTCCGGCCGGAAACGGTCGAGGGCGGGAATGATCACCTCCTCGAAGGCGGCGCGGAATTCGGCGCTGCCGGCGCCGGCCTTCAGCGGGGCGTTGACGAGGTTGTTGTACTCGCCCCGCTCCTGCACCGAGCCGGTGCCAGGATAGTGGGGAAACTGGTGGGTCGAGGCGTAGAGCCAGTTCGGGCGGCTCGCGGTCATCGCCTGGGTGCCGTTGCCGTGATGGACGTCGAAATCGACGATGGCGATACGCTCGACGCCGTGAACGGCTTCGGCATGCGCCGCCCCCACAGCCACCGAGTTGAACAGGCAGAAGCCCATCGCGCGGTCGGGCTCGGCGTGGTGGCCAGGCGGGCGCACGGCGCAGAAGGCGTTGGCCGCCTCGCCCTTCATCACCGCATCGACCGCGGCGATCGCCGCCCCGGCGGCACGCAACGCGGCATCGCCGGAGGCAGGGGACATCACGGTGTCGGCGTCAACCCTGGCCAAGCCGCTCTTCGGCACAGCCTCCAGCAGCGCCAGGACGTGGCCGGCATCGTGGACGCGGGTGATCTGCGCGGCGGTCGCCCCCAGCGCCAGGCGCCGCTCCAGCCCGGCGAACTCCGGAGCGCCCAGCGCGTCCAGCACTGCCTTCAGCCGGTCGGGCCGTTCCGGATGGCCCGCCCCCGGATCGTGCTGGACGCAGTAGGGATGAGAGAACAGGATCGTCATCTGCGATGCTCCTAACCTTGCGGTGGCCACAGCCAGGCCGCACCCCTGACCCCGCTGGCATCACCATGCAGCGCCGGCACCACCGGGGTGAAGACGCCGTCCGAGAAAACCCATTCGGCCAGCAGCGCCGGCAACCGCTCATAGAGACCGTGAAGCTGCGAAACGCCGCCGCCGATCACCACAATATCGGGGTCGAGGATATTGATCACGCTGGCCAGCGACCGCGCCAGCCGGTTGCGGTGCCGGTCAAGCGTCGCCAGCGCCGCCGCATCCCCGGCCTCTGCCGCTTTGCCGATAGCGACGGCGTCTAGCTTCACCCCGGTGACGGCGAGGTGATCGGCGGCGATGGCGGGCCCTGCCAGCCAGCTCTCGATGCAGCCAGGCTTGCCGCAATAGCAGGTGGGCCCGGGATATTCCTCCGGCCTCGGCCAGGGCAGCGGGTTATGGCCCCATTCGCCTGCGATGGCGTTGAGGCCGGTGACCGGCACACCGTCGATGGCGATACCGCCGCCGCAGCCGGTGCCGAGGATCACGCCGAACACGACATGCTTCCCCGCGCCGGCCCCATCGGTCGCCTCCGACACGGCGAGGCAGTTAGCATCATTGGCGATGCGCACCGGGCGTTTCAGCACGGCGGTGACATCCTTGTCGAACCGCTTGCCGTTGAGCCAGGTGGAGTTGGCGTTCTTGACCAGGCCGGTGCTGAGCGACAGCGCGCCAGGCATGCCGATGCCGACCCAGCCATGGCCGCGCACGACGCCGGCCTGGCGTTCCAGTTCGTCAGTCAGGTCGGACACGGCCCGCAGGGTCGCCTGGTAGTCGTCGCGCGGCGTCGGCACCCGCGCCTCGGCGCATAACCGTCCTTCGGGATTGAGGGCAATACCGGCGATCTTAGTGCCGCCGAGGTCGATGCCGATACGGTGCAGATTGGGTCTCATCGATAGCGCCCCCTTTGAAGCGCCGAACATGCTTGATGTTACCGCCGCCCGCCACGATAAACAGCCGTGGCGAAGCGCCGTAGGGGATAAATATGACCGACAAGCATCCGTGGAAGATGCGCTATGCGCCGCATGTCGGGCTGGCCGCGCCCGATATCCCGCTGTTCCTGCATAGCGCGGGCTCGGCCGATCCGGTCAGGCAGATCGAATGGCTGGCCGCCCGCGGTTTCGCCGGGATCGAGGACAACTCGCTGAAGGTCCGCCCCGTCGAGACTCAGAAGGCGATGGGCGAGGCCTTGGCCCGTCACGGCATGCAGATGGGCTGCTTCGTCAACAACCCGACCGCCTGGGACAAGCCGATCTGGGGCGCGACTACCGCCGAGGCCATGGACAAGTGGAAGCGCGATCTCGACGAGACGATCGAGGCGGCCAAGCGGGTGAACGGCAAATACGTCACGGTCGTTACCGGCCGGAATATCACTATCCCGCGCGGCTACCAGATCGCCGTGATGATCGAGAATCTGAAACGCGCGGCGGAAGTCGCCGCGAAGGCCGGGTTGGTGCTGTGCGTCGAGACGGTGAGCGCGCTCCGCTTTGGCACGATGCTGCTCAACAATATCGATGAGGCCTATATGGTGGTCGCGGCGGTCGACAGCCCTGCCGTCCAGCTCGTCTTCGACTTCGGACACGTCGCGCAGATGGACGGCGAGGTGCTGAGCAACCTGCGCGCCTGCTGGGACCGGACGGCGATCATCCAGGTCGCCGACATACCCGGCCGACTGGAACTGGGCTCGGGCGAGCTCAACTGGGTCAATATCTTTCGCACGATCAAGGGGCTGGGCTATACCGGGCTGATCGAACTGGAGCATGAGATCTCCCAGCCCGGTGTTGCCGGGGAGGAGACGCTGCTCGCCAATCTGCGCGCCATCGACAGCGCCCTATAACGGGCCAAGGGGAAGACATGACCGAAATCACCCATCGCCAGGTCCAGACCAACGGCATCAGCATGCATATCGCCGAGGCCGGCGAAGGGCCGCTGGTCGTCATGGTCCACGGCTTTCCGGGCCTGTGGTACAGCTGGCGCCACCAGCTCCCCGCCCTTGCCGAGGCCGGCTTCCATACGGTGGCGGTGGACCAGCGCGGCTATGGCCGCAGCGACCGGCCGGCCGACCCGGCGGTCTATGATGCGAACTACGTTATCGGCGATATGCTGGGTCTGGTCGACGCGCTGGGCGAAAAGAAGGCGATCTTCATCGGCCATGATTTCGGCGCTCAGCTGGTCTTCAACCTGGCGGTGCGCCACCCCGACCGGCTTCATGCCGTCATCGGCATGGCCTGCCCCTACGATTTCGACCTCGCCGGCCGCGGCGGCGCAGGTTCCAAGCCCCAGAAGGACGAGTTTCAGGCGGAATTCGCCTCCTCCGAGATGCGGCCGAGCGAAGTCTTCGCCAAAGCGGCCAAGCAGCATTTCCTGCACATGCACTATTTCCAGACCATCGGCCCCGCCGAGAAGGAGCTGGGCGCCAATCCCCGCGAGTTCCTGATGCGCTTGAACTGGGCCTTGTCGCCGCGCGGCAAGCTGCTCGACTGGAGCAAGTTCCCGTCGGAGGGCACCGGCTATCTCGACGTGCTGGCCCCCGCGGATATGCCCCTACCTTGGCCGTGGATGAGCGTGGAGGACATGGACACGTATGTGGCCGAGTTCACGCGACAGGGTGGCGACAAGACCTTCATCGGCGGCCTCAACTCCTACCGCGTCGCCGACCGCAACTGGGAGCTGGGGGCCGAATGGGCCGACAGTAACATCACCATCCCGACTGCTTTCATCGCGGGCTCGCAAGACCCTGTGCTGAAAATGATCCGGCCCGACGCGATCGACATCATGCGCAGCCATACGCCCGACCTGCGTCTGGTCGAGATCATCCCCGATGCGGGCCATTTCGTGCAGCAGGAACAGCCGGCGGCGACGAATGCCGCGATTCTGAAGTTCCTGGACAGTGTTAAGAAAGACCTTTGATCGAGATCGTATCAGGCATTCACCCCCACCCAACCCTCCCCCATCGATGGGGGAGGGCTTATTATTGAGGACAAAATGATCATCGCAATCACCGCCGCCGGCACGCTCGAGCTCAAGGAGAAAGACGATTTCAAGGGCTTCAAGATCGTCGCCGAAAAGCCCGGCATCACCGATGCCGAGATCGCCGAAGCCGTGAAAAGCATTGGCGCGCTGGATGCCGACCACAAGCATGTCTGGGTCACCCAGCAGGCGATGAAGAACTGGGGCGGTCACCCTGCCCCGGCCGACTGGGTCGCCTCATTCGACGCGATGCTGGAAAAGGTCAAGAAATACGGCTTCGTCGACGAGACCACCGGCAATGTGCGGGCGCATATCGAACGGACCTGAGAACATGAAAATCCTGGCACCCCTTGCAGTCGCGCTGAGCGCCGCCGCGGCCGCCCAGGCAGGCCAACTGCCGCCGCCGATCGCGCAAGCCGCCAACGGCAAGATACAATGCTATCAGCCCAATATCACGACCAAATCGTGCCAATCCCTCGCCGGCTATCGCGCCGAGGCGAACGGCACGATCGACAACACGGCTGTGGTCATGATTGCGCCGAAGCCGCTGATCACGATGGAAACGGTGACGCCGGTCGAGGTCAAGAACGGCCAGGTCTGCGGCAAGACCCATGCCCAGGACATCGCAGCAGCCAAGCTGACCGTGGACGGAAAGCCGGTTGAGGGACCGCAGGCCGACGCTATGCGGCAACGGATCGGGGCCGCCTTCGCGCCCATGTTCGATCACGAAATCTGCACCGCCTACGTCGCCGACGGCGACGGCTTCATCGCCAGAGCAACGGACAACGGCGCCCCGATGTCAGAGTCACCCAAGGTAATCTGGGTCTCGCCAAGCGATGGCTATAAGGTCGGCCCCTGAAGGCATGGGCGAAAGCGCACCCTGCCCCCACGGATGACGCCAGAAGCGGCGGCCAGCGGTCAATTGATCCGCTGGCCATTCGCGACAGGTGACGCGGACAGTCCCTCGTCACCCTCCCCCAGAGAACGCATAGAGGAGCCCTGCCGCCAAAACGAAAGCTATTGGCAGACCCAGCGACCACGCCAGCACCGCGCCGGCCGGCCGGGGGCGCGGCGCGATCGGCGCATTGAGGGATTGAAGGATACGGCGCTCGATCATCCGCTTCCAGGCACGCAACACCGACCCGGCCGGGCGCGGCAGGGTGTGGCGTAGGAACGCGACCTTGCGAACGTAGCTTTCGACATTCCAGGTCGCCCAGCTGCCGGCAGGAAAAAAGATCGCGCTCCCGGCTTCCACTCTTACTGTTCCCGCCGCCGTGGTCAGGGACACGCTTCCTTCCAGGATATGGATGGTCTCGTCGCAGCTATAGTACCAATTGAACCGCCCGGCGGTGCAATCCCAGACCATCGTCCAGGCAGTACCATCGTCGCTCTTGAAGACTACTCGGTTTCGCGCCTGCGGGCTTCCCTCGAGTATCCAATCCGCATTGATTGGCGCCGGGTCCAGTGGGATTTCGGTCGCCGAAAGCATAAATTCCCGAGTGCTCAAGATGGTCACCTCATATAACTAGCAAGGGATATTGTCTAATCTCCATCAGTTAGATTACTCGTTGTTTCATTGTGATAATATATCATGTTTCGGATTAAACCAGGAAAATAGAAGTAACCCCTTTTCAATTACCAAATATCAATATGAATATGCCATATATTCTATTGAATATCTTAGGCCAATAAATCGAAAACCAGCTGGCCAAGATATCTTCATATAGGCAGAAAATGTGAAAGGCACCCCAACTCGAAGAATTTTACACTGATTAATCTGATCCCTAGTCTGTTCCCTCGACCAGATCCGCCAGGACGGCATTGCCATCTGATCGCAATCCATCGACCACCCCGCGCCGGTCCGGCTCGGGCCGGTTCTGGCTGAGCTTCCATTTACCCTCGATCCGGTCGATCGGGATTTCGATCCCGACGATGGCCTTCAGCATGCCGGCGATGAAATCCTCCGGCGCGTCCTGCACCGCCCAGGGGGGTGTCCGATCCCGCTCGTGCACTTCCGTCAGGTCGCCGACAAACCGGCGAAGCCACTCCGAATCGTCAATGACACGCGGCGTGCCCCAGGCATGAACGGCAACATAGTTCCAGGTCGGCACAACCTTGCCGTTCCCAGGGCCGGGCATATCCTTGGATGGATACCAGGAGGGCGAGATATAGGCCTGCGGCCCTTGGAAGATCACCAAGGCCTCCCCGCCTTCCCGCAACGCCGCGACCTGGTCGTTCCCGCGCGCCAGATGTCCGCG
>Ga0268266_10000807_pt1 | contig 41568 bp, 41 predicted proteins | sample KBSS13metaG_FD_190356 | JGI IMG/M metagenome (GOLD analysis project Ga0268266, IMG submission 190356) | Switchgrass rhizosphere microbial communities from Kellogg Biological Station, Michigan, USA - KBS S1-3 metaG (SPAdes) (version 2) | ecosystem: Host-associated > Plants > Roots > Rhizosphere...
ATGACCTCACCGAGGAGGATTTTGACCGCACCATCGCGGTGAACCTGAAATCGGCGTTCCTGTGCACGCAGGCGGTGCTGCCCGCAATGCGCGCGCGCAAATGGGGCCGTATCGTCAATATCTCGTCGGGTGCGGCGCGCGGCGCCGGCGCCATCGGCGTGCACTACAACGCTTCCAAGGCCGGCATGGAAGGGCTGACACGCGGCTACGCGGCGCGGCTCGTCAAGGAAGGTATCACCGTCAATGCGGTGGCGCCGTCGCTGATCGCAACCGACATGATGGGCGGCCGGACCGATCTCGCCCGCAACATTCCGCTCGGCCGCATGGGCGAGGCCGAGGAAGTGGCGCAGGCGGTCGCGATGGTGCTCGGCAACGACTACATGACCGGACAGACCATCATGCTCAATGGCGGCATGAACTTCATCTGACAACTCAAGCCGGCTTGCCGTGTGGTCGACGGCAGAATGCAGGAGACAGGCCCGTGGTTCTCGCTCCCGAAATCGCGGCCTCGCGCTGGTTCAACACCACCGAGCCGCTGACCTTGTCCGGACTGCGGGGCCGGCCGGTGCTTCTGCATGCGTTTCAAATGCTGTGTCCCGGATGCGTTGCGCATGGAACGCCGCAAACGCAGCGCGCTTTCGACCTGTTCAAGCATTCAGACCTTCAGGTCATAGGCCTCCATACGGTGTTCGAACATCACGCCGCCATGACGCCGGTGTCGCTGGAAGCGTTCATCCACGAATACCGCCTCACCTTTCCGATTGGCGTCGATGAGGCCGCGGACGGCACGCCGATACCGGTCACGATGGGGCGATATGGCATGCAGGGAACGCCAACCAGCATCCTGATCGGGCGCGCCGGCAACATCGTGCATCATGGCTTCGGGCAGCAAAGCGACATGGCGCTCGGCGCAATCATCGCGGCCGAGCTTGCGGCCGTGCAAAGCTGACCGAGCGGGACATCTTGCGGCGCTCTCGACTCCGGTGCGAGGACAAGGCAAGAAGCCGTTCCCCTTGATCGACAGGATTTCTCATTCGATGGATGCCATCTTTCGCGTTGACGGCAACGACGTCGTCGCCAGCCCCCTTGCGGCGGGACCCTGGGACCCGAGCATGCAGCATGGCTCGCCGCCGGCGGCGCTGGTCGTGTGGGCAGCGCAGCGGATAGCGACGCCGGTCGCGATGCGGGTCGCGCGCGTGACCGTCGACCTGATGCGCCCCGTGCCGGTAGCACCGCTGGCCATCGAGAGCGAGGTCCTGCGCGAGGGGCGCAAGATCCAGCTCTGCGCAGTCAGGCTTCTTGCGAAAGGCGTCGTCGTGGTCAGCGCGACCGTGCTGAAGATCAAGGTTCAGGCCAATGAACTGCCGCCGGAGGCCGCGATCGAGCAGATCCAGCTGCCGGGGCCGGACCAGTCCCGCGTCGAGCACGTTGATTTCTCCTCCAGTCCCTTCGTCACCGGCATGTCGCTGCGCGCCGCCCGTGGCCAGTTCGGCGTGCCCGGACCCGGCGCGATCTGGTACCGCGTCGACCGTCCGATTGTGGAAGGCTTGGCCGTTTCGCAGGCAATGCGGGCGATGGCGGCGGCGGATTTCTGCAACGGCACCTCGGCCGTGCTGGACTTTCGCCAGTGGACCTTTCTCAACGCCGATCTCACCGTGAATTTTTCGCGCGAGCCGGTCGGCGACTGGATCCTGCTCGATGCCGAATCGTGGATCGGTCCCGACGGCGCGGGTCTCGCGATGGCGCGGCTCGCCGATACGCGCGGCTATTTCGGCCGCGCCATCCAGAGCCTTGTCATCGAGAAGCGCTGATCATTCGAGATCGACCGGCTGGAAGCGGCCGGCTTCATCGAGCGCCGTGCCCCAGATCTTGTGCGAAGCCTGGTGATCGGAGCGGCCAAAGGAGAGCGGCACCCCGAGGCCGAGGTCGAGATTGCGCGTGCTCTCCAGCGCCTCGACGAGCTTTTCGGTATCGAGCTGCGGGCCGGCGCGCTTGAGTCCGTCGATCACGATGCTCGCCGCCACGAAGCCCTCCAGCGAAGCGTAGTCGGGCGCCTCGCCGGGAAAATACTTGGCGAGCGCATTCTTGTATTCGAGCACCGCGCTCGAATGGCCGGAGACCGCCGGCACGACCTGCGTCACGAGGACTCCTGTCGTGTAGCGCGGCCCCAGCAGTTTCAGCTCTTCGGCGAGCGACGAACCGCCGACGCCGGAGATACTGGTGAAGATCATCTCCGGATACAGGTTGCGCGTTTTCTCGATGAATTTGGCGGCAGCCCGGTAGGATGCGGACATGATGATCGCCCTGACCGGCACCTTCTGCACGCGCAGCAGGTTGACGGCTTCGTCGACCTCGATGGTGTTGCGCGGATAGTTGAGCCGCAGCAGCGCGTTGTCGTTGATGCCGAGCGCACGATACGCCTTGGCGACGCCGGCGTAGCCGGCATCGCCGAGATCGTCCTGCTGGGCGAACACGGCGATCTGCCGGACCGGGATGCGGCGCATCTTCACCAGATAGCGCACCGCGGCGTCGGCTTCCTCAGCATAGCTCGGACGGTAGTTGAAGACATAGCGATCAGGCGGATCCTGGCGCACGACCATGCCGCCGGTGTAGGCCCCGAAGAACAGCATCCGCCGCTCCAGCGCGTAGGGGACGGCGACCGCCGCGGTCGCGGTGCCGATACTGCCAATGATGCCGAAGATCTGGTCCTTCTCGTAGAGCTGTTTCAGGGCCTGCAGCGTGCGGGGCGGTTCGTTGCCATCGTCGGCGGCAATCAACTTGAGCATCCGGCCTCCGATGCCGCCGGCATCGTTGACCCGGTTGAAGGCGGTATCGATGCCGATCTTCATCTGACGGCCGCGTTCTCTCACCGGGCCCGTAAAAGCCGCCGTGATGCCGAAGCGGATTTCGCTATCCGATACGCCGCGGACCGCACTGGCCGGATTTCCGACGCTGACTACGGGAGCCGGCGGCGCTGCGGCGAAAGCCGGTGCGGCGGGGGCAGGGGCTGGGGCCGCCGGCGCGGGCCTGGATGGGCCGAGCGACTGTTCGAGATCCGCCAGCCGGAGTTCGGCCTGCCTGCAATCCATCCTTCCCGCGGTGACCGCACTACGGCCGTCCGCAACGCTGCGATCGAACAATTGTGCGAGGTCGGAGCGCTGCGCCTCGTTGGATGCGGCATCCCGGATCACCGCGGCAAACTTCTCGATTACCGATTGGACCCGAGGCCGCGTGATGTCGGGGCAGGCCAGCGCCGAACCGATCACGGGACCGACGCGGCCTGCAAGGTCGCGTACCAGTTCTATTTTGTCGCCGGGGGCCGCTTCCGCGGCTGTTATGAAAAGGACACTAAATAAAAACGAAGTCCAACGCAGACCTGCTGGGATACGCACCACACAACTCTTGAAATTTCATGGGTTGAATCATTTTGGATCGAATCGTTCTGGAATGCAGGCAAGCCGCGTCGAGGGCGCAATGATTGCCCTTACGACGCGGCTGCACTGGTAGCGTTTGGATCATTCAAGCTCGAGCGGCTGATAGCGTCCGCTCTCGTCGAGCGCGGTGCCCCACACCTTGTTCGAGGCCTGGTGCTCCGAGCGGCCGAAGCTGAGCTGGGTGCCGAGACCGAGGTCGAGATTGCGCATCGTCTCCAGCGTGTCGATCAGCTTCTCCGTATCGAGCTGCGGGCCGGTCCGCTTGATGCCCGAGATCAGGACGTTGGCGGCGACATAGCCCTCGAACGACACGTAGTCGGCCGCTTCGCCGGGGAAATATTTGGCGAGCGCGTTCTTGTATTCGAGCACGGCGGATGAATAGCCCGACACCGCCGGCACCACCTGCGTCACGATCACGCCGTTGGTGTAGCGCGGTCCCAGCAGCTTCAGTTCTTCGGCAAGCGCGGTGGAGCCGACGAACGAAACGTTGGAGTAGATCAAGCCGGGATAGGAGTCGCGCGTCTTCTCGATGAACCGCGCCGCGGCCCGATAAGTGGCGACCATGACGATCGCCTTGATCGGCGGCTTTGCGAGCTTCAACTGGTTGATCGCATCGTCGACGTCGACGGTGTTTCGGGCGTAGTTGAGCCGGAGGATCGAGCTGTCGCTCACGCCCATGGAGCGGAACGCCTTCGCGACCCCCGCAAATCCGGAATCACCGTACGAGTCCTGCTGGGCGAACACCGCGATCTGGCGCGGCTGCAGCCGGCGGATCTTGACGAGGTAGCGAACGACCGCGTCGGTCTCCTGAACGTAGCTGGCGCGATAATTGAAGACGTAGCGATCCGGCGGATCGTTGCGCAGGATGTTGGAGCCGGTGAAAGCCCCGAAGAACAGCATCCGGCGTTCCAGCGCGTAGGGAACAGCCACCGCCGCGGTCGGGGTGCCGACATTGCCGATGACGCCGAACACCTGGTCCTTGTCATAGAGCTGCTTCATCGCGTCGGCGGTGCGATTAGGCTCGTAGCCGTCGTCGGCGGCGAACAATTTGAGCATCCGCCCGTCCACGCCGCCGGCATCGTTGATCCGGTTGAAGGCGGTCTCGATGCCGAGCTTCATCTGGCGGCCCAGTTCGCGGGCGGAGCCGGAGAAGGGCGCAGCGATGCCGAAGCGGATTTCCTTTTCACCGATGCCGCGCGGCAGCGGCCCGCTCGGCACATTGGCGGTCGGCGCGGTCGCGGCATTCGCGGCGGTTGCCGCTGCGGCGGGCGACGGTCCGATCACGCTGGAAAGGCTCGGTCCGGAGATCGAGCGTTCGAGATCGGCCAATTGCCGGTCAGCGCGAATGCAGTCGAGCCTGCCCGAGGTAACCGCGGTGCGTCCTTCGGTCACGCTGCGATCGAACACCTGGGTGAGATCGGAACGCTCCGCCTCGTTCGACGCCGCCTCCCGGATCACCAGTGAGAATTTGTCGACGATGGTCTGGATGCGGGGACGCGCAATGTCGCGGCAGGCCTGGGCCGAGCCGATCACGGGGCCGACGCGACTTGCAAGGTCGCGGACGATCGTAATGTCGCCGGCGGCCTGGGCGCCGCCTGCGATACCGAACAGCACGGCCCCGACCAACAAGGTAATCCGGTGCGAGGTCATGGCAAACTCCTTGAGAACGAGAACACCGTAAGTCGGTTCTCAGGCATTGTCAGCCCTCCGTGTGGATTATGTGTAGTGCGATTATGGGGTGCGTTGTTGTGGCGTGGCCGGATCCGGCTTCTCGCGCCACTGCATGAACTGCTTGAGCAATTCGTTGTCCTTCTCGGACGTTGCCGGAGCGCTCGCCGGCGTGGCGGCGAGAAGCGCCTGGAACTCGTTGAGTGCGGGCTTTTGCGAAGCATCGCCGGACGAAGACAGCGTGTTCCGGATCGACTGCGCGAGATTGGCGAACGCCGACGTCTCACCGTCGCTCTGGCGCATTCCAGGCACGGCGACGACGAAGAACAGCGCCACCAGCGCTGCGACGCCGATCGCTGCAGCGAACCGCGCCGCAACGGTCCACAACGCCTTCTTCGATTCCATGCCGGGTTCCTGCATCAGCTCGGGATCGAGCGGATGGCGCAGTGCATCGGACACGGCGCTCTCGAGCTGCGAGTCGTACGACGTCGGGGAAAATGGCAGACCGGAGCCCGATCCGCGCAAAGCCGACCGTTCACGTAGCGAGCGCGGCGCGTAGTACAGCGGATCGCGGGGATTGAGATGTTCCTGATCGCTCACACTACTCATACGCTTACTCCTCATGACGCTTGGCGGAACAGTTGGCGGATTGGCACTTTTTGGACTGGAACTCGGCGAATCAACCGGCGGTGGAGCGGCCGGCGACGTGTTGGACAGGACTTCAAGCTCATGGAGGAGGCGCGCGGAAGAATCCACGTCCGCTCCCCACCCAATGCTAAGTTCGGTCGGAGGATTTGAATCAATTTGGGGGGCGTCGTCCCTACGGCCGACACCTGTCTGCGAGATCATGTCTCGCGACCACCTCTTCCCCGCGGCTTCCACTGCCCTAGTCCCCTGGCGGCAAATGTCCGTCTTGCCCGACGGAATGCGCCACCAGACTCACCAGCCCGCCAGCACACGTAAGTTTGTTGGAACCGCGCGAGGACTAATTTAGGTCCGAAACGTGACAAAAGTAAGTTGAGGTCTTGTTAACCACAATCTCGCACGTGCCTGTTTGCACAGGGTTTGGTGCCGATTGCCCGTCTGCGGCGGCCAGAAACAGCCACAAAAGCGCCGAATTTGCAACCTGTTACGCCGTTTTCTGCGCGCCACGCGGGCCGTCGCATTAATTACTCGTTAACCAAGTTCGTCGATTGTTAACCATTCAATAAGGAAGGCGAGTCGAAAAATCATGGACGTCCGAGCCGATCCCACGCGTCAATTGGTCCGGCTGCGCGGCCGCTCCTATGTCGCGTTCGTGTTCAGCCCTGTCGTGCCGATCGTGGAATGGCTCGCCGAGATCGACGCGACGCTGGCACGCTCGCCGGGCTATTTCGTCGGCAAGCCGATCGTGCTCGATCTTGCATCCGTGGATCTCTCAAGCTCGGCAATCGCGCATCTGCTCGGCAGCCTCAACGAGCGCAACATTCGCGTTCTCGGCATCGAGGGCGTGGACGAGGAGCGCCTCGCGGCGAACATGCCGCCGCTGCTCACCGGCGGCCGCGCCTGCGTGATCACGCGCAACGAGCCCGCCCAGAAGCCCGAGCCGGAAGCCAAGCCGAAGCCGACGTCGCTGTTGCTCGACAGTCCGGTGCGGTCGGGGCAGTCGATCGTATTCATGGAAGGCGATGTCACCGTGCTCGGCTCGGTCGGATCCGGCGCCGAGATCGTCGCCGGCGGATCGATCCATATCTACGGAACGCTGCGCGGTCGTGCGATGGCCGGCGTCAACGGCAATTCCAGCGCGCGAATCTACTGCCAGAGGATCGAGGCCGAACTGCTTGCGATCGACGGCTACTATCAGACTTCCGAAGAAATCGACGTCTCGCTCCGCAACCGCCCGGCGCAAGCCCGGCTGGAGGGAGACACCATGAAAATTACCCCGCTGAATTAACCGGCTAAGGAGATCACGTATGGCCAAGGTCCTGGTCGTTACCTCGGGCAAGGGTGGCGTTGGAAAAACGACAACGACGGCCGCGCTCGGCGCGGCGCTTGCGCAAAGCGGGCAGAGCGTCGTGGTGGTCGATTTCGACGTCGGCCTGCGCAACCTCGACCTCGTGATGGGCGCCGAACGCCGCGTGGTGTTCGACCTGATCAACGTGGTGCAGGGCGTCGCCAAGCTGCCGCAGGCGCTGATCCGCGACAAGCGGCTGGAGAATCTCTGGCTGCTGCCGGCCTCGCAGACGCGCGACAAGGATGCGCTGACAGACGAGGGCGTCGGTCGCGTGATCGACGAACTCAGAAGCCGGTTCGACTGGATCCTGTGCGACAGCCCGGCTGGCATCGAGCGCGGCGCGACGCTTGCCATGCGCTACGCCGACGAGGCCATCATCGTCACCAATCCCGAGGTTTCCTCGGTGCGTGATTCCGATCGCATCATCGGCATGCTCGATTCGAAGACGGTGAGGGCGGAGCGCGGCGAGCGCGTGGAAAAACACGTGCTGATCACCCGTTACGATCCGGCGCGCGCGGCCCGCGGCGAGATGCTCACGATCGAGGACATCCTCGAAATCCTCGCAACCCCGCTGCTCGGCATCATTCCCGAAAGCCAGGACGTGCTGAAAGCCTCGAATGTCGGCACGCCGGTGACGCTCAACAATGCCGACAGCGCGCCCGCCCGCGCCTATGTCGACGCCTCGCGCCGCCTGATGGGCGAGGAAGTCGCCATGGTCGTGCCGTTGGAGCGCAAGAGCTTCATGAACCGGCTGCTGGGACGGAGAGCTGCATGAGCATAAATCTGCTGCGGCTGTTCGGCGGCCGCAACGCATCCGCCCCGGTTGCGCGGGAGCGGCTGCAGATTCTGCTGGCGCATGAGCGTGGATTGCTCGGCCAGTCCGATCTGCTGGCCACGCTGCGCGAGGAAATTCTCGCCGTTGTTGGAAAGCACGTGGTACTCGATCCCGACAAGGTCATCGTCAAGCTGGACCGGGGCAAGAACGTCTCGACGCTGGAAGTCGACATCGAAGTCCCCAACAACTTCGACAAGTCGAAGGCGGCCGAGCGGCGCATGGCCGGCTGAGGCGTAGGACGCGATCGATTTGCCGGAAGGGTGAGGCGATAGCGATAGGCCTCACCCGGCCTTGACCATGAAATCGACGCGACCCTCGCCGGCGTCCGGCGCGCAGTGCTTTGAAACCCGGCCGAACGGCTGGCGAAACCTGCTGCCGGCGTGATGTGCCCGCCGGCCGGATTCGGCGGATTGATCGACCGCGCGCCCCTCTACGTGACGACTGTTCCCGACGCGCGATGCGTGCGCGTTTTCCTTCGCTGGAGAAAATCGTTCCCATTCAAGGGAACCGCCTGAAGCCATGGGGAATTACCCTTGGTTTGGGAGGCAGTTTTGACCGAGTCGATTGCGGAAAAAGCGAAAAGCGGAATTTGGGGGCTGGACGACATCCTGGCCGGCGGGTTCACACGGGAGCACATGTTTCTGATCGAGGGGGCGCCCGGAACCGGGAAAACCACGATCGCGCTCCAGTTCCTGATGGAGGGAGCGCGGGCCGGCGAGAAATGTCTCTACATCACGCTGTCCGAGACCGAGCGCGAATTGCGGCATGGCGCCGCTTCTCACGGCTGGAAGCTCGACGAGCGGATTGAAGTGTTCGAACTGTTGCCGCCGGAGAGCCTGCTCGATTCCGAGCAGCAGCAGAGCCTGCTCTATTCCTCCGATCTCGAACTGGGCGAGACTACCAAGCAGATATTTGCGGCCGTCGATCGTGTGAAGCCAAGTCGGGTAGTGCTCGACAGCCTTTCCGAGATCCGGCTGCTGGCGCAGAGCTCGCTCCGCTACCGGCGGCAGATTCTGGCGATCAAGCACTATTTTTCGAATTTCGGCGCAACCGTGCTGCTTCTCGATGACATGTCATCCGATCTCGCCGACAAAACCATCCACAGCGTCGCGCACGGCGTTGTGCGGCTGGAGGAACTTGCCCCGACATATGGCGCGGAGCGGCGGCGGGTGCGTATCGTCAAATATCGTGGCGTAAAATTTCGTGGTGGCTACCATGACGTCACCATCGCCACCGGCGGGCTGAACGTGTTTCCGCGACTGGTGGCATCGGAGCATCGGACAAGTTATGCCCGACATGTGCTATCGAGCGGCATCGCCGAACTGGATCAGCTTCTGGGCAACGGGATCGAGACCGGATCGAGCACGCTGATCCTGGGACCGGCGGGCACCGGCAAATCTCTCCTCGCCATCGTTTTCCTCGTCGCCGCAATTGCGCGGGGAGAGAAAGCGGCCTTCTTCGTTTTCGATGAAGAGCTGGGCCTGCTGCTTGACCGCATGAAGGGTCTCGGCATCGATCTCGAAGCCATACAGCGCAGCGGCAACCTCTTTATCGAGCAGGTCGATGCCGCCGAGCTGTCGCCGGGCGAATTCGCCCATCGCGTCCGCAAGCGGGTCGACGAGAACAGCGTCAAGACAGTGCTGATCGACAGCCTCAACGGATACCAGGCCGCGATGCCTGAGGAGAATTCGTTGATCCTGCACATGCACGAACTGCTGCAATATCTCAATCGCCAGGGGGCGACGACCTTCATGACGGTCGCGCAGCACGGACTGGTGGGCGACATGAAGACGCCGGTCGACGTGACGTATCTCGCGGATACCGTGATCCTGCTGCGTTATTTCGAGGCGCTCGGTAGCGTGCGCCGCGCGATATCGATCGTCAAGAAACGTACCGGCGCGCACGAAGGCACGATCCGCGAATATCGCATCGACAAGCGCGGCCTTACCGTCGGTGCGCCGCTCGTTGGATTCCAGGGGGTGCTGCTGGGCGTTCCAACCTATGTCGGCGAGGGTAAGCCCCTGTTCGAGGATTCGCCGTCGTGATCGCCGGTGCGTCATCCGAGCGGGCCGTCATTCTGGCACCGAAGGGCCGCGACGCATCAGTCGCAGCCGGCCTGATCTGCGAAGCAGGCTACCACGCGCAAATCTGCGACGATCTCCCCTCGCTGCTGAGCGAAATCGGAATCGGCGCGGGTCTCGCCGTGATCGCGGACGAAGCGATCAAGACCGCAGATCTGCGTGACCTCGTGACCTGGCTCAACGATCAACCGCCATGGTCGGATTTTCCGATCGTGCTGCTGACGCATCAAGGTGGCGGTCCGGAGCGCAATCCGGACGCGGCGCGGCTCGGGCAGGCGCTCGGCAACGTCACATTTCTGGAGCGGCCGTTTCATCCGACCACGCTGGTCAGCATCGTCGGCTCCGCAATTCGCGGCAGGCGGCGCCAGTACGAAACCAGGGGCATCCTGGTCAATCTGACGGAAAGCGAAAACCTGTTGCAGACGGCGCTCAACGCCGGCCGCCTCGGCGCGCTGGAATTGCATCTGCCGGACTGCAGGCTGGAAGCTTCCGACATCTGCATCGGCTTCTTCGGACGGAAGCCGGGCGAGTCGTTCACCTACAAGGATTTACTGGAGGCGGTGCACCCCGACGACAGGGAACGACGTCTTACAGTGCTCAATCAGACCATTGCGACGGGCGGCGATTACAGCATCGAATACCGCATTGTCTGGCCGGACGGCTCGCTGCACTGGGTCGAGGTGCGCGCCCGCGCGGTACGCCGCCCGGACGGTACGATCCGCTCGCTTGTTGGTGTCAGCTCCGACATCACCGCCCGCAAGACGGCGGAAATTGAGCGGGAGAACCTGCTCGCCCAACTCGCGGCCGAACGCGCCGCGCTGGCGGAATTGACCGCGACGCTGGAGCAGCGCGTCGAGCAGCGAACGGCTGATCTGATCAAGGCAGTGACCGCCCGCGAGAAGGCGCAGGAACAACTGCGCCAGGCCCAGAAGATGGAAACCATCGGCCAGTTGACCGGCGGCGTTGCGCACGACTTCAACAATCTGCTGATGGCGGTCATGGGCAACCTCGATCTGTTGCGCAAGCGCCTGCCGAACGATCCACGCCTGCAGCGGCTGGTCGAAGGCGCGATGCAGGGCGCCGAACGCGGCGCATCGCTGACCCAACGGCTATTGGCCTTCGCGCGGCAGCAGGATTTGCGTGCGGTATCTGTCGATCTGCGCGCATTGATGGAAGGGATGGTCGATTTGCTGCAGCGATCGCTCGGGCCCCGTGTGGAACTGCGGCTCGATATTCCAGCGAGCCTGCCGCCGGCGCGGATCGATGCCAACCAGCTCGAACTTGCGATCCTCAATCTCGCTATCAACGCGCGGGATGCGATGCCCGATGGCGGCAGGATCGACATCGGCGTGGCGGAGTATCAGGCCAAGCGCGATGCGGCGCTGGCGCCGGGGCGATATCTCAAGTTGTCGGTGGCGGACACCGGAAGCGGGATGTCGCCGGACATACTGAAGCGCGCGATTGAACCGTTCTTTTCGACCAAGCAGGTCGGCAAAGGTACCGGCTTGGGGTTGTCTATGGTGCATGGGCTTGCCGTCCAGTTGGGCGGTACGCTGCAATTGACCAGCACCATCGGGAAAGGAACCTGCGCGACGCTGGTGCTGCCGGTTGCGACCGTTGCTCCGGAAACCGAGAGCCCGGCGCCTGTTGCGGAAAAGACCAAGCGCTCGGCGGTCATCCTGTTCGTCGACGACGATCCGCTGATCGCGATGTCGACCACGGAAATGCTGGAGGATCTCGGCCACCGGGTGATCGGCGCCAATTCCGGCCAGCGCGCGCTCGCCATCCTCAAGAGCGAACAACCGATCGACCTGATGGTGACGGACCACATGATGCCCGGGATGACAGGACTCGAACTGGCCGCGGCGTCGCGTGAGGTACGCCCGTCGCTGCCGGTCCTGCTGGCGACCGGTTATGCCGAATTGCCCGAGGGGACGCAGATCGACCTGCCGCGGCTGGCAAAGCCCTATCATCAGGACCAATTGCGCGATCAACTGGAGCAATTGCTGGTGTGAGTAGCCTGCGCTACCCCACCATCCGGTCGCGTCCGGCCCAGAAGCCTGCCTTCAGCACCTTCTTGTCGACCTTGCCGACGCCGGTCATCGGCAGCTCGGTGACGAACTCGATGTGTTTTGGCGCGTGCGCCGAGCCCTTCTTCGCCTTCACCAGGTTGATCAACTCGTCCGCATTCGGACGCGCACCTTCGCGGGCGACGACCACGGCGGTGACGGCCTCACCCCATTTGTCGTCGGGGACGCCAACCACGGCGACCATCGCGACGTCGGCATGTTGCGACAGCACGTCCTCGACCTCGCGCGGAAAAATGTTGAAGCCGCCCGAGACGATCATGTCCTTCTTGCGGTCGAGGATAAACATGTAGCCGCGCTCGTCCTTGCGCGCGATGTCGCCGGTGTGCAGCCAGCCGCTGCGCAGCGTTTCCGCCGTGGTCTCCGGCCGCTTCCAGTATTCGGCCATCACGTGGCCGGCGCGCACGCAGATCTCGCCGGCCTCGCCGGTCGCGACTTCCTGGTCGTCATTGTCGAGGATCTTGACCTGACACGCGGCGATCGGAAATCCGCAGGACAGGAACAGTTCCGGCGTCTGGGGATCGTGATCCTTCTTGCGGAGCACCGACACCGGATAGCATTCGGTCTGGCCGTAAAGCTGCGAGAACACCGGTCCGATCCGCTCGATGCCCTCGACCAGCCGGCTCGGCGACATCGCGGACGCGCCATACAGCAGCAGTTCGAGGGAGGAGAGGTCGGTCTTGTCGAGCGTCGGGTGGTCCAGCATCACGTAGATCATCGTCGGCACGAACAGGGTGAAATTGATGCGCTCGCGCTCGATGGTCTTGAACACCGCCTCGGGATCGAAGCCTTTGAGCATGTGCACGGTGCCGCCGCGCATCAGCGTCGGCAGCACCTTGGTCCCCGCGACGTGGCTGATCGGCGCCACCGTCAGGTAACGCGGCGCTTGCGGAATTTCAAAATCGGCGAGGATCGCGTTGGCGAAACCGCTCTGCTGGCGGTGGTGACGGAGCGCGCCCTTGGATTTGCCCGTCGTGCCGCCGGTGTAATTGAGCGTGGAGATATCGTCCGGGCCGGCGAAGTTGCGCGCCGTGGCGCTGCCGGCCGTCTCGATCACCTGCAGCAAGTCGGCGCCGTAGCCGGCGGGGCCGAGCGTGAATACGGTTTTCAGGCCGGTGGCGCGCGATGCGAGTTCACCGCCGCGGTCGCGGAACGTCACGCTGTCAACGACCAGCATCTGCGCTTCGGAATCTTCCAGTTGAAACAGTTGATCGTCGAGCGAGCCCAGCGGATGCAACCAGGTGATCGCAAGCCGCGACAATTGCGCGGCGCAGCCGGCGCACCAGCTATCGGCGCGGTTGGCGGTGAGAAACGCGACGCGGGTGCCAGACGCGAAGCCCAATTGCGTGAAGACGCTCTGGATGCGCCCGATCATGTCGGTCGCGCCGCGATAGGTGATCGATCCGCCGGGCCAGCTGAATGCCGTGCGTTCCGGATAGCGCGCCAACGCCCGCAACGTCTGCTCGCACGATGCCGGAAACGCATAGAGCGGATTGCTCATTCTTCATTCTCCCGCCTGCTTTGTAATTGGCCTTCGGTCGTGCCAATGTCGTTTCAACGCTAGCACAACAAGCAGGCTGCTCAAGTCAGGAACAACGCCTTGCCGCCGATCGATCCGCTCGCCCGTTTTAGCGACCGCCTCAGCCTGCCGCTGATCGCGGCGCCGATGTTTCTGGTCTCCGGTGTCGAACTGGTGGTGGCCGCCTGCCGCAACGGCGTGATCGGTTCTTTTCCCACGGTGAATTGCCGTAGTCCCGAACAACTGGACGAATGGCTCACGGATATCGATGTCAGGTTGAAGGCACATGCAGATGCCGGCGGCAAACCGTCGGCGCCGGTCTGCGCGAACCTGATCGTGCATCGCTCCAATGCGCGGCTGGAGCAGGATCTGCAGGTGCTGCTCCGGCACCGGCCCGAGATGGTCATTACCTCGGTCGGATCACCCGCGCCGGTGATCGGGCCGTTGCATGAGGCCGGCGCGCTGGTATTTGCCGATGTCGCCTCGATCCGCCATGCCGAACGTGCGGTTGCCGCCGGCGCCGACGGGCTGGTGTTGCTGACGGCAGGAGCGGGCGGGCAGACCGGCTGGCTCAATCCCTTCGTGTTCGTGCGCGCGGTGCGGGGCTTCTTCGCTGGGCCGATCGTGCTGGCGGGCGGGATCGCCGACGGCCATGCGTTGCGTGCTGCGGAAGCGCTCGGTTGCGATCTCGCCTATATGGGCACCCGGTTCATCGCGACGCGCGAGAGCATGGCGAATGCCAGATACAAGGACATGCTGGTCGCCAGCACGGCGGACGATATACTGCTGACCACGGCGTTCACGGGATTGCAGACCAACATGTTGCGTCCATCGATCGAGGCCGCCGGTCTCGATCCCGACGATCTGCCGTTGCGTGGCGCGATCGATATCGGCAAGGACATCGACATCGGCGCGCGCGAGAACCGTCCCAAGCGCTGGAAGGATATCTGGAGCGCCGGGCATGCCGTCTCTGGCGTGACGGAGGTGCTGTCCGTCGACGAGATGGTCGCACGTACACTCGCCGAATATCGCGCGGCCGCCACGCGCGTCAGGCTTGATTAGGGCGTTTCTCCCTTCATTTGCAGCTTCCCGTAAAGTTCCTGGCGAGTGAACGCCGCGGCATTTTTGCGATGCTGTCATGCGAAGAACGTCCGGGCCAAATGCCAAGAGAAAACCGCCTCAATGGCAAACTTCCGACACACGAAGACGGCGAAAACACACGATCCGACATGACGATCGCGCGAAGGCAAAGCCGAACAGGTTTTGCCGTCGGGCGCATTTTTTTAAAATAAAAAGAGGCCCTCGTGTCGCTCAGGCTCCTCCCTTCGATTCTCTTCGCCAGTGTCCTGTTCGTCCTTCCGGCTCTCGCGCAGCCGCCCGGCGCTGCGCCGGCTGCCCCTGCTGCAGACAAGGCTGACGTGCTGTCGCCCGAACAGGCCAAGCGGGCGCTCGAGACGCTTTCAGATGACAAGAAGCGCGCGCAGATGATCGAGACGCTGCGCGCGCTCGCCAACGCCTCGCAGCAACCGCAAGCCGCGGCTCCCGCGGCTGAACCGAAATCGGCCATCCCGCTCACCGACGACAGCCTCGGCGCACAGCTTCTGCTCACCGTGTCCGAACAGGTTCGCGAGATCTCGCGCGAAGTCAGCGATGTCGCGCGGACCCTGACACACTACAAGGCGTTCTATTACTGGTTCCTGCGGACCGCCAACGATCCATCCGCCTATCAGCAACTGCTCGATATCACCTGGAAACTGGCGCTGGTGTTCCTCTGCGCGTTCGCCGCCGAATGGCTGGCGTTCCGCCTCATCAAGCGGCCGGTGGCGCTGCTGGAAGCGCGGCTTCCGCAAGAGGCGCGTGCCCCGGCGCAGACGCTGGCGATTGCCGATCCGCCATCCTCCCTGGCTGACGTCACTACCGCGCCTGCGCAGCAAAAACGGCGGCTCAGTCTGGCGCGCGCCTGGCAATCGCTGGTCAGGCTGCCCTTCGTGCTGGGCCGTCTGGTGCTTGAACTGCTGCCGGTGCTCGTCTTTATCGGCGTGGCCACGATGCTGCTCGGCACCGAAATCGGCGATCTCCCGACCACGCGCCTGGTGATCCTCGCGGTCGTCAATGCCTATGCGCTGTCGCGCGTGATGATCTGCGCCGTGCGCGCGCTGGCCGGGCCGTTCGGCCTGTTTCGCGTTCGCGCCGAGACCGCCGCCTATATCGAGATCTGGGCACGGCGCATCGTCACCGTCGGCGTCTCGGGCATCGCGTTTGCCAATGTGGCGCTGCTGCTCGGCCTGCATCGCGCCGGCTATGCCGCGGTGCTGCGGCTGGTGATGCTGGTCGTGCATCTCTTCATCGTCGTCATTATCCTGCAGTGCCGAAAGCCGGTGGCGGATGCCATTCGCGCGCCGGCCGGCCGCATTGGTGCTGCGGCGAGGGCGCGCAACCGCGTCGCCGCCCTGTGGCACTATGTTGCGATCGCGCTCGACCTCGCACTCTGGGCGGTGTGGGCGCTCAATATCCGCAACGGCTACTCGCTGCTGCTGCAATATTTCGTCGGCTCCATCGCCGTCGTCCTGATCGTGCGTCTCGCCACCATCCTGGTGCTGAGTCTGATTGATCGCGGTTTCCGCATTAGCCCGGACCTGTCGCAGCGCTTTCCGGGGCTGGAAACGCGCGCCAACCGCTATCTGCCGCTGTTGCGCAACATCGTCTCGGCGGTGATCGCTTTCATCGGCCTGGTTGCGCTGCTGGAAGTCTGGGGCGTCGATGCCATCGTCTGGTTCTACGGCGGGCAGATCGGCAGCCGGTTGCTGTCGGCGGTGGTGACGATCGCCATCGCAGCGCTGGCTGCGGCGGCGATCTGGGAGATCAGCAACGCGCTGATGGACCGCCAGATCAATGCGCTGTCGCGTGACGGCCACTACGCGCGCGCCGCCCGGTTGCGCACCTTTCAGCCGATGCTGCGAACGGCACTGCTGTGCATGATCGTCACCGTCGTCGGGCTGACAGCGCTGAGCGAGATCGGCGTCAACGTCGCGCCATTGCTCGCCGGTGCCGGCATTGTCGGTATCGCCATCGGCTTCGGCTCGCAGAAGCTGGTGCAGGATCTCATCACCGGGCTGTTCCTGCTGCTCGAGAACACCGTCCAGGTCGGCGATAACATCACGCTGTCGGGCCTGTCGGGAACAGTGGAGAACGTTTCGATCCGTACCCTTCGGCTGCGCGCCGGCGACGGTTCGGTGCACATCGTGCCGTTCAGCGCGGTGACGACGATCACCAATTCGAGCCGCGGCGCCGGCAATGCTGCGGTCAGCGTCAACGTTTCCTACAAGGAAGACACCGACCGCGCCGGGCAGATCCTCAAGGACATCGTCGCCGAGATGCGCAACGAGCCTGAGTACCGGCACCTGATCCGCGGCGACCTCGAATTGTGGGGTGTCGACAAGGTGGACGGCTCGATGGCATCGATCGTCGGCCAGATCCGCTGCAGCGATTCCGGCCGCTGGCCGGTGCAGCGGGAATTCAACCGCCGCATGAAGCGGCGATTCCAGGAGTGCGGTGTTGAAATCGCTTCGGGCAGCCAGACCATCCTGATGCAGATTCCCGCGCCCCCGGATATCTCCGCGAATGCGATGCCGCGGCGGGCGGCGGCCGGCTAGCTCGCCGCAAGGGCGTTGTGTTTGCTAGCGCACGATCCGGCCGAGGATGCGCGCGGCCTGGTCGATCTCTTTTTCGTTCCACGCCGCGAAGCCGAGAAACAGGCCCCGCTCGCCGGTCTTGTGGTACAGCATCCGCGTCAGCGCCCGGCTGACGACGCCCGCCTCGAACAGCCGCGCCGCCAGTTGCTCGTCGTTGGTCCGGGGAGAGCATCTGGCCAGCAACTGCATGCCGCCGGCCGGTGTTTCGACGGCGAGCCGGTTGCCGGCCTCGGCGGCAAGCGCCTGCAGCATGCGGTCACGCCGCCCTTTGTAGATCCGGGTCATCCTTCTGATGTGACCGAGATAGGCGCCCGCACTGATGAACTCGGCCAGTGCGTCCTGAGTAGTGACCGACGTCAATATTCCCATGTGCCGTTGCGCGAGCTCGAAGATTTCAATCAGCGCTTCCGGCACGACGATGTAGCCGATGCGAATGTCCGCATAGGTCGCTTTCGAGAAGGTGCCGAGATAGAACACGCGCGGCGAAGCTGCGAGCCCCTGCAGCGCGGCCACAGGGCGCGCCTCATAATGAAATTCGCCGTCATAATCGTCCTCGATGATGCAGGCGCCGGTGGTCTCGGCAAAGCGAAGAAGTTCGAGGCGGCGTCCGATCGGCATCAGCCGCCCGGTCGGGTATTGGTGCGACGGGGTGACGAAGATCAGGCGGGGCGTCTTTTTGTTCGAGGATATCGCCATGCCCTGTGCATCGAGAGGGATGGCGGAGACGACGGCGCCGGCAGCCTCGAATGCAACGTTGGCGCCGCCATAGCCGGGGCTTTCGACCCAGGCGTGATCACCAGGTTCGAGCAGCGCATTGGCGACCAGAGCCAAGCCGGCCTGCGCCGTGGGCACGAACAGGATCTGGCTGGCTGCGGCCTTGATCCCGCGATGAACCGCCAGATGTTCGAGCAAGGCTTCCTGCAGCGGCGGATGGTTGATGGGGCGATCGCGGCGTAACGGCGCATTCCGCGCTGCGCGCCGCAGGCAGCGGCTCCACTCGTCATGCGGAAACTCGCGCTCATCCGCCAGTCCCGGCTGGAACGGCCGCGGCCGCTCCTTGTGAATCGGCGGCCACACCGAACGTTGCAGGCTGCTCGCCCAGGCCGACAGGTTTATCCGCTCGCTTGCAGCACGGATGTTGCGCGGCAGGCTCTTGCGGCGATCGAGCGACAGGCCTTCGGCCACGACCGGACGGCGTCCGGCGGAAAGGGTGACGTAGCCTTCCGCGGCCAACTGCTCGATCGCAAACGAGGCGGTGTTGCGCGACAGGCCTAGCGATTGCGCAAGCTGACGGCTCGACGGCAGGCGTTGACCGGGAGCAAGGCGGCCCTTCGTGATCAGAATTCTTAATTGATCGGTGAGCTGGCGCGTCAGCGTCTCGTCGCCGTCGCGCACCAGATCCAGCATGCCGGGCAACAGGTCATCCATAACTGGACCTATCAATTCGTCGGAACTGGTTCTTTCTTTAGGGCCAGTTGAGCGGCTAGGCAAATCCGGATCAAGTTGACGCGGAGCGTATTCGGCATGGCCACTGGACTTTCAACCCGCGGCGCGGCGGTGCTGCTCGCAGGCGTTGTGCTCGCATGGGGCACCAACTGGCCGGTCACCAAGCTGATCGTGCATGATGTGCCTCCGATATGGGCGACAGCCATCCGCTGCATGATCGCTGCCGCGACGCTGGCGCCGATGTTGTGGGCGCAGGGCGTTTTCATCGTGCCGAAGCGCGGCGACCTGCCGGTCGTGTTCTGCACCTCCATTCTGCACCTGACGGCATTTTCCGCGCTCATCGCGGCCGGGCTGCAATTCGTGCCGGCGGGCAGGGCGATCGTGCTCGGCTATACGACGCCGCTATGGGTCGCGATCGGTGCTGCGATGTTTCTTTCGGAAGACATCACGCGCTGGCGCGCTCTTGGGATCGCGTTCGGCCTGTCCGGCCTTGCCGTTATCTTCAATCCGCAGACGCTGGACTGGAGCGACCGGAACGCGTTGTTCGGCAGCGGCCTGATCCTGCTCGCGGCATTCTGCTGGGCCGGCAACATCGTCTATGTCCGGGCGCACAAGTGGATTTCGACGCCGTTCCAGCTCGTGTTCTGGCAAGTGCTGTTGGCAGCCGTGCTGCTCTCGGTCACCGCCTTGATCGTGGAGGGGCTGCCGCGGATCGCATGGAGCTGGCGTCTTTTGAGCCTGCTGCTCTTCAGCGGCATCATATGCACAGCGTTCGCCAATTGGTCGATGACGATGGTGAACCGCAGCCTGCCCGCAGTCACGACCTCGCTGTGGCTGCTCGCAACGCCCTTGCTTGGAATCTTCAGTGCCACGCTGATCCTGAAGGAGCCGCTCGAGCCGTCGCTGCTTGTGGCGATGACCTTGATTATCGGCGGGATCGCGCTTGGGACCACCGCGGCCGGGTCGCTACGTGCGAAGCCAGGCTAGTTCGCCACGAAATACCAGTCCTTGTCGTAGCGGACGAGCTGGCTCGGCGGCTTGTCCTCGAACTCGAAGAATTTGCCGGGATCGCTGCCCGGCGGCACGCGCAGGAAGCCGGTGAAATAGTGCTTCAGGCCGCGCGAGGTCAGAAACAGCACGTAAGTGCCTTCTTCCGTCTCATCGACGACGATCTCGTTACCGCCTGTGGAAACATTCGGCTCGCGGTCACCAAGCGCGATCAGGCTCTTGTTGTAACTGACGTTCGGCTTGAGTTCGCCGGCCTCGATCCGCGCCACGATTGCTTCGCGGCTCTTGCGGTGCCAGTCGAAATTCTGCTGCAGGGCGATCCTGTGCAGCGGGGCATAGACCAGAACGGCAAGCGTCGACGCGCAGATCAGGAAGGGCAGCGCGAATTTCAGCCCGGCTGTTCGAACCCGGAGCAGGAGCGTCGCCGACCACAGGGTGAATCCGCAGAAGATCAGCGCCGCCAGCGGCATCACCACCAGCAGCACGACGCCGGTAGGCCAGTCCGCCATCGCCAGTTCGAAGGTCGCAACCGACAGCGTGACCGCCGAAACCAGCGTGGCCGCCACCAGCGGCGCGCGGACTGACGGGCCGGCCGCGGCCGCCGTTGTCGCTGGTGTCGATGCCCCCATGCTTCTCGTCGATGCCTTTCTGTTCTGCTTTCACGGTCCGCCGGGCAGTCCGGCCCGGCCAGGCTTTAACGCGCCGTTAACCATATCGGCCCCAACAATAGCCCCAGAGGAAGGTGCGCCGCCACGGCTGGGCGGCCGGCAAAGGCAGGGGGCTCGAGATGGATCTGGATTGGTATTTTGCCAAAACTCCCGCGACCCTCGAGGAAATCAGCCGGCGCGTGATGTTCGCGCTCGATCGGCATCCGCTGTGCCGCGGCATCGAATTCGAGGTCGTCAGCCTGCCCCGCAGCCGCAAGAGCAACTGGACCGTCACCCTGCAGACGGTCGCCCCCGAAGCCCTGTGGGAGGCTTCGGATATCGTGGCCGATATCCAGGAAGCCTACGAACTGGCCGCCGCGGCCTGATTCCAGACTGTTTCGGGACAATTTCCCAAGCATTTCGACGGTGTTACGGTCCCGTCGGCATCGTAAAGCCTCAATTGTTGTGCAGTTTTCGTCAAAAGGGCCACACATCGGCGGTAATGGAGACCTTTTTGACCAAAACCCTGACAATCGTTGCGCTGATCTGCTTTCTCGTGGTCGGCGCTGCCGCCACTGCCATTCTCGGCCGCGACAGCATACCGTTAGCGATGCCCCAGTTGGCGGCTGCTTCCACGGAAGCCACCGTTCCGGCGCCGGTCTCGAACAAGGAAAACAAGAAGGACCGGCTCGCGGTCGTGAGCTACGCGCTCGCCGCCTATGAACCGCCGCAGGCCACGACCGCGCTGAGCGAGCCGCTGCGCCAGGCCTATGCGTCGGCTGATCCCACCGATATCGGTTTGCCGAAGGAGGTTGCGCCCGCCGTCCCGGCGGCGGCAGCGGCCGCACCTGCCCCGCAGCCGAAGCCCAAGGCCGCAGCCAAGCCGCAGCCCCAGCCGCAGAAGAACTATGCGCTGCTGAGCGATGTCCAGATCGCCGGAATCAAGGACCGCCTGAAACTGTCCGCGTCGCAGGAATCCTACTGGCCGCCGGTAGAGACTGCGCTCCGCGCCGTCGCTCGCAAGATTCACGCGGGCCGCCAGGCCAACCCGAATGCGCAGGGCGTGCCGATTGATCCGGAATCCGCAGAGGTGCAGCAGTTGAAATCGGCGGCGATGCCGTTGCTGTTCCAGTTGCGTGAAGACCAGAAGAGCGAAGTCCGTTCGCTCGCGCGCATCATCGGCCTGGAAAAAGTTGCCTCGATGATTTGAGCCGCGTGCGCTGCGATGGCAGCGCCGCAGGTTCCGGTTTCCTCACAACACCGTGCCGCGCGTGCCGGAACATCGGCCCATTCGACGCGTTGCCCGCGGTGGATGAGGGAGCCGAATCATGCGGACGTCGACGGCTTATTTTGCAGGTGTAGGAACCGTGTTCGTAGCGGTCGCCGCCGGTCTTGGCGGTGGCTACCTGGCGGCGAACGTCGCCAACCCGCCGACGCAAGCGGTTTCCAAGCTGGAACGCAGGATGTCGGCGGAACCGATCCGCGTTTCGACGGCACCAGCGGAAACCGTGCCGAATGTCGCGGCGACGACGACTGCGACCAATGCTACCCCCGCACCAGCACAAGAACAGCAGCAGCAGCAGACGCAGGCCCAGCCGCAGCCGCAAACAGACCAGCCGCAGCCGCAAACAGACCAGCCGCAGCCGCAAACAGAGGCGGCAGCGCCACCGGTCAATAACGCGCGCGTCGAAGAGAAGAGAGTCAACGAAGAGAAGAGAGCCAACAATGTAGCGGCAACGCAGCCCATACCGTCGCCGCCGCAACCTGCAAGGCCCGCCGAACAGGCCAGCGAACGATCCGCAGCACCGCAGGAAGCTTACGCGAAAGCACGTGACGCCGACATCAAACGGGCGGCTGCCGAACAGCGGCGCGCCGAGCGGCGTCAGCGTTGGGCCGACCAGCGTCGTGTCCGGCAGCCGCGCGAGCAGGAGCTTGAGGCGGTCGAGGCGAGGGTCCGTGAGGAAACCGAGCCGAGACGGATCAGAATCAGGGAAGAAGCCGGGACGAGAGATTTGTTCGACGAGCCGGCGAGAACCGAAATGCCGCGGATCAGGCTGTTCGATCAGGACTGATCGAGCCTAGCAAATCAACAAGCTGGAGCGCGATGACTTTTCTCTGAATCGTCATCGCGCTTTTGTTTGATTGCAGTCAGGGAGCGAGAAGGCGCCCGCTGTCCGCATCGTCCGGTATCCGCCGCGTGATTCCACCGCCTTGCGGCAGCTATTCCACTGCTTGGCCTTGTTGGTGCGCAGGCAGGCGTTCATCCGGGCGAAGGTTTTGCGAGATTCGGGTGAGGCGCATCTGACGGAAAAAGCTTATACGATGGCCTCCCAATGAGGCCCGAAATGCCGAAAGCTCCAAAAGACGCCCCGTCCGGCCAGCGTGCATCCGAAGCTGGCCTTCCCGTCACGCCCGGCGACGTCACATCAGCGGCGGCGGCGATCCGCGGCTCTGTCATCGTCACCGAATGCGACCAGAGCCGGACGCTGAGCGAGATCTGCGGCTGCAATCTCTGGCTCAAATTCGAGAACCTGCAATTCACCTCGACCTTCAAGGAGCGCGGCGCCCTCAATCGGCTGCTCGCGCTGTCGCCGGAGGAGCGGAAACGCGGCGTGATCGCAATGTCGGCCGGCAATCATGCGCAGGGCGTCGCCTATCACGCGCACAGGCTCGGCATTCCCGCCAGCATCGTGATGCCGGTCGGAACGCCGATGGTGAAGATCGAGAATACGCGTCGCCACGGCGCGGAGACGATCATTTCCGGCAAGACGCTGGAGGAGGCCGCCGAATTCGCGCGCGAACATGGCCAGGCGAAAAACCTCACCATGATCCATCCCTACGACGATCCCCTGATTATCGCCGGGCAGGGCACCATCGCGCTCGAAATGCTGCAGGCGGTGCCGCAGCTCGATACGCTGGTGGTTCCGATCGGCGGCGGCGGACTGATCTCCGGCATGGCGGTCGCGGCCAAATCGCTGAAGCCGGAGTTGCAGGTGATCGGCGTGCAGGCGCAGCTCTATCCTTCGATGTACAACGCCATCAAGGGCCAGAGCCGGCCGATGCGCGGCGACACGCTCGCCGAAGGCATCGCCGTGAAAGCTCCGGGCCGGATCACTACCGAGATCATCCGCCGTCTCGTCGACGACATCGTTCTCGTCACGGAGGATCAGATCGAGCGGGCGGTGGCGATGCTGATCGCGATCGAAAAGACCGTGGTGGAGGGCGCGGGCGCCGCCGGCCTTGCCGCGGTGCTGGCGACGCCGGAGCGTTTTGCCGGACGCAATGTCGGCCTTGTGCTGACCGGCGGCAACATCGATACGCGCCTGATCGCCTCGGTGCTGACCCGAGAACTCGCGCGCGAGGGCCGGCTGACGCAGATCGCCATCGACATCGTCGACCGGCCGGGGCAGCTCGCCGCGGTTTCGGCGCTGCTTGCCGAGGCCAGCGCTAACATCATCGAAGTCTCGCACCAGCGGACGTTCTCCGACCTGCCTGCAAAAGGCACCTTGCTCGAAGTCGTGATTGAGACGCGAGACCGCGCGCACCTGAACGAGGTGATGAAGCGGCTCGAAGAGGCTGGATTTGTCGCGTGGCTGCCGGGGCGGCGGTAGCGTAGCGTTTTCGAGCGAGGACGAGCCGATAGATTGATTTATCTCAAGGCTTGTATCCGAAACGCAGGCCCACCTTGCCTCCTGACGGGCGTACGTCCAGACGAGCGGGAGGTGAAGTATGTACCGGCATATTCTTATTCCAACGGATGGGTCGAAGCTGGCGGACCAGGGACTGGCGCATGGGTTGGCGCTGGCTAAATCCCTCGGAGCCAAGGTATCCGTGATCTTCGTTGTCGAACCGTTCTCGGAAATGACAGGGCGGTTTCAGGAAGCGGTCGCCACCTATGCCGGGCTGCGCAAGGAACAGGCCGCCAGCACGTTGGCTCAGGCGGCAAATGCGGCCAAGGACGCCGGCGTTTCCTGCGAGACGATTCAGGTGGAGAGCGGACAACCCCATCAAGCCATCCTCGCAGCAGCCGAGGACAAGGGCTGCGATCTCATTGCCATGTCGTCGCACGGACGCAGCGGACTTTCCATGGTTCTCATCGGCAGCGTGACAAACAAGGTGCTGGCGCAAGCCAAAATCCCCGTGCTGGTCTGTCAGTGAACACGGAGCGTCGAAGCGCGTGCTCGCATCTCATCCGGGAGCGGGATAGCTGCGGCGACATCAGCCCGGCTTCTTCACGATCTGGAAGCCCCGGGCTTCCAGATCGCGCAAGATCACATTGGTCAAATGCGCGCACTCCTCCGGCATGATCCAGCTCGGGCTTCGCCAATCCGGATCGCCTTCTTTCGGGTAGCTCTCAAAGGCCGAGCGAATGGCGCTCATGATGACATCAGTTACTTCCGACATCGGGACCTTCTTTCGTCGAGAGAGACGGCTTCATTTCGGAAGGCATTCCACATTGTAGGCAATGATGACCTGCGCGGGGTCAGCCTTACCGAGGGCCTTCAAATCCTCCAGACCACTTCTCAGTCTGGTTCCTGCCTCCTGCAAGCTGCCCTCGAGCGCCGACTTGGCCGACTTGCATCGCTCTTCACTCGTGAATTCCTGAAACACCACCGTTGGAAGCAGCCGCCATTCCGCCCTGTCGTTCGTGGCAGCCGGGCTGATTGAGTAGGAGAAGACGTACATCAGGACCCACATCGGTGTGCTCCGCTCCGGTGCAACGATCGTGACGACATTCGTCTGGCCTCAGCTAGTCGGTAGAATTGAGGGCCGTCACACATGCAGGTGACAGCTCGGCGATCTTCTGCTTGAGGCAAACGATGACGCGCTGCCGACCTGGTCGAATTCCCTTGCAGAACAGCTCGGCCTCGCTCTTGCACTCGCGCGCGATTTTCAAAGGGTCGGTCAGGCGGGCCTTGGCCATCGCCTGCTGAGCTCCAACAAGGGCGATCACAACGCCCAACAGGCTGCTAAACCAGTTCATACCTTATTCCGATGCTGCAAAGACAAAGCTCGTTCGTCCCGGCTCCGATGGCCGGCGAATGAATAGACAGGGAACATCGTGGAAGGTTGTTTGATCTAGATCAAACTGACGGATGCATGTCCTGGCGCGATCCAGCTATCGGCGCGAGGGTGCCGATTGCTGCGCTGCTTTGATGATCTCGACCCGCGAGGTGCTTGCTGCGCAGGCGAACATGCCGACCCTGCACCGGCTCTCCCGCCAATCGACACGGCAATTGCAGCCTCCAACATACTCAGGCCAAGCGCCCGAGCAGTTTGCCAGCACGTATCGCCGGGCGGCGCGTCGGCTTATTGCCCGGCGCGAATACGTTGCTCAATGCTGGTCGCCAGTCCCCCCGCGCGGACGTGGCGGTTGCCTGTTGGAGGTGTCTGCGAGACCGCCATATTCTTCCACGGGCCAATCGTATCGACGATGATATTGATGCCGGCGACTGCACTGTTGATCTGGCGCTGCACGCTTTCGACTTCGGACTTCAGGAACTCCTGCATTTTTTGCAGTTCGGCAGCGAGCTGGTGAAGTTCGTCGATCGAATTCGAGGTCAACCGGGCGACGGACGAGTTGAATCGTTCGGCGCTGGCCTCCAGTGGGCTGGAGGAATTCGATTTCTCTTTGTTGGATTGTGTAGCCACAGCCTCGTCAGGCGCGGGCGTTTTCTCGTCGGGCGCGGCAGACGTCGGAGTATCCATAAATTTCTCCCTTGGTGCCCGCAGCCCGCTGCAACAGGCGTCGTTGAGTCGTTAGGCGATTTGGTGGCGCGGCGGTGGCGATCTGCGGCCATGCCTCGAGATTCCGGATGCTCCGGATAAACTTCGACTGTCGCCGCATATTCATCGTTTCGGTGGAACCAGCACGACAAGCCGGAGTCGCTGGCGATCGGCGTTCCCTAATTTACCAGCCGCACCGCGCCGGCGTCGCTGACGTCGTAGCCGCCGAGCTCGGCTGCGCGGTCGCGCAGCACGGAAGAGCGCATGAAGTTGAACAATGCCTGCGGGCCCTTCATGAAATAGTCGCGCTGCCGCAGCACGAGGTCGAAGCGTTCCCAGGCAAGCGGCAGGAAGTCGAGCCCGGTCGCGCGGGCGACCGACCGCGTGGCGATCCCGCAATCGATGCGATCAGCGCGGATCGCCTGGGCGATGTCCGGGCCGGTCGGAAAGGCGGGCTTTGCGAGCTTCAAGTCGTCGAGGCTGATGTTGGCGCGCGCCAATAGCGCGAGCAGCAGCAGTTGGGCGCCGGCGCCTGCGGGGCGTTGCGCCATGCGTGCGCGCGATGTGGCGATCGAGGCCATGTCGCTCAGGGCCAGCGGATTGCCCGGCGCAACCAGAATGCCCTGCTCGCGGCGTGCAAAGCCGAGCACCACGGCGTCGTGCAGTCCTGGCGCGTCCGTGACCGCGTCGAGGTTGGCGGTTTCGTCATCGCCATCGAGCCGGTGCAGATGGATGGCCGCGACCATCACCTCGCTTTGGGTCAGTCGCCGCAGGCCTTCCTCGCTGCCTTCGGGCAGGCTGGCGAGGCCGGCATTGCTTTCGCGCAGCGCCCACTCCAGCAGCGGATCGTGACTGCCGCCGACGATCGGCGGCGCCGCCGCCTGCACCAGGCCGGCCGGCGCGATCAGCCCGGCGGAAACCCAGCGGTCGAGCGCGGCGCGCGAAAACAGCCAGCGCCCGGTCACCTTGCTGCAGGGGACGGCGCGGTCCGCCACCAGTTCATAAAGCTTGCGTTCCGATAGCCGCAGATACTCGGCGGCCTCGTCGGTTGTCAGAAGTTCCCGCATAGGCATAAATATGCACCTGAATGCAGCGTTTCCGCAAATTGACCATGCCTGTACCGTCTGCGCAAGATATCTGCCCAACGGAATTTCCAATGCCCAACGACGCAACAGCCCTTCAACTCGTGCTCAGCGGCGATCCCGCCCTGTTCGCGATCGTGCGGCTGTCGCTCTATGTGAGCCTGTCCGCGGTGGCTCTGGCCGCGCTGATCGGCATTCCCTTGGGCGCCTTCATCGCGCTGACGAAATTTCCCGGACGCCAGGGCGCCATCGTCCTGCTCAACGCCCTGATGGGCCTGCCGCCGGTCGTCGTCGGCCTTGCGGTCTATCTGGTGCTGTCGCGCTCCGGGCCGCTCGGCTCGTTCGGCCTTTTGTTCACGGCGGGCGCAATGATCATCGCCCAGACTGTGCTGGTCACGCCGATCATCGCCGCCTTGACGCGCCAGACTATCGAGGATCTCTGGATCGAATATCGCGACGAACTCACCGCGATGAATCTCGGCCCGCTCGACCGCGTCACCGCGCTGATCTGGGACGCGCGCTTCAGCCTCGTCACCGCGCTGCTAGCCGGCTTCGGCCGGGCCGCGGCGGAGGTCGGCGCCATCATCATCGTCGGCGGCAATATCGAGGGCTTCACCCGCACGATGACGACGGCGATTGCGCTGGAAACCTCCAAGGGCGACCTGCCGCTGGCGGTCGGTCTCGGCCTCGTGCTGATCGCGATCGTGATCGCCGTCAACGCGATGGCCTGGACCGTCCGCCGTGCCGGCGAGCGATTGGCGGGATGACCATGCGTGCGCCTTCCAGCGAATTGCCTGTGGTATTCGATGGCGTCACGGTGACGGCAGGTCCCGTCACGATCCTCGATCATATCGCGCTCACGCTGGCACCGGGCGCGCCCACGGTGCTGATCGGCCCCAACGGTTCGGGGAAATCCACGCTGCTACGCGTGGCGATGGGGCTGCTGGCGCCTTCGCGCGGACGTATCACCTGGGGTGGCCTGGAAAATGTCCCGCCGCTTAAGCGCGCGATCGTGTTTCAGCGTCCGGCGATGCTCCGGCGCAGCGCCGCCGCCAATCTCCGCTTCGCGCTGCGTGCAGCCGGCGTGCCGCGCGCCGAGCATGCCCGCCGCACAGCTGAACTGCTCGAACTGGTCGGCCTCGGTCATCTGGCCGACCGCGCCGCGCGAAGCCTGTCGGGCGGTGAGCAGCAGCGCTTGGCGCTGGCGCGGGCACTCGCGCGCGATCCCGCGATACTGTTTCTCGACGAGCCGACCGCGAGCCTCGATCCCACCGCCACCAAGGCGGTCGAAGACATCATCCGCACGGTCAGCGAACGCAACATCAAGGTCGTGATGGCGACGCACGATCTTGGCGAAGCGCGCAGGCTCGCCGGTGACGTCGTCATGCTTCACCGCGGCCGCATCGTGGAAAACGGCGCCACTGCGTCGTTCTTCGACAGGCCGCAAACCGCCGAGGCCAGGACGTTCCTCGCGGGTGAATTACTAGTTTGATGGGAGATACAAAATGAACATGCTCACGCGCCGTTTGATCATTGCGGTGACCGCCAGCCTCGTATTCGCAGGCCACGCAGCGGCCCAGGACAAATCGATCGTGGTGGCCTCGACCACCTCGACGCAGGATTCCGGCCTGTTCGGCCACATCCTGCCGATGTTCAAGGCCAAGACAGGCATCGAGGTGAAGGTGGTGGCGCAGGGCACCGGACAGGCGCTCGATACCGCCCGCCGGGGCGATGCCGACGTGGTCTTCGTCCATGCAAAGCCGGCGGAAGAAAAGTTTCTCTCCGAAGGCTTTGGCGTCAAGCGTTATCCCGTGATGTACAACGACTTCATCCTGATCGGCCCGAAGGCCGATCCGGCCGGCGTCAAGGGTTCAAAGGACATCGTCGCGGCGCTTACGGCGATCAAGGCCAAGGGCGCCGACTTCATTTCGCGCGGCGACAAGTCGGGCACGCATCAGGCGGAGCTCAACCTCTGGAAGGTTGCCGGCGTCGACATCGCAAAGGACAAGGGGCCCTGGTACAAGGAGATCGGGCAGGGCATGGGCGCGGCGCTCAACACCGCCTCGGCCTCCAACGCCTATGTGCTCGCCGATCGCGGCACCTGGCTGTCGTTCAAGAACCGCGGCGATCTCGTCATCGCGGTCGAGGGCGACAAGCGGCTGTTCAACCAGTATGGCGTCATGCTGGTGAACCCGGAGAAGCATCCGAGCGTCAAGAAGGATCTTGGCCAGCAGTTCATCGACTGGCTGGTGTCGGCCGAGGGGCAGAAGGCAATCGCCGACTACAAGATCAACGGCGAGCAGTTGTTCTATCCCAACGCCAACGATTCCGGCGCGTGATGACCGCACGACTTTTTGCGGTTCTCGCGGTTCTCGCGATCATGACAGGGCCCGCGATGGCTGAGGAAACGATATTGCTTCACGCCGCCGGCAGTCTCCGCGCCGCGCTGACCGACGTCGCCAACGCCTTCGAGGCCAGAGGCCTCGGCAAGGTGCAGGCGAAGTTCGGCGCGTCCGGTCTGCTGAAGGACGAAATCGCCGCCGGCGCAAAGGCTGAAGTGTTCGCCTCCGCCAATATGGAGCATCCGCAGGCGCTGGCTGCGGAGAAGCGCAGCGGCCCTGTGGTGCTGTTCGCCCGCAACCGGCTGTGTGCGCTGGCGCGGCCTGGTCTTCCGGTGACGCCGGCATCGCTGCTCGAGCGTATGCTCGACCCGCAGATAAAACTCGGCACCTCGACGCCGAAGGCCGATCCGTCGGGCGATTACGCCTGGGAAGTTTTTCGCAAAGCCGAGAAGATCAACCCCGGCGCCTTCGCGACGCTTGAGAAGAAAGCGCTGCAGCTCACCGGCGGCCCCTCCAGCCCGCCGGCGCCGCAGGGGCGTTCGGTCTATGGCGAACTCGTCGCGCAAGGCACGGTCGATGTCTTCCTGACCTATTGCACCAACGCGCTGGCCGCGCAGCGCGAGAACCCAGCGCAGCAGATCGTGCAACTGCCCGACGCGCTCGCGGTCGGCGCCGATTACGGCCTCACCGTGATGAATGGCGGTTCGGTGCCGGCATATCAGTTCGCGCTGTTCATTCTTTCGGCAGAAGGTCAGCGAACGCTCGCAAAACACGGTTTTGCTGCGCCGGGCCTGTCGCCATAGGAGTTTTGGATGCTTCGTTCGTCCCTCATGGTGCTCGCGCTGCTCGCCTTGGCCGGGCCGGCGGCTGCCGACGACGGTTGCGAAAAATTCGCGTGGTCGGTCGCGCGCGACCGCGCAGCGTTTGCGGCGACGGACAAAGCGACGATTACTGCCGGTGAGACGCTTGCGACATTGCCGACGGCGGCGCTTCTCATTCGCCTGCAGCCGGGGACGCAAGCCGCCTTCGACATGCCGCCGGAACGCAAGCCGCGAACCGAGCAGTGGCATGGCGGCATGGTGCGATTGCCTGCGCTGCCAAAGGCCGGCATCTACCAGATCACGCTTTCGGATGATGCCTGGATCGACGTGATCCAGAACGGCCGCTACGCCCGATCGGTCGGCAGCACCGGCCGCAGCGATTGCCCCGGCGTGCGCAAGAGCGTGCGGCTCGATCTCGATGCGAGCCCGGTGGTGCTACAGGTCAGCGGCGTGGCGGCGGATGCGATCTCGGTTACGATCGGTCCGGTGCAATAGCGTTGCGATCGCCGCTCTCTGCGAGCGGGTCGGCCTGGTCTCCGGGCTTGGTCGCCGGCGTCGTGATCTCGATCAATCGATAGGTCGGCACCCACGCGGTATCCCATGTCTCAAGGGTCGCGCCGCAGGCCGTGCATTCGAAACTGTCGATCTCGCGTGACGGCGCCATCGCTTCAGTGCGAAGATAGATCGCGCCACATCTGCACTGTCGTTGCTTCTCGATCACGGCGAATCCTTACGTCGCAGCGAATCACCGAGCAACGCTACTCTCGTCCTAGGAACTCCGTTAATCTACCTGAACATTCGTTCAAGTAGCGCGTGTGGTCCTAATGTCGCACGCCGGAACGTCACGCGCCTCGCCCGGTTAGCTCTTCACACACTTCACTGGAGTTTCGTGATGAAGAAGTTAGCTATCGTATTCGCCGTCGGCGCCGCTGCGCTGGTCGGCGGTTCCGCCTATGCCGCCGACAATGCGGTGACGTCGAAACGTTCGACGGATGCCGCGCAGTCGCGAGCTGTCCCGACCGATATCAGTTCGCAGCATCGCCGGCACTGGCGTGGCCATTCCCATTGGCACCACCGCCACTACCGGCCGTACTATGGGAGCTACAACTACTACGCCCCGCGTCCGTACGGCTATTACGGCCACCGCCATTACGGTCCCCGCTACTATGGCGGCGGACCCGGCGTAACCTTCAGCTTCGGCAGCGGCGGTTATCGCGGCTGGTAAGCAAAGCCAACGAGACAAGGAAGCCCGCCGCGATGCGGGCTTTTTTGTGGGCGCGCTCTCGATCGAATCCGCGTCACCTTGTCTCGGCCGGGTCTGTCAAAAAATGCGCTGCGACGCCTGCATGGTCGGATCCTGCTTTGACAGCGTCGCGCCGACCTGATCCATTTCAACCTTCGAGAGTAGTCGGCCATTCAGCACCGGTGGAGTCCGCCTCATGAAGGAACGGGAGCTTCGAGACCTGATTGCAGACGTCAGGATCGGTCAGTTGTCGCGGCGGGCCTTTGTCCAGCGAATGATTGCCGCAGGCCTTACGGCGCCGATCGCCGGGATGATGCTGAGCCAGTCCGGAGTGGCGATGGCTGCGACCGCGCTCCCCTACAAGCCGACCAAGGCCGGTGGCGGCGGCGTGCTGAAGCTGATGTATTGGCAGGCCGTCACGCTGCTCAATCCGCATTTCGCCGTAGGCACCAAGGACCAGGAAGGCTCCCGGATCTTTTACGAGCCGCTGGCGGGTTGGGATGGCGACGGCAATCTGGTCCCGATCCTCGCCGCCGAGATTCCGAGCAAGGAGAACGACGGCTTGGCCGAGGACGGCCGCTCGGTGATCTGGAAGCTGAAGCGCGGCGTCAAATGGCATGACGGCATGCCGTTCACGGCCGACGACGTCGTCTTCAACTGGGAATATGCCAGGACGCCGGAAACCGCGGCGGTCTCGATCGCCAACTACAAGGATATCACGGTCGAGAAGATCGACGACTTCACCGTCCGTCTGGTTTTTGCCAAGCCGACGCCGTTCTGGGCCGATGCCTTTGTCGGCAATTACGGCGCACTCATTCCGAAGCATCTGTTCAAGGATTACGTCGGCGCCAAATCGCGCGAGGCGCCGAACAATCTGAAGCCGGTCGGCACCGGCCCCTACATGTTCGTGGATTTCAAGCCGGGCGATATGCTCCGCGGCAAGATCAATCCGAACTACCACGTCGCCAACCGGCCGCATTTCGACGAGGTCGAGGTCAAGGGCGGCGGCGACGCGGTGTCGGCGGCGCGCGCGGTGCTGCAGACCGGCGAATATGACTATGCCTGGAACATGCAGGTCGAAGACGAGATCCTCACGAAGCTGGAAGCTGTCGGCAAGGGCAGGGTGAACATCACGCCGTCAGGCAATGTCGAGTTCATGGCGCTCAACTCCACCGATCCCGCGGTCGAGGTCGATGGCGAGCGCGCCAGCGTCAAGACCAGACATCCGCTGTTCAGCGATCCGGCGGTGCGACAGGCCATCAATCTGCTGATCGACCGCGCCTCGATCGAAAAGTTCATCTATGGCCGCACCGCGCTCGCCACCGCGAACTTCCTCAACAACCCGGAACGCTTCCGGTCGAAGAACACCAAATTCGAATTCAATATCGAGAAGGCCAATCAGATCCTCGAGGCCGCCGGCTGGAAAAAGGGCGGCGACGGCATTCGCGCCAGGGACGGCAAGCCGTTGAAGTTCGTGTTCCAGACCTCGATCAATGCTCCCCGGCAGAAGACCCAGGCCATCGTCAAGCAGGCGTGCCAGAAGGCGGGCATCGACGTCGAGCTGAAGTCGGTGGTGGGATCGGTGTTCTTCTCCTCCGACACCGCCAATCCCGACACCTATCCGCATTTCTATTGTGACGCGCAGATGTACAACACGACCATGCCGCAGGCCGATCCGCAGTTCTTCATGAACCAGTATGTGTCGTGGCAGGTGGCGAACAAGGAAAACAAGTGGCAGGGGCGCAATGTCTCGCGCTGGCAAAACAAGGAATATGACGAGATCTACAAGCAGGTCGAACGCGAGCTCGATGCGGTGAAGCGCGCGGCGCTGTTCATCCAACTCAACGATCTCGTCGTGAAGGACAATTACATCCAGCCGATCATTTCGCGAACTCGCGTCGCCGCGCTCGGGAGCAAGCTGACCGCGCATATCTCCGGCTGGGATAATGATCTGTGGCAGCTCGCGAGCTGGTACCGCGAGGCGTAACTCGAACCAGCTCCCGACACGAGGAAGCCCGCGAGTGGCGCGGGCTTCCTTCGCTTGGAACGATGGCAGCAGCTGCAATTCCGCTGCGCTGCCCGACTACCTTGTACGACCAGCGCCGGAAGAAGCCGACGCGAGCCGCGTGACGGCTTGCTTCCCCGGCTTGCGCGCCGATCCCTTGGCTGCGAGCAGGACAACACGGGCATTTGCCTTTCGTGTCGCTGCACCGCCACGTCCGGCCGTCGAATTTGCGGCGATGCGCAGCTTCCTGATGGTCGCGTTCTTTTTGTCTTCGGCTTTGTCATTCTCTGCCTTGCGCACCATTGCGCTGGCGGAAGGCGTCAGGTCGACATTCACAGTGGCGACCTGGTCCTGCCGCGACAGGCCACCGACGCCTTCGCACGGCGCCTTATGCGGCAGTTCGGTCGGCATGTAGATGGTGCTCTCTTCATCGGTCCACATCTCTGCCTTGTGGCCGGTGATGATCTTGACGTAAGCGCGCGTTTCCTGGGGAAGGGTGCTCCGGCGTGAGAGCCACTTTTCGATCCTGCCGCCGCCCGCATTATAGGCCGCTGCCGCAAGCCCGAGATTTCCGAACTGGTTGTGGAGCTTGCGAAGAAATCTTGCCGCCACAGGGATCGCCTGCAGCGGATCGAAAGGGTTGCTCAAACCCATTTCAACAGCCGTTTGCGGCATGAACTGCGCAATGCCTTGCGCGCCTGCGGAACTTACCTCTTCGGCGCGAAACCTGCTTTCCTGCCACAACAGGCGCGCGAGAAATCCGATCGGGATATCGTTTTCCTCGGCCGCGGCCTTTACTGCTTCGCAGATCGGGTCCGCTGACTCGGACTCGTCGTAGAACGACGCGGCGGCATGAATAGCGACATCAGCCGCCACGGCCTTCTCGGCTGGTGAGTCGACAACATTTATTGTGTCTGACGTTTGCGAACTTTCAACCGATGCGGTTGCGGTTGATGCCACCACAGTTTCGGTCTGCGAATTCGATGTCGTGACGGGTTCCGTTTGTGCTTCGGCAATGACGAAAGACGGTTCCGTCCAGATCGACCCGATGTCGGAACTATCAAGATCCACCGCGAATACGAACACAGCAATTGCGGCGGCGAAAAGATATCGCATCAAGCTTCCATCCATGGTGTGAATGGCGGCCGGATAGAAGCCGGATGTGGACATTTCGCGGATGAACTGCGGCAGCGACGTGTTTTCTGGCCCGTACTACTACCGAGAAGGTTTGAAGTTACCGTTCGCTGCGTTCAGTGCGCGACAACGCATGCCGATGGTGCCGAAGACATTCTTCGCTGTTCCGTTCCATCGCGAAGAGAAGCCGAGTCGCCGGGAAAACAAGACGTGCAGGAAAACGGAAGCGCCACGGCCTTGCCGGGCCGTGGCGCGTCCTGACCTCCGAGCACGTTACGACTACGAAGCTAATTCGATTTTTGCTTCACATAGCTTCCGGGAGCGCTTTCGATCACCGGATATCTGGCATTGCCCGGCTGCGTGGGCGCCGGAACGACGCCGCTGGAGCGTGCCTTCATCCAGCTGTCCCAGTCGGGCCACCAGCTTCCCGGCTTCTCCTCGGCCCTTTCGAGCCACTCCGCCGCATCGCCGTTCAGATTGTCATGGACCCAATAGCTGCGCTTCTTGCGCGCCGGCGGATTGATCACGCCGGCGACATGACCGCTTGCGGCAAGCACGAAACGTGGCTCCTTGCCAATGAGCGCCTTCGAGCGGAATGCGCTCTGCCACGGCACGATGTGGTCCTCGCGTGAGGCCAGCACATAGAGCGGGACCTCGGCCTTGGAGAGGTCGATACGCTGACCACATTGCGTCGTCGCGCCGGGATCCTTGATCTTGTTCTCGATGTAGGTGTTGCGCGTGTACCAGCAATACATCGGGCCCGGCAGGCTGACGCTGTCGGAATCCCAGTAGAGCAGGTCGAACGACTCCGGCGGCGCACCTTTCATGTAACTGTCGACGACGTAGCGCCAGATCAGGTCATTGGCCCGCAAGGTGCCGAAGGTAAAGGCCAGTTCCTTGCCGGGCAGAATGCCGCCGCTTCCGATCGTCGCCTCGCGCAGCGTCGCCGAAGCCTGGTCGATCAGCAGGCCGATCTCGCCGGTATCGGCGAAATCGATCATCGTGGTCAGCAGCGTCATGGTCACGAGCTTGTCTTCTCCGCGTGCCGCCAGCACGCCTGCTGCACAGCTCAGGATGGTGCCGCCGACGCAAAAGCCCAGCGCGTGAACCTTGTCGACATTGGCGATGTCGCGCACGACATCGATGGCTTTCAGCGGGCCAAGCGTCAGATAATCGTCCCAGGTCAGATATTGTGTTGCGGCAACGGCGCTGCGCCACGAAATCAAAAAGACCTGATGCCCCTGGGCAACGGCATATTCCACGAACGAGTTACCCGCGCCGAGGTCGAGCAGATAGTATTTGTTGATGCAGGGCGGGACGATCAGAAGCGGCGTCTTTTCGACCTCGGCCGTCTGCGGCGTATATTGAATGAGCTGGATCAGCTCGTTCTGGAACACGACTTCTCCAGGCGTGACGGCAAGATTGCGGCCAACCTCGAAGGCGGTTTCGTCCACCCGCGTGATTCTGCCCTTCTGGATATCCTCGATCAGATTCTGCATCCCGGTCGCAAGACTCGCGGAACGGGTCTGGATCGCAGTGCGAACGACCTCCGGGTTCGTCGCGGGGAAATTCGACGGGCTCATCGCGTCGATGAATTGTCGCGCATAGAATCGAAGTTGCAGCTTGGATTTGTCGTCGACCTGGGCCTGATCGACAAGCTCGGACAGTTGCTTCGAATTCGATAGATAGGATCGCTTGAGAAGATCGTAGAAGGGCGAGTGACTCCAGGCGTCATCCTTGAAGCGTCGGTCGCCGCGCGGTCCTCGCGCGGATGCGGCCTCGCCCGGCGCAGGCTTGTCGGTGAAGAAGCCGCGCCAGAAGTCGAGAACGGGCGACCAGTATTGCTGTTGCAGGTCCGCGGCGGTGGCGAACGGCCACTTCTCCTTTCCTTCCGCAGGTTTGCCCTCGACGCCCATGGCGGCGGCAAGCGCGTCATCGAACTGTTTGGTTGCCTGCTGGCCGGCTTGCATCAGGCTTTCGAGATAGGCGGAGGGACCGCCTTGCAAGGACGGGTTACCCATTTTTTCCTCCCAGATCGGCGTCGTTAATGGCCGATCTTACTTCCAGTTACTGATCTTGATAGCGCGTTTTTTTTGCGCGTGACCGCGCCGGCTTTGTTGCGGTGCACGACGACTAAACAGCCGCAGGCTTGACATAGATCAACGGAACTTGCGTCTCGACCTCACAACTTCGGCGGGCGGAGTCCACGTCTTCCAATGAAGACTGGCTCGCAACCCGGATAGCCGCAGCCGGTATCCAACCAGTCACGTCATCGGCAGCAACCAGGCCGGCTCCGCGATCCGCGCAGGTGATACGTCATGGTTCAATCGCTCCGACGTCCGGAAGAAATTCTTGCCTATCGGCCGCTGAGGCAGGTTCTTGCCGCCAAGCCAAGTGCGCTGTGGACCGTCGGCCCGCGAGACAGTGCGCTCTCGGCCATGCGCCTCATGGCAGACAAGAACATCGGCCTGCTCGTGGTCATGGAGAACAAGGCGCTCGCCGGGGTCCTGTCCGAGCGCGATTGCGTGCGGCGCCTCGTGCTCGCAGGAAAGTCCGCGGAAGCCACACCGGTCGCGGACATCATGGTCCGCGACGTCGTCAAGGCCGACATCGGCAGTACGTTTGCCGACTGTCTGAAGCTGATGCATTCGCACCGCGTCCGGCACCTGCCGGTAATGGAAGACGGTGTCGTCATCGGGGTCATTTCAATTCGTGACCTCCTGAGCGAGGCGGTCGCTCATCATGCCAGGGTGATCGGCGAGCTGGAAAAGGAACGGTTGACCATGGTCACGTCGACGGCCTGAGCAGCTCCGGCTCGTCGGGCACTTAGGGGGAGTTTGCCGTGGATCTCTTGATCGTATTGGGCGCGTTGATCTTTCTGATGTTCGTGGCCTATCGCGGCTACAGCGTCATCCTGTTCGCGCCGGTTGCCGCCCTGGGCGCGGTGCTGCTGACCGATCCGTCACTGGTGCCACCGATGTTTTCCAGCGTCTTCATGGAAAAGATGGTCGGCTTCGTCAAAAATTACTTTCCGGTGTTCCTGCTGGGCGCCGTCTTCGGCAAGGTCATCGAGCTGTCGGGATTTTCCAAGTCGATCGTGTCTGCCGTGATCAAGGTGCTCGGCCGGGAGCGGGCGGTATTGTCCATCGTCGTCGTGTGCGCGATCCTGACCTATGGCGGCGTGTCGCTGTTCGTCGTGGTCTTCGCGGTCTATCCGTTCGCCGCCGAGATGTTCCGCCAGGGCGATATCCCGAAGCGGCTGATCCCCTGCACGATCGCGCTCGGCGCGTTCAGCTTCACGATGGATGCATTGCCGGGAACGCCCCAGATTCAGAACATCATCCCGTCCACGTTCTTCAACACGACAACATGGGCCGCGCCGATACTGGGGCTGGTGGGCAGCGTTTTCGTTTTTGTCGTTGGCATTGCCTATATCGAGAACCGCCGCCATGCGGCGCGGAAGCACGGGGAGGGCTACGGCACGGAGCTTCTGAACGAGCCGGAGCCGTTTGAAGACAAGGAACTGCCGAACCCGTGGATCGCCCTCTCGCCGTTGGTCGTGGTGGGAGTCGCCAACTTCATTCTGACGCAGCTGGTGCCTCGGGCCTACGGCGCCAAGCATGAGGTTACGCTGGGCGGCCACTCCATCGTTACGCAGGTCGGTCCGTTGGCGGCCATATGGGCTGTCGAGGGCGCTTTGCTTCTGGGTATCTTGACGGTATTCGTCTTTGCTTGGCGCCCAGTGCTTGCAAGGTTCGCCGACGGCAGCAAGGCAGCGGTCGCGGGAGCGCTGCTGGCGGCGCTCAATACGGCGTCCGAGTATGGGTTCGGCGGCGTGATTGCCCTGCTGCCGGGCTTTGCGGCGGTCTCCGCCGCGCTCAGGGCGATCCCCAATCCGCTCGTCAACGAGGCCGTCACCGTGACGGTGCTTGCCGGTATCACCGGCTCGGCTTCCGGCGGCATGAGCATTGCCCTTGCCGCGATGTCCAACGAGTTCATCGCCGCGGCCAAGGCAGCCAATATCCCGCTGGAAGTCTTTCACCGCATCGCGGCCATGGCGAGTGGCGGCATGGATACCTTGCCGCACAACGGCGCCGTCATCACGCTGCTTGCCGTTACCGGCCTCACCCACAGGCAGGCCTACAAGGACGTGTTCGTGATCACGCTGACAAAAACCGTGGCCGTGTTTGTCGCGATCGCATTCTACTATGCGACGGGGCTCTATTGAGTGGGGCGCCGGAGATCGAAGCTGCCAAAGCCAGGGTGCTCGCCGTAGTGTGGTGAAGGATTGGTGCCCCTGGCCGGAATCGAACCAGCACTCCTTGCGGAACTCGATTTTGAGTCGAGCGCGTCTACCAGTTCCGCCACAGGGGCCTTCGGACACAGGGTTGATGCCCGGTGCGGCGAAGCGGGCGGAATATAGCGGGCGGCGCTTCCGGGTCAACCCGCGCGGATGTGATTGTGGGTCTCCTCGACAGGCGAGCAGGGGGAAGATAGGACGGTGTTTCCTGTTTGAGCATGAATTGTGCTCCGGAGAACGACCGTGACGCTCAATCCCGCCGCCCCTTCCTCGCAAGTGCGTTCGTCCGTCGATCCCGCAGTGATGGCGGCACTGGCGATTGCGGCCGTTGCCGCCGCGACCCTGGCGGGGGCCTGGTTCTTCCAGCTCGTGCTGGATATCCGCCCCTGTCCGCTCTGCCTCGAGCAGCGCTACGCCTATTACCTGGCCGTGCCGCTCGCGCTCCTGGTGGCGTTCGTCGCCGCGCGCGGCGCGCCGCGGCAGGTCGTGCTAGCCGGGTTTGCGCTGCTTCTGCTCGCAGCCCTCGCCAATGCCTGGCTCGGCGGCTATCACGCCGGCGTCGAATGGAAGTTCTGGGAAGGCCCGACCGATTGCTCCGGCCCCGTCGCCGATCTCGGCAGCGCCGGGACGCTGCTGCAGCGGCTGGACACTGTGAAGGTGATCCGTTGCGACGAAGTGCAGTGGCGCTTCCTCGGCCTCTCGCTCGCCGGCTACAACGTGCTGATCTCGCTGCTGATGGCGGTGATGGCCTTGTGGGGCATCGTGTCGGCGAAGCGGGCATAGATTACCGGCTCTCCGTCATTGCGAGCAGTTCGTACGGTCGGCAGAGGCGCATTTGCGCCGTGCCCACCCTTCATCGCCGATCGCGCCTCTCGATGGTGGGCACGCTATCGCTTTGCCCACCCTGCGCTCTGTATGATCCGGTTGATTTCCACTTGTCGGGCAAATCAGCAAAAACCTGTCGAGTCCCTCGCGCGAAAATATTCCGCTTTCGTTCTCACCCAAATCACCGGCATAACTCCGCCCGTCTCACGCGGATGAGGGGCGTTGGCCATCGTCACGAACGCGCGGTGAGATGCGATGGACGCGAGAGCTGCGATTGACGTGTGCGGCTCAAGCGTACGGCGAAGTCGTGTGGTTCTGATGTCGCGGTGCTGGCATTACGTCCAAGGGAAGCGAAGCTTCTTTGGGATAACGGAGGCAAAAGAGCCGTTCTCCGGGGAGAGCACGAAGTAAGCCGTAAAGCCATTGCGCAGGGAAGGCCGGAATGCTCCCGCTGCCCTGTATGCTCGTGTGCACTTTTGTTTGCGCAAAATCGCACGCGAGACCGCGGGTGCAGCAAGCACCCGGTCTTCCCTGCGCCCTCTGATTTCAGGGCGAGAAGTTTCAAGCAGAACTCGGGCAGTTCATGTCGCGAGATCGCGAACACACACTCAGTCGTCATCGCCCGGCTTGACCGGGCGACCCAGTATTCCAGAGAAGTCAATGATTGAACCGAGAAGCTGCGGCGTACTGGATGCCCGCCTTCGCGGGCATGACAGTTTTCATCGCATCACGCCGGGTGCTCTTCTTCCACGGCGAATAGACCCGCTACTCGGCCGGCGCTTCACCGGCATCGGTGTTGGCGCGGCTTGCAAGGAATCCCAGCGCCAGTCCGCCAATCGCGAGGATCGGGATCAGCCGCTTGACGCCGACGGCGCGGATCACCTGGATGCCGGCGGCGACCAGCATCGGATCGGCCAGCACGGTCTGGGCGGTGGACTTCGCCATCTTCGCCGCCTGTTCGGCGCGCCGCTCGATCTGCTTTTTGCGCACCATGTAGCAGCCGGCCGCGATCAAGGTGACGACGAAGAAGATGGCGGCACCGGTCAGGCAGGCTTCCACCGGACCGTATTTTTGCAGCACGAACACGAAGGCAGCAGCGCACAGAAAGGCGGTCGTAACCAGCAGCGCGATGGCCGCCGCAGCGGCCAGCGAAGTCAGCCGCAGCGCGGTGCCGGTCGAGTCCTTGAGATCATCGATCAGTCGCTGAAACATGGCCAAACCCCCATCGGAAAGCCTCGGTTTGAAAATAGCGTCAACAAAACAAGCCGCAGCGAACAACGCTGCGGCGAAATCAGGCTGGCCGGCGCGGGCTACCGACCACTATCGGCGCAGCGACCGTCCGCATGGAGACGGTCTGCGCCAGCGTTTGCGCCACTTGCGCCAGGATTAACGGCGCCAAGACTACCTGCGCCAGGTCACGCCGATCAGAAAACCGATACCAAGCGCGACTGCGACGGTTGCCAGCGGGCGCTGCGTAATGGCGTCTTCCAGCGTCTCCTCGATCGAGGAGGCCGCGTCTTGGGCGGCGTCCATCATCGCGCCGCCGCGCTCGGACATGTCGTCGACGGCCTGTTCTGCGCTGGCGCGTGCCTGCCGGTAGCCGCGCCGCGCCTGCTTGCCGGCGGTGCCCGCAAAACTGTTCAGTGCGTCGGTGATCTGGTCGGTCAGGGCTGCGATAT
>Ga0268266_10000808_pt1 | contig 41511 bp, 34 predicted proteins | sample KBSS13metaG_FD_190356 | JGI IMG/M metagenome (GOLD analysis project Ga0268266, IMG submission 190356) | Switchgrass rhizosphere microbial communities from Kellogg Biological Station, Michigan, USA - KBS S1-3 metaG (SPAdes) (version 2) | ecosystem: Host-associated > Plants > Roots > Rhizosphere...
CAGCACCTCCTTCATTGTGCAGGCGCGATCAGGCAGTTGCAGAACATTTTCGGCCGCGCCCCACACTTCGCCCTGATCAGTGCTGCGACAGAGCATGACGTGGTTCTCGGGCAACGGCTCGGATTGGCCGCCGGTCATGAAGACGACGATCCACGTGCCATCAGGCAGAATGCGCAGCGCCTGATCGCAGCAGGTGATGTCTTTGTCGACTCCCTTGTAGACGAGCGATTTGCGGTCCATGCGGTCTCCTTGATCAAGCGTTGGCGCGGATCGCGCCGTAGCCGGTACGAAAGCAGCGGATGTCGCTGGCGAGGGCGAGAATCTCCAAACCGTCGGTCCGGCACTTCGCCGCGGTCGTCCCCGTGCAGTTGCATAAAGATAGGGGGCTCACGGCTGATTATTCTTGCCGCCATGTATCAGTGTGACCTCTTTGTCGATCCGATCTCGGCAATGCTCGACCGCTGCGCCACACTCCGGACATCGATCCGGCGAGAAACGCAAGTCATACCCGCACTTGATGCAGTGCCCTTCAGCGTACTGATGACGGCGGATGATCCAACGGCGAATCCTGATCGCAGGCAAGGCGGCTGAAGCAGCGAAGACGAACCACCAAGGCAACAGGATCTCGACGTATGGGTACTTGTAATCCGGCCTTGCACAGAAGAACGCGAATTTCATCAGTGGGCCGATAGACCACAACCCCTTATTCTGTTTGACCAGATCCATACGAGAATCAAATCCACTGCCAGCGGGATCGTGATAGAAGGTGAATTGAGTGGGCCCAGCGATGTGTGCGCCCTGTGCGCCCCACAGCCAGTAACAATCCAACGCTCCAGCGTCGCTCATGAGAGAGGTTTCTCGATTGTCGCCGTACCAGTGAAGCGTTTCATCGTAAATGTGACTTCGAATCCAAAGGCTCGCCGCAGCTAGGCTCAGCAGCAGTGATACGACCGTCGCGACGTTGAACAAGTAGCGTCTCACGCGAAATACGATACCCGCCGGCGCGGTCCGCTGCATTGGGCCGGCCTAAGCGCAGGGCCGGCCGGGACTTGTAATAATCTTCAAAATCCGGCCGAAAATCGTGGAATTTGGCCGACTTTTTCTGACGGCCATCGTATTAATACAGCGTCGTTTCGCGGAAGCGGGGCGATGGCTGATCCCTCTCCCCCTTCGGGCGAGGGAGGTCAGTCGCTCTTTGACAATCGAATAGGTTTTGAAGGTGTCGCGACGTGGGTGACTTGGAATGGTGGCGTAGAAACGCGCACCTTTTGGGTACCTAAACGTACCTAAACGCACCTTTTCGTACCTTGGCGCACCTGCGCGAATCGGCCCAAGTGCTGGCCGGGCCGAGGGTTGGTGGGAAAAGGAGGTGGGCGAGTGAAAAAATGCGGCGCCGGAATGAACGGTTCGTCGTGAGTCGCGCTGAACGACCTGCTCACTCATCACCGGCGGGGCCAGCTTCGCTGGGCCCGGGAGAGTGCGAAAGCTCGTGCCCGGCGGAGCAGGGCACGCCGGCGTGAGAACCGAGGATCGGGGGTTTTCCTCTCGGGGGTTTTCCTGTAGCCCGTTGCGCCGTTTTTGCTGAGGTCGTCGAAGAGGAGGTCCGATAATTTCCCAAAAAACATCGGGCCACTAACAAGTGACCCTTGGAATTGTCCGATGTAACCCCGGCGGAGCAATTTTGCTGCCGTCGGTTTGATTTTGGTGTAGATTAAGACGAACTGTTGAGAGGCCTCGGTCGAGGCCGGTAGCACTGTCCCCGTTTCGAGGTTTTCTCATGGATGTAACGATTATTGGCTGCGGTTATGTCGGTCTGGTGACTGGCGTATGTCTGGCAAGCATCGGTCACACGGTGCGCGGCGTTGAGAAGGATCAGAAGAAGCTCAAAGCCCTCCAGGACGGGCACTGCCCGATCTTCGAACCCGGCCTGCAGGAACTCATGCAGGAAAACTACGCCTCGGGACAGATCCAGTTTACCGACGACGTGAAGTCGGCGGTAAAGAACGCTGAAGTGGTGTTCCTGGCCGTCGGCACGCCGCCGAAAGAAGACGGCACGGTCGATATGTCGTACCTCGAAGGCGCGGGCAAAGAAGTATGCGACGCGCTCGCGGAACAGAACAACGACTACCTCGTCACGATCATCGTGAAGAGCACCGTGCCGGCCGGTACGAACCGCAAGCTGTACAACTTTCTCAAATCGCAGACCAAGGCTTACGTCTCGGTCGTTTCCAATCCTGAATTCCTCAAAGAAGGCACCGCCGTTCAGGACTGCCTGAACCCGGATCGCATCGTGATCGGCGGCGAATCGCCGGAAGCGTTCCGCATGATGCGCCGGCTGTACGATCCGCTCGTGAAGCGCGAAGAGCACTTCATCACGATGAACTGGGAATCGGCTGAGCTGACGAAGTACGCCGGCAACACGATGCTGGCGGCCCGTATCTCGTTCATGAACGAGATGACGATTCTGTGCGAGCACTACGGGGCGGACATCGAAGACATTCGCAAGGGCATCGGCACGGATCAGCGAATCGGGCCGGCGTTCCTTCGCGCTGGTTGCGGCTACGGCGGATCGTGCTTCCCGAAAGACGTGGCGGCGATGGAACACATCTCGCGCCAGGCGGGTTACGAAAATCTGTTCGTCGAAGCGATTCAGACGATCAACAAGAATCAGAAGAAGCGCTTCGTCGACAAGATCGAAGGCAAGCTCGGTCGCTCGCTGACGGGCGCGACAATCGCGGTGTGGGGCCTTGCGTTTAAGGCCGACACCGACGACATCCGCGAATCGGCGGCGATCGACGTGATCACGTACCTCTTGCAGAAGGGCGCGACGGTTCGCGCTCACGACTACAAGGGCATGGATCACATGAAGGTGCTGTTCAAGGACAAGGTCGAGTGGTGCCACGATCCGGTGACGGCTGCTGCCGGTGCCGATGCGGTGGCGCTGGTGACGGATTGGCCGCAGTACACAACGCTTCCGTTCCGCAAGATTGCGGCAACGATGAACGCGCCGATCATCTTCGACGGGCGTAACTGCCTCAATCGCGATGTGATGCGAGAGAACGGGTTCCAGTACTACCCGATGGGCCGTCCGCCGGTTGAAAACACGCTGCATTTGAAGCAGCGGGTGTAGTGGACGAAGGTCCGATAAAGTCAGAATAGAACTTCCAGTTTACCAGAGCCCGGCCTAACCGCCGGGCTTTGCGTTGTTGTGGCGCCTGTTGATATCGATTGTGCGAGTTGACACGTCTGTGCCGTCGTGGTCTGCTTCTCTTGGCGGATCGAGTCTTTTTATTCAAACCAGGAGAGTTCTATGTCACCGAACTTCGGTTCCAAGGCATCGCGTTGGTCGTTGTTGATTGCAGCGGCGGTTGGTCTGGGCTTGTCATCAGGTCTGGCGAGAGCGGCGGATAACGTGCTGGCGCCGTCACCGATTCTTCTCGATGCAGATGCACCGGAGCCTCCGAAACCACTGCTCACGCAGGGTCTGGAAGCCATCGGCGCGGGCAAGTTCCTTTCGGATACCGGCATTACGGTCGGCGGCTACGTGCAGGGCTCGTGGACGTACAACGCGAGTGATCCCAATTCGGCGACCAATGCCGAGCGCGGATTTGATTTTGAGAATCAGGATCTGACCTTCAATGGCGTGTCGCTTTTTGTCGCGCGGGACATCAAAGCCACGCCCGACAAGTTTGACATCGGCTTTCACCTTGAAGCGCTCTATGGCGCCGACGCCCGCTTCACCCATTCGAACGGTCTGTTCGATGACAACCAGCACGGCGACGTGCAGTACGACCTCACGCAGGCGTACATTGAAGTAGCGGTTCCGGTCGGCCGCGGCCTGCTGCTCAACATCGGCAAGTTCATTACGCCGATCGGTTACGAGTACGTCGATCCGACGAAGAACACGCTCTTCTCGCACGGGTACCTGTTCAACTTCGGCGCTCCGTACTCGCACACGGGGGTCACAGGCACGTACAGCGTGTCTGACGAACTGACCGTGATGGCCGGCCTTGCACGCGGCTGGGATCAGTCGACCGACGACAACAACGGCGCGATCGAGTTCCTCGGTTCGGCCACCTGGGCGCCGGAGCACTCGCAGTGGACGCACACGCTCACGTTGAGCGTCGGTCCGCAGAGCGCGGACAACTACGGCTACCGCACGGAGCTTGATGCCCTGTGCACGTACAAGTTCACCGACAAGTGGAGCTTCGGCGGCGAGGCGATGTACGGTATCCAGGCCGATGTCCCGGGCACGAACGATGACTACTCGCAGTGGTACGGGTTGGCCGTCTATCCGTCGTACGATCTGTGCAGCCATGCGAGCCTGAACGGTCGCCTGGAGTGGTTCAGCGACGTTGACGGCACTCGCGGTGTTGGCGCAACCAACGCCTTCGAAGTGACGCTCGGCGTGTCGTTCTTCCCTCTGGCAGGCGTCAATCCGGTCGACAAAGCGTTCAAGATTCGCCCGGAAATCCGCTTCGATTACGCGGATGACCGTGTTTTCAATGGCGATTACACGCAGACGACGTTCGCCGTCGATGCGGTGTTGGCCTTCTAAACGCCCGGTCCGGACGATTGTATAGTTCATAGCCGATGTGCAGGTCTTGCTCGCAAGGCCTGCACATCTGCGTTTGGACACCGGCCGAATTCCACTATTTATCCGGATCGGGTTGTCGCGTACGATGCCCGTCCAAAGCAATTTGGGATCGCGCAGAGGGACGAGGGTTCTGCCGTCCGCACGTAGGTTTCGACAACGGGAAAAAAACTATGCACTGGATCGACTGGGCAATCATGGTCCTCCCGATCGCCGTCTGCGGATGCATCGCGGTGTACACACATCGATACGTCCGCAGTGTCAGCGACTTCATGGCCGGCGGACGGGCGGCGGGACGGTTCCTGATCTGCACTGCGCGGTCTGAACAGGGCGCGGGGGCTGTCAACTACGTTGCTACGTTCCAAACATTTCTAGTCGCCGGATTTACCGTCGGCTGGTGGGGACACCTTACGGTCCCGATTAGCCTGGTGCTTTCGATCACGGGATACGTGATTTACCGGTACCGGCAAACCCGCGCGATGACGCTCGGTCAATTTTTTGAGATGCGCTATTCGCGCCGCTATCGCCTGGCCATGGGCATGCTTGGTTTTTTTGCCGGGCTGGTCAACTTCGGCGTGATTCCCGTCATCGGCGCCAAGTTCATGGTGGTGTTTCTGGGGCTCGAGCAGTCGTACCAATTCGCTGGTTATGCCGTTCCAACCCATCTTATTCTGATGGGATTGTTTCTGACCATCTGCGTGATCATGACCACCACCGGCGGACAGATTTCGGTTTTGCTGACCGATTGTGCCGAAGGCATGTTTTCGCAGGTTTTCTATACCGTCATCGCGATTGTGCTGCTGCTGTTCTTCTTCAAATGGTCGGTGACGCGGGAGGTACTGCTCAGCGGGCCGCCGGGACAGTCGCTTGTGAATCCGTTTGATACGAAGAATACCAAGGACTTCAACATCTACTTCATTGCGATGGGCGTGATCCTGGGCATCTACCGGACGATGGCTTGGCAGAACTCGCACGCGTTTAATGCTTCCGCCAGTTCGCCGCATGAGTCGAGAATGGGCGGCATCCTCGGGCGCTGGCGCGGGTTTGCGCAAGGCGTCATGATCACGCTGCTGTCGGTTTGCGCGTTGACCTATATGAAAAGCCCCGAGGGCCAGATTCACGTGGCTGCGGCCATGAACCGGATCACCGATCCTGCCTCGCGTGAACAGATGAAGGCCCCGATCGCGCTGACGCAAATGCTCCCGGTGGGCGTGAAGGGTTTGCTGCTTTCGGTCTGTCTCATGGGCATCATCGCCGGCGACGGCATTCACCTGCACTCGTGGGGCTCGATCTTCATTCAAGATTGCCTCATGCCGTTCCGCAAAACGCCCATGTCGCCCAAGCAGCACATCCTTTACCTGCGACTGGCAATACTCGGCGTTGCGTTGTGGGCCTTTGCGTTCGGTGCGCTCTTTCCGCAGTTCAAGTACGTTCAGTTCTGGTGGAGCGCAACCGAGTCGATCTTCGTCAGCGGCGCAGGCATCGCGATCATCGGCGGGCTGTACTGGTCGCGGGGCAATACAACCGGGGCTTGGACGGGCGTGTGTGTCGGCTCGCTTGTCGCCATGACCGGTATCGGGTTTCAGGCGTATAACGAAAAATGGCTTGGACATGACTTTATCACGTACGGGTTTGCGTGGAACGGCCAGAAGATCGCGTTCGCGGCGTTCTTGTGCGCGGTCTCCAGTTATATCGCCGCATCCCTGCTCTTCTCGACCAAATCCCACAACATGGATCGCCTGCTGCATCGCGGTGCTTATGCAGTGGAAGGGGATTTCGTTCCGGTGAAGAACAGGGCTCGCCGGAACTGGCTGGTCCGAGTCATCACGTTCGGCATCGACGAGCAGTTCACCCGAACCGATCGCTGGATCACCATCGGCATTACGCTGTGGAGCATGGCGTGGTTTGTCACGGCTACCGTCCTCACGTCTGTATACCTGATCGCCTGGAAGGCCAACGGAACGCCACCATGGACCGACGTCGGCTGGGCCGACTTTTACCTCGTAACCGGCATTTATCTGCCGCTTGCAATCGGCGTGGCTACCACCGTTTGGTTCACCATCGGCTGTTGGAAAGACATCAAGGACTTTTTCCGTAAACTCGGCGAAGAGCGCATCGATATTCACGACGACGGCTCGGTTTCGCACGAGCAGGAAAATGAGGATCCGGTTCTGGCCACTATCCCAGCCGCGTCCGATGTCGGGGTGTTGCCGACAATGGTTCCCGAGACACACCGCGAGGAAAAGCTCCCGGGCCCGCGTTAGCGCTAACGTGATCGCCGCGATTTCAGCGAGCAAGTCCGGTTCCGCATCGGCAAGGTTAATGGAGTAATTTATGCATTGGATTGACTGGGCGATCATGATTCTGCCGCTGGCGATCTGCGGCTTCATCGCGGTCTATACGAGCCGTTACGTGCGATCGGTTGCTGATTTCATGGCCGGCGGTCGCGGGGCGGGGCGATTCCTGATCTGCACCGCGCGTTCCGAGCAGGGCTCCGGCGCGGCGGTGTTCGTCGCCACGTTCCAAGTCTTCCTCGTCTCCGGTTTCACCCTCGGCTGGTGGGGACAGATCTCTACGCCGATCGGGTTGCTGCTTATGGTGAGCGGCTTCGTCATTTACCGCTATCGCCAGACGCGCGCCATGACGCTCGGGCAATTTTTTGAGATGCGCTACAGCCGCAAGTTTCGATTGTTTGCCGGCATGCTCGGGTTCTTCGCGGGGCTGGTGAACTTCGGAATCATCCCGGCAGTGGGTGCACGGTTCATGGTGTCGTTTTTGGGCTGGCCGCAAACGCTCGACCTGCTGGGCTTTCAGATTCCGACCTTTTTGCCACTGATGGCGTTCTTCCTCACCGTCTGCGTCATCATGACAACCACGGCGGGGCAGGTTTCAGTACTCGTGACCGACTGCGCCGAGGGCATGTTCTCTCAGTTGTTCTACACGCTGATCGCGATCATCCTGCTGTGGAAAGTCTTCGACTGGAACACCACCCGCACGGTATTGCTTGCTACGGCGCCGGGTGAGTCGCTGGTGAATCCGTTCGATTCCGGCGGCTTGAAAGACTTTAACATCTGGTACGTCATCATCGGCGTGTTCGGCGGCACCTACCGCTGCATCGCGTGGCAGAACTCGCACGCGTTCAACTCCTCGGCCGCCACGCCGCACGAATCGCGCATGGGCGGCGTGCTGGGCCGCTGGCGCAACTTCGCCGCGGGCGTGATGGTCACGCTCCTCTCGGTCTGTGCGCTCACCTACTTCCGAACTCACACCGGCGAAATCGACGCGGTGCTCAACACCATCAAAGACCCTTCAACCCGCGATCAAATGCGCGCGCCGCTGGCCCTGACAATGATGCTCCCGACCGGCGTGAAGGGAATGCTCATGTCGATCTGTCTTATGGGCATCGTCGCCGGCGACGGCATTCACTTGCACTCGTGGGGTTCGATCCTGATTCAAGACGTCGTCATGCCGCTCCGCAAAAAGCCGCTCACGCCCGAACAGCACATCCGCCTGTTGCGGCTGTCGATCGTAGGCGTGGCGCTCTGGGCGTTTTGCTTCGGCGCGATTTTCCCTCAAACCAAATACGTCTCATTCTGGTGGGGCATTACCGAGGCGATCTTCGTCGGCGGGGCGGGCATCGCCATCATCGGCGGGCTGTACTTCGCACTCGGTACGACCAAGGCCGCCTGGACCGCGCTCATTGTCGGCTCGATCGGTGCGCTCACCGGCATTCTCACGCTGCTCTACTACGAGCGTGTGCTGCAGCGTGATTTCATCGTCCACATTTTCAATTTCTCGTTCCGGCTGAATTTCCCCTGGATCACCTTCTGGAACATGCTGCTCTCCACCATCTGCTACGTGGTGGTGTCGTACTTCACCTGTAAAGAGCCGCACAATATGGATCGCCTGCTCAATCGCGGGAAATACAGCGCTCACAGCGACGTGATCGCTCCGCCGCCCGACGGCAAGAAGCACAACTGGCTTTACCGCGTGGTCACGTTCGGCATCGACGAGCATTTCAGCCGCTCCGACCGGTGGATCACCATCGGCATTACCATCTGGAGCATGTTTTGGTTCAGTGTGTTCGTGGTCGGCTCGATCGCCAACCTCGTCCACCGCTGGGAGAACGGAACGTGGGCAACCTACTACCTTTGGACCGGCGTGTTCCTGCCGCTGGTGATTGGTACGGGAACCACCGTTTGGTTCACCATTGGCTGCTGGCACGACATGAAGGCGTTCTTCAAGAATCTGCGTGAAGAGAAGGTCGACGTACACGACGACGGCTCGGTCTCGCATCACGATGACGGCCACGGTTTCCCCGTCATCCCCACCGCGGCGCAGGCGCCACTGTCGGCGTTGTCGGAGGGTGCAGCGGCGCCCGTTGCCGTCGCGCTTGAAGACGACGACGACCTGACACCCGATGGGAAGCGGAATCTCGGGCCGAGGCCGTAACGTCCGAAAATGTTTCGAGTCGGATCGCGGATCGGGCCGATAGAACCCTCGGACCCATGCCGCGCAAGAACCGAAAAACAACGCCCGCGCCGTCCCGAAAGCCGTCGGCCCGGCCGACTGTGCGTTCGACCCGCAGCACGCCCGCGCCGATCAATCTCAGCGATCTCCTCGGCCGTTCTGCGATCAACCTTGATACGCCCGAGTTGCAACGCTTCCTTGCCGGCAAACGCGTGATGGTGACCGGCGCCGGCGGGTCCATCGGCTCAGAAATCTGCCGCCAGACGATGAAATTCTGCCCCGACCGGCTGCTGCTGGTGGAGCAGGCGGAGAACAACCTTTTCGAAATCGACCGCGAGCTGCGTTACACGTGGGTGGGGACCGACATCCGCCCGTACGTGTGCGACATTACGGATGCCGGCCGCGTTGAGCAGATCTTTGCCGCTGAAAAGCCGCACGTCATCTTCCACGCCGCCGCGCACAAGCACGTGCCGATGATGGAAATCAACCCGGGCGAAGCGATCAAGAACAATGTCTTTGGAACGAAGATCCTCGTCGACGCAGCGGCTCATCACGGCGCGACGGCGTTTGTGATGATCAGCACGGATAAAGCTGTGAACCCGAGCAGCGTCATGGGTGCGAGCAAGCGATTCGCCGAAATGATCGTCCAACGCGCCACGACCGGCGGCCTCAGCTCGGCTGAGGCCGTGCCTTCTCACACAAGCACGCGCTTCCTCGCTGTGCGCTTCGGCAACGTCCTCGGCAGCAGCGGCAGCGTCGTTCCGATATTCCAGCGGCAAATTGACGCCGGAGGCCCGGTCACCGTCACGCACGCGGAGATGACGCGGTACTTCATGACCATCCCCGAGGCCAGCCAGTTGGTGATGCAAGCCGGCGCCATCGGGCAGGGCGGCGAGATCTTCGTGCTCGACATGGGCAAGCCGATGAAGATCGTCGACCTCGCCAAAGAACTCATTCGCCGCAACGGACTCAAGCCCGGCAAAGACATCGAAGTCCGCTTTACCGGCATCCGCCCCGGCGAAAAACTCTTCGAAGAACTCGCCGGCGACGACGAACAAACCTGCCCGACCGGCCACGAGAAAATCCGCGTGTGGCAACTGCCGACGTTCAGCCGCGAGCACGTGCAGCGATCGTTGCAGCAACTCGCAATCGCATCGAAGGCAGGAAAAGACGAAGCGATCGCGGCCCTGCAGGAAGCCGTTCCGGAGTACGTGCCGGGCAGCCTTGGATCGACGCGTCGAACAGCGACCGCGACGCCGCGCCTCCGCCTCGTGACCGACGACAGCGCCGAAGTCGCGGCCTGATTTCCCCGAATTCCTGAAAATACCTTGCCTGTCATCCTGAGCGTACGCGCGAAGGACCTGGCATCAATCGACGGATGTCGCAGTTCCTTCGCGCGAACGCTCAGAGGGTGTCTAAAAAGTCATTTAGCATCGACTTACAGAGCACCGTCATCCTGAGCGTACTCGCGAAGGATCTGGCTTGATCGACGAGGAACGCAGATCCTTCGCGAGTACGCTCAGGATGACGATGCTTGGAACTCCGCCGATTTCCGACTTTTTAAACACCCTTTCAGGATGACGAACCTTGATCTTGCGACTTCTCAAATACGCTCTCAGTATCCGCAGGGCACGCTATTGCGTGCAGTTTCGTCGTCCGACAGAACAGCCGTAAGTCGCTTGCGCCGCATTAACGCGCTCTGGCGCGATCCGCGCAAAATCGAAAATCCGAAAAAATAATCGCGATCTGTTGCGTGTGGCGAGGGTTCTGATCGTCGGCGGTGCGCGGCCGCCTCGTCGTCGGCGCACCGCCGCCAGTGAATATAGATGAGGGTCCTTGCGCCCGCATTGATCGCCGCGCGTTGTTTGGCGTGGCGGTCGCTCTTTGACAAGTGAATAGCCTTTGAAGGTCCGGAAGGGTCCGGGTTGGACCGTCCCTAATCCGTCACTTTCCGTCACTAGACGTCACTAATCGTCACTGGACGGTACTGCGGCTTTTCCGCCAACGCCCGGCCCGGCCGACAGTTACGTGGCCAGGCGGAAGTTCGAGTGAGTTTCTGACGTAGGGTGGGGTTCATCCCCACCAACCGAAAGGTAGACGGTGGGGATGAGCTCCACCCTACAGGACTACGAGAGTCCGTCCCTAATCGTCCCTTTTTGGTACGTGATCGACCCTAAACGTCCGTGGACGGACGCGAGGCTTTTCGGCCAACGCCCGGCCCGGCCAGTGGTTACGCAGCCGCGAGCGTCGGTTCGATGTTTTTTAATCGACGACGGAACTGAGCGATCAGGTGATCTCGAGCACCCAATCAAGCATCGCATCGGGAACGTGTGAGCGATTGCTGTCCGCCGATTGGTATTCGCCTGTGCGCGGATTAAACCACCTCGCCGTCTTTTTCTCGTCCATCGCGCCGAGCTTCTGCAGGTGCGGCTCGATGAACGTCCGGATCGCTTCCGCAGCGATGTACGTCACCTGTCGGCCGGAGATGGCGCGCAGGGTGGCGGGGCACGCGGGGCTGATCGTCGGCGCGATCGGCAGCCAGCCGATGTCGGATTCGATCAGCGCTCGCAGGTGCTGCATCTGATTTGCTCCGGGAAGACTCACCGCGTTCTGCCAGGGCGTGCGGGCGTTGTTGATCGGCGGATTGACGGCCGGGTCGTACATCTGCCACACGTCATGACAGCCGTACGTGTGGCCGCACGCGCCGCTAAAGACGCTGCGGTAGGCGGCGTTGCGGACGTCGGACTCGTCGAACCACCCACCGAAGGGCCACCAGCCGTCGGCCATCACGGGGTGGTCTTCGTAGCACGGCTCGGAGTTGAGCACGGGTTTGCGCGGCGAGAGGGCGAGGTCGTGCGTCAGTTTCGTTTCGAGCGGATACGTCCAACCGTGATGACCGCTCTGGATGGTGTTGAACGCCAGCCACGGCTCCTCGTGCACGTACTGGCTGGAGCTTTGGCCGCCGTTCGGGTGGAAGGTGATGAGGTGGTCGCTGGTTTCGCGTAGACCGGTAGCGAGCTTGCGCCAGATGTTGAGTTGGAGATCGCTCTTCACCGGCCGATCGCCGCCGACCATCCAGATCACGGCGGCGTTTCGGTAGCGATTGCCGAGGTATCGGCCAAATGCGAGCGCGTTGGCGGGCGTGAACACCTGCGGGCCGACACCCCACGGGCTTTCGGGCAGTTTGTCGCCCCAGGTCGGCAACAGGACCGCGACCAGGCCAAGCTCGTTCATGCGTTCGACGAGCCAGTCGAGGTGTTCGAAGTACGGCTCGTTAGGCCAGGCGGGGTCGTTGTCGAGCAGGGGGCGATCGCCTTGCCGATTGGGCGTGTTTAAGCCGTCGAATTCCGCCAGGATGACCGTCTGAATCGCGTTGAATCGCTGTTTGGCGCGGGCCAGGAGGTAGAAATCCGCTTCGTCCGGGGTCAGGCGATGCGCGAGTTCCCAAGCGGTGTCGGCAAGATAAAACCACCGTTTTCCAGTTTCATCGACTAGCCAGGAACTGGAGGGATCGACCGCAACCGGACGCGAGCAGTGGAGAGCCATGGACGAATCGTGGCGACGAGTGGCGAGCCCGTCAAATCTCGGCCGCTGCCGTAATCGTGCTCAATTCGCTCCCGTGCCCGGAACTGCCCGATAACAGTAAAGTTTTCAGTACCGATTCACCGATCTCATAGATACAGCGGGTCCGTTTTGGTCCGCCCCGAGCGATCCAAGGAAGGATCGCGCCCCTACGCCAAGGAAGGTTTGCGATGCGAACCGTTGCGATCATCAATCAAAAAGGTGGCTGTGGTAAGACCACGACGAGTATCAATCTCGCCGCCTGCCTTGCCCGTTTAGGTCAAAAAACCCTGCTGGTCGACATGGACCCGCAAGGCCATTGCGGCGTGGGCTTGGCCGTGCCGGAGGATCAGATCGAGCGCACCGTGCTCGACGCGCTGATCGAAGAGCGCGACGGCAAGACCGCCAAGCTCGAAGAAATCGTCTGGCAGATCGCCACCGATTTCGATCTGGCGCCCAGCAACATCAAGCTGGCCGCGTTCGAGCAGATCTTTGCAGGCCGAGTGGGTCGCGAGGATCGGCTGCTGAACATCATTCAATCGATCAAGGCGAATTATTCATGGTGCATTATCGACTGCCCGCCGAGCGTGGGCCTGATCACGTTCAATGCGCTGCGTGCCTGCGATGAAGTCGTCGTGCCGGTGGAAACCGGCTACTTCAGCCTACACGGGCTGACGAAGATGATGGAAACGCTCGAGATGATGAAGGAGAAGGCCGGCAAGGACATCCTCATCCGCGTGCTACCGACGCTGTACGACACGCGCACCAAGCTCGCCCGCGAAGTGCTCAACGAGCTGCGCAGCAAGTTCTCCAGCTACCTGATGGAGAGCACGGTTAACTTCAACACCAAGCTGAAAGAAGCCGCCAGCTTCGGCCAGCCGATTACCGAATACGATCCCGGTTCCCGCGGCTACAAGGATTTCGTCAACCTCGCCCGCGAGTTGATGGGCCACAAGCCAACCGAAACCGAAGTCACGCCGAGCGAAACGCTCAGCCGCCCGGCGGAACTCGTGCAGCGCGCCAAGCAACTGGCCCAGCTCACGACGATGCAGTTCGGCAAGAACGCGATGGCGTCCAGCAACGGCGCACTCGCGGCAGCGCCGGCCGTGGTGCCGCAGGAATCATTCGCCGGAACGCTGGAAGGCGCACAGACCCGCATGCAGACGATGGGCCTGGTCGCCGGCGTGCAGAACGAACAGCCGCTCGCGATCACGCCGACCGAGCAGCGACTCGCCGATTTCTACGGCGTGAAGCAGATGGGCGACGAAGTGATTTTCGCTGCCAAGTTTGCTGAAGCCCGCAAGGTACTGATCGCCGGCGACTTCAACAACTGGTCGCCGATGTCGACGCCGATGCACTCCGCCAGCCGTCCGGGCGAGTGGGTGACGCGCCTGCCGCTGCAGTCGGGCCGATACCGCTACCGGTTTGTGGTTGACGGCAAGTGGATGACCGATCCGCACAACAGCTACGTGGAAACGAATCAGTTCGGAGAACTGAACAACGTGATCGAAGTGGACTGAAGCAGTAGTCGATTGATACGACTCGAGGAACAGATCATGGCGGATTCATCCAACACCAATCGGTCGCTCAGCGAGATCAGTCATCTGTTCCTGAGCAACGTTCGCGAGCTGCCACGCCCCGGCGCGGCGCGGCCGCAGCGCATCCCGCCGGGTGGGAAGCGGATTGAATCACCCGCGCCCGTCGCCGAGCCCAAGCCCGCTCACTCCAGCGTCGACCTGACGCCTGAAGAGTTCGCGCAGGTGTTCGGCCAGATCGATCTCGACGACGACAAGCCCAGCAAACAACCGATCGTGACCGCTGTTCTCGCATCGCATCTGTCCGGCGGACAGGCGGACCGCGTGAAGCAGTACGCCCGCCACTACGCGGCCAGCAACGGGCATCGCGTAGGGCTGATCGAAGTGGACGCGAGCGAATTCCGCCTCACCTGTTTCGAGCCCGGCGTTGAATCACACGCCGAAGACGACGGCGGCGAAGGCAGCTCGTTCGACCCGCGCCAGATGGCCGAGACGCTGCAGGAACTGAATTTTGATATCGACCGCTGGCTGCTGCTGGTGCTGAACCCGCGGCTGCCCGAGTCGCGGGAACTGCTTCGCAGCGCCACCCACTGGGTGATGCTCAGCACCTGCGATCATGACGGCGTGGTGAGCTGCTACCGCACGCTCAAAGGGCTGGCTGATCTCGGCCGTCCGCGGCTGTCACTCGCGCTGCTCGACGCTCCGAACGAAAACGAAGCCCGCACGATTCACCGCAAACTGGCCGGCGTGTGCGACCAGTTCTTGAGCTGGCCGCTGGAGAAGCAGTCGCCCGTGCAGAGCGCCGACAATGTGGCCGAGCACTTGGTGCTGAACTGCCGTCCGCTGCGTGACAAGGCGCAACTCGCGGCCGCTCCGCAGTGGCAGATCGTCTCGGACTTTCTCGCGACGTCGCAGGCGGAGCCGATCGAATCCGCGACGGAAGCACGCGAATCCAAGGACGAAACCGCCGCGCTGGCCGCCGACGAAATCGGGCCGGTGTCGATGGGCGATTATTCCGGGGGCAACGAACCGCTCGAGTACACTGAGGAAGAAATGTCGCATGTAAAGGCCGCCGCCTCGTCTCCTTCGCTCACCGCGACGTTCGACATGCCGCGCTCGGCCCAGCCGATGCCGACGTACATGCCCGAGCAGGACGAAACCAGCGACGTGGTCGACCTGCCGTCGATCGACGCGAGTGCGACGACGATTCTGTCGGCCGTCATCCGCCACACGCCCGGCGCACTGGTCGAGTGCCCGATTCATCCGCCGATGTGCCCCGAAGCGACGCTCGCCGTCGACCGCGAGCACGGCCTTGTGCTGCTGGCTGTCAGCAAAGCCGGCCTTGCTGATTTCCGTGCGATCGCCCAAGCGTACCAGTGGCTGAACCAAAACCGCCAGCTCATCGCGATGGCTGTTCCGCAGTTTTCCATCGACTGCCACAAGCTGCCGCAACTTCGGTTGCTCGTGGATCATCGAGACATGAGCGCGGAGCTGCTGCAGCCGATGCTCGAAGCCGGGCACGTGAGCGTGCAGGCGTACCGCAAGCTGCGGTGGGGCGCTAAGAGCGGGTTGCTGCTCGAAGCTGCTTAGACGCGAAACGAAAAGTTCATCGATAAAAAAGCCCCAGTATGGCGATGCTGGGGCTTTCTCATTTGTTGTTGCACGCTCGCGTTAAACCTGCCCGTTCCCATTCCCCATGCGGACGACTTCCGCAACCGGAATGTTCCCGTCTTCACCGTTCGGTTCGTCTTGAACCTGCTCCATGTTTTCAGCGTGAACGTGTCCTTCGTAATGCGATGCAAAGAACGGAATCTTGTTCAGCACCTTCTCCTGGAACAGTTCCATGTAAAGGTAGATGACCGGCGTGACGTACAGCGTGATGAACTGGCTGACGACCAACCCGCCGACGATCACAAGACCCAGCGGCCGGCGGCTGGCGCCATCGGCTCCCCAGCCGAGCGCGATCGGCACGGCGCCCATCACGGCGGCCAACGTCGTCATCAGAATCGGGCGGAAACGGTCAACGCTCGCTTCGTGGATCGAGTCTTCAGCACTCTTACCGCCGGCCACACGCTGGATGGCGAAGTCGACGATCATAATGCCGTTCTTCTTCACGATACCCATCAGCATGAACATGCCGATGTACGCGTACAGCGAGAGTTCACTGCCGCTCATGCCGAAGAACGCGCAAACCCACAGTGTCGCCAGCCCGCCCACCATCGCGGTCGGAAGGGTGCTGAGCACGGTGATCGGGTGCAGGTAGCTTTCGTACAGAATCGCCAGGATCACGTACATCACAAACACAGCCAAGACCATCAGGATTGTGAGGTTGCCCACTGTTTCCTTAAACGTGAGGGCTTCACCCTGGAAGTCGGCTCGCATCGTCTGCGGCACGATGCCCGCTGCGGTCTTTTCAATGAACTCGGTCGCTTCGCCGAGCGACACGCCGGGCATGAGGTTGAAGCTGAACGTTACGCTCGTGAACTGATTCAGATGGTTCACGGCCTGCGGTCCGAGCGTGGGTTCCCACTTGGCGACGGCGCTCAGCGGGACGCTCCGCGTGCCGTCGTCGGACTTCACGTACAGCAGGCTCAGATCCTGCGGATCGGCCCGGGTGGCGTCCTTGGTCTCCAGAATCACCTGGTACTGATTCGTCGGCTGCTTGATGAGGTAAACGTAGTTCTGGCTGTAGGAGTTTCGGAGCAGCGTTTCAATGTTCGTCGGCGAAATGCCGTAGCTGGCCGCCTGATCGCGCAGGATGTCGATCTTCAGCTTCGGCGTCTGCAGGAACATGTCGTTGGAAATACCGCCCTGCATGATCGGCAGGAAGTACTTGCCCGTGCCCTGCATCATAAACGCCATCATGAGCTTCCCGGCCGTGTCATAAACCTCGTTCGGATCAACGCCGGAAATGGCGTAGGAGAACTGGCCCTGGTTGCGGCTGGAGGCACCGGTCGCGATCTGCAGTGTCGGCTGCGGGATGACGAACGCCAGCAGGCCAGGGTTTTTCATGACCATCGAACCGGCCAGTTCACGCGACACGGTTTGAATGTCGGGCGTTGGAGTCTTTGAGAGCGAACTGGGTGCGCGATCCTTCGGGTCCTTCAGCATCGCGAACATGAACCCTTGGTTGGATTGCATGAACCCGCTCAAGCCCGTCACAGTGACGGCCAGTTCCACGTTCGGATCTGCTGCGAGCGCCTCAACCGCCTTGGTCTGGTAGTTGTGCATCTGATCGGGGCTGCTGCCTTGCTGGCCCATGATCACGCCGAAGGTGAAGCTGCTATCGCCCACCGGCAGGAACGACTTCGGCAGCGCCTTGAAGAAGTACATCGTGCCGCCCAGACAGAGGATCCAGATGAACGCGGAAATCCATCGGTGGCGGAGGAAGAACCAGAGCGAGCTGCCGTACACGCCGAGCACGCGTTTTTCGATGCCGCCGATGACGCGTTCGAGCCACGTCTTTTTCGTGCCTTTGCCGCGCTCCCCGAGCATGCGGGCGCACATGAGCGGCGTCAGCGTCAGTGAGACCACGCCGCTGGCAAAAATCGCAATGATGATCGTGACCGAAAACTCACGGAAGATTCGGCCCATCAGACCGCTCATCAGCACCAGCGGCAAAAACACCGCCGCCAGTGAAACGGTCATCGACAGGATCGTGAAGCTGATTTCCTTCGCGCTGTTCACGGCCGCCTGCACGGGTTTCTCGTTGTAGTGCTCCATGCGGCGCACCGTGTTTTCCAGGAACACGATCGCATCGTCCACCAGGAACCCGATCGCCAGCGTCAACGCCATGAGAGAAAGGTTGTCGAGGCTGTAGCCGAGAAAGTTCATCGCGACGAACGTCAGCAGCAGCGAGAGCGGCAGGGCCACCACAGGAATGAGCGTGTCGGTTGCTCGGCCGAGGAAGAAGAAGATCACCAGCACGACCAGGATGAACGCGATGATGAGCGTTTCCTGCACGTCGGTAATGCTGTGGGCGATGCTCAGCGAGCGGTCGTAGATCGTTGTGATATCGACGGCAGGCGGGAGGGTTTTCTTGATCGTGGGGATCAAGTCTTCACACGCCTTGGAGACCTCAACCGCGTTCGCACCGGCCTGGCGGAAGATGGCGACTACCACCGACGCGGTCGGAAGCGGCTGGTTGTGGCGCCGCTCAGGGCTTACGTAAAAGCGAAGGTCGATTCGCTCGTCCTGCACCGAATCACGTACTTCGGCCACGTCCTTGAGGTACACCGGCGAATTGTTGTGGTACGCGATGACGAGGTTGTCGTACTGCTCGGCGGTTTCGAGCTGGCCCTGCGGCTGCAATAGGAAGGTGCGCGTCGCGCCATCAAACTGCCCGGCGCCTTGGTAGCTGGTGCCCGCCTGAATCGATTTGGCCAGGCTTTCCATCGTGAGCCCGCGGCTGGCGAGCTTAGACGGGTCGGCCTTCACGCGTACCGCGCGCGGCGTGCCGTACACGAGCACGCGGCTTACGCCGGGCACGATGCTAAGCCGCTGGCCTGCCTGCGTGGTCGCGTAATCGTACAACTGGGCTCGCGTGAGCGAGTTGCTGTACATGGCAATGTACTTAATCGGCTGATCGTTCGGATTCGTTTTGCTCAGCGTCGGCGGGCTGGGCAGATCAGGCGGAAGCTGGCCCGACGCCTGCGTGATGGCCGTCTGCACGTCGGTCGCGGCGCCGTCGATGCTCTTGTTCAGATTAAACTGCAGCGTGAAGGTGCTGCTGCCCTGGCTCGAGCTGCTGGTCACGACCTCTAGCCCGGCAATCTGCATGAACTGCCGCTCGAGCGGTGTAGCGACGTTGTTGGCCATCGTCTCAGGCGTGGCGCCGGGGTAGGCCACCTGCACCTGAATGACGGGATAGTCCACTGCAGGCAGATCGTTCACCGGCAGGTTTTTATAGGCCAGCACGCCGAACAGAATGGCGCTGACCGTCAGCACGACGGTCATGACCGGACGACGAATAAATAAAGCAGATAAGTTCACGACGCTACTTTCGTTAACACCATCAGAACAAACGATCAGTTAGCCTGCGACACCGCGCCTTGCGGCCCGGCGTTCACAACTTCAACCTTTGACTTGGGCATCACCAGCATTTGGCCGGTGGTGATGACACGTTCGCCGGCCGCGATGCCGGACTCGACGACCATCAGGTTGCCGTGCCGCTGGCCTGCCACGATCGGGCGGAGTTCGGCCGTCCCGTCGGCGCCCACCACGTACACGTAAGGACCCTGCTGGCTGATCTGCTGCGCTTCAACGGGCACCAGCACTGCATCTTTCTTGGTGGTCAGGATGAGCCGGCAGTTCACGAACTGTCCCGGCCAGAAGTATTGGTCGGCGTTGGGGAGCGTGGCGCGGACTTTCACCGTGCCGCTGCTGTCTTGGACGTTGTTGTCGAGGAACGTGAGTTCGCCCACACGAGCGCCAATGTGACGGGCCGGTTGTGTTGAAGGCTGGGTCGAAGGCTTTTCCAGTGCCGGCCCGAGGGCCGTCAGAATCGACTTGGAATCGCCCGGCACGTCCACTTCAACCTTCAGGCCCTTGTACGGCGCGAGGTTGTCAATTCCATGGCCGGCCAGGTACTTCCGCACCGTGCCCAGGTCGTTCTCGGTGACGGTAAACTCGGCGTAAATTGGATCTAGCCGCTGGATGACCATCACCGGGTGGTCCATGTCGTTTTCTTTGATGATGTTCCCCGGCACGACCAGGCGTGCGCCCGCTCGGCCGTCAATCGGCGAGTAGATCTTGGTGTACTCAAGGTTCAGGTTCGCCATCACCAGATCCGCCTTGCGCGCCTCAAGTTTGGCAGCGTTGACGGCGGCCATATTCTTTTTGTCGTCGTATTCCTGCTGGCTGATGACGCTCTTCTCAAGCTCCTGGATGCGTTTGAACTCCGAAGAAGCCATGTCCAGATCCGCCTGAGCCTGCGCGACGGCGGCCTTGGAGCTGGCGAGCGCCGCGTCAAACGGACGGGCATCGATCTCGAACAGCAACTGGCCCTTCTTCACGTCCGCGCCGTCTTCCACGTACGCGTTGACGAGCTTGCCGCCGACCTGAGGGACGATTGACACGGAGTCGATCGACAGCGTCTTGCCGATTTCGTCGAGATACACCGGCACGTCCTGCGTGATGGCAGCCGCTGCGGTTACGTGCGGGGCCATCATCGGCGGGGCGGCGGCGGGTGGTTTCTTGCAGCCCATTACCGCGGTGCCAAGCAACACGGCAGTCATTAACACTTTGCGATTCATGAATGGCATCCTTCTGAAACTCTCAAACTTCCCGAACTTCTCTGAGTGATTATTTGGTGTACGTCATCGCGATCAGTTTTTCGATCACTTCCTTGCGGAGCGCGCCTTCCGGCACGGGCATGCCGAGCATGGCGCCCAGGCATAGGCCGTCGATCGCAAGGCGCACGATCGTCGCGACCGCCGGATCGATTCCGTCGTTTTGAAACCGCTTCTGCCACTCCACGTGACGCTTGCGGAACGGATCGAGGTACTGCGGATCAGTTCCCGCCGCGGCAAGCAGGGCGGTGAAGATCGGCTGTTCCGCCGGGTCAGGCGGAGCGAGTCGGGCGGTGAGATAAGCTCGCGTGAAGCGGCCGGGCTCGTTGCCGCCGGCTTCGATCGCCTTGGCGGTTTCTGCGTCGCACTCGCTCGCGAGCCGCTCTACGACCGCCACGATGAGGGCCGACTTGCTTGGAAAATGGTAAAGCAGTCCGCCCTTGCTGACGCCCGCCTCGTCGGCCACGGCGTTAAGCGTGAGACTGTTCACGCCGTCGCGGCCGACCACTTGTTCAGCGGCGTCGAGTAGGCGTTCACGAAGAGACGTCGGCGGATGGGCGGGAATCGTGCTCATGGGCGGAATACTATACCGGCCGGACGGTATAGTTCCACCGAATTCTGCGAATTGTCCTTAAGTCATTATTAAATCTATGTTTGTAACTGTCGAAAAGTTCGCAAAAATTCGGTTGCGACCCCATCGCATCAGTTGTTAAGACATCTGCGCCGGCGAAAATTATTTTTTGGTGATGCGCGTCACACGCGCTTCCTTGATCACCACATCGTTTCCGGAGCCCGACAGGTCGGCGCGGAAGTTCCAACCCCAGCCGCCGACGAAGTTGGCGTTGTTGATGGTCCACGTGTGCTCGTGCCAGCCTTCTTCGGTCGGAAGTTGCCAGACGGGTACGCCCTTGTAGCCGTTCATGGTTTCGACCGTCATGGAGAAGCTACTCTTCTTGCCCGGCGCGATCGGCCGGGCGACGAAGGTGATCTCCAAATCCTTCGTGCCGTAGCTGGCGAAGGCGCTGTCGACTCGGAAGTAGACGTAGCGGTGCTCGCCGTTGCGTTTGATCTCTGTTCGCTGAAACGACTCGGCCAATTCATGTACGGCCGTTGTCGTTTCGGGTTTGATCTGCGTGAGTCCCTTATCGATGTTGGTGGCCGATAGGCGACAGGAGACGCTCTCCGCGTCAGCATAATGCCCGCCCCAGGGGAACGGCTTGCTCGCGTTGGCGGTGGCTTCCTGCACCAGACCGGCCGGCGCGCCGGTGACGAAGACCGGCGTGGCTGTAAGGTTGAGCGATTGATTGGCCGGCAGCGGTGATTCTTCGCCGGCGAGATTCAGGACTTTCACGGCGCTGGTGAACGTCACGCTCTTCGCGTCGCCCGGCGGAGCCCATGTGACCAGCACGTTTTCCGTCCCGCGCGCGAACACGAATCCGTACACGCCGCCGCGATCGAGCCAGCCGACGTATTTCGGCTCGGCGCCGAGTTGCGTGGTCATGGTCTTGAGCGCGGCGAGTGCCGGTCGCGGCGTCCAGTCTTTTCGAATCAGGCCGTGATCAGTCCCCTTGCCGTACGCCGGGCCGCGGGCTTCGAACCAGAAGATGCGCTGAATGCCCTGCGCGAGCGAGAGCACGTAAAGCTTGACGATGCCCTCGGCCTGCAATTGATCGCCCTTGGCGTCGGGTTCGATCGTCGCCTGCACGCCGGCCTCGGTGATCCAGATTGGCGTGTCGGTCTTTTGCTTGTTGGCCGCGAGCATTTTGCGGATGTTTTCCGCCATGCCGAGGAACGCGCCTTCTTCGCCGCGCATCGCCATGCCGACGTTTTCGTACGGGTGGATGCAGAGGAACTGAAAGTGGTCGGCCGCGCCGGCCTTGATGGTGTTATCGAAAAATCCGAGATCGAAGTTGGCGCAGCTCAAGCCGATGCGAGCATCCGGGTCGACTTTCTTCGCCGCATCGTGCGCCGCGACGACAAGCTGCGCATAATCCTTCGCCTTATCGCCGCCCAGCGATCGGCCGAAGCTGCCGTTGAATTCGTTCATCACTTCCCAGTACTTGATGTCGCCCTTGTAGCGCGTGGCGGCGGCGGTCACGTAGTCGGTCCAGCTACTGATATCTTTCAGCGGCATGGTGCGGGTGTCGCCTTTCTGCGTGGCCCACGGCGCGAGGTACCACAGCCCGCCGGAGATGCGCATGCCGTTCTCTTTGGCGTCGGCGACTTTGGCGTCCATGCTCTCCCATTTCCATTCGCCGGGCTTGGGCTGGATCCAGCCCCATTCGTCGAACAGCCGCAACCAACGCACGCCGGCATCGTGCAGCATGGGATTGAATCGCGGATACTCGTTCATCCACTCCGCGCCGGAAGCGATTCCCCAGGCACTGCCGTCGTCGCGAAGGTCGGCCTGTGCTGAGGCGACCGTCGGAACGACAAGCACGCCCAATGCGAAAACAATGAGTGTATAGAAATATTTCATTTGGTCGTCTATGGTATCGAGTACGACGGATGGCGGGTAGGGGTCGGATCATCCGCGTCCGACCAACTTCTAACTCAAAAAAAACTGAAAATCGCTTTCAACGCTCTACTGCAATGCTTGTAGATAGGCACACAAACGTTTGCAGGCCGGCGTAAGCGGGGCTGCTGCGCGAGTGGGGCAGAGAAAAACTGTCCGGCGAATCCGTTTTCCAAAATTGAATAGCCGTAAGTCATCAGGACTAAGGAGCATCTATGACGCGTCACCGTGGTCGTCCTGTCGTGCGCCGAAGGTGTGTTCTCATCGAATCACTCGAAGAGCGGCGCCTATTTTCGGTCGTAAATGGCTTAACCGGAACGTATTACGACAACGCCGACCTGACCGGCGCGTCGCTCACCCGCATTGATTCCAACGTCAACTTCGATTGGGGCACTGGAACGCCAACCCCCGTCGTTGGCACGGACATCTTCTCCGTCCGCTGGACCGGCTCGGTGCAGGCCAAAGTGACCGGCACGCACACTTTTTACACCCTCAGCGACGACGGCGCGCGGCTGTGGGTCAACGGCCAACTCCTCGTCGACAAGTGGAAGAATCAGTCGGCCTCTACCTACTACGGAACGATCAACCTGGTGGCCGGTCAGAAGTACGACGTGAAGTTGGAATATTTCGATTCCGGCGGGAAGGCCGTCGCCAAGCTTTTATGGTTTGCGACGGGATTTGCGCGAGAGGTCATTCCCACCGCCAACCTGTTTACGAATGACACCACCACGCCGACCGTTCCCGCCACGCCCACCGGCCTGACGGCGACCGCCACTTCGACCACCGCCGTCTCGCTCAAGTGGAATGACGTCGCCACCGAATCCGGCTACAAGATCGAGCGACGGTTGAACGTGACCGGCGCGGCCTGGGCACAGATTGGGACGACTAACGCCAACGTCGTCACCTTCAACAACACCGGCCTGACGGCGGGCACCGCCTACCAATACCGGGTGCGCGCGAATAACGCCGTCGGCGATTCGCAGTATTCGAACGTCGCAAACGTGACCACGCTTGTCGCACCGACAGTGCCCCCTACGCCGAGCGGGCTGACCGGAACGCCGACGTCGCCAACCACTGCCACGCTCAACTGGGCCGATGTGGCGACTGAAACCGGCTACAAGATCGAACGACGCCTGAACGTAACCGGCGCCGCGTGGGCGCAGGTTGGCACAACGGGTGCCAATGTCGTCACTTTCGGCGACACGAACCTCATCGCGAACACCGCGTACCAGTACCGCGTTCGCGCGAATAACGCCATCGGCGACTCGCAGTATTCCAATATTGTCGACGTCACCACGCCGGCCACGCCAACCGTGCCGGCCACGCCGAGCGGGCTAGTCGCGACCGCGACGTCATCCACGGCCGTTACTCTCGCGTGGAGCGATGTGGCCACTGAAACCGGCTACAAGATCGAGCGACGGCTGAACGTCACCGGCGCCGCCTGGGCGCAAATCGGAACCACCGGCGCGAACGTCGTCACCTTCAACAACAACACCGGCCTTACCGCGGCCACGGCGTACCAGTACCGCGTTCGCGCGAATAATGCCGTCGGCGACTCGCAGTACTCCAATATCGTAGACGTCACGACGCTTGCTGCAACGTACAAGCCGGCGTTCTCCACGTTCCTCGGCGGGTCGGGATTCGAGCAGGCCCGCGACATTGCCGTAGACGCGCAGGGCAACATCTACGTCACCGGTGGCGGCGACTCCACGAACTTCCCCACGACGGCTGGCGCGTTCGATCCCACGCCCAACGGCAGCGTCGATGTGTTCGTCACCAAATACAGCTCGACCGGGCAGGTGCTCTGGTCAACCGTGTTGGGCGGATCGCAATACGACCGCGCGTACGGAATCGAAGTGGACGCGCAAGGGTATGTCTACATCGCCGGCCGCGCAGGGCCGGGTTTCCCGACCACCGCCGGTGCGTTCCAGCCCACCTACAACGGTTACTACTCCGGCACGCTGTACGGGAATGAGAACGCGTTCATCGCCAAGATCAAGCCGGATGGCTCGGGCGTGGTGTGGGCCACCTATTTCGGCTCGTACGAACTGATCCGCGACCTGGCGATCGACAGCAGCGGCAACGTGTACGTCGCCGGCAGCCAGCGCGACACTGAGACGGGCACGCCCGCGCCAGCCGCGTGGTTTGCTAACGCGTATCAGAAGACACCCAAAGGTGGGAACGACCTGGTCGTCGCCAAGGTGAAGGCCGACGGCACCGCGGTGCTGTGGGCCACCTACTACGGCGGCACCGGCAACGACGGCGGTGCACCGTCCATTCGCGTCGATTCGCAGAATCGGCCCGTCGTGTACGGAATTACCTTCTCCAGCGATCTGCCGGTGAGCGCCAATGCGTTCCAGAAGACCTACGGCGGCGCGTCCGACATGTTTGCTGCCAAGTTTTCCGCCGACGGGTCGCAACTGCTCTTCGGTTCATACCTGGGTGGATCTGGCAACGAATCGACCGAGACGCATAACCTCGTGCTCGACAGCGCCGACAACCTGTACGTGAGCGCCAGCACGGCCAGCACCAACTTCCCCGTGACGGCTGGCGCGTTCCAAACCACTTTCGGCGGCGGAACCACCGACGCGTTCCTCACCAAAATTTCCGCCGACGGAAGCAGCATCCTCTACTCCACGTTCTTCGGCGGCAACGGCAACGACGCCGCCGAGGGATTAAGCATCGACTCGCTCGGCAACGTCTACATGACCGGCCCGACGCGGTCGACGAACCTGAAGACCGCCGGCAGCCCGCTCCGCACCACCAACGCCGGCGGAGCTGACATGTACGTCGCCAAGTTCTCGCCGGACCTAGGCAAACTACTGTACGGCACCTACATCGGCGGCGCCGGCGACGACTCAGCCCGCACGAACACCGTGGATGCCAACGGCAATCTCTACATCGCAGGCCAAGTGGGCACCGGGTTCTATTCGCTCAACGCCGTCCAACCGATCTACGGCGGCGGCACGAGCGACGCGGCCGTGGTGAAGTTGATCTTGGCGTGACAAACAAGGCTGCCGGGCGTGAGTCCACGCGATGCGAATGCCCGGGCACGGTATGGCGAGTGTGCGCGATCTGGCTCAAGGTGCAATGAGGTAATAGACGTCCGTGCGGATCTTCGACGGGTCGCGATTCCACTCGTCCACCCAGTGCGCGTAGATCTCCCAACTCGGCCCCGCGAGCTTGTGGCCGTTGGCGGCGCACCACTCTTGGATTGCGCGGTGCGCGTCGCCGAGATTCTGGTAGGGCCCGAGGTGCGTCGTCGTCGCCAAGGTGCCGGCGGGAAGCTGCGATCCAACGACCTCGCCGTATCCCGCGATCGGCGACTCCAACTCCACGCCGACTTCAACGTTCATCGCATCGTCCAGATACAACGTCACGTGCCGCCCGGCCCCTTTGATCTGCTGTGACTTGATGACGTTCCACACCAGCCCGCAGCATTCAGGAATGACTTTCGAAAGCTCCTGCTTCTGAACGCGACGCCGGACAACAGCGGTGGGGCGGGTGGCGGCGAATGTTTCGAGGTGAACATTGTAAGTCATCGCGGCCTCCTGTGTGGCTGGCATGGTCGTCGCGGGCTTAGACGTTTGAGCTCGCGACGTGAGTGGAGACATCGTGCAAATCAATGCGAATAGAACGGATACGAAAAGTCTCATAGATCCGCCTCGCCAGAACAAACTACATTTTACCAATCTGCATCGGCTACCACCCCTCATCCGCCTTCTGCATGAACACGAAGAAGCACATCCGCTCCACGCCGTCGATGCTGCCGCGCAGGCTGAAAAGCTTGAAGAACCACGCCAGGTCGCGTTCGGTCGGTTCGTCCGGCGGAGCGGAGGCGCTACCCACCAGGTCAGACGCGGCGACGCCCATGAGGTGGTCGCAGAGGTAATTGATGTTCAATTCGTCGGCCGATTGCGTGGTGAGCGCGATCAGGCCGTGTTCGCGAAGGGGTTCGCGAAGGTAGCGCTCGGTAAGGTTCATCGTGATCTTGTCGAGTGCGTCGAGGTATGCCTCGACCTGTGCGTCTTTGTCCTTCCAACTCAGGCTGTTTCGCTCGTCGTCGCGAAAGCCCGCCAAGGCCGCTTCAAAATGCGCCTGCAGGCGCGTGTAGAAGATGTCGACTTCGTCGCCAGCCAACAGCCGCAGGATCATCACTTCACCCGGCCGGCGGTGGATGTGGTAGTCGCTGGTCGACAAGCCTGCCGACTTGGGCAGGTCGAGCAGACGCTTGGCGTCGTCCATCGCGGTCTCGAGGATGAGCGGCGTTTCGCCGAGCCGGGATTTTTCCAGTTTCGCGATGGTCCGCTGCACGTCGCGGGCAAGATCCGCGTCCAGGCCGGGCCTCAGCTCTGCGTCGAACTTGCGACACCCCTCGAACACCGCGGCCAATTCTGCGTGCGTGCGAAATTCGTCGGCCTTTTCCTGGGCGCGTGTCGCGGGGTCAGAGGCTTTTTCTGCGGGGGAACCTTCGGTGTCGTCGTCTTCGTACATGCGGGAAAGCGTAACCGATTGATTCTGCGGAATGAATCTTCCGGAGCATGTCGCCGAGATTTCAAGCTTTGCGAGGGGGAAGCATTCGCGTGCGATCTGTGCCGACGAAGTTTCGCATTACCACGCATGCCGATACAGCACCGATGATCAGCGCGAGCACGCCGGAGATGGAGCCGTACTTCATCGCCTTGTAGCGGGAGAGCGCTACGTCGACTTCGTTATTGAACGGGTCGATCGATTCGTGAAGGCGGGAGAGTTTCCACACGCCGTCCTGCTTTTTACTGACGGCCGTCCATTGCGACTCGTAGTTGATCACCTTGCCGGCCTTGGTGGTGACGGCCGTGTCTGATTTGCCGCGCGAGATCGCGATATCGCCGGTGATGTCACTGGCTTCGAACGTGACTTTCGTTTTGATCGTCCCGCCGTGACCGATGACGCCGCGGATGGTGGCCCAGTACTGCTTCAAGCCGCTCACTCCCTGAATCCGCTCGTTCGAAACGCCCACGCCGGTGAAGTCGCTCGCGATGAGCGGCGCCAAGCCATCAGTGTTACCCGTGGCGACGGCGGATTCGTATTCACTTTCAAATCGCAGGAACGAACCCGCGTCGTCCTGCGCGAACGCGAACGGGCACAGGCAGAGAATCAATAATGCGGCGAGGTACGACTTCATCGGCATCTCAAAAAAGAGTGTACGGCTGACTTATTATCGGCTCGTTACGCAACTCTCTTTGGGACACAGCAACGAATTTTAGCATAAAAACGGCAGTATTCGCGCGTGTTACATCTTTTGTCGCCCGCTGATCGCGTCGGCGAGGATGTTGCGGTTGGCGTATTCGATGCTGCTGCCGGCCGGGAGGCCGCGGGCGAGCCGGGTGATCTGCACTGCCGGGGCGTGCTGAGCGATTTGTTCTTGGATATAGAGCGCGGTGCCGTCGCCTTCCATGGTGGGGTTGGTGCCCATGATGAGTTCGCGGATGGTGCCGGCTTGGAGGCGTTCAATCAGCGGGCCGACGGTGAGGTCGCCGGGCTCGATCCCTTCGAGCGGGCTGATTCGTCCGAGCAGGACGTGGTAGACGCCCTTGTACAGGCCGGTAGCTTCAAGCGCGATCAGGTCCTTGGGTTGCTCGACGATGCAGACCAATCCCTGGTCGCGATTCGGGTCGCTGCAGACCTCGCACGGGTCTTGCTCGGTCAGGTTGTAGCACACGGTGCAGTGGCGGATTTTAGTCTTCACGTCGCTGATTGCGTTGGCCAGCTTCATCGCCTCTTCAGGCCGCTGCTTGAGAAGGTGAAACGCGATTCTCTCGGCACTTCGCATGCCAATTCCGGGCAGGCGGGAGAGTTCGTTCATGAGGTTCTGGATCGGTTGCGTGTAGTTGGCCATGGGCCAGATTGTAGAGGGCGAGGAGTCGATTGTCCCATGGGCCGCGCGTAGAGTCGATCGAACGGACGATTCAACGTGAGGTGACCATGATCCGCAAACTCAGCACCGGCGAATACCGTCTGTACTCCCGCAAACTCAATCCCAAAACCGGCAAGCGCAGAAACCTCGGCACGTTCAAATCCCGCGCCGCGGCCGAGAAGCACGAGCGCGATGTGCAGTACTTCAAACGACATTGAGTTGAGTGGAGTCAAGCGGCTGGATTGTTGCCGCACTCGGGGCAGCGGTCGGGGGTTACGCGGACGTCATACCCGCAATGGATGCAGACCTTGCGTGTAACCCGCCGTGCGATGCGGCAGCGGTGAATGAAGTCGATCAGCCAGATGACAGGGAGAACAGCAGTGACCGACCACACCACCCAGAACGGCAGATGCAGCCCGCCGACGTTGAAGTAACGGAAGGTGTCGTGAACGATGACATTTCCGCCGTAGGTTTGCGCCATTTCCTGGCGGAGTCTGTCCGAGCGAAAGGAGGCAAAAATGTAAGCCGTGCCGAGTAACAGGCAGAGCGGCAGCGACACGGCTGCCAGCGCGTTAAACAACCGACGCTTGGTTGGAGCGCCCATTGGGCCCCTCGATTCAGTTACGTGAGGGCAGCCGAATTACCCAGCCGCTTTGGTCGACTGCTTCGCGTTCTTTTCCGCCACCACACCCAGATTGCGGAACTTCTCGTAGCGGCGTTCAAGCAGCTTGTCGATCTTCACGCGTTTCAATTCACGCAGGGTCTTGCCGATGAACTGGTCAAGCGCGTGGGCAGTGCTGTGCGGGTCGCGGTGAGCGCCACCCAAGGGCTCGGCAATGATGTGGTCGATGATACCGAACTCCATCAGGTGCTTGCTAGTGAGTTTCAGGCTTTCGGCGAGCTGGGCGGCTTGTTCGTTGCCTTTGAAGAGGATGGAACTGCAGGCCTCGGGGCTGATGACGGAGTACCAGGCGAACTCGAGCATGGCGACCTTGTCGGCCACGCCGATACCGAGCGCTCCGCCAGAGCCGCCTTCGCCGGTTACGATGCTGACGATGGGCGTCTTCAGCCGGCTCATTTCCATCAGGTTGACGGCGATGGATTCTGCCTGGCCGCGCTCTTCAGCGCCAATGCCGGGGTAGGCGCCGGGGGTGTCGATCAGCGTGACGACCGGCAGCCCAAACTTCTCCGCAAGTTTCATGCAACGGAGCGCCTTGCGGTAACCTTCCGGATGCGCGAGGCCGAAGTAGCACTGAACTTTTTCTTTGGTATCGCGGCCCTTGTGCGTGCCAATGAGCATGACCTTGTGGCCGCCGAGGCGAGCCAGGCCGCACTTGATGGCGGGGTCGTCTCCGTAGGCGCGATCTCCATGCAGTTCGCGGAACTCGCGGCAGATCATGTCCTGGTAATCGCGAAACAGCGGCCGCTGCGGATGGCGGGCGACTTGCACCGTCTCCCAGGCGCTGAGATTTTCATAAGTCTTGCGGAGCAGCGAGGTGTACGTGGTGCGAAGGCTGCGGAGGTCTTTGGTGTAGTCGACCTGCTTCTGGGCCTGCATGCCCTCGAGCTCGGCGATCTGGGCTTCCATCTTGGCCAGCGGCTTTTCGAATTCAAGCACGTGCCGGACCGGGGCCTTGCTCGCGGGCGGGGTGCTGGCCGGTGGTGACTTTTCGGTATCTGCCATGTTCTGATTCCGACCGAAACGGCGGTCGCCTCTCTGATTCCCGTGCCCAGCGTCGGGCCTGAGTCGACCGGATAGGTTAGGCAAGGCTGTACAGCTCTGCAAGTTTTGGACTTGCCCGGTACCGGCCAAAGCCCACACACGGAGATTGACGCCTACTCACGCGCCGGTCTTTTGGATATTATCGGACCATGTCCTCATTTCGCTTGAGCATTCTGGGAGTTGGCTTACTGGGCGGGTCGATCGGCCTGGCGGCACGTCGGCGGATAACCGATTTTCATGTCACCGGTTACGGCCATCGCCCGGACACCCTCCGCCGGGCGACTGAGCTGGAGGCGATCCACCACGGCACGGGCTCGATCAGCGAGGCCGTCCGCGAGGCGGACCTGGTCATTCTTGCCACGCCGGTGGGATTGTTCGAGGCGCTGCTCCGGGAGATGGCTCCGCACCTGAAGGCGGGCGCGGTCGTCACCGACGTCGGCAGCACCAAGCGATCGGTCGTGCGACTGGCGGGGGAGATTTTGCCGGCCCACGCCAAATTCGTCGGCAGTCACCCGATGGCCGGCAGCGAGAAACGCGGCGTGGAGTTCGCCACCGCAGATCTGTTCGACAACGCGTTATGTCTGCTCACGCCGACTTCGCAGAGCGATGAGGGGGCCGTCGAATCCGTCCGCCGGTTTTGGCGCACGCTTGGCATGCGGCTAATGGACCTGTCGCCGGAAGATCATGACCGGGCCGTCGCGCAGGTCAGCCACCTGCCGCACGCGGTGGCGGCGGCGCTGGTCACCTTGCAGCAGGACCTCTCGCTCGACCTGGCCGGGAAGGGGTTTGCCGATTCCACCCGCATCGCCGCGGGCGACGGGGCGCTCTGGCGGGACATCTTCGTCGATAATCGCGACAACATGGTGGCCGCGATCGACAGCCTGGTCGCGCAGCTCCACAACCTTTCAAGCACGCTCAAAGCCGGTGACGGGGAAGCCATTAAATGCTGGCTCGACGCCGCCGCGGAGCGACGGGCAGGGATGGTCCCGAAGAAGAATCCGGCGACTTAGCGTCGGCGTGCGGGCTTCAGCCTGCACGGGATGGCGATGGGGACAGAACGAAGATGTACAGGCCAAAGCCCACACGACAAAAGAAATTCAGCGAAGAAGCGTTACGAGGATCTCGTTACGAATTCTCACGCGGCTGATTCAGCCGAACAGTCTGACGGACCGGAACGCGGGTCAGCTTGGTGCGGACGGTCAACACGACGGCAGTGAGCGCCATCGCTGCAAGGACCGTCACGCCAACCATTGTTTCGGTATCGAGCAACATCTGGTTCATCATGAAACACGTCCTACTAAAAGCAAATCGAACGGACTGAGGAATTAAACCCATGGCCCGAGCGAATATCCACTTAAAAACGCAGCCCGACACAGATTTTATCGGGCCTAAGAGAGATACGTCACCGCTGTCACTCGGGTTCGATCCGGCCAGCCATTGCGGGCGTTTCATTTGACAACCCAAAACCCCCACGCGAACCTGCACCTATGACTCTCCGACTGCTCTCGATCCTGTTGCTCGGTTGCCTCGTTCTCACTGGCTGCCAACCCTCGTCGACCTCAGCCACACTTGAGGACCACCCGCTCAGCGCTCAGGACGCCGACCGCCAGTACAAGGCCCGCCTGCTCGTGCTGAAAGACGGCCAAACCACGCGGCAGGAGGTGATCAACGTCATGGGCGAGCCCGACCGCATCGGCGGCACGGTAACGACCCGGGCCATCATGTACTTCTGGACCGTGAAGAACCGCGACGAGAACTTACTCCGCCGGTCGTTCATTATCGCCGCGTTCGACTCGAACGACGTGCTGACCCGCCACCGCAAGACGGACGACGAACCCAAGTACGGCGGGGCCCAACTGCCGGAAGATGCGATGAACGAATTCCTTGAATATCCTGTTAAAAAGTAGGTTTGTGGCTGCTTTCACCGGTTTTGAACCCGGCCCGGAAGGGCACGCTACAATCCAGGTGTCAGACGGAATGTGTCGATAAAAACCGAAAGCCCCTTGCGGCTTAGCGAGCGCAGGAACCGTCCGATAACGAGACCACCATGATCGCCACTGCCGCACAACCCCAGGCCGCCCGTAAGCCGATCGCCATCGCGGCGGATAAGACCCTCGTGTTGTTCGACGGCGTCTGCAACTTCTGCAATCACTCGATCAACTTCCTGATCGACCACGATCCGACAGACCGCTTCCGATTCGCCGCCCAGCAGTCCGACATCGGCCAGCAGATCATGCACGAGCACGGACTCGGTGACTTGCTGCTCAACACGATGATCGTCTTCGACAACGGCAAGGTCCTCACGCAATCCACTGGCGCCCTGCGCTTAGCGAGGTACATGCCCATGCCGTGGCGGATGCTGAACTGGTTCGTGTTCGTCCCGGCGTTCCTGCGGAACATCGGCTACAAGATTTTCGCGAAGTACCGCTACAAGCTGTTCGGGCAGGTGGAGGCGTGCAGAATGCCTACGCCGGAGTCGCGGGCGAAGTTTCTGTAATACGGATCTAGCACTAAAAGTAAGGTGATCGTCAAACGTTCGTCGCAACCTGCAGCGACTGCTTTTCGGTCGATTGTCCGCGTGAGGCGATCACCGCCACGCCGATCATGGCTGCGCCGAGGATCATGCAGCCGATCCGGTAGGCATCCTCCATCCGAGCATTGCTCAATTCAACCGACGTGTACCGGTTCGCCATGAGTTGCGTCACGCGGAGCGTCACCCAGGCGTCCGAGAGCGGCGGAATAGCGATCAATACAACGCCGGCAATGATCAACGCGATGGCCACGGATGATTTCATAACGCCTCGGGTGAAATTGATTGACTTGCGACTCGTTCAAAGAGTTTAGCGGCGGGATGCTCGTTCGCCAATACATCATTCGGCGTTGAAACGCCGCCTCTACATCAGCGACGAGGCCAAATCCCACAAAATCATTCCAATTGTTGCGATGACTAGCCCACCGAAGAGGAGTCGGAGGACGCGGTTGCGCACGTGGTGCGTGGTGAGGGCGCCGAGTTGCGAGCCGACGGAGGAGCCGATCAGGATCGTCATCGCCAGCGGCAGGCTGACGAAGCCTTCGTGGGCCTGCATGATCGTGCCGGTGACGACGGTGACGAATAGGAGCAGGATGCCCGTGCCTGCCGCGTTGCGGACGCTGAGGCCGTAGCTGTAGAGGAGGACGGGCATGAACGCCACGCCGCCGCCAATGCCTAGGAGGCCGCTGAGGATGCCCAGGACGAAACCCATGTACGCCATCACCGGAACGCTCACCCGCGTGAGCTGAACGTTAGGCAGATCGATGTACGGCGGGATGCGGATTTTCGCCAGCGGGCCGGGGATCGTCACGTCGCCGCGCGGCACCGCGCGTTTCATGGCGGCCAGCGCTTCACGAATCGTGAAGAACGCCGTCGCGCTCAGCATGACGGCGTAGACGACTTCGATGATCACCAGCCCGATCGGCGGGTGCTTGCCAATCCCTACATGCCCGGCCGACATCACGTACTTCAGCAGCCGCGTGCCGGCGTCTACGCCCATGATGCTGCCGGCCATCATGATCCAGTCGAACCGCGGCTCGCCGCGCTGGTAATGGCGGTACTTGAGAAAACTCGCGATCGACGTGCCGATCTTCTGGCAGAGCGCACTACCGACGGCGATCTGGATGGGAATGCCAAACACGATGTTGAGCACGGGAGTCAGAAGGAACCCGCCGCCCACGCCGAACATGCCGGCGATGTACCCGATGAACACCCCGATCGCGATCAGCGGGAGAATGGGGACGAGGTGATTGGCGATGGTGAGATGCATCAATTCAAAGAAAAATGAACGCAGAGACACAGAGGCGCAGAGAAGAGTAGAAAAATTCCTTCACCGTATTCTCTGCGCCTCTGTGTCTCTGCGTTCATTCCTTCTTCCTGCTAAATGTGATAGTCCACGTGCATCGCGTCCGCGTTCACCGCGTTGCCACTGTCGGCGGAGCGCTTCGCCTTCGCCCAGCGGTCAATGCGGTTCGACGCGAACACGACGATCAGCCCCCACACCAGCGGCACGAGCACGCACGCGGCGATGTACAGAAAATCGTTCATCCGCGCGATGCTAGGGACTCGCATTTTCAGTTACAACATCTCTAGGAAACCTACTGGAGTTACGGGAACCGCGTGCAATTCCGCCCGGTAATTCCTACAGTAAAAGTATGGCCGAACCGCTCGGACTCATCGCCGGGGAAGGCGTTTTCCCCGTTCTGGTCGCCGACGGCGCTCGCGCCGCGGGCCGGCGCGTCGTCTGTGCGGCCCTGGCCGGCCACGCCTGGGAGGATTTGCGCAACCACGTCGACACCTACCAGCCCGTCGGCGTATTGCGGCTCAACCAGTGGATCGACACGCTCAAAAAGGGCGGCTGCCGCGAAGCGATCATGGTCGGCCGAGTCGCCAAAAGTCAGATGTACGACCGCTGGCGGTACTTGCGGTATATTCCTGATTCGCGAACCGTCCGCCTCTTCTGGAACGTGTGGCGGCACGACAAGCGCCCGCAGGCGTTCCTGCAGGCGGTGATCGACGAACTGGCCTCTGCCGGAATTTCATTGATCGACTCCACGCAATATTCGCCCGAGCACCTTACGCCCGCCGGCGTGCTGACGAAGAAGCAGCCGACCGAGCAGCAGTGGCTCGACATCGCCGCCGGGTACGACGTGTGCCGAAAGATCAGCCAGATGGACATCGGCCAATGCATCGCCGTCATCGACCGCGACGTGATCGCGGTGGAGGCGCTCGAAGGCACCAACCTCATGATCGAGCGGGCCGGCAAGCTGTGCCCCAAGGGCGGCTGGACGTTGATCAAGGTTTCAAACACGTACCAGGACATGCGGGTGGATGTGCCGAGCATCGGCACGACGACGATCGAAAAACTGCACGCTGCCAAGTGCGTGTGCGTGGTATTGGATGCGGGGAAGACGATCATGCTCGAGCGGCCGAAGGTGATCGAGCTGGCCGACCGATACAAGATGGCGGTGGTGGGGATCGACGAATCGATGATCGAGAAATTTCCGAAGCTGTAGGGTGGGTTTTAACCCACGCGAATTCAAGATGGTGGGTTGAAACCCACCCTACACGATGAACATCCGCGTCAAACTCTTCGCCACCGTCCGCGACAAAGCCGCCCGAGGCGAGGTTGTGCTCGACCTGCCCGAAGAGGCCACGGTGGCCGACGCGATCGAGAAACTCTCCGCCGACATCCCTGCCATCGTGAAGTACCTGCCGGCCTGTGCATTTGCGCTGAATCTGGAATACACGTCGCTCGACGAGCCACTGAAGGATGGCGACGAGTTGGCGGTCATTCCGCCGGTGAGTGGGGGGTGAGATGAGCAAGCCGACTGACCCGCCGCCGTCCGCGCCGGTGCTTGATTACCGCCCGAATAGCGTGTTGCTCGAAGCGCCGGCTTGGGTCGACCAGGCCGAGATCCTCATCGCGTCCGGCGCATCGCCGGATAAAATCGGGCGGCATTTTCGAACCAATGACATCGCCTGCCGGTACTTCGCCATGTCGATGAATCGGCGGTTCGCGATGGACCACTTGCAGTTGTCCTGCATCGAGTGTGAGAAAGCGTGCGCAACGTACGTTGCCGTCGGCTGGCATGCGGTGATGCGGCCGGGCTCGTTCTGGTCTCGGGCAAGTGCGAGTGCGGACTACGTCACGTATCATCCGATTTGCGCGGACTGCTTTGGTCGGTGGTTCACCTCGGCGGAAGCCCATCGCAAGCAACAGGAGCGACTGGTACCGCTGCTCTTTCTCGGAATGCTGGCCGCCTGGATACTGGCCGCGATTCTGCAGAAGTCGGCGTATCGCGGCTTGGCGGTGGCAATCCTGGCTGGCATGGGCGGCCTTTTCTGGGTCGCGGGTTATGTGCAGCAAGGGAAGGCGAAACGCGCCGTTCCGTGGGCGATCAAGCAGATGAATAGGATTCAGGGCGTTGCTTTGGTGGAGTTTAGTCCTATCTTTTCGCGCGACCACGCGCCGCCCGAGGAGTGGACCTGATGACGAGCGATCGTATCGAAATTCTTGATAGCGCATTGAGCGTCGCCGACGTCGAGCGGTTCTTGAACGACCAGGCCGCCGGCGGCGTTTGCATTTTCACCGGTAACACGCGGGCCGAGACACATTCCGACGGGCGCGAACTCGTCGCGCTCGATTATGAAGCGTACGCCGAGATGGCGAAGAAGCAGTTGGCCGACATCGCCGGCGAGGCACGGGAGCGGTGGCCGATCATTAAGCTGGCGATATTGCATCGCACCGGCCGCGTGGCAGTGGGGGAGCCGAGCGTGGTGATCGGCGTGTCGACCGGGCATCGCAAGGAGGCGTTTGAGGCGTGCCGGTTTCTCATCGATGAGCTTAAACGCGACGTGGCGATTTGGAAAAAAGAGGTCTGGAACGCGGGGGCGAGTTCCTGGGTGAATCCAATTCAAGGATGAAGGCAGAGGGATGAAGGATGAAAAAGGAAGGGAGTCGTCTGCTCCTTTTTCATCCTTCATCCCTCTGCCTTCATCCTTTATTCTGCATTCAAACAAAGAACCCCGACCTTTCGATCGGGGTTCTGGTTTCAATTGCTACTTGTAGCAGATCGACTTATCGCAGCTGCTGCCAGAAGTCGGTCGGCATATCGACCGCGAGCTGGAGGGCGCCGTTGGCACCGGCGTAGAGCGGTTCTTCGACGACCGTCACGCGGCCGCCGCCGAATTGCTTCATGCCTTCGGCCACGCGCTTGTCCAAGCCGTCCATCTGCCCGCCGCCACCGGAGAGCACGACGTTGTTACGCAGCTTCTCCTGGAATTCCGGGTTGAACGTGCTGACGAGCTTGTGAATGCCCTTGACGATCGGATCGACGATGATTTCGCAGGCCTGCTTCATCACGTCGGTGATGTCGTGCGGGACCGGCTTGCCGTCGACGGGGATCGTCACTTCGATCTTGTCCTTGGTGTCGCTGACGTAGCCGTAGGTTTCCTTGAAGCTCTTGCACATGTTGATGGTGAGCTGAGCGGCCGGGTATTTGGCCTTGATGAGCTCGAAGAGCTTGGCGTCAATCGCGTCGCCGGCGATCGGGTACGTGATTTCGTCTTCTTCGCCCGGGACGGTGCCGTGCATACGGCACAAGTCGGTAGTGCCTGCACCGATGTCGATCACGAGGATGTCGCTCATGCGTTCCATGCCGTAAGCAACCGTGAACGGTTCAGACACGAGCATGACGGCATCAAGCGATTCCTTGGCGGCTTCGATGATGGCGGTCTTGTTCTTGGCAGTGGCGAGCGACGGAACGCCGACCACGCCGTAGATCACTTCATCGCGACCGGGCTCGACGAGGTCGACCAAGTGGCGGATGAGGTCCTGAGCAGCGAGGACGTTCTTCTTCTCGGCGTCGACGGTGCCGCCTTCGCCTTCAAAGGTGCCTTTGATGACACCTTTTTCGAGCGGACGGTAGAGGTCAACCGCGAGGCGGTTATCGAGAGCGTGCTTGCCGAAGAGCACGTCGGTCTTCAAGAACTTGCGGGAGACCGCGTCCTTGGCGTAGCCGACGTACGATTCCACGGTCTTGCGCTTGCCGTCCATGGTGACGATCGACGAACGGCTCGTGCCCAAGTCGATGCCCATGAGCAGGATGTTGTCGGGAACGCCGGTGTCTTCGTTGGACTTGGAGGCGATGATCGACTTGCCGATGTTCGGCTTGAGGTTCGGTTTAACAGCGTCACTCATGAAACTCTCCTTGGGGTCAGTTAATTGTGTTTGCCCACACTGGGCAGGGTAACGTTATAATCGGAAAAGGTTGTCCAGTCTCGTAAAAACTAGTTCTCCATCTTTTTCATCTTGCCGCAACGGGTTATCGGAACTCTAACCGTGCAAATCCCGTAAAAGGCAGCGGTTAGAGATCACATTAAAAACGGCGGAAGGCAACCGGGCTGTTCATTGTTTGCACTGAATGCCCCGGTGTCGGCTTAACCCTTGTTCTGCGTGAGGCCGGCTTCGATGCTCTTCATGAGATCGAGGTTGGCCTGGAAGATTTCGCGGAGAACTTCGTCAGGGCCGCGTTTCATCTTGCTGCCCGAAGAGCGACGCTTGCCGCCGCCACCTTCGCCACCACCGCCGCGCGGCGGGCCGTACTTCGACCAGCTCGTCAGCATCTTTTCGGTGCGGGCGATGACGTCCTGCAGCTTGGCCATCTGCTCGGCCATCAGGCTGGACTGATCGACCGGGGCTTCGGAGGTAATGTTTCGGTAGTCTTTAAAGAGCCCGTGGATCGCGTTGGCGACTCGGGCCCGGATCTGCATGGCGCCTTCGCCGCGAGCGAAACTCATCGCCAGCGCGTGATCGAGGGCGGCGGCGACGTTGCGACGGATCTTGTCGCGGTCCATCACCACGGTCTTGTCTTCATCGCGGCGATCAACCGAGGGGGACGGTACGAACGGCTTGGAAGGCACGCGTGTAGCGGTCGCGAGCCTGTCGCCCTTGCCTTGGCCCGGATCGAGCCGGATCTTGGTGGCGGTAATGCCCTGGGCTGCCAGCGCGCGGATGGCTCCGTCTTCGCTGTCGGCCTCGATGTGTCCGTCAACCGGTTCGCCCGTCTGTTTGTTTTTGCCTACCCACAAATATCGCACGGCACCCGTCCGATCAGAGAATTCGAACTTTTTATCCGGGAAGATTGTCGCCGAGGTCGCGTTACTTGTCACCATTGCATTGATCCCGAAACGAATTTGATCGGCGACGCTTACACCCGCTTCATCGGCCATGTCCGCGCCCGAAATAACGACACCGTCGTAATTATCGACCGTTCCGTGCTCATCCTTAAGGCCTTCCGGCTCGTGCATCACAGATCGAACGCCATGGATGAACCGACTCCGATAACCCGGTTTCACCGGCGCGGGGGCTTCGGCCCACACGGTCTTTCATTAACAAAATCGTGCGGGCCCAAGCCCGCACGCCGAATGATAGTCCGAAAAAACCGCCGACGTTGTCTTTGCGGTGCGTATAATCGCAATTCTTGTAAAATGAGGTCTTATGCCCGATTTTGAAGTCGTCAGTCCATTCAAGCCGCAAGGCGATCAGCCCGCCGCCATCGACGAACTCGAAAAGGGCATCGCGCGCGGCGACAAATTCCAAACCCTCATGGGCGTGACCGGCTCGGGGAAAACGTTTTCGATGGCCCACACCATCGCCCGCCTGAACCGGCCGACGCTGGTCATCAGCCATAACAAAACCCTGGCCGCCCAGTTGTATGAGGAGTTTAAGGAACTGTTTCCGCACAACGCAGTGGGGTACTTCGTCAGCTATTACGATTACTACCAGCCGGAAGCGTACATCCCGCAGCGCGACATCTATATTGAGAAAGACGCGTCGCGGAATGACGACCTTGATCGCCTTCGACTGAGCGCGACCAGCAACCTGGTCAGCCGGCGCGACGTGCTGATCGTCGCGTCCGTCTCCTGCATTTTCGGCCTGGGCAGCCCGATCGAGTACACGAAGAGCGTCGTGCCGATCCGGAAAGGCGAGCCGACCGACCGTGACGAGATGCTGCACCGGCTGATCGATCTGCAGTACAGCCGAAACGACATCGACTTCAAGCGCGGCACCTTCCGTGTGCGCGGCGACGTGGTTGAGCTTCAGCCGAGCTACGAGGAGTTTGCGTACCGCATCGAATTCTTCGGCGACGACATCACCAACATCGACGCGATCAACCCGCTCACCGGCGAAATCCTGGCCAGCCACGACCAGATCTTCATCTACCCCGCGGTGCACTACGTGATGCCCGAAGAGCGCGTCGCGACGGCGGTACAAAGCATTAAGGACGAGCTCGACCAGCAGGTGATGCACCTTCGCGGCCAAGGCAAACTGCTCGAGGCGCAACGCCTGCTCGCGCGAACCAAATACGACCTGGAGATGATCCAGGAAGTCGGTTTCTGCAGCGGCATTGAAAACTACAGCAGGCATCTCGACGGTCGCAAGCCGGGCGAAAAGCCGTACACGCTCATCGATTACTTCCCCAAGGATTACCTGCTCGTGATCGACGAAAGCCACGTCACGCTGCCGCAGATCAAGGCCATGTACGCCGGCGACAAGCAGCGGAAGACGGTATTGGTCGACCACGGATTCAGACTGCCGAGCGCGATGGACAATCGCCCGCTGAAGTACGAAGAGTTCGAGCAGATGATCAACCAGTGCATCTATGTATCGGCCACGCCGGGCAAGATCGAGATGGAGCAGACCGGCGGAGTCGTCGTCGAGCAGGTGATTCGCCCGACGGGCCTGATCGATCCGGAGATCATCATCCACAGCGCGACGGGACAGGTGCCGCACCTGCTGGCGGAGATCAAGGAACGTGCCGAGAAGGGCGAGCGCGTGCTTGTGACGACGCTCACCAAGAGATTGGCCGAGGATTTGAGCGCGTACATTCAGGAGGCCGGCATTCGCGGTCGGTATCTGCACAGCGAGATTCAGACGCTGGAGCGAGTGGAGATTTTGAACGATCTCCGCAAGGGCGACTTCGACGTGCTGGTGGGGATCAACCTGCTGCGCGAAGGGCTCGATCTGCCGGAGGTTTCGCTCGTCGCGATTCTCGATGCCGACAAAGCCGGTTTCTTGCGGAGCGAAACGAGCCTGATCCAGACCATCGGCCGCGCCGCGCGAAACGTGAATTCGAAAGTCATCCTGTATGCCGACAGTATCACGCCCGCGATGAAGGCCGCGATGGACGAAACCGCCCGCCGTCGTACGCTGCAGACGAAGTTCAATACGGAGCACGGAATCACCCCGGCCACGATCATCAAATCGATCCGCAGCAGCATCGAATCAGAGGTGAAGGCCCGCAAGACCGTGCAGGAAGCGGTGAAGATCAACTCGCAGGAGATGGATCAGACGGAGCTGATCAAGCTGCTCGAAGAAGAAATGCTGCAGTC
>Ga0268266_10000809_pt1 | contig 41366 bp, 40 predicted proteins | sample KBSS13metaG_FD_190356 | JGI IMG/M metagenome (GOLD analysis project Ga0268266, IMG submission 190356) | Switchgrass rhizosphere microbial communities from Kellogg Biological Station, Michigan, USA - KBS S1-3 metaG (SPAdes) (version 2) | ecosystem: Host-associated > Plants > Roots > Rhizosphere...
CACTGGTGCGCGAAGGCGGGGCCGAAGATCCTCGCGGACGAGAAGGTGCCGATGACGCAGGCCTTCACGCTCTCCAAGAAAGGCCGCTTCAGCTACGAGCCGATCGGCGTCGTCGGCGTGATCGCCCCTTGGAACTACCCCTGGTCGATCCCCTTCGGCGAGGTCGCGATCGCGCTGATGGCCGGCAACGGTGTCGTCCTCAAGCCGGCAAGCCTGACGCCGCTGCTGGGCGAGCGGATCCGCGACGTCTTCGAGAAGGGCGGCCTTCCTGAGGGCCTGATCCGGGTCGTCCACGGCGGCGGCCGGATCGGCGACGCGCTCTGCCGCTCCAGCGTCGGCAAGGTCTTCTTCACCGGCTCGGTCGAGGTCGGCCGCAAGGTCGGCGAGGTGTGTGCAAGCGACCTGAAGGGCTCGGTACTGGAGCTGGGCGGCAAGGACCCGATGATCGTCTGCTCCGACGCCGACATCGACAACGCGATCTCCGGCGCCGTCTGGGGCGGCTTTGCCAACGCCGGCCAGACCTGCTCGGGGATAGAGCGCGTCTACGTGATGCGCGACGTCGCCGACCGCTTCGTCGAGGGCGTCGTCCGCGAGACCGAAAAGCTCCAGGTCGGCAACCAGCTCGACTGGAACACCGCGATCGGCCCGATGACCTCTCTGGACCAGTACGGGATCGTCGTCGACCTGATCGAGGACGCAGTCGCCTCCGGCGCGACCAAGCGCTGCGGCGGCGCGGTCGACCCGCCCGGTCTCGCCGAGGATCGCTACATCGCCCCCACCGTCCTCACCGGGGTCACCCACGAGATGCGGATCATGCGCGAGGAGATCTTCGGCCCGGTGCTGCCGATCGTCGTCGTCGACTCCGAGCAGGAGGCGATCGACCTCGCCAACGACTCCGAGTTCGGCCTCGGCGCCTCGGTCTGGACCAAGGACCGCCAGCGCGGCGCCCGCATCGCGCGGCGGATCGAGTCGGGGATGGTCTGGGTCAACGACCACTCCTTCAGCCACGGCGCCTGCCAGTGCGCCTGGGGCGGGGTCAAGGACTCCGGCCTCGGCCGCTCGCACTCCAAATTCGGCTTCTACGAGTGCGTCAACATCAAGATGAACGCCTGGGAGCCGGGGATGACCCGCGACTTCTGGTGGCACCCCTACGACCAGACCCTCGGCGAAGCGGTGAAAGCCTCGGCGAAGATCCTCTACGGCAAGGGCGAGGTCCGCGCGAAAGCGCTGCGCGAAGGTGCGGGGCCGCTGTTGAAGGTCGGCCGCCGCACCCTGCAGAAGCGCCGGTAGCTCAGCCGCCGGCGATTTCGACCGTCTTGGAGACGGCGGCGAGGCACTTGTAGATCGGGCCGGCGGTCGCCTGGGTCGAGGGCTTGACTTCGGCGAAGACCTTGGCCGGGATCTTGATGTTCTCGTTCAGGTCTTCGAGGTCGGCCTTCCAGTTGCCGTTGGCCTTCGACTCGACCCGACTGAGGACGCCATTGCCCTTCTGCTTGAGGACGACGACCCGCTCCCCGACGCAGTTCGGGTTCGCCGCTTTGACCTTGCCCTGGTAGCCGGTCGCGCCGAGCGTGACCGTCGATTTGACCTTCACGGTCTCGCCGGGCCCGGCGGCGGCAATGGCGCTCGCCGCCAGCGCGAGGACTGCGGCGGTGGCGAGCGCGAGCGCGGCCACCTGACTGGTTCTTCTCATCGATCCTCCTTGTGGGGGGCTTGCGCCCCAGGCGAAATTGCCGCGGCAGCCTACGCGATCAACCCGCGATCTCCCTGCGACGGTTCAGAATCCCCCTCGATGCCCCCTGCGCAGGAGAAGGCCGGGCCCGCGATTGCCGTCGCCGGGCTCCGCCGCGACTACGGCGAACGGCCGGCGCTCGACGGCGTCGGCTTCGAGCTGGCGGCGGGCGCCTCGCTGGTCGTCCTCGGCCCCAACGGCGCCGGCAAGACGACGCTGCTGCGGATCCTGGCGACGCTGCTGCGGCCGAGCGGCGGCGAGGTCGTCGTCCTCGGCAGCGCCCTGCCGCGCGAGGCGTGGAAGCTGCGCGGCCGGATCGGCTACCTCGGCCACGAGCCGCTGCTCTACCGCGACCTCAGCGGCCGCGAGAACCTGCGCTTCCAGGCCCGCCTATACGGGATCGAGCGCGGCGCGGCCGAGGCGCGGATCGAGGAGCTGCTGCGCGCGGTGGGGATGGAGCGGCGGGCCGACGAGCGGGCCGCCGAGCTCTCGGCCGGGATGCGCCAGCGGCTCTCGATCTGCCGCAGCGTCCTGCATCAGCCCGAGCTGCTGCTGCTCGACGAGCCCGACTCCAACCTCGACGCCGAGGGACGCGAGCTGGCGCGCGAGCTGATCGGCCCCGGCGCCGGCACCCGCGTCGTCGTCACCCACGACCCCGAGCGCCACGTCCCCGAGGCCGACCAGGTCCTGCGGCTCGGGATCGGCGAGCGGGCGGTGGTCTCGTGACCCCCTCGCACGCCGCCTTCGCGGCGATCCTCGCCAAGGACCTGCGCTCCGAGCTCCGCACCCTGCAGTCGCTGCCGGCGATGGCGCTCTTCGCCGTCACCACCTTCGTCATCTTCCGCTTCGGCCTCGACCGCACCAGCCTCTCCGGCAGCCTCGCCTCCGGGGTCCTCTGGGCGACCCTGCTCTTCGCCGCCGTGCTCGGCATCAACCGCCTCTTCGTCGCCGAGCGCGAGGAGGGGGGTTTCGACGCGATCCGCCTCGCCCCGATCGACCGCACCGTCCTCTTCGCCGCCAAGGTGGCGGCGCTCGTCGTCTACCTGGTGGCGCTGGAGCTGGTCGCGGTGCCGATCTTCGCGATCTTCTTCCTCGACGACGCCGCCGGGCTCGCCCCGCTGGTCGCGGTTCTGCTGCTGACCGACCTCGGCCTCGCCGCGACCGGCACCCTGATCTCCTCGATGGCGGTCAACTCGCGCGCCCGCGACCTGCTGGTCCCGCTCGTCCTGCTGCCGCTGGCGGTGCCGCTGATGATCGCCGCGACCGGCGCCACCGAGCCGCTGCTCTCCCTGGGCGGCCCCTCCTACGACCGCTTCGGGACCTGGCTGATGGTCCTCGGTCTATACGATCTGATCTTCGGCCTGGTCGGCTACGCGGTATTCGATTTCCTCCTCGAGGACTGACCGGGAATCGCCCTTCCCCACCTTTCTGGCATGTACGGCAAAGGACTGAGACCCCTCTCGATCGCCACCGTGGCGATGCTCGCGCTGTCGCTCTCGCTGGTCTTCTTCTACGCGCCGCTCGATGCCGACCAGGGCTTCATCCAGAAGATCTTCTACATCCACGTGCCGCTGGCGATGGTGGCGCTGGTCGGCTTCATCGTCGGCGGCGTCTTCGCGATCGCCCACCTGCGCACCGACAACCGCAAGTGGGACGCGTATTCGTACGTCGCGATCCACATCTCGGTGATCTTCGGCGTCGCGGTGTTGATCACCGGCGCGATCTGGGCCAAGGCCTCCTGGGGCCACTGGTGGGTCTGGGACGAGCCGACGCTGGTCAGCTTCCTGATCGTCTTCCTCCTCTACGCGACCTACTACCCCTTCCGCTACGCGATCGAGGACAAAGACCGCCAGGCGCGCTACGCCTCGGTCTTCGCCGTCACCGCCGGCGCCTTCGTGCCGCTCAATTTCATGGCCGTGCGGATGGCCCAGAGCCTCGTCCACCCGCGTACCTTCGCCACCGCCGACGGCGGTCTGCCCGGGGAGATGATGCTGACCTTCCTCTGCTCGCTGGCGGCGATCGCGCTGCTCTGGACGACGCTGGTCAAGTTCGAGCTGACCGCGAAGAGCGCCTCCGGCCAGGTCAAGCGTCTGCGCCGCGCCCTCGACGCGCCAGTCGCCGGCGGCGGCTCCCGGATCGCCCCGGAGGTGAGCTAGGTGGAGCTGCTCTTCGCCGCGCCGGCGCTGCCGCTCGACGAGGCCGGCAAGTACGTCGCCGGCGCCTACGTCGTCTTCGTCGTGCTGCTCGTCGTCTACGTCGCGATCATGGCGGCGAAACTGCAGCGGATCGAGCGCGACCTTCGCGAGGTCGCGGCGATCGCCGAGGACCGCAAAGCCGAGCGGCGCGAGGAGGTGAGCGCCTGATGGCCGAGCTGCTCGCCCTCGGCGTCTCCCACAAAACCGCCCCGCTGGACCTGCGCGAGCGCCTCTCGCTGACCGAGGGCCGCGCCGTCAGCGCCCTGGCCGAGCTGACCGCCGCGAGCGGGATCCACGAGGCGGCGGCGATCTCGACCTGCAACCGCACCGAGCTCTACCTGATCGTCTCCGACCCGGTCGAGGCCGAGTCGACCGCGCTCGGCGTCCTCACCCGCCAAGCCGAGATCCGCCCGACCGAGCTGCTCGGCCACCTCTACTCGCTGCGCGCCGGCGACGCCGCCCGCCACCTGCTGCAGGTCACCGCCGGGCTCGACTCGATGATCCTCGGCGAGGCCGAGATCCAGGGACAGGTCAAACGGGCGTATGAGCTGGCGCTGGTCGAGGGCGCGACCGGGCCGATCCTCAACCGCCTCTTCCGCGGCGCGCTGACCGCCGGCGGCCGCGCCCGCGAGGAGACCGGGATCAGCGAGAAGGGCGTCTCGATCCCCTCCGTCGCGGTCGAGCTGGCGCGGCGGGCGATCGGCGACCTCTCCGCCAAGCGGGTGCTCGTCGTCGGCGCCGGCGAGACCGCCGAGCTGGTCGCCAAGGCGCTCGTCGCCCGCGGCGTCGCCACCGTCTTCGTCGCCAACCGCCACTACGACCGGGCGATCGGCCTCGCCCAGCGCTTCGACGGCACCGCGGTGCGCTTCGACGAGCTGCCCGAGCAGCTGACAAGCGCCGACATCGTCGTCTCGGCGACCAACTCGCCGCACCACATCGTCGAGCGCGACGGGCTCGAGCAGGTGATGGCGCAGCGGCCCGAGCGGCCGCTGCTGGCGATCGACCTGGCGGTGCCGCGCGACATCGAGCCGGCCTGCCGCGAGATCGCCGGCGTCAGCGTCCACGACATCGACGACGTCCAGCAGATCGTCGAACGTAACCAGGGCGGCCGCGAGGCCGAGGCGGCGCGGGCGGAGCGGATCGTCGACGCCGAGCTCGACCGCTTCGAGCGCTGGCTCGCCTCGCTGGAGGTGGTGCCGACGATCAGCGCCCTGCGCGAGCGCGGCGACGAGATCGTGCGCCGGGTCCTGGCCGAGAACGAAAACCGCTGGGAGGACCTCGGCGAGGCCGACCGCGAGCGGCTGGAGACGATGGCGAAGGCGATCGCCTCGCGGCTGCTGCACGAGCCGACCCTGCGGATCCGCCGCTCGGCCGGTTCCGACGAGGCCTACTCCTACGTCAGCGCCCTGCGCGAGCTCTTCGGCCTCGACGTCGAGACCGAGCCCGAGGGCGAGACGCGAAGCAACGTCACCGAGCTGCGCCGCCGCAAGGACTGAGCGTGCGGATCGCGACGCGGGGCAGCGCGCTTGCCCTTACCCAGGCGCGCTGGGTCGCGGACCGGCTCGGCGGGGCGGAGCTGGTCGAGGCCTCCTCCGACGGCGAGCCCGGCGACAAGTCGCGCTTCGTCCGCGGGGTCGAGCAGGTGCTGCTCGACGGCGGGGCCGAGCTCGGCGTCCACTCGGCGAAGGACCTGCCCGGGCAGATGCCCGAGGGGCTGGAGATCGCCGCCGTGCCCCGGCGCGAGGACCCGGCCGACGTCTGGATCGGCGTCGGAGAGTCGCTGAACCAGGTGCCCGAGGGGGCCCGGGTCGGAACCGCGAGCCTGCGCCGCCGCGCCCAGCTTTTGGCGGCACGGCCGGACCTTGAGGTGCGGGAGCTGCACGGCAACGTCGACACTCGCCTGCGCAAGCTCGCCGAGGGGGAGCTCGACGCGATCGTCCTCGCCGCCGCCGGGCTGCGCCGCCTCGGCCGCGAGGACGAGATCGGGTTCGCGATCCCGGTCGACGTGATGGTCCCGGCCGCCGGCCAGGGCGCCCTGGCGCTGCAGGTGCGCGGCGACGACGAGGCGACGAGCGAGGCGACTGCGGCGATCAACGACCTGCAGGCGATGCGTGAGCTGACCGCCGAGCGCACCATCGTCGCCCTGCTCGACGCGACCTGCGCCAGCCCGCTCGGCGCCCACGCCCGGGTGGAGGGAACGGCGATCGCGATCGAGGCCTTCGTCGGCCTCCCCGACGGCGGCGAGTGGCTGCGCGACCGGATCGAGGGGAGCGCCGAGGAACCGGCCCTGGCCGGGGCCGAACTCGTCCAGCGCCTGCTCGGCGCCGGCGCCCGCGAGATCCTCGACCGCGCCGAGGAGATGGCGTGAGCGCGCGGGCGGGAGTCGTTTATCTCGTCGGCGCCGGACCCGGCGACCCGGGGCTGATGACGGCCCGTTCGCTGGAGCTGATCGCCAGCGCCGAGACGGTCTTCTACGACCGCCTGATCCCGCCCGGGGCGCTCGGCGGCGCCCGCGAGGACGCCGAGCTGGTCTACGTCGGCAAGCAGCCGGGGGTCCCCTCGGTGCCGCAGGAGGAGATCGGCGAGCGGATGATCGCGGCGGCGCGGGCCGGCAAGAGCGTCGTCCGCCTCAAGGGCGGCGACCCGTTCGTCTTCGGCCGCGGCGGCGAGGAGGGCGAAGCGCTCCGCGCGGCGGGGATCGAGTTCGAGGTCGTGCCCGGCGTCACCGCCGGCGTCGCCGCCACCGCCTACGCCGGCATCCCCGTCACCCACCGCGACGACGCCTCGGCGGTCGCGTTCGTCACCGGCCACGAGGACCCGCAGAAGGAAGAGAGTGCGATCGACTGGGAGGCGCTGGCGCGCTTCCCCGGCACGCTGGTCTTCTACATGGGCGTCAAACGGCTGGCGCAGAACGCCGAGTCGCTGATCGCCGCGGGGCGCGATCCCGAGGAGCCCGCGGCGGCGATCGAACGCGGCACCTGGCCGGGGCAGCGGACCGTCGCGGCGACGCTGGGAACGATCGCCGAGGCGGTCGCGCGCGAGGCAGTCAAGGCACCCGCCCTGATCGTCGTCGGCGAGGTCGCCCGCCGCCGCGAGGAGCTCGCCTGGCTCGAGCGGCGGCCGCTGCACGGCCGCCGCGTCGTCGTCACCCGCGCCCGCGCCCAGGCAAGTGGCCTGGCAACGACGCTGCGCGGCCTTGGCGCCGAGGTGGTCGAGCTGCCGGCGATCCGGATCGAGCCGCGAATCGACAGCGACGAGGTGCGGAAGATCGCCGGGGCGCTCGGGGCCTACGAGCTGGTCTGCCTCACCAGCCCGAACGGCGTCCGGCTGCTCTTCGAGGCGATGGAAGCCGCTGGCCTCGACGCCCGCGCCCTGGCTGGCGTCACCGTGGCGGCGATCGGCCCCGGGACCGCCCGCGCCCTGGCCGAGCGGGGCGTGCTCGCCGACGTGGTCCCGGAGCGCTTCGTCGCCGAGGGGCTGATCGAGGCGCTGGAGGACGAAGAGGTCGCCGGTGCCCGCGTGCTCGTCGCCCGCGCCGCCGAGGCCCGCGACGTCCTCCCCGACGCCCTGCGTGAGCGCGGCGCCGAGGTCGACGTCGTCGCCCTCTACGAGACCGTGCGCGAGCAGCCGGATGCCGATGAGATCGAGGCCGCGCAGAGCGCCGACTACGTCACCTTCACCTCGTCCTCGACCGTCACCAACCTGACCGAGGCGCTCGGCGAGCGCTTCCCGAACGCCGCCCGGATCATCTCGATCGGCCCGATCACCAGCGAGACGGTCCGCAACCGCGGCCTCGAGGTCGACGTCGAGGCCGACCGCCACGACGTCGACGGCCTCCTGGCCGCCCTCCTGGATGACGTTCGGCACTCCGCATAGGCACTACCGCTCGACGGACTCGACCAACACGCGCGCCCGTGAGCTGGCCGCCGCGGGAGCGCCGCACGGCACCGTCGTCACCGCCGGAGAGCAGAGCCAGGGCCGCGGCCGCCAGGGCCGAACCTGGACCGCCCCACCCGACAAGGCCCTCCTCTACTCCGCAATCGTCCGCCCCCTGGAAGAGCGCCACACCCTGCTCCCCCTATCCGTCCCGCTCGCGGTCTGCGAAGCAGCAGAGCAACTCCGCCCGGACCTCGACTGCAAGGTCAAGTGGCCCAACGACATCCACGTAGAGGGCCGCAAGCTAGCCGGAGTCCTGATCGAGGCCCGCCCCCAAGACGGCTGGGCGGTAATCGGTATCGGCCTCAACCTCACCATCGAGCCCGACGAGTTCCCCCCCGAGCTCCGTGACTCGGCCACCTCGATCTTCGACCCCGGTCACAGGCCCGGGGGGAGGGGACCCGCCGGGCCCTCCCCGCTGTTGCCCGCCGGGTCCCCTCCCCCCGGACCCCTTACTGCGGCTGAAACCTTGAATCAGCGCTTAGAGAAGTGGGTCGCAACCGACCCTGGGACCGTCCTCGAAACCTGGCGAAACCGCGACGCGCTGCTAGGAAGAGAAGTCGCCTGGGACGGCGGCTCAGGAATCGCCGACGGCATCGACGACCGGGGCTACCTCGTCGTCATCGCGCCCAGCGGGGACCGCATCGCCGTCGGCGCCGGCGAGGTCCACCTCACCCGCTTCTGACTCGGCTTTCTTCCGCCGCCGCGATTTGCGCGCCGGCTTGCCCGCGCCGTCACCGTTCTTCTGCGCCGCGGCCTTCGCCCCCTCGGGAGGGCCGCCGTTCTGGCCCTCTTTGCGTTTCCGCTTGCGGCGGCGCTTGCCGCCTTTGGGGAAGTTCTTCAGCAGCTCGCGCGCCACGGCCGAGGGTTTCCGCGCCATCCGCATCCGCGCACCGCGCAGGACCTCCTCGCCCTCGGGCGTGTGGGAGACCGCCGCGGCCAGCAGCGCGACCGCCAGCCGCCGGTCCTGTTTGCGCGCCGCGTGGACGAGCCGGCGCGCGTTGCGCCCGTGCGCCCGGCCGGAGGAGTTGACCAGCAGGCCGAGCAGCCGCTTCGTCTCCGGCCAGCGCTGCACCGCGTACTCCTCGTGCAGCTCGCGGGTGTAGGTGGCGAGCCGCCAGACCCAGGCCTGCGCCTGGTCGCGGCGGCCGATCCGTTTGTCGACCAGCGCCTGCAGCAGCGTCTTCGTCCCCGCCCGCTTGTCCTCGCGGCTCCAGGTGCCGACGATGTCGATCGCGTCGTCGAAGGCGTCCGGGTCGCCGAGGTCGGCGATCTCGCTCAGCGCTTTCAGCCGCAGCTGCGCGTTGCGGTTGCGCTGCACGCAGGTGAGCAGGAAGCGGCGGCGCAGCTCCTTGGTGCGATCGTTCTGCAGCATCGCCCGCGCCCGCCGCCAGCCCTGGGTGTTGACCCGGGCCCCGGCCAGCGCCGCCCAGGCGTGCTGCTCGGGGTAGTCGAGGTTCTCGACGGCGATCCGCCAGATCTCCCGTTCCAGCACCTCCATCCGTTTCTCCTCGACGTCGGAGACCGGGACGATCCGCCGCTCGACGCGAACCCTGCGGCCGCGGCCGCGGCGCACCGGGCCGACGACGATCGCGCCGCCGCGGTAGACGTCGCGGTCGAGCAGGCTGTGCAGGGTGACGATCGTCTCGTCGTGGGTGGTCGCCGGGTGGACGAAGTCGAGGACGATCCCCGCCTCCTTGCCCGGCGCGCGTCGCGTCACGCGGCCGACCCGCTGCTGGTAGATCCGCCGCGAGGCGGTCGGCGCCAGGTGCATGCAGATCGTCGCCCGCGGGCTGTTCCAGCCCTCGGCCAGCAGCATCGCGTTGCAGAGCACGTCGACGGTGCCGCGCTCGAAGCCGGCGAGGATCTCGGCCAGCTCGCGCTTCGGGGTTTCTCCGGAGACCGCCTGGGCGTTGATGCCGGCGTCGCGGAAGGCTTTGGCGACGTTCTTCGCGTGCTGGACGCCGGCGGTGTAGACGACGCCGGGGATCTTGCGGAAGCGGGAGCGGTAGAGGTCGGCGATCGCGACGTTGAAGGGCTCCTGGTCGAGCAGCGCGGCCAGCTCCTCCTGGTCGAAGTCCTGGTCGACCTCGCCTTTGCGCAGCGGCACCTTGGCGATCGTCCGCACCCCCGGTCCGGGCGGGATCCGCAGGCAGCGCAGCGGCGCGATGACGCCGCGGCGGGCCGCCTGGGCGAGGTCGAAGCGCGAGGTCTGGGTCGGGAAGAGGTCGGCGACGTGGCGGGCAATCAGCGCCCCGGTCGCGGTCATGCCGATGTAGACGGGGCCGTTCCACTGGCGGATGCAGGCGCTGGTTTTCTCCCCCAGCGCGGTGTGCGCCTCGTCGCAGATGACGATCGAGTAGGCGTCGGAGACTTTCTTGTGGTTGCGGACGAACCACTGGTAGGTCTCGACCGTGACCGGGCCGTCGGGGTCGTCGCGGCCGTCCATCAGCGGCGGCCGCAACCGCTCCTTGTAGCCGCGGTCGGAGATCTCGCCGATGAACTGGTCGACGAGGTTGCGGCGATGGGTGAGGATCAGGACGCCACCGGTCTTGGTCGCCTCGATGAAGCCGACTGCGGCGACCGTCTTGCCGGCCCCGGTCGCGTGCTCGAACCAGAAGCGGCGCTCGGCGCCGGGGTCCTCGGGCGCCTCCTCGACGACCTCCTCGTCCTCCTCGGCGGGCTGTTCCTCCCAGTCCTGCGGCTCCTCGTCGGGATCGATCTCGTCCTCGTCCTCGTCCTCGTCGACATCGGCTTCCGCCTCGGCGGCGGGCTCGGGCGCCTCGGCGTCACCGTCGGACTCCCCGTCGCCGTTCTCCACCTCGAGGGCGCCGGCGGTCTGCTGCTGGCCCATCAGCTCGGCGAGCGTGCCGGAGAGGGCGTCGACCTGGTGCGGGTTGAGTTCGGCCCCGTCGCGCAGCTTCGGCGGTTCGTCGGCAAGGAAGCGCTCGAGCCCGAGCAGCAGGGAGAAGTCACGCCGCCACTGGATCGAGGGGTCCTCGGCCCCTTCGTCGAGCTCCTTCAGCGATGCGTCGAGCGCGCGTCGCCGCGCCGTCCCCGGCGCCAGCGCCTCGGGGCCCTCGCCGTCGAGCAGGAAGGGCTCGCGGGCGAACGCCGCCGCACGCTCGATGTCGGCGCTTGAAGGAACTGCCGCGTCTGCGGCAACGTCGCTGGTCTTGGCCATAGAAGGCTTCCGGAAAATTCCGTCCCGCCGCACAACACAGAGGTGCAGCCGGGACAAGTGAACGAGGCTGCGGGGCTCGACTGGCGTCTCCCCCGAGTACTCAGCGCGATCCGCGAGCCGCGAACCGAACGTCCGTATTGTACCCGCTGAGCGGATGCCTGGGCGATTGAGACCACTTCTTGCAGTAGGGACCCTGGCGCTGGCGGCCCTCATCGGCGGCGGTTGCGGCGGCTCCGAGGGGGGCGACTACGGCGGCCCGCCACCCGATTACGCGAAGGCCCTCGCCGGCTCTCCGCCCCCGCTCGCCGCCCTGCACAAGCAGGAAAACGAGCTGCTCGGCGGCGGCACCGCCGCCTACGAAAAGCGGATCGAGGCGCTGCGCGGCTACCCGGTCGTCGCCAACGTCTGGGGCTCCTGGTGCCTCCCCTGCCGGCAGGAGTTCCCGGTCCTGCAGCAGCTCTCGGCCCGCTACGGCAAGCAGGTCGCCTTCCTCGGCGTCAACGCCGAAGACTCCGACGACGCCGCGACCACCTTCCTCGAGGAGGAGCCGGTGCCGTATCCCAGCTACACCGATCCCGACAAAGCGATCCTCGATTCCCTCGGCGGCTACGGCGGCCTCCCGGACACCGCCTTCTACGACCGCGCCGGCAAGCTCGTCTTCCTCAAACAGGGTCCCTACCGCGACGAGTCCGAATTCGAAGCCGACGTTCGCCGCTACGCCGTCCAGGGCGGATAATCCGAGGCGATGGAAGCGTTCGTCGTCATCGCCGCGATCGGGTTCGGCCTGCTGCTCGCCGAGCTGCTGCTGCCGACCGGCGGGGTCCTCGCCCTGCTCGGGGTGGCCGGGTTGACGGTCGCCGGCATCGTCGCCTTCAACTCCGACAGCGACTTCGCCGACTTCGCGGGCGGGGCGCTGATCGCCCTCGGCGTCATCTCCGGGATCACCTTCTACTTCGTCACCCGCAAAGTCCTCGCCGCCCATCGCAACGAGAGCGTGCAAACGGGGACCGAGGAGATGGTCGGCGCCAGCGCCGAGGCGCGCAGCACGATCGCCCCCGACGGCCGGGTCTGGCTCGGGGGGACGATCTGGAGCGCGCGGCTGGCCGAGGGGGCGAGCCCGATCGGGCTTGGGGATAGAGTCCGGGTCGAGGCGGTGGACGGGCTGACGCTGGTCGTCCGCCCCGATCCGCAGACCGCGGTCAACGCGAGCGAAGGAGTGGGTTGATGGACGTAGCAGCGGGAATCTTCATCGTCCTCCTGTTCTTCGGGGCGATCGCCCTCGGCTCCTCGGTCCGCATCCTGCGCGAGTACGAGCGCGGGGTGATCTTCCGGCTCGGGCGCCTGATCGCCCAGAAGGGGCCGGGGCTGATCCTGCTGATCCCGCTCGTCGATCGGATGGTCAAGGTCGACCTGCGGACGGTGACCCTCAACATCCCGCCGCAGGAGGTGATCACCCGCGACAACGTCCCCTGCCGCGTCAACGCCGTCGCCTACTTCCGCGTCGTCGACTCCAACCGCGCCGTGGTCGAGGTCGAGAACTACCTGATCGCGACCTCGCAGATCTCGCAGACGGCGCTGCGCTCGGTGCTCGGCAAGGCCGAGCTCGACCAGCTGCTGGCCGACCGCGAGCGCCTCAACGAAGAGCTGCAGAAGATCATCGACGAGTCGACCGAGCCGTGGGGCGTGAAGGTCACCGCGGTCGAGATCAAGGACGTCGAGATCCCCGAGCAGATGCAGCGGGCGATGGCCCGCCAGGCCGAGGCGGAGCGCGAGCGGCGGGCGAAGATCATCAACTCCGAGGGCGAGTTCCAGGCGGCGCAGAAGCTCACCGACGCGGCCGACATCATCAGCACCAACCCCGCCTCGCTGCAACTGCGCTACCTGCAGACGCTGCTGGAAATCGGCACCAACCAGAACACGACCGTGGTCTTCCCGCTGCCGATGGACGTGCTCGAGCCGTTCGTCGGCAAAGGCTCGGCGGCGCGCGCCGCGGGCACCGAGCGGCCGCCCCGGCCCCCGGCCTCCCCGCCGCCTCCGCCGCCGGAGCCCCCGGCGGCCGACGATCCCGACGCAGGCGACCTTCCCCCCTCCCGCTCCTGAGCTCTCCCGAGATCCGCATCGACCAGCTGACGGGGCTGAGGACGATTCTCGCCCCCGGCCGGGCCGCGCGCCCGGACAGCTTCTCGACGCGCGCCAGCGAGCCGAAGGGCCCGGACAACTGCCCCTTCTGCGAGGGCCGCGAGGACCGCACCCCGCCCGAGCTCTACGCGACGCGCCCGGGAGGCGGCGAGGCCGACACCCCCGGCTGGACCACGCGCGTGGTCCCGAACCTCTATCCCGCGCTGGGAGGCGCTTTTCCCGACCAGGAGGACGCAAAAGCGCCTCACGGGGGTCCCGCCGCCGAGGCGGGTGCGTTCGCCAGCGCCGGCGACCCGCTGCTGGCGACGAAACGGGCCGGCGAACCCGACCTCTTCTCCTCGCTCCCGGCCGAGGGAGCACACGAGGTATTGATCAACTCGCCGCGGCACCTGACCGCGATGGCCGAGCTGGGCGACGAGCAGCTCGCCGCCGCCGTCGCGACCTGGCGGGAGCGGATGCGGGCGCACTCCGAGGCGTCCTACCTGCAGCTGATCGTCAACGAGGGCGGCGGGGCCGGGGCCTCGCTCGAGCACACCCACGCCCAGCTCTACGCGCTCCCGTTCGTCCCCACCGCGGTCGCCCGCGAGCGCGAGCGGGTCGGCGCCTACGGCGAACGCACGGCGGGGGGCGGGCTGCTGAGCGACGTCCTGGTCGAGGAGGTGCGGCGCAAGGAGCGGCTGGTCGCGATCGACGACGAGGCGGCGCTGATCTGCCCCTGGGCCTCGCGCTCCCCGTTCGAGCTGCGGGTGATCCCGCGGCGCGAGAGCGGGCGCTTCGAGGAGGACGAGGCCGGAGCGGCGATGATCGCCACCGCGATGCGCGCCCTCGCCAAGCTCTTCGACGGTCCGCCGGAGCTGAACCTCTGGATCCGCACCGCCCCCCGTGGCGCCGAGCAGTTCCACTGGCACGTCGACATCGCCCCGCGCCTGACGATCAAGGCCGGCTTCGAGCTCGGCACCGGCGTCGACATCAACGTCTACCCGCCGGAGCGGGCGGCGGCCGACCTGAGAGAGTGCCTCTGATGCAGCCGAACCCGCGGCCGATCCCACGCTTCATCGCCGACACCACCCAGGAGGGGATTCCGCACGGCCGCTTCGCCGAGCGCCTGCGCGAGGAGTTCGCGAAGGCGGTCGCGGCGATCGAGGAGCTGCCGACCGGCGCCGAGACGCCCGCGGAGGTCGACTGGTTCCCCGAGCGCGCCTGGGGCGGCCGGGTCTGGATTCCCTGCTCGACCCACACCGAGAGCGAGGAGGGCCGGCTGGAGCTGTTCGGCCACGTCTCCTACGTACAGCCGCCGGAGGGCGAGCCGACCGACTTCGCCGCCAAGGCAGACTTCACCGACATCCTCGCCGCCGACAACCCGGACTGGCGCATCGACCTCAACGACGACGTCGTCGGTCGCTGGCGCGGCGAGAACGGCCGCGCGGGCGCGGTCACCCTCGTCTGGGGCCGGCCGCTGGTCCGCGGCCCCGTCGCCGCCACCGCCGTGCTCGAGGGCGAGACCGTCGACCAGGAGCTCATCTCCCAGGGTCGCTTCACCCTGATCGCGCTCGACGCGCTCGAGGGCTACGGCGACGAGATCTTCATGGAAGTGAAGCTCTGGAGCCGCCGCGCCGACGAGCTCGCCTCCGAGACCCTCTACGCGTAGGACGCTAGGCGAGCACCTCGATCGGAAGATCGAACCCCGACCGCGCCAACCGCGCGTCGAAGGTGAGCAGCGGCTCGTCGAGCATCAGGGCCAAGGCGACGTAGAGGGCGTCGTAGAAGCTGAAGTTGTCGCGCAGGCCCCAGGCCACGTGGATCAAGAGTTCGTGCTCGATCCGTTCGACCGGAAGAACCTCGACTTCCCAAAGGGCCCTGCCGGCAGCATCCGCACTGAGTTCGCCCAGATAGACCGACCGCCGCAGCGCGTGGCCCACCTCCGCGTCGATCAAATGCGGTGCCCACAGCGTCTGCTCTTCGTCGTTGAGTCGCACATCAGCTACATCCGCAAGGGGACCGTCGCTGAGAAGCTCGACGAGGACCGACGCGTCTACGACGGGCATCAGTCGCCGCGGGACTCGCGGATGATGTCGACGATTTTCTGCGTGGTCAGCGTGGAGCCGGCGCTGCGCCCCCTGCTTCTTTCGCGGATCTCTTTGATCGTCGACCTGCGGCTTTTCCGGTCCAGCTCCCGCTTGATGTAGTCGGACATGCTCATCCCCGCAAGCGCCGCCCGCTTCTTCAGGTCCCGGTGCAGCTCGTCGGGCACATTCCTAATCTGAATCATTTTGGACATGTGCAGCACATTAGACCGTGCTGCGGACATGTCGACTAGCTCTGCGGTTCTCATGCAAGCGATCCTGCCAAGCCAGACTTCACTCGTGGCGCGCACTTCGAGCCAACTTCGACAAGCCTTGGCCAACTAAGCGAGAATTCAGCCCCCGCCCCGATAGCTCAGATGGATAGAGCGATCCCCTCCTAAGGGATAGGCCGCTGGTTCGAATCCAGCTCGGGGCATCGTAGGGAACACCCACCTAGGGCTTTCGCAGAGCTTCCATTTCTTTGATCGTCGCCTGCGTTCTTCTGTCGCCTTTCATCCAGCCGCGCATAACGCCGGCCACAACGTCGTCGACCTCAGACCATGGGAGGCGATCCGCGATCAGGGCGCGCATCCAGGGCGCTTTGTTTTTTTCGTTTCCTAGCCAGGCCGTGAGATCGGCCTTACTGGACGGAACCGAATCGCCCAACGCCTGCGCGAGATCGGCGCAGGTCTGTTCCGATGCGCTGTTGAGTGCGCTGCCCTCCAAGGCGCCAGGAAGGAGACAAAAACGCAACGGGGCTGCCGCGCGGCGGTTCAATTTCAGCGTTGCCTTCCGCAGCTCTTCCTCGTCTAGAGGCGCTGCGGTAAAAGCCTGACGCTGAGCATTCACCAGGGCGGTAGTTTTTGCCCCCACGGTGAGCCCTGCGTCCAGGTAACCGCGTCTGACTTGAGTGGCTGCATCCTCGTCAGCAACGACAAACCACCGGAGCGGGCGATTGCCTTCTTCCCCGTAGCTGCGTAGCAATCGCAGCCACGGACCGAAGCCAGTCTTGCCTCCAACTGGCAGGACATAGAGACGGTCCAGCTCGGCGCCTTCAGTTTCGATCGCCAACCTACGTCGGAGGCGCTCGAAAAAAAGGCGATCTGCCTCGCCCTCAACCAGAAGGACGGAGGAGGCAAACGCCATCTCTGCTCCGTACCCCGTCAATAGAGCGCTGTTGATCTGTTCTCGGCGCTCCTCGCTCTGAGGCAGCCGCGGCTCGAAGAAATGATGGTCGCGAACCAAGACAGCCTCGCCGTATCTGGCCTCGTCGACCAGTACGGGACTATGCGTGGACACGATCAGTCGAGAGTTGCCGGAGGGACGCAAGAGCCGAGCCAACGTCCGCTGTGCCGAGGGGTGCAAGAAGGCCTCGGGCTCCTCGATCGCAAGGACCCAGTCAACGTCTCCTGCCGAGCCACCCGCACGGTTGATTGCCAACTCGAGCAGTGACTGCAGGCCAGAACCCACTTCGACAGCGGCCACCCCCGATCTGTCGTGGTCGCCGGTCACCAGTCGCAGCACCGTGTTGTCAGCCACCCACTCCACCAATAACCGGGCATCCATGTCTGGTCCAAGCTCTGCTTCTCTTGCCAACCCGGGAGGAATCGCCTGACTCATCTCATCCCAAAGGGGAGTCACGAGGTCAGCGGAGATTTCTCTTACTTCCTCAACCGCTTTCTTGATCCGAGTGGACTCGGCCGGAGCCCGACCGCGGCGCGTATGCAACGCCTGTTTTTCTAGCTTGGCGACTGCGGCCGCGCGAAGCGCAGCATGAAAGCTTTCGGAGGATGCGTCGCGCGAGGCCGGAATGAGGGTGAAGGCGAGTACCTCCCGCAGGCTGATCAGGAGGTCCAACGCCAGCTTTCGATTTGCTTCATTGGCAGCCTCGTTTCGACGTGGAGGGCCAACGTTCAACCGAACTTCGCCGTTAGCCCAAACGGTCATGCGAAGCTCGACCTCGCCCCCTTCTTTCGTATAGCGACGACGAGTGCGCCCGTCGGAGATCTCCACTTCAAGGGTCAGGCGTCGTGCTTGATTACGGGTAGGGCGAGCTGGGAGCAACATGTCGACCTCGTCCTCCGTCAGGGGGACCGCCCCGCTCAGGTTCTCAATCCGGGCTTCGTTCAAGAACCAGTCGATCAATCGGAGAAATGAAGTCTTCCCTGAATTGTTGGGTCCCACGATCAAGGTGAGGCCGTCATTCATTCGCAGACTCGTTTCCTCGAATCCCCGCAAATTCATCACTGAGACGCCGACAAGCCGATACTTGGGTTGAACTGCCGCCATCTTTCCTCTCCTTGCTGGGTAAAGACGCGACAGGCTATCGGTACGTATAAGTATCTATGCAGGCTTTCGCCCGCGGGGCCGCGACTTTTGACCGGCCGGGGTGGTTTTACCGAGAGTGCTGATCGTGATCCGCCGCCCGACCTTTCCGGTCGCGGTGGGGCTGACTGCCCTGCTCGCGATGCTGATGCTCTGCGCCTCCCTCGCGGCAGGGGCGGCGGCGCGCGCAGTCCAATTCGACGGCCAAGCCGTCCGGGTGCCGGCTGGCTGGCCGGTCTTCCGCATCGCCGACGACCCGCGGATGTGCGTGCGGCTTGATCGCCGCGCCGTCTACCTCGGCACGCCCTCCTCGCAGCAGCGCTGTCCGGCGGACGCGATGGGACGGCGGCGGGCGATCCTCGTCGAACCCTCCAGCGCCGGCGCTTCGGCCCTTCCTTCGCTGGCGCGGCGCGCCACTAGCTCCGCGGGCGGCTCGGTCTTCACCGGGCTCGGCTTCGACGCCTGCTCCGCCCCCTCGTCGCGCTCGATGGCCGCCTGGGAGGACTCGCCCTACCGCGCGATCGGCGTCTACATCGGCGGCATCAACCGGGCCTGCTCGCAACCGAACCTGACGGCGGACTGGGTCGCGGCGCAGACCGAAGCCGGCTGGCACCTGATCCCCACCTACGTCGGGCTGCAGGCGCCAACCAGCGCCTGCTCGAGCTGCGCCAAGCTGACCTCGAGCCAGGCGACCGCGCAGGGTGCGGCTGCCGCGGTCGACGCGGTCGAAGAAGCGGCCGCGGTGGCGATGGGCCCCGGCAGCCCGATCTACTTCGACATGGAGTCCTACAGCCAGACCTCGAGCGCGAGCGCGGCGACGCTCGCCTTCCTCGAGGCCTGGACGGTGAAGCTGCACTCGCTCGGCTACATCTCCGGCGTCTACAGCAGCAGCGCCTCCGGGATCGAGGACCTCGCGAACCAGATCGGCAGCGGTTACGAACTGCCGGACGACCTCTGGATCGCCAACTGGAACGGCCAGCAGAACACGGCCGACTCGGTCGTCCCGGCGAGCGCCTGGAACCCGCACCGGCGCATCCACCAGTACCGCGGCGGTCACAACGAGACCTACGGCGGGATCACGATCAACATCGACAACAACTACGTCGACGGCGAGACCGTCGGCTCGGCCACCCTGGTCAGCGGCAACAACCCGATCGGCTACCTCGACCTGGCGCAATCGCCCGCCCCGGGCCAGGTCCGGGTCCGCGGCTGGGCCTTCGACCCCGACTCGCCGACCGAACCGCTGGCGATCCGCCTCTCGGTCGGCGGCAAGGAAGGGACCGCAGGCGCCGCCACCTACGAACTTGGCCCCGTCGCCACCCGCTCGCGGCGGGACGTCGCCTCGGAGTTCCCCGAAGCCGGCCCGAAGCACGGCTTCGACCTCAGCCTGCCGACGACCAAGTCCGGGCGCCAGCGGGTCTGCGCCTACGCCCTCAACCTCTCCTCCGGCGAAGACCGCCTGCTCGGCTGCAAGGGAGCGACGATCCCGGTCGCGCTGCGGCTCTCGAATCTCAAAGCGGGCGGCGGCAAGGTGCGGGTGCGCGTCGCCTGCCTCTGGCCGGCCGGGACCGACTGCCCCGGCCAGATCGTCCTGCGCTCGCGCTTCCGGATCGCCAGCCACTCCCGGACCGGTTCCCGCACGCGGCCGGTGCAGCGGGTGATCGGCCGCATCCCCTTCCGCCTCACCGGCGGTGAAGCCCACACCTACCGCGTCCCGCTCAGCGCCGGCGGCCGCGCCCTGCTGCGCCAGCGCGGCTGGCTGAAGACCCACGTCGTGGTCGCGATCCCCGGCGGGCGGCGGATCGCCGTCCTCGGGATCCGCGGCTAGTCGCCGAGCGACTCGCGCAGCTTCGCGACCTCGGCCCGCAGTCCCTGCAGCTCTCGTTCGAGCCGCTCGAGCCGATCGTCGTCTGCGGCGACAGCCGGAGAGAGAAAGGCGGGTTCGGTCTCCTCGTCCTGGGCCTGACCGCCGCCCGCCAGCACCTGCTCGAAGCGGTCCTCCTTCTGGCCGGGACGGCGCGGGTGGCGGACGACCAGCTCGCGCTCGAGCAGCCGCTCGAGCGCCTCCTGCACCTCCGGGAGCCCGGCAAAAGCGTGCAGGCGCTCGCTGCGTTGCTTCAGCTCCCCCGGCGTCTGCGCCCCGCGCAGCATCAGCACCGTGAGCAGGGCGAGCTCTTCGTCGTCCACCCCCAGCGCCTCGGGCAGCAGGTGGCGGTACTTGCGGGCACGGCTGCCGGCGCCGCTGGCAAGCCGGGTCCAGCCGCGCTGGGCGAGGCGACGGAGGGCGGCGCTGACCGTCTCCTCGTCGTAGGCGACGACGGGGTCGCGGTTCGTCGACTGGTTGCAGGCCAGCCGCAGCGCGTTCAGCGAGAGCGGGTAGGCGTCCGGGGTCGTCCGCTGCTTCTCGACCAGGCAGGCGGCGACCCGGATCTCGACCGCGTCGGGATCCATCAACCGCGGTCGGGGCGGTCCGGGTAGATCTCGTCGATCGTCAGCAGCGCCCGGTACGGCGCATCCGCGGCCGCTTCGATCTTCTCCGCCCCACCGGCCAACCGGTCGACAACGGCGACGACGCCAACCACCTCCAGTCCCTCTTCACGCACCCGCCCGATCGCCGTCGCGGTGGAGCCGCCGGTGGTGACCGTGTCCTCGACGACGAGGCAGCGGGTCCCGGCCTCGACCGGGCCCTCGACCCAGCGCTGCAGCCCGTGCTCCTTGCGCGAGCCGCGGACGAAGAAGGCGACGAGGTCCTGTCCGGCGGGAACCGCGATCGCGGCGCAGGCCGGCGGGATCGCCGCCGTCGCCGGCCCGCCAACCGCATCGGCGCCCAGCTCCTCGGCCGCCGCGGCAATCAGCTCACCCGCGGCCCGAAATCCCTCCGGCCGCATCAAAGCCCGTCGCGCATCGACGTAGTACTGAGCCACCGCCCCACTGGCCAAAGTCACTTCCCCGAGGATCAGCGAGTGCTCCTTCAACTCCGAGAGCAGCGTCGCCTTGGCAGCGGCTAAATCGGTCACTTGTGAGTGGGTGTGACCAAGCAGATCAAGGACGCAGGGAGCGTGGCGTGCTCTGCACGCGAGCGACCGAGGACGCCGATATGCGCCGTGTCACACCCGCTCACCAGATGAAGATGTCCTCGCCGAAGAAGATCCGGTTGTAGATCTCGGGCTGGTCGGCGATGAAGGTCCGCAGGCAGCCGTGGCTGGCGGGGTAGTCCGGCACCGATTCGTAGCCGTGGACCGCGTAGCCGCCGTAGAAGTAGAACGAGTAGTACATCCCGTGCGAGTTGTAGCCCGGTTCCTGACGGATGAACTCGTAGTGGCCGGTGACGGTCGGCGTCGAGGACTTGCCGGAGGAGATCGGGTAGATCGCGAACGGCTTGTCGCCCTTGGCGAAGACCAGAACCTGCTTGGAGAGCGGCGCCTCGACGTGCTCGCCGGCGCCCGGGTGGCGGACCTCGTAGCCGCCCTTGCCGGCGAAGGCTTTGCCGACCAGCCCGGCGCCCGCGCGCATGCTGCGGCTCATGCCGTTGACTTTGCGGTAGGCGAGGACGCCGCGCGCGGTCTTGCCACCGAAGCAGCGACCGTCGTTGGCGATGTACCCCATCTTCCGCATCGCCTTCTTGAAGCCAAGGACGACGTCCCCGCACTGGCCCTGGTGCAGGGCGGGGAAGCTCACCTTCCAGCTCTTGCGGACGGTGCTGTCGGGGCCCAGCTCGGGCGTCGCCACGTGCTTGGCGGCAACCGCGTACTTGCCGCCCTCGCGCACCTCGATGCTGGTCTTGAAGCTGCCCTTGTTGCCGGCCTTGCGCACAGGCAGGTTGCGGGCGAAGAGGATCTTGCCGTCGAGGTAGAAGGTGACTTTGACCTTCTCGCCGGCGACGAACGGGGCGAGGGTGCCGCTGACGGGGACCGTCTGCATGATCTCGGCCCGGCCCTTCTTCAGGTTCCCGACCTCGACCTTGACCGTCGCCTCCGGCGTCGGCGCGGGGGCAGGCGCGGGCTTCGGCTTCGGGGCGGCGGCGGCGGTTGCCGGCAGCGCCAGGGCGCAGGCGACGGCAAGCAGGGACATCAGGCGGCGATTCACGCGCGGAATCCTACTGAGCGAGGAGGGCGACAGAGTTGTTCAGAGCGTGCAGCAGCATCCCCGGCAAAATCGAGCCGGTCTTCTCGTAGAGCAGGCACAAGATGAAGCCGAAGCCGATCAGCGGCGGCACCGCGCTGAGCCCGGTGAAGGCGTGCAAGAGGCCGAACACCGTGCCGGCGATCAGCGCCGCCGCCCACTTCGGCAGCCGCTCGCGCAGGCCGCCGAAGAGCATCCCGCGGAAGCAGAGCTCCTCGGCGGTCGCGGCGGCGACGACGATCAACAGCACCTGAATCGGAACCGGCCCGAAGCTTTCGGCGATGTCTTCCTGTTCGGGTTCGAGGATCAGCGCCGAGTAGGCGATCGCGAAGACCAGGTAGCTGACGACCGCGACGAGCATCCACCAGAGCGCGGAGGGACGGAACCGCTGCACCCCGAGCCGGCGCAGGCACTCGCCGAGGGACTTGGCCCCCGCCCGGGCGGCGATCACCAGCGGCACCATCACCAGGCCGATGACCAAGCCGAGCTGGGCGATGACGTTGCCGGCCGTGGTCAGATCGCCGGCCGCATCGGTGAAGGCGATCGCCGGCAGACCGAGGACCAGCCCGGTGAAGATCGCCAGCACCGCCCCGAGGAGCGCCCCCGACGGCCCCCAGTTGGACGGCGGGAAATCGCGCTCCACGGCCGCTTCGACAGGCGGGGTGGCTAGGTTGCTCTCCATGACGCCCGCAGTCTCACAGGTCTCGCGCTCGACCCGGACCCGGCTCCGCATCCTCCGCCGCCTTGCATTCCTCGGCGTCGTCCTCGTCCTCGCGATGCTGGCGCTGAGCCAGTTCACCGAGCTGAAGGAGCTGGCGACCGGGGTCCTCGCCTCGACCGCGCTCGTCGTCGCGGTCGTCGGTTTCGCCGCCCAGCGAACCCTCGCCAACATGATCGCCGGGGTCCAGATCGCGATCTCGCAGCCGATCCGGATCGGCGACCGGGTCAGCTTCGAAGAGCGCGAGGGCCGGGTCACCGACATCACCCTCTCCTACACCTACGTCGACCCCGGCGACGGCAGCTCTGTGGTGATCCCCAACCAGCTCCTGACCGAAGGGATCGTCCACAACCACTCGACCGAAGACACCGTCGCCTGACGGCACATTGCTCTAAGTACCCTCTCTGCTGATGACGCAGCGCACTCGGCGACGTCAGCGCCGGCACGGGGGGATCGGCGCCAAGCTCATGATCGTCTTCGGCGGCGTCTTCGCCCTGCTCGCGATAGCCGTGATCGCCGTCACCTCCTGGGTCCTCGACGTCGCCGCCGACGCCCCCTCGCTCGCCACCTGCAAGCCGATCGACAAGGGCGGCAACACGGTGATCTACGCCGCCGACGGCTCGAAGCTGGGAACCGTCGCCTCACCCGAGGTCCGCTCGCTGGTCTCGATCGAACGGATCCCGAAGAGCGTCCAGCTGGCGACGGTGGCGATCGAGGACGAGCGCTTCTACCAGCACGACGCCCTCGACTACGAGGGGATCGCGCGGGCGATCGTCAAGAACGTCGAGGCGGGCGAAGCGGTCGAGGGCGGCTCGACGATCACCCAGCAGCTGGTCCGCAACCTCTGCATCCCCAAGCCGGAGCGGACGATCGAGCGCAAGATCGAAGAGGCCGAGCTGGCCGGCGAGTACGCCGAACGCCACAGCCGCAGGGAAATCCTCGGCTCCTACCTCAACGTCGCCTCCTACGGGACGGTCGAAGGGACGACCGCGGTGGGAGTCGGCGCCGCCGCGAAGATCTTCTTCTCGAAGCCGGTCTGGAAGCTGAAGCTGCCCGAAGCGGCGCTGCTCGCCGGCCTGCCGCAGGCGCCCTCCGAATACAACCCGCTGCTGGCGCCGAAAGCGGCGAAAGCGCGCCGCAACCAGGTCCTGCGCCAGATGGCGGATCTCGGCTACGTCAGCGAGGCGCGGGCGCGGGCGGTGATGGAGAGCGGCCTGCGGGTGAACCTCGACGAGAGCTACTTCGAGCACCGCGAGCCTTACTTCTTCGACTACGTCGAAAACAGGCTGATCGAGGAGTACGGGGCTAACAAGGTGCGCCGCGGCGGGCTCGAGGTGCACACGACGATCGACCCCGAGCTGCAGGAAGTCGGTCTCGAAGCGATGCGCTCGGCGCTGCCCTACTCGACCGACCCCTCCTCGGCGCTGGTCTCGATCGACCCCCGCAACGGCCACATCCGGGCGATGGTCTCGAGCTCCAACTACGAAACGAGCAAGTTCAACCTCGCCGCCCAGGGGCACCGCCAGCCGGGCTCGACCTTCAAGACCTTTGTCCTAACCACGGCGATCCGCCAGGGGATCGACCCCTACTCGACCTACTACACCTCGAAACCGCTCGACCTCTACCTGCCGCAGTGGGGGCACTGGACGGTGCACACCGCCGACGAAGGCTATTTGGGGACCGTCAACCTGCAGCAGGCGACGGTCGCCTCCGACAACACCGTCTTCGCCCAGCTCGACCTCGACGTCGGCCCGGCCGCGGTTGCCGCCACCGCGCACCAGATGGGGATCGTCTCGCCGCTCGACGGGATCCCGGCCGAGGGGATCGGCGGGCTGCGGATCGGCGTCTCGCCGCTGGAGATGTCGAGCGCCTACGCAACGCTCGCCGACGGCGGCCAGCACCGCAAGCCGGTCGCCGTCGCCAAGGTCGTCTTCCCCAACGGTCGCGTCGACCGCCCCGAAGCCTCGAAGCCCGAGCAGGCGGTCTCGCCGGCGGTCGCCTGGGAGGTGACCCGGCTGCTGCACGACAACATCACCGAAGGCACCGGGACCGCCGCCTACACCGGCTGCGCCGGGCAGGCCGGCAAGACCGGCACCACCGACGAATACACCGACGCCTGGTTCGCCGGCTATCAGCCGAACCTGGCGACCGTGGTCTGGGTCGGCTACCCCGAGTCGAACGACATCTCGATGTCGAGCGTGCACGGGACGACCGTCTTCGGCGGCACCTTCCCGGCCGAAATCTGGCACTCGCTCTACTCGGGGGCGGGCGTGCCCTGCGAGGAATTCGAAGAGCCGAGCCAGCAGATCAGCTGGGCGCCGTTCTACGGGCGCTACGCGCGCTCGAGTCCGAGCGACGACGGCACCCTGGACAGCACCGGCGGCAGCGGGGAAGGCGACGAATCGCCGCCGCCGGGCAGCGCCGCCGTCGGCGGCTACGACCCCGACGCCTACGCGCCCGGCGCCGGGCAGGAACCGTACCCCGCGCCGGCCCCGCCGCCCTCGCCCTCGCAGGAGGCCGGCGGCGGCGACAACAAGGGCGGGTAGCCGCGATCGATCCCGGGCTCGCCTTCGCCCTGATGTGGGCCGGGTTCGCCGGCTACCTCGGGGCCATCGCCTTCGCGCCGCAGCTCGGCAGGCGGGTCGTCTGGGGGGCGATCGTCGTCCTCGTCGCGGCATTCGCCGTCGCCCCCGTCCTCCTCTCCCACGACGTCTACAGCTACGTCGACTACGCCCGGCTCGGGGTCCGGCACGGCCTCGACCCCTACGTGCACCCACCCCTGGCCGCCCCCGCGGACCCCGCCTACGCCGACGTCACCTGGACCGAAGCGACCAGCGCCTACGGGCCACTCTTCACCCTGGCGACCTACCCGCTCGCCTGGCTCCCGGTCGGTGTCGCGGTGGCGGTGCTGAAGGCGGCCGCCGCGCTCTCGGTGCTGGGGCTCGCCGCGCTCGTCTCCCGCCTCGCCGCCTGGCGCGGCGTCGACCCGCTGCGCGCGGCCGCCTTGGTCGCTCTCAACCCGCTGGTCCTCGTCCACGTCGTCGGCGGCGCCCACAACGACGGCGTGACGACGCTGCTGGCAATGGCCTCGGTCGCCGCCCTCCTCAGCGCCCGAGAGCTCTCCGCCGGCGCCGCCCTCGCCGCCGCGATCGCGACCAAGCTCTCCGCCGCCTTCCTCGCCCCCTTCGCCCTCATCGGCGCAACACAACGGTCGACGGGCCTCAAACCTCGATATGGCTCGGGAAATCGGCCCGTCGGCAGATTCGTGGCCGGGGCGCTCGCCGCAGGGGTGGCGGTCGCGCTCGGGGCCTGGCTCGCGTTCGGGTGGGACTGGCTGCACGGCTTCGGCCTCGCGGGGGAGAACCAGAGCCGGACGAGCTACATGAGCATCCCGATCCTGGCCGCCCGCCTGACCGGCTTCGACCCCGACGCCACCCGCCTCGCCGCCGCGGTCCTCTTCCTCGCCGCGCTCGCCGGCCTACTGGCCTGGACCTGGCGCGGCGGCGACTGGGTCCGCGCCGCCGCCTGGGCCGCCCTCGCCCTCCTCCTGGCCACCGCCTGGCTCCTTCCCTGGTACCTGATCTGGCTCCTACCTCTGGCAGCCATCTCCAGAGACCGCCCCCTCCAGCTACTGACCTTGAGCCTGACCGCTTACCAACTAGGAGCCCGCATCCCCCTCTAGATCAGGTCGACTGCGCCGCTGCCTGCCGTTCCGCCTCTTCCTCCTCGGGGGACGGATGCAGGATCCCGGTGTGAACGCTCCAGCCGGCGCGTTTCCCCAAGACGGTGACGCCGCCGACGTAGATCAGTTCCGCCAGCGTCAGCACCCCCCGGACGGCGATCGCGATCAGCGACCCGAGGGCGAAGCTCTTGCTGGGCAGCGCCGACTTCATCGCCCAGGCGAAGGCCGCGTCCTTGACGCCGAGGCCGGCGGGCGCGATCAGCGTCACCAGGGCCGCGACGTAGCCGATCGCCTGCGCCGCGCCGACCAGGAGGACGTCCTCGAAGGGGATGTCCGTGACCGAGCGGGCGACGCAGTAGAGGCCGAGAGCGACGACGACCCAGTTCAGCATGTAGAAGGCGATCAGGGCCAGGATGCCGTGCAGGGGGACGAAGGCCGGCAGCGGCTCGCGGCCGAACTTGCGCAGCGCCCAGTTGGCCAGCGGCCCGAAGATCCTCGGGTGCAGGACGGCGATCGCGGCGGGGATCAGCAGCAGCACTCCCCAGCGCCACGGCTCGCCCTGGAGATCGGGGTGCTTGATGATGAAGTAGGAGGCGACGACGACCGCCGAGGTCGCCGAGACGGCCTGTTCGTAGACGATGCTGGTGATCGTGATCCGCCGCGGGATGCCCGCCCGTTCGGAGAGCAGCAGCCGCCCGAGCACGTAGAGGACGCTGCCGGGCACGTAACGCGCCAGCAGCGGCTGTCCCCAGGCGACCTGCGCCCGGCCGAACCCGATCCGGTAGCCGAGGAAACGCAGGGTCAGATCCCACCCGTAGGCGCTGAGGACGAAGAAGACGGGGAGGATGACGATTGCCGGAACCAGCCAGCCGACGTGGAAGTGCACGCCCTCGTCCTGGATCTCCGACCACTGGTCGATGACCGTGAGAACGAGGAAGCCGAAGATCAAGACGGCGAGGCCGATCTGAAGGGCGAGGCGGACTTTGCGGCTGCGGGGCGGCTTTTTGCCGACCCGCGACCCAGCCTCGCCTACCCGGTGAAGGAATGGTTGGCGGCTCTCCACGTCCGTTCGCACCTTAGTGGCTCACCTGGTCTGAGATAGTCGGGCGATGGGCGAGTTCGAGTTGCTGGCGAAGCTGCGCGAGCGCCTGCCGGCGGGCGGATCGAGGGTCCGGCTGGGCAGTGGCGACGACGCGGCGATCACCGTTCCCGGCGGGGCCACGGCGACCTCGGTCGACGCGATCGTCGACGGAGTCCACTTCCGCCGCGGCGAGTCCGGCCTGGAGGCGATCGGCCACAAGGCGCTCGCCACCGCGCTCTCCGACCTCGCCGCGATGGGCGCCGAGGCGGGCGAGGCCTACGTGGTCCTCGGCGCCCCCGAAGACCTCGGCGAGGACGAGCTCCTCGCCCTGCTCGACGGGATGCTCGAGGTCGCGAAGGCGACCGGGACCACCCTCGCCGGGGGCGACCTGACCCGGGCCCCGGCGCTCACCCTCGCGGTAACTGTCGTCGGCCACGCGCAGGACGCCGAGGCGTTCGTCAGCCGCGGCGGCGCCCATCCCGGCGACCTCGTCGTCCTCAGCGGCGAAGTCGGCGGCGCGGCGGCCGGTCGCCTCCTGCTCGACGACCCCGAGCTCGCCGAGTCGGTCCCGGCCACCGTCGCCGAGGACCTCCGCCGGCGCCAGCTCGAACCCTCGCCGCGACTCCGGTCCGGGCGGGCCCTGGCGGAAGCCGGCGCGACGGCGATGATCGACGTCAGCGACGGCCTTGCCGGCGACGCGGCTCACGTCGCCGAGGCCAGCGGCATCGCCCTGGCGATCGAGGCGGGTTCGCTGCCGCTGGCCGCGGGGGTGGCCGAGGTCGCCGCGGCGACGGGACTCGAGCCTCTGCAACTCGCCACGGCAGGCGGCGAGGACTACGAGCTGCTGGCGACGCTGCCGCCGCAGGCGCTCGACGACGCCGCGGCGCGGGTCGCAGCCACCGGGGAGACCGGCCTCACCGCGATCGGGGAGGTCGAAGCCGGAGAGGGAGTCGAGATCAGGCTGCCCGGGGGCGGACGGCTGGAGGCCCCGGGCTATGACCATTTCGCGGCGCCGAGGCGTGAATCCCGGTCAGAAGCTCGCGAACGCCGCGGCGACTGAGCATCGCCATCGCGACCTGCGCGGGGTCCGGCTTGTAGCTGCCGGTTTCGACCAGAGTTTTCAGTTCCTGGGGCTGCATGGCCTTCGCGGTCATTATCGGCCCCGTCACCCAGATCCTTAGTTCTTGGTACTCGCACATGCGTCCAAACTGGACCGGTAACTACCCTTAGGGGTCGTGCCGAACGGATCTGCCCGCATCCTCCTGGTCGACGACGAGCAGTCGATCCAGACCCTGCTCAGCTACCCGCTGCGCAAGGACGGGTACCACGTCACCTCGGCGCTCGACGGCAACGAAGCCCTGCGGCGCTTCGAGGAAGGGCGCTTCGACCTCGTCATCCTCGACCTGATGCTGCCCCAGATGGGCGGCGTCGAAGTCTGCCGTCAGCTGCGCTCGCGGAGCCAGGTGCCGATCATCATGCTGACCGCCAAAGGCAGCGAGACCGACAAGGTCGCGGGGCTCGAGGTCGGCGCCGACGACTACATCACCAAGCCTTTCTCGATGCGCGAGTTCCGCAGCCGGGTGAAAGCGGCGCTGCGCCGCTCGCGGATGGGCGGCGAGACGAGCGACGACGGCTCGATCGAATGCGAGGGGCTGACGATCGACTTCGACCGCCGGATGGTGACCCTGAACGACGAGGAAGTTCGCGTCACCTACGTCGAGTTCGAGATCCTCGGCGCCCTGGCCCGCTCCCCCGGCCGGGTGCTCACCCGCGAGATCCTGCTCGAGCACGTCTGGGGCGACTCCGACTACCGCGACCCGCGCACCGTCGACGTCCACATCCGCCACCTGCGCGAGAAGCTGGAGCAGGACCCGAAGGAGCCGGACTACCTCTTCACCGTGCGCGGGGTCGGCTACCGCTTCCGGGAGTAAGGGATGCGAGGGCTCCGGCTCAGCGACCTCGCCAGCCGCATCACCCTGATCTCGATCGCGATCGCGGTCGGCGCCACCGCGGTCGTCTACGTCTACGCCGTCGCGATCGGCGGCTCGGCCAGCGGCGACGACGCGGTCAAACTGCAGATCCTCACCGGCGGGCTGATCGCGGTCGCGATCGCCACCGCGATCGGTCTCTATTACACCCGCGCCGCCGCCAGCAACATCCAGAGCCTGCAGGAAGCCGCTCGCAAAGTCGCCGACGGCAACTTCGAAACCTCGATCCCGATCGCCTCGGTCGGCCAGCTCGGCGACCTCGCCCGCACCTTCAACGAGATGCAGCGGCGGCTGGCCGAGCTCGACAGCGCCCGCAAGCAGTTCATAGCCAACGCCTCGCACGAGCTGCGGACCCCGATCTTCAGCCTCGGCGGCTTCGTCGAGCTGCTCGAAGAGGAGGACCCGAGCCCGGAGGAGCGGGCCGAGTTCGTGCGCACGATGCGCCAGCAGATCGAGCGCCTGACCAAGCTGACGACCGACCTCCTCGACCTCTCCCAGCTCGACGCCGGCGCGGTGGTGATGCGCGCCAGCAGCGTCGACCTCACCGCCCTCGCCCGCGAGGTGACGAGGGAGTTCGGCGCCCGGGCCGACCTGCGCGGGTCGCGGCTGCAGCTACGCACCCCCGAGCAGCCCGCGATCGCCCTCGGCGATCCTGATCGGGTGCGACAGATCATCCGTATCCTCCTCGACAACGCCCTCACCCACACCCCGGAGGGCACCGACGTAACCGTGACCACCTACTCCGCCAACGGCCGTGCCGAGCTGACCGTCTCCGACGCGGGGTCGGGTATCCCCCAGCGCGCCCAGAAGCGGATCTTCGAGCGCTTCTACACGGCTGACAAAGCCGGCGGCTCCGGCCTCGGGCTGGCGATCGCGACCGAGCTCGCCCAGCGGATGAAGGGCGAGATCACGATCAGCTCCAGCCGCCGCTTCACCGCCTTCACGCTGGACCTGCCCCCCGGGCCCCGTGCGGTGGCCGCGCCGCGATCGACCCGCACGCCGGTCAGGGCGGGCACTTGAAGCGCTCCCTGCTTCTCGCCCTGCTCTGCCTCGGTCTCCTCGCCGGCTGCGGTTCGGGTGACGAGAGCTCCAGCTCGACCGACGGGGCGGCCCTCCCGGTGGCGACCACTCCGGAGCCGGAAGTCATCGTCCAGGCCTCGAGTCCCGGCTTCGACGCCACCGGCGTCTACCGCAGAGCCTCCCCGGGCGTGGTGACGATCCGCTCGGTCTTCGGCTCGGGCGCCGCGGAAGGATCGGGTTTCGTGCTCGACTCCGAGGGCGAGATCATCACCAACGCCCACGTCGTCACCGACGAATCGAGCGGCGACCGAGAGTCGGCCGAGCAGGTCTACGTCGAGTTCCCGGATCGCAACGTGGTGCCGGCCGAGATCGTCGGCTTCGACCCCTTCGTCGACGTCGCCCTCCTGCAGATCGCCCCCAGCGGGCTCGACCTGCACCCGCTGCGACTGGGCGACGACCGCAGTCTGCGGGTCGGGCAACCGGTGGCCGCGATCGGCAGCCCCTTCGGCGAGCAGCAGTCGCTCTCGGTCGGCGTCGTCTCCGCGACCGACCGCGCGGTCCAGTCGCTGACCCAGTTCGAAATCTCCGGCGCGATCCAGACCGACGCCTCGATCAACCCGGGCAACTCGGGCGGGCCCCTGCTCGACGCCGGCGCCCGCGTGATCGGGATCAACCAGCAGATCGAGACCAACTCCGGCGCCAACGACGGGGTCGGGTTCGCGGTCCCGATCTCCGCCGTCAAGCGCTCGATCGCCCAGCTGCGCGAGGACGGCGAGGCCGAATACGCCTACATCGGGGTCTCCAGCCAGCCGCTCTACCCGCAGCTCGCCCGCAAGCTCGACCTCGATACGACCTTCGGCGGTCTCGTCGCCGAGGTCTCCTCGGGCGGTCCCGCGGAGGAGGCCGGGATCAGAGGCGGGAGCGACAAACTCACCTTCCAGGCCGGCCGTTACAGGACCGGCGGAGACGTGATCCTGCAGGTGGACGGCGAGGACATCGTCACCCCCGACGACCTGGCCGAAGCGATCGCCGACCGCCAGCCCGGGGAAGTCGTGACCCTGACGATCCTCCGCGACGGCGAGCGCCAGCAGGTCGAGGTCACCCTCGGCAAGCGCCCCGACAAGCCGCCCTCGAGCTGAGCCGGCGCGGCGGCTGGACGCCATGTCGCCGCCCATCGGTGTAGAACTCCAGCCTTGCTTCAGGAAGTCGCCCTCGGCCACAAGACCCTCGCCGACTACACGCACATAGTCGGCAAAGACCTGACGGAGCAGATCCGACAGCTCGCGGAGCCCCTGAAAGGGAAGCGGGTGCTGCACGTCAGCGCCACCGCTTTCGGCGGCGGGGTCTCGGAGATCCTCTACACGCTGGTGCCGCTGATGCGCGACGTCGGCGTCGACGCGCACTGGCACGTGATCTTCGGCAAGGAAGAGTTCTACAACGCGACCAAGCTCCTCCACAACTCGCTGCAGGGCGCCGAGGAGACGCTGAGCGACGAGCAGTGGGAGATCTTCGACGAGATCAACCAGATCAACGCCGAGGGCCTGCAGGGCGAGTGGGACGTGGTGATCGTCCACGACCCGCAGCCGATCGGCCTGCTCCGCGGCGCGAAAGAGAAGGGCGAGAACTGGATCTGGCGCTGCCACATCGACCTCTCGACGCCGAACCCGGCGCCGATCGAGCGCCTGCTGCCGATGATCGAAGAGTACGACGCGAGCGTCTGGCACATGGAGAAGTACGTCCCCGACGGGATGGGCAAACACCGCGAGGCGGTGCGGATCGTGCCGCCCGCGATCGACCCGCTCTCGCCGAAGAACATGGCCTTCTCGCCCGAGGACGCGGCCTTCGTCTGCCGCCAGTTCGGGATCGACGTCGACCGGCCGCTGATCACCCAGGTCTCCCGCTTCGACCCCTGGAAGGATCCGATCGGCGTCATCGACGCCTACCGCGAGGTGACCGAGCAGGTCCCGGAGGCGCAGTTGGCGATGGTCGGCTCGATGGCCACCGACGATCCCGAGGGGATGGAGTACTTCCAGAAGACCTTCGAATACGCCGACGGCGACGAGGACATCAAAATCCTCAGCAACCTCAACAACGTCGGCGCGATCGAGGTCAACGCCTTCCAGTCGCAGTCGGACATCTGCCTGCAGAAGTCGATCCGCGAGGGCTTCGGCCTGACCGTCACCGAGGCGCTCTGGAAGGGGCGGCCGACGGTGGCCGGCAACGTCGGCGGCATCCCGCTGCAGATCGAGGACGGCGTCAGCGGCTACCTCGTCGACTCGCCTTCGGAGTGCGCGACCCGCTGCCTAGAGATCCTCCGCGACCCCGGCCTCGGCAAGCAGCTCGGCCGCGAGGGCAAGGAGCACGCCCGGCGCATGTTCCTCACCCCGCGCCTGCTGCGCGACTGGCTGCAGCTGTTCACCGACCTCGACGCCTGAGCGCCGCTGCGGTACCCCATAGTCGGTACCCCTTAGTCTCTGCGGCGTGAGCTCTTCGCCCCTGATCATCGTCTCGAACCGGGGTCCGGCCCAGTTCGAGCTCGACGAGAACGGGCAGCGGACGGTCCGGCGCGGCGGCGGCGGGCTCGTCACCGCCCTCTCCGGCCTCGTCTCCCACCGCGACGCGCTCTGGATCGCCTCGGCGATGACCGACGAGGACGTGGCGGTCTCGAACGAGGCCGGCGGGCCGATTACGCAGGAGCTGGACGGGATCGAGTACCGGGTGCGGCTGGTGGGCAGCGACCCCGAGGCCTACGACCGCTTCTACAACGTGATCGCCAACCCGATCCTCTGGTTCATCCAGCACTACCTCTGGGACATCTCCAACGCACCGGACATCCGCCAGCAGGAGATCGACTCATGGGACTACGGCTACCAGACGGTCAACAAGGACATCGCCGAGGCGGTGCTGGCCGAGATCGAGGGGCAGCAGGACCCGCTGGTGATGCTGCACGACTACCACCTCTACACCGCGCCGGGGATGATCCGCGCCGAGCGTCCCGACGCCTTCCTCCACCACTTCGTCCACATCCCCTGGTCGCAGCCGGACAGCTGGCGGATCCTGCCGACCCGGGTCCGCGGGGCGATCTACGAGGGGATGCTGGCCAACGACATCATCGGCTTCCACACCCACGCCTACTGCATCAACTTCCTCCGCTGCTGCGACGAGCTGCTCGACGGGGTCGAGGTCGACTACCACGCGGCCGAGGTGCGCCACCAGCGCGGCAAGACCATCGCCCGGGCCTACCCGCTGGGGATCGACGCGCAGCGGCTGGAGCGGGCGGCCGCCTCGCCCGAGGTGGCCGAGGCCGAGCGCGAGGTGCTCGAGCGGCGGCGCCAGCACCTGATCATCCGCGTCGACCGCGCCGACCTCTCGAAGAACGTGCTGCGCGGCTTCACCGCTTTCGACACCTTCCTCACCCAGCACCCGGAGTTCCGCGAAAAGGTCACCTTCATTGCCCACCTGCAGCCCTCGCGGCAGGACGTGCCCGAGTACGCCGAGTACCTGGAGCGGATCGAGGCGCTCGTCGCCGTCGTCAACCACCGCCACGGGACGACCGACTGGATGCCGATCGACCTGAAGATCTACGAGAACTTCTACGACGCAGTCGCCCGTTACAAGCACTTCGACCTGCTGATGGTCAACTCGCTCTTCGACGGGATGAACCTCGTCGCCAAGGAGGCGCCGGCGGTCAACACCCGCGACGGGGTGTTGATGCTCTCGGAGAACACCGGCTCCCACCACGAGCTGTTCGACTACGTGATCTCGGTCAACCCGTTCGACATCCAGGAGCAGGCCGACGCGATCCACCGGGCGCTGACGATGGACCCCGAGCTGAAGCGGAGCTGGGCGGAGGGCCTGCGGGAGATCATCTTCTCCCGCAACCCCGGCGACTGGGTCGACGACCAGCTGCGCGACATCGAAGCGGCGCGCTCCGCGGCCTGAGGGGGGAGAGTTTTGCGCCGCCACTGCTTAGGCAGAGGTGCGCGGAGTTCGAGTTCGCTGGGCCGGGATGGCGAAGCTGGCAGGGGCCGGTGCGCTTGCCCTGCTCGCATTGGGGGCATTACCGCATCTCCTGCGCCCGCCCGAGCCGCCACCGCTCGAAGCTGACGTCGGTTTGCCGCGTGTCGTGTCCAGGGCGGAGCCGTCGCCCTCGCCAGCACCAGCGCACAGGGCGGCGGGTCCTGTCTCAGATGCGCGGGTGATCGACAAAAAGACAAGGGATCGACCGACACGGCAGCATGAGGAACAGCATTCGCCCGAGGCAGCGCCTCCACCGGCGCCCTCGCCGGTGCCGGAACCAGTGTCACCGCCACCCGCGCCCCCACCCGTGCCCGCTCCAGACCCTTCTGCCGCGCCAAGCGACGGGTCGGAGGAGTTCGCGCCGCACTGATCCCGCCGCTATAGTCCCTCGCCGTTTTGGCAGCCCCACGCGAATACGAGCTGGTCCTCATGTTGGACCCCCAGTTGGATGCGCCCGCGCGCGACGCGCTGGCGCAGGATGCGCGTGGCCAAATCGAGGGCTCGGGCACTCTCAAACACGAGAACAGCTGGGGCCTGCGGAAGATGGCCTACGAGATCAACCATCGCACCGAGGCGGACTACCGCTGGATGCGCTTCGAGGCCTCCAGCGAGCTGCTCGACTCGCTCGACCACAATCTGAAGATCGCCGACGGCGTCCTGCGGTTCCGCATCTTCAAGGTCGATCCCGCCGCGCCGGTGATCGTCCCGCCCGCCGTGACCGCCGCCCCCGGGCCGCGCGAGCGCAGCGCCCAGGGAGCCCGCGACGATCGCGGCGACTCCTTCGACGATTCCGACGAGTAGCGCCTCGATCGGCTGCCGCTGTTTGCGGAAACCCCCGTTCGCCGGGGGGAGAGTAGAGCCGACCGCCTCCTTAGACTGGGACCAGATAAGCAATCCGTAAGGAGTGAGTGAATTGGCAGCTTCGAACGTGAACGTGGTGGTGATCACCGGGAACCTGACCCGTGACCCGGAGCTGCGTCATACCGGCGGCGGGACGGCCGTCTGCGACCTGCGGGTCGCGGTCAACAGCCGCCGCAAAGACCAGAGCGGTAACTGGGTCGACAAGGCCAACTACTTCGACGTCACCGTCTGGGGCGCGCAGGGCGAGAACTGCGCCAACTACCTGGCCAAGGGCCGCCCGGTCGCGGTTGAAGGGCGCCTCGACTGGAGCGAGTGGGAGGCGAAAGACGGCAGCGGCAAACGCCAGGCGGTCCGCATCGTCGCCAACACGGTCCAGTTCCTCGGCTCGCGCGACGGGGCCGGCGGTGGCGGCAACGGAAACGGTGGCGGCGGCTTCTCCCCGCAGAGCGACGTGCCCGCCGACACCTCCGACTTCGGCGGCGCCCCGGCAGGAGCCGGCGCCTCCGAAGACGACATTCCCTTCTAGGGAGTCGACCAAAGGGATCTCACAGAGCGCCGCGATGCGGCGCTCTGTAGCATCTCGCGCCGATGGCTAGGACTTCCGACACTTCTTCTTCCCGAGGCGGCGCCCGACGCGGCGGTAGGCGCGGTGCTGACCGTGCCCGCCCGCGCAAGTACACCCGGGTCAACTCCGAGGTCGTCGATTACAAGGACCTGAACCTGCTGCGACGCTTCCTCTCCGACAAGGGGAAGACGCGCGGGCGCCGGGTCACCGGACTTTCCCGCCGCCATCAGCGACAGCTCTCGGTGGCGGTGAAGCGGGCGCGCGAAATCGCCCTGCTTCCCTACGTCGGAGAGCGCTGATGGCGCAGGCGATCCTGCTGCAGGACGTCGAGTCCCTCGGCGAGCGCGGCCACGTCGTCGACGTCGCCCCCGGTTACCTGCGCAACTACCTCGTCCCGCGCAAGCTGGCCCAGCCGGCGACTGCGGGTGCGCTGGAGGAAGCGCAGCGCCGCATGGAGGCGGCAGAGCGCGCCGCGAAAGTGCGGGCCGAGCGGGAAGCCGAGGCGGCCGGACTGCTCTCCAAGACCGTGCTGACGATCCACCAGCGCGCCGGCGAGGACGGCAAGCTGTTCGGCTCGGTCGGCCCGAAGGAGATCACCGACGCGCTGCGCGAGGCACGCGACCTGCGGATCGAGAAACGCAAAGTCCGCCTCGAGCAGCCGCTGCGCGAACTCGGCACCTTCATGGTCGAGATCGAGCTTGCCGACGGCACCGTCGCCGCCGTCAAGACCATCATCAGCGAGGAGAACTAGTCCTTCTTCGCCGTCGCAGGTCCGGCTGGGTTCGCTCCGAGCGAGCGACGGTCGGCCTCGCCGCGGTCGCCCTCGGTGCCGCCGGGTCGGTGCTCGTCGGTCAGTTCAGCCGCATGCTCGCCCGCCGGGCGAGCGAGGCGCACGATCCCGAAGCGCTGCTCGAATCGGCCCCCGCCGCGGCAGCCGACACGGTCGGGGTCGCCGTTCGCGGCTACGAAGAGGCGCCGCGCTACGAAACGGTCCTCTTCAACCTCCTCGCCGGCTTCCTCGGCTCCTTCGCCCTGGTCCGCCTCTCGACCTGGGCGATCCGGGACGGGCGGGGGCCCTTCCGCAACGTCAGCATCGGCGGCCGCCACATCCACCACTTCGTGCCGGGCATCCTCCTCGCCTTCAGCTCGGGGACGGCTGCCCTGCTGACCGACGACGACGAGCTCGAGCAGTGGCTGGCGGTCCCGATGGGCGCCGGCTTCGGCCTCACCTTCGACGAGGCGGCGCTGCTCCTCGACCTGCGCGACGTCTACTGGAGCCGGGAAGGCTTGCTCAGCGTCCAGCTCAGCCTCGGCGCCACCGCGATCCTCAGCATCGCGATCCTCACCCTGCGGATGCTGCGCCGCGGCGAGGCTCGCCAGGAGCAGGAGGGGCTGATCCCCACCGCCCATCATCACCAGCTCTCCTTCGGAACTGCCGGATAAACGTCTCCGAAGCGTGAATTCTTTTTGACGGCTTTTGCACGGAAGCCGTACGTCGGGCGGCGCCGCCTCTGGTTTGCTTGAACAGGCGTCCCGAATCGCACCGGTTCCGCCGCCGAGCCGCCTTTACTGGAGAACGATGCCGCAACCCCCCGCCACCCACGTCCCCCCGCAGAACATCGAGGCCGAGGAGTCGGTGCTGGGAGCGATGCTGGTCGCCGAGTCGACCCTGACGCGGGTGATCGACGAGGTGAAGCTGAACGCGGCCGACTTCTATCTCGACAAGCACCGCCTGATCTTCGAGGTAGTCCACGACCTCTACGCGGTCTCGAACCCGGTCGACGAGCTCAGCGTCAGCGAGGCCCTCTCGCAGCGCAACAAGATCGAGGAGGCCGGCGGCCGGCACTACGTCTCCGAGCTGGCGGCCAAGGTGCCGGCGGCGGCCAACGCCAAGCACTACGCCGAGATCGTCCAGCAGAACTCGCTGCTGCGCCGGCTGCTCGGCGCGGGCCAGGAAATCCAGGGCTGGGTCAACGAGCGCGACGGCGAACCGCGCGAGCTCTCCGAGCGGGCCGAGAAACTGCTCTTCGAGGTCGCCCACAAAGAGCAGGCCAGCGACTTCAAACTGCTCGGGGAAATCCTCCACGACGAGGTCGACCGGCTGGAGAAGCTCTCGACCGGCGAGCTGGAACTGACCGGCACCCCCTCCGGCTTCCGCGACGTCGACGCGGTCACCGGCGGCTTCCAGCCCGGCAACCTGATCATCGTCGCCGCTCGGCCGGCGATGGGCAAGAGCGCGCTGGTCGCCAACATCGCCGAAAACGTCGCGGTGAAGAAGGGGCAGGCTGTCGCCTTCTTCTCGCTCGAGATGTCCGAGGTCGAGCTGGCGCAGAGGTTCATCGCCTGCCGGGCGCGGATCTCCGGCGACAAGCTGCGCAAGGGCCAGGTCTCCAAACGCGACTGGCCGAAGGTGCTGAGGGCCTGCAATGAGCTGGAAGAGGCGCCGCTGTGGTTCGACGACTCCTCCGACCTCGGGATCCTCGACCTGCGGGCAAAGGCGCGCCGCCTGCACGCCCAGGAACAGGAGCGCGGCGGGCTCGGGCTGATCATCCTCGACTACATCCAGCTGATGCGCTCCGACGACCACCGCGCCAACCGGGTCGAGCAGGTCGGCCAGATCAGCCGGGGGCTGAAGATCCTCGCCCGCGAGCTCGAGGTCCCGGTGGTTGCGATCTCGCAGCTCTCCCGCGCACCCGAGCAGCGGACGCCGCCGAAGCCGCAGCTCTCCGACCTGCGCGAGTCGGGGCAAATCGAGCAGGACGCCGACGTCGTCGCCTTCCTCTACCGGGAGGACTACTACCGCGACCCCGACGAGGAGCCCGACGGCCTGGCCGACCTGATCATCGCCAAGCATAGGAACGGCCCGATCGGGACCAAAAAGCTGGTCTTCCTCGACCGCTACCCCAAATTCGCCGACCACGCGCACCAGGAACCGCCGATCGAGCAGCCCGCCGGCGAAGCGCCGCCGTTCGAGGACGCCGCCGCCGCGGGGCCTGAGTTCTGATGCCCGCGATCGCCCGCTCGGAGCCCTTCCGCGAACAGGCCTGCCCGCTGGGCGTCTGCGACGGATCGGGCTGGATCCTCGGCCCCGAGGACGTGGCGCGGCCGTGCGAGTGCCGGGCCGAGCGGCTCAATCGCGGCCGCAGCCGCGGCGTCGCTTCGGCGATCCCGGCCCGCTACCGCGGCGTCTCCTTCGACCGACCGCCGGTCTCGGACATGGCCCGGGACCTGGAGAAGCGGATCGCGGTGCGGCACGCCCACGACTACGTGGAGAACATCGACGAGAACATCGCCAGCGGGCGCGGCGTCTGGTTCATGGGGGGCACCGGGACCGGCAAGACGACGCTCGGCATGCTGATCGCCAAGGAAGCGCTCGCCGCCGGCAAGACGGTCGGCATCTACTTCACCCCGAAGCTGCTGACGCGGATTCGTCAGACCTACCAGGAAGCCGAGAACGAGGACGCCTACGGCCAGTTCTTCCGCCGCGTCACCTCGGTCGACCTCCTCTACATCGACGACCTCGGCTCGGAGCGCCACACCGATTGGGTCGTCGAGCAGCTCTACGCGGTCATCAATGAGCGCTACGAGAACCAGCGCCCGATGCTGGTCACGAGCAACGCCGAAGGCGACGTCGACCAGGGACAGCGGCAGCTGGAGGACCAGATCGGCCGCCGCACCGTCTCCCGCCTGATCGAGATCTGCGAATCGCCGCTGCCGCTGTTCGGGTCCGACCAGCGCTACCAAACCCGCGCCGCCAGCTAAACCGTCAGAATCACCCCCGCATGCCAGGCGTGGTCATAGTCGGCGCCCAGTGGGGCGACGAGGGCAAGGGGAAGGTCGTCGACCTCCTCGCCGAGCGGGCTACCACGATCGTCCGCTTCCAGGGGGGCAACAACGCCGGCCACACGATCGTCCGCGGCGGCGAGGAGTTCAAGTTCCACCTGATCCCCTCGGGCATCCTCCACGCCGAGAAGACCTGCGTGATCGGCAACGGCGTCGTCGTCGACCCGCGGGTGCTGCTGGGCGAGATCGACGGCCTCAAACGGGCCGGCGTCAGCGTCGCCAACCTGCGCCTCTCCGCCAACGCGCACCTGATCATGCCCTACCACGTGCTGCTCGATACGGCCGGGGAGACGAAGCTGGGGAAGCTCTCGATCGGCACCACGCGCCGCGGGATCGGGCCCTGCTACGCCGACAAGGCGCTGCGGCTCGGGATCCGCGTCCAGGACCTGCTCGACGAGAAGATCCTGCGGACCAAGATCCGCGCCGCGCTGGAGCCCAAGCAGCAGGCGCTGCGCGAGCTCTCGGTCCAGCGCCGCAAGCAGCTGAAGGAGGCCGGCGAGGACGCCAAGTCGGTCGACAGCGGCGCCGCCGTGCCGGACCCGCGCCTCGACCTGCACGCGATGGTCGAGGAACACATCAACTTCGGCCACCGGCTCGAGCCCCACATCGCCGACACCGCCCGCCTCTGCTGGGACGCGCTCGACGGCGGCGAGACGGTGATCTTCGAGGGCGCCCAGGCGACCCTGCTCGACCTCGACCACGGCACCTATCCCTTCGTCACCTCGTCCAACCCGATCGCCGGCGCGGCGACGGTCGGCGCCGGGATCGGGCCGAAGGACATCGACGAGGTCTGGGGGATCGCCAAGGCCTACGCGACCCGGGTCGGCGCCGGCCCCTTCCCGACCGAGCTGTTCGACGACGTCGGGGAGCAGATGCTGCAGAGGGGACACGAGTTCGGGACGACGACCGGGCGGCGGCGACGCTGCGGCTGGATGGACCTCGTCGCCCTGCGCTACGCGGTGCGGCTCAACCGGATGGACGCGCTGGCGATCACCAAGCTCGACGTCCTCAGCGGCATCGGCCCGCTGCGCGTCGCGGTCCGCTACCGCTCGAAGGAGGGCGCGGTGCTGGACACCTTCCCCTACCACCAGTCGATCCTCCACTCGGCGACGCCGGAGTACGAGGAGCTGCCCGGGTTCGACCTCGACCTGACGGCGTGCCGCGACGCCAAAGACCTGCCGACCGAGGCGCGCGACTACCTCGGCTTCATCGCCGAGTTCGTCGGGGTGCCGGTGCGGCTGGTCGGGGTGGGGCCCGACCGCGAGCAGGTCATCTGGCTGGAGCGCTGAGGGGCAGCTATTTGGTTCGTTCGAGGGGACTGGCGCTGTAGACCTTCCAGGCGCCGAGTTCTTTCCTCAACGGCAGCACCCAATCGATCCCCTTGGGCCCATGCCACTGGGCATAGGCTTCTTTTTCGGTATTGCCGGTTTTGGTGTCCCTGATGCGGAGGCTGTCAATCGGGCCGGTCAGGGTGTTCCCAGAGGTTCCCGAAGCAGCGTCGCCGAAGAAGGCGAGGGCGTCGGGGCAGTTGGTCACTCTCTCGTTCGTAACAGCAAGGGCGTCCAAGACCAGTTCCTGCTGGTATTCGACGGCGAGGTATGCGCAGTCGGTCGCCCATTTTTCCGCGACGCGGGCCTTCATCCAAGCGTGGATCGCCTTCGACGCTTTTTCCCGTTCAGCCGCGGGGGCCTCTTCGCCGAAGGTCTGGACGAGATTGTCCCCGCCCGGCATCAGAAACTCGCGCGCCGCGCCCTCGATGTTCGGAAACGGCCGCTCGTCTTGAGTGGTGCCTTCCAACCCCGCACCGGTGCTCGAGTCCCCGCCGCAACCAACCAGGGCGACGACCAGCGCCAGCAGGACGATCGCCCCAATGAACCCCCCTCTTCCCTCCA